>ERZ1031260.30-NODE-30-length-33816-cov-37.307989_pt1 | contig 33816 bp, 29 predicted proteins | sample MGYA00517287_ERZ1031260 | MGnify/ENA primary metagenome ERZ1031260 (study PRJEB33718, sample SAMN03159811) | human skin metagenome | collected 2014-02-25 | study: EMG produced TPA metagenomics assembly of the PRJNA266117 data set (Human skin bacterial metagenome... | reverse complement strand
TATAAGAGACAGGGGTTGGGGCGTGGGGGCCGGAGGTTCGTCGATAAGCAAAAAGCGCGCCCCGAAGGACGCGCTTCCGATGAAGGCGGGCTTACATCATGCCCATGGCCTCGGGGTCCATGCCCGCGCCTGCGGCACCGGCCGGCTCCGGCTTGTCAGCCACAACCGCCTCGGTGGTGAGGAAGAGGGCGGCGATGGACGCGGCGTTCTGGAGAGCGGAACGGGTGACCTTGGCCGGGTCGTTGATGCCGGACTCCATCATGTTCACGTACTCGCCGGTCGCGGCGTTCAGGCCCTGGCCCTCCGGGAGGTTGGCAACCTTGTCTGCAACCACGCCCGGCTCCAGGCCAGCGTTCAGTGCGATCTGCTTCAGCGGGGCGGAAAGCGCCTCGCGGACGATGCGCACGCCGGTGGCCTCGTCGCCCTCGAGGCCCAGGTCGCCCTCGAGCTCCTTGGCGGCCTGCAGGAGAGCGACGCCACCGCCGGCAACGATGCCTTCCTCGACAGCAGCCTTGGCGTTTCGGACAGCGTCCTCGATGCGCAGCTTCTGCTCCTTCAGCTCCACCTCGGTGGCGGCGCCGACCTTGATCACGGCAACGCCGCCGGCGAGCTTGGCCAGGCGCTCGTTGAGCTTCTCGCGGTCGTAGTCGGAATCGGAGTTCTCGATTTCGGCGCGGATCTGGCGCACGCGGCCCTCGATCTGCTCCTGGTCGCCCGCACCCTGGACGATGGTGGTCTCGTCCTTGGTCACCACGACCTTGCGGGCCTGGCCAAGCAGAGCGAGGTCAGCGGTCTCCAGCGACAGGCCGACCTCCTCGGAGATGACCTGGCCGCCGGTGAGGATGGCCAGGTCCTGCAGCATCGCCTTGCGGCGGTCGCCGAAGCCCGGTGCCTTCACCGCGACGGACTTGAAGGTGCCGCGGATCTTGTTCACCACGAGGGTGGACAGCGCCTCGCCCTCGACGTCCTCGGCGATGATCAGCAGCGGCTTGCCGGTCTGCATGACCTGCTCGAGCACCGGCACGAGGTCCTTGACGTTGGAGATCTTGCCGGAGACCAGAAGGATGTACGGGTCCTCGAGCACGGCCTCGCCGCGCTCCATGTCGGTGGCGAAGTATGCGGAGATGAAGCCCTTGTCAAAGCGCATACCCTCGGTCACCTCGAGGTCCACGCCGAAGGTGTTGGACTCCTCGACGGTGATCACGGACTCCTTGTTCACGGAGCCGTTGCCCACGGCGTACATGGCCTCGGCGATCTTCTTGCCAATCTCCGGGTCGGAGGCCGAGATGCCTGCGGTGGAGGCAATTTCCTCCTGCGTCTCAACTTCCTTAGCGGAGTCGAGCAGGTGCTTGGTCACCTTGTCGGTGGCCGCCTGGATGCCGCGCTTGATGCCCATCGGGTTGGAACCGGCGGCAACGTTGCGCAGGCCCTCGCGCACTAGCGCCTGGGCGAGGACGGTTGCGGTGGTGGTGCCGTCGCCAGCGACGTCATCAGTCTTCTTGGCAACTTCCTTGACCAGCTCGGCGCCGATCTTCTCGTACGGGTCCTCGAGTTCGATTTCCTTGGCAATGGTCACGCCGTCGTTGGTAATCGTCGGCGCGCCCCAGGACTTCTCCAGCACCACGTTGCGGCCCTTGGGGCCCAGCGTGACCTTCACGGCGTCAGCCAGGGTGTTCAGGCCGCTTTCGAGGCTGCGGCGTGCTTCTTCGTCGAAGGCAATCATCTTTGCCATGTGAGTGTGTCGCTCCTTATATATAGGTTTCGTGGACGGTCACTCAGGTCGTCGATTTAAGCAGGCGCCCGCGACGGCACGGCTGACGAGTGGTCTCAGCCTCACCCGCTCATTGGCACTCTACATGGGCGAGTGCCAACACCGTTTTTAGCACTCGGGTGGGTTGAGTGCAAGACGCTCATGCCCTTAGGGTCACATACGGAACCGGTTTATCCCCACCCCGACGAAGCGAGAGGAATTGGTCAGGCGTTGTGTTGTGTTTCCGTGAGTCCTTGCCGCCGCTGGATTGGAACAGTACAAATCTTCGTTCGTACTTTTCCCACTCGGGATCGATTCCCTCAAACACCACCATCAGTGCCGCGACATACGCCAGGGTGGCCTGCGCGCCCCGCAGTTGATCCTTCACACGGGCATAGTTTGGATTGCGCGACTTGAGCTCAATGAAGGTCAGCCTCGATGAAGCGAAATCAATAAGCACGTAATCGGCCCGTCTTCCATAGGGATCTCCGTTTATGAACCCCTCGGGCTTCAGAGCATCCGGTTTGATGACGAGCGACCCACCGGGGATATTAACCAGGGTTACGGAGTAGTTCTTTTCTGTAAGTTGCACCTGCCCCTCGGGATCGACCTGCAGGAGGGCACCATCGGCCAGGATTTTCCGAAGGGAGTCACGAACCGGCTTGGACATCTGCCCCCCAGCGGACCATGTCGTAAAGCTCATTCTGGCTAGAGATCACGTCGTCGAACGTCGTCGGTTCGATGCCAGATTCATTCACCTCGATCTCAGTGAGAGCAACGGGGGTGGCCGTTGTCGGCGCAGACGTTGAATAAACATGCAGCGAGTCTCGGTTTAGACCCATGCTTGCATGAATCCCCTGTTCTTCAAGCGTCGCTTCCACATCGGCAGGGATTGCATGGCAGATCTCTCTGAACACCACAAGAGAGCTCAGTTCCCGAACGATGTAATCCGAATGGGTGGTGATAAGAATCTTCACGCCAGCGTTGTGCACCATGACTAGGAGCCTCGCGAGGAGGCGCTGGTTCCGGGGGTGCAGGTTCAACTCCGGTTCGTCGATAATCAAGATGTCGCCGGCTTTGACAACGTGCATTATGTAGAACCAAAGGTCCACTAGTGAACGAATCGCTGAGGAGCTCGCACCCAGTGGGAGTTGGACTGTGTCCGAGACGAAAGTCAGTGAATGGTCGTCCGCTTGGTATTCGCCACCCACGATCTTTCGTAGCAAGGTGGCAATTTCCGGGTTTTCCCGAATAACTTCGCTCGGCGTACTCGGGATGTCAGGAAGTCTCCGGATGAAGTCGACGTTTGCAGTGACAGCATCCGGGTGTTCCACTGCCCCTTCCCTCAGTATGGAAAGGCCGTCAGAGCTCTCACTTGAGTCCAACACCTCCTCCAGCAACTTCGAGCGCGCGAAGTCTAACTCCCGCTGGAAAATCACCGCCCCGGTTCTTTCCGCGCTAGATATAAGGACGCCTGGGACGCTGGCTCGCAACAGAGCCCTCGCCACCGTGCGCCGAACCCAGTTCTCAATGGACGACGGGTCGGACTCAGCAAAGCCTTCAAGGGATTCAAAGCAGAGAGAGGTAGTTGATTGCAGGAAACGCACTGAAGCGACAGGATTTGAGCGCCCAATACTCAGCGTGCCGTTGAACCCGTTCAACAGCGTGAGATCGATGTCCGAGACCTGGAGTGAGACGCGCGCCGTGCCGAATGCCTCATCTCCCGTAGCAAATACGGTGCCAATACGTTGAGAAAACTCGGTCGATATTTGCTCGAGAAGCTCGTTGGTCAGAGGAGACAACAGCGATAGATCAAGGTTCGCCACTCCGTGACGATCGAGCTGTTCAATCACGGGGAGGGTGGTAAGCGCATCCATTTCCGCGGGATGCGGAACACGCCCGGAAAGCGGTAGCCGTCTCGCCGTCGTAACGTGCCGGAGCAACCCGTAGATCGAATGAGCAAGGTAGGACTTACCCGTGTTGTTCTCACCAGTGATTACCGTGAACCCCTCGATTTTCACCTGCGCCTCGCCCAACGGACCGATGGACGTAAACCTGAAATTGAGGTCTGACATAGGCTCTCCCAGCTCTACCCATTTCTTGCAACGCTTGCCGCTAGTTTGCCATGCGCGATCGCTACGCTGGGCACCATGACGGATACTCCCGGCTGCGCCCTTGAAACGCTGCACGCGATGGTGTCCGGCGCGGGCACCCACACAGACCTCGAGCTTCCTGTGCGCGAGCTAGAGGAGCGAGACTTAAACCTTAACCCCTGGGACAAGTGACCTCGTTACTATCGGCACCATGACCGATTACACACTTGAACCGAACCGCCAACGCATCTTCGACGACCTGCACGAGCTGATCTCCTACCACTCACCCCACTCCATGCCGCAGTGGAAGGACGAGCACGAGAAGGCCGCCCAGTGGGTCGCGCGGGAGTTGGAGGAACTGGGCCTCGACGTCACCCGCCACCCCACGATCGACGACGCGGACACCATCATCGGCGTCAAGGAGCCTACGGGTGACGCACCGACGATCCTGCTCTACTCCCACTACGACGTCGTGCCGGCGCAGAACCCCGCCGCCTGGACGAACGACCCGATGGACCTCACCGAGCTCGACGGCCGCTGGTATGGGCGCGGCGCCGCCGACTGCAAGGGCAACGTGGTCATGCACCTCGAGGCGCTGCGCATGGTCTTCGACAACGGCGGCACGGACCTCGGCCTGAAGGTGGTCGTGGAAGGCTCCGAGGAGCTCGGCGGCAAGGACGGCCTGGGGCACCTCATCGCGGAGCAGCCGGAGCTGTTCACCTCCGATGTGATCATGATTGGCGATGGGGGCAACGTCGCCGTCGGCAAGCCTACGCTCACGACGCACCTGCGCGGCGGCGCACAACTCTTCGTCGAGGTGGAAACGTTGGAGGGGCCCGTCCACTCCGGCGGCTTCGGCGGTGCGGCACCCGACGCCGCGCACGCGCTCATCCGCATGCTCGATTCGCTTTTCGACGACCACGGTCGCACCCGCATCGACGGCGTCGACTGCACCGGCAAGTGGGAGGGCGACCCGTACGAGCGCGAGACCTTCCGCAAAGACGCCAAGGTGCTCGACGGCGTGCAGCTGCTCGGCACCGCGGACGATCAGCCGGCCGACCTGGTGTGGTCCCGCCCGGCGATCACGGTGATCGGGTTCGACTCCGTGCCGGTGGCAGAAGCCTCCAACATCGTGAACCCGACGGCATCGGCAGTACTGAACCTACGCGTGCCAGCGCCGCAGGACGCGGCCGAGGTGGCGGAGAAGGTCCGCGAGCACCTGATCAACCACACGCCGTGGGGCACGAAGGTCAACACCGAAATCAAGGGCGTGAACCAGCCGTTCTCCACCGCCTCGGACACCGGCGCCGCCGAGGCGTTCGCGCAGTGCCTGAAGGACGCGTACAACACCGACGAGATCCACATCGTGGGCACCGGCGGCTCCATCCCGCTCACGGTGACCCTGCAGAAGCACTTCCCGGACGCCGCGTTCGCGCTCTACGGCGTCGCGGACCCGCAGGCCGGCATCCACGGCGTGGACGAGTCGGTGGACCCAACCGAGATCGAGCACGTCGCCATTGCGGAGGCAAAGTTCCTGCTCACGTACGGCAAGTAAGTAACCTGCGACAAGTATGACCTAGATTTGTGTTGCGCGTCACTGTGGCCCCGGTTACAGTGAGACGCGTGACGCAGACCACTCTCCTCGCCCTACGAGTACTCAGGGCTACCAACCCCGCCGACGCACCCTGACCCCGCGGCGCGGTAGTAGCCGATAACTCCCCAGCACCGGGTCGGACCCCCATTCTTCACCCGACATCCGAGGAGAACACCATGTTTACTGCAACGCTTGATCTGACTACTCGGTTCAACGGATCGTCGACAAGCGATCCGCTCAAGGCGCGCTACGAAATCGACGGCTCCCTGCCCCGCGAACTCCGCGAGGAAGCCCGCGACATGGACTGGGGCCTTTTCATGGCCACCTACGCACCCGAGCCGACGCTGAAGGTCGCGCTCACCGGTGAGCGCCGCATCGACTGGCTCAACAAGGAATACAGCTTCGACATCCTCGCCGCGCCCAAGACCAGCGCCGCCCAGCGCACCTCCTGCTTGACGACGGCCTCCGGTCCCATCCAAGCCCTCTCCCAGACCTTGCACCAGCACGGGCGCTACGTCGAGGTCCTCGCATTCCACGAGATCTCCATCTTTGAGGCCACCGCCACCTGCCTGAAGGTCGCCCACCCGGTGAAGCACGCACGCCAGTTCTGGGTCATCGGGTTCGGCGCGACGCCGGCGCAGTCCGCGGCCGCCGCCATGTCCGCAGGTGCGCAGCGCATCCACGGGAACCTGTAGGCCGGTAGCGCGCCCGTGCCCGTGTCGGCGTCATTCTGTACGATGTCCAATGTTGGCCGCGCCACACTGTCTGACGCTCCTATTAATTTGTTGTTGCTGCAAGTTTAATACGGTGTAACTCTTCTTCGTCCCCGCTACTGACCCGCGGGGATTCGCAGTGAGGCCGGCGATGCCACTGCCGCCGACCCGCAGAAGGAGGGCTACCACTCCGTGCTCACGCTGCTCGTGTTGCTGATCGCCGCGACGATCCTCGCCCCGGTGGGGTTGCGAACCATAGGCCGTCCCACGTTCGGGCTTCTGGCGCTGGTGCCGCTGGGCGGGTTCGTCTACGTGGTAAACCTGTTCCGGGATGGGGTGTTCAAGCACGGCGGGGAGATTGTGGCCCGCTACGGGTGGATGCCGTCGACGAACTTGAACCTGGAGTTCCGGCTGGATGCGCTAGCGGGCCTGTTCAGTCTGATCATCCTGGGCGTGGGCGCGCTGGTGCTGCTGTACTGCTGGGGTTACTTCGACTCGAACCCGCGCAGGCTGGCCAAGTTCGGATTCGAGCTCACGGCGTTCGCCACGGTCATGTACGGGCTGGTGATTTCGGACAGCTTCCTGCTCATGTACGTGTTCTGGGAGCTGACGTCGATCCTGTCGTACATGCTGGTGTCGTACTTCGGGGAGAAGGCGAGCTCTCGGCGCGCGGCGATGCAGGCGCTGATGGTGACTACCTTCGGCGGGCTGGCGATGCTGGTGGGCATCAACCTGCTCGGTTTCCAGGCCGGGGTGTGGAAGCTGTCGGAGGTGCCGCAGATTGCGGACATCGAGGCTACACCGGCAATCTCGGCGGCGATCGTGCTGATCATGCTGGGTGCGATGACGAAATCGGCGCAGGCACCGTGGCATTTCTGGTTGCCCGGCGCGATGGCGGCGCCCACTCCCGTGTCGGCCTACCTGCACTCGGCCGCGATGGTGAAGGCGGGCATCTACCTGGTGGCCCGCTTGGCGCCGGACTTGTCCGCAGTGACGACGTGGCACCTGGTGGTGCTTTCCACTGGCGGGTTCACCATGCTGTTGGGCGGGTGGATGTCGCTGAAGCAGCACGACCTGAAGCTCATCTTGGCGTACGGCACGGTGAGCCAGCTGGGCTTCATCATGACTGTCATCGGCATCGGGTCGCGCGAGGCCACCATGGCGGGGCTGGCGATCACGTTCGGGCATTCCCTGTTCAAGGCGGCGCTGTTCATGATCGCGGGCGCGATCGACCACACCACCGGCACCCGCGACGTGCGCAAGCTTTCAGGCCTGGGGCGCAAGCAGCCGATCCTGTTTGCGCTTGCGGTAATTTCGGCGGCGTCGATGGCGGGGATCCCGCCGCTGTTCGGGTTCGTCGCTAAGGAAGCGGCGCTGGAAACGGTGCTGCACGAGGAGCTGCTGACCGGCATGCCGGGCCGGATCACGCTGGTGGTGCTGGTCGTCGGGTCCATTCTCACGATGGCGTACTCGCTCTACTTCCTGCACGGGGCGTTCGCGTCAAAGCGCGGCGAGACCTCGGAGGCCGTGAAGGACATGCACAAGATGGATCCGAAGCTGTGGATCCCGCCGGCGGTGCTCACTTTCGGCACCGTGCTGTTCGGCGTCTACCCGAAGTGGCTGTCGATGGCGATCAACGACTACCTCGACGTACGCTTCCCGGACGTCGAGGGCGAGGAGCTCGCGCTTTGGCACGGGGTCACGATCCCGCTGATCCTGACCGTGGTCATCGTCGCGTCGGGCGCCGTGATGTTCTGGCAGCTCGACCTCGTGCGCAAGGCACAGTTCGAACGCCCCGCGCTCGGCGACGCCAACTACGTGTGGGACCAGATCCTTCGCACCCTGCACACCATCTCGCTGCGGCTGACGGCGTCCACGCAGCGCGGTTCGCTGGTGATCAACCTGGCCGTGATTTTCGCGGTGCTCATGGTCGTGCCGCTGGGTGCGCTGATCCTGGGCGAGAACCCGAACATCCGCATGATCGTCTGGGACAACGTGTGGCAGGGCCTAATTGTGGTGGTCATGGCGGGCATGGCCTTCTTCGCCACCCTGCAGCGCAACCGCCTCTCCGGCGTGGTCATGGTGGGACTCACCGGCTACTGCCTGGCCATGATCTTCGCGCTCCACGGCGCCCCCGACCTGGCGCTGACGCAGGCGCTGGTGGAGACGATCGTCATGGTCGTGTTCATGCTCGTGCTGCGCAAGATGCCCACGGAGACCGAGCAGCGTAACGACGACAACCGGTTGCGCGCCTGGCTCTCCATCGGCACCGGCGTGTCGGTGGTGACTGTGGCGATGAGCGCGATTTCCTCCCGCACCGCCGAACCCATCTCCACCCAGATGCCTGAGCTGGCCTACGAGATCGGTCACGGCCGCAACACCGTCAACGTCTTGCTGGTGGACCTGCGCGCCGCCGACACGTTCGGCGAGACGATGGTGCTGGTGATCGCCGCGATCGGCGTGGCCAGCCTCATCTTCGGCACCGGTAAGTTCGGCGGACCGTCCCGCCGACCAACCCTGTCCACCACGAAGCCGCGCTGGCTGGCCTCGGGCGTGGGCTCGGAGACGGTGCAGAACCGCTCCATCCTGGTTGAGGTTGCTACCCGCATCCTCTTCCCCTCGATGATGCTGCTCAGCATGTACTTCTTCTTCTCCGGCCACAACGCCCCCGGCGGCGGTTTCGCGGGCGGCCTGGTCGCGGCCCTTGCCCTGACGCTGCGCTACCTCGCGGGCGGGCGCAAAGAGATCCAGGAGGCGCTGCCGATCCACCCCAACAAGATCCTGGGCTCGGGCATCATCATCGCCTCTGTGGCCGCGGTCGTGCCCCTGTTTCTCGGGTACCCGCCGCTGACCTCCGACTACGCCACGGTGACCCTGCCGCTGGTGGGCGAGTTCGACATTCCCTCGGCGCTCGTGTTCGACGCCGGGGTATACACCATCGTCATCGGCCTGATCATGCACGTGCTCGGCTCCATGGGCGCCTTCCTGGACCAGGAAGAAGACACCCGCAAGGAGCACGCGCGCGAGCGCGCCCGCGAGCTCAAGGAGAAAAACGAGCGGCGCCGCAGGCTCCAGCAAGAGAAACGCCGAGAGCGTTACGACGAGCGCGTGGCGGTGGCGACCAGTGGATCGTCGATAAGCGAAAGGAGCGAATAGGTGGAAGCGAACCTCTTTTTGCTGATCGGGGCGGGTGTGCTGATCGCGTGCGGCGTGTACCTCATGCTGGACCGCGCGATGACGCGGATGGTGCTTGGGGTGCTGCTCATTGGCAACGGCGCGAACCTGCTGCTTTTGCAATCGGGCGGGCAGGCGGGCGAGCCGCCAATTCTGGGGCGCAGCTCGGAGGCCGCGTCGGAGACGGCGGACCCGCTGGCGCAGGCGATGATCCTCACCGCGATCGTGATCTCGATGGCGATGGTGGCGTTCATGATGGCGCTGGCGTACCGGCAGTACCGCTACCGCACGGACGACGTGGTGGAGCGCGACGAGGAAGACCGCGCGATCGCCTCCCGGCCGTCCACGGCTTCTGCGGACACGGACAACGACGGCTCGGGCCCGCAGACCTTCCTCGACCCGGTGAAGGAGGCGGACGATGCGCGCTAGCATGGTCGAATTCGCGGGCTCCATCCTGCCCGCCATGCCGTATCTGACGGTGATGCCGATCCTTTTGCCAGCGATCGCGGCGGGCCTGATCACCTTGTCGGGGCGCCACATTATGCTGCAGCGCACCATCGCGCTGACCACGCTTGCCGCGCTGGCCGTGATCTCCGGGCTGATGATCATCGTGGCGGACACCCACGGCATTCAAACGGTGCAAATGGGCGGGTGGGACGCGCCGATCGGCATCACGATGGTGGCGGACCGGCTGAGCTCGATCATGCTGTTCGTTAGCTCGATCGTCCTGTTCACGGTGATGTGGTACGGCATTTCCCAAGGTATGCGCGACGGGGACGAGGACGACCCCGTCGCCGTGTTCCTGCCCACGTACATGCTGCTGTCCATGGGCGTGAACCTCTCCTTCTTGGCCGGCGACCTGTTCAACCTGTACGTGGGGTTCGAGGTGTTCCTCGTGGCCTCGTACGTGCTGCTCACCCTGGGGGCGTCGCCGCTGCGCGTGCGCGCGGGCATTGGCTACGTGATGGTGTCCATGGCCTCCTCCATGGTGTTCCTGTTCGCCCTGGCTCTGGTGTACGCCTCCGTGGGCACCGTGAACATGGCCCAGGCCGGCATGCGTATGGCCGACGTGCCGGACGGCACCCGCGCCGCCATCTTTGCCACACTCCTCGTGGCGTTCGGTATCAAGGCCGCCATCTTCCCCCTCGACGCCTGGCTGCCGGACTCCTACCCCACCGCCGCCTCCCTGGTCACCGCGGTGTTTGCGGGCCTTTTGACCAAGGTCGGTGTGTACTCGATCATCCGCATGCGCTCGGTCGTGTTCACCGACGGCGCCCTGGACTCGCTGCTGATGTGGGTCGCGCTGTTCACCATGATCGTGGGCGTGATGGGTGCCCTCGCCCAGAACGACATCAAGCGTCTCATGTCGTTTACGCTGGTCAGCCACATCGGTTACATGATCTTCGGCGTGGCCCTGGGCTCCGTCGCCGGGCTGTCCGGCGCCATCTTCTATGCGGTGCACCACATTCTGGTGCAGACCTCCCTGTTCCTCGTCGTCGGGCTGATGGAGCGCCAGGCCGGCTCCGGCGAACTCCGCCGCCTCGGGTCGCTGCTCTACACCGCGCCCGTGATCGCGGTGCTCTACTTCATCCCGGCGCTCAACCTGGGCGGCATCCCCCCGCTGTCCGGCTTCCTGGGCAAAATCATGCTCATCCAGGCCGGCGCCGAGGACGGCTCGTGGCTTGCGTGGCTGCTCATCGGCGGCGCCGTGGTGACCTCCCTGCTCACCCTGTACGCCCTGATGAACGTGTGGTCCAAGGCGTTTCTGCGCGATCGCGCCGACGCCCCCGAGGGCGACGTGGTGCAGGCCCGCCCCGCTACCCTCGCCGCGCGCGAGGAAACTGTGAGCATGCAGGAACGCACCGACGTCGGCCGCATCCCTGTGGGCATGTTCCTCTCCACAGCTCTTTTGGTTGGAGTGTCGACCTCGATCACCTTCCTCGCGGGCCCGATTTCCAACATCACAGACCGCGCCGCCCAGTCCGCACAAGACCTCTCCATCTATCGCAGTGCAGTGCTTGGCGACGACTCCGTCCCACCCAGCCGCCACCCCGAAGGCTTCACCGACACCGGCGGTTCAGAGGGCCACCGTGATTCGCTGGAGCAGCGCGACAACGTGCGCTCCTCGACCCCGCTGACCACCGGCATCACCACGGAGCGCGTCCCCGAACCCATCGACGCCGAATCGAACAGTACTGGGGGTGAGTCATGACCCAAGGCCTGAAAAACCGCTTCCGCCCCGCGTTCGTGGCGTGGCTGACCTTCATGTGGCTGCTGCTCATGGGCGAGCTGAGCTGGGGCAACCTGTTCGCCGGCCTGGCGTTGGGCACCCTGATCGTGCTCGCCCTGCCCCTGCCCCAGGTCCCCCGCACCGACAACCGGATCAACTGGTGGAAGCTCATCGGTTTCGTCGGCGAGTGGCTCTGGGACCTCATCGCCGCATCAGCAAGGGTGGCGTGGCTGTCGCTTCGCCCCCAACCCCAGCCGAAAAACGCAATCCTGCGGGTGCCCATGCGCGTCGAGAGCGAGCTCGTGATGTACCTGGCCACCAGCGCCTACAACCTGCAGCCGGGCGGCAGCGTCACGGACCTCGACATTGCCAACCGCGAATGGACCATCCACGTCCTCGACGCCGACACCCCGGCCGACATCCAACGCGAGATAGACAACGTAGCCAAACTCGAGCGCCAGATGATCGAGATCTTCGAAAGCAAGAGGTGAGACCATGAACGACCAGCTGTACAACATCTTCCTCGGCGTGGCCGCGGTGTTCATCATCGCCGGCTTTTTCATGCTGGCCTGGCGCGTGATCGTCGGCCCAGACTCCATGGACCGCGTCCTTGCCAACGACGGCATCACCGCCTCATTCCAATGCGCCCTGGCCCTCTACATCTGCTGGAGCCTGGACACGACCGTGGTCAACGTGATGATCGTCATCGCCCTCCTCGGCTTCATCTCCTCGCTTTCCGTCGCGCGCTTTCGCAAGAGGGACGGGTCGCTGTAATGAACTGGTCACTCATCGGCGACATCGTCTCGCTCATCTTCATCCTCCCCGGCGCGTTCATGGTGTTCTCCGCAGCCGTGGGCACCGCCCGGTTCAACTCCACCCTCGCGCGCGTCCACGCCATCACCAAACCCCAGACCACCGGCCTGGTCCTGCTCATGACCGGCACCATCATCCGCGTCACCACCGCCGAGCAATTCGGCGTGCACGAGCGCGGGGACATCGGCATGATGCTGCTCCTGGTCATCTTCGCCCTGATGACGAACCCCGTCACCGCCCAGCGCCTCGGCCGCATCGCCCGGCGCGAAGGCCTCTACGGCGGAGAAGAGCAGCTCACGCGCAACGACCGCCCCGCGAGCTACCACCCGCGCCGCATGAACCCTAAGGGGTGAGGTCCGTACACTTCGGCGACGTTGCTAATTGTGCAGGTGAGCCTCACTATCGGATGATCGCTGGTGTCCGTGGCTGGCTATTGCCGGGCAACAAGCGTGCCGTTTAGACTCCGAGACGATTACTCTTACGCGCCATCGCAAACGAGGGAGGTTTAAGTATGTCCAGCTTGGAAGAACTCATCGGGGAAGACGCCCTCGAAGTCAATCAGCAGGTCGAGATCCTCCGCCTCATCGAGCAGTTGCGAACGCTTCGGATAAGTCGGGGCATGGACGTCGAGGAGCTCGCTGAGGCGCTCGGGTGCTCAGCGAAGGATATTGTCCGGTTTGAAAGCGACGCGCAACTCGGGGTAGTGAACCTTGACTTTGTCGCTGACTACCTCTCCGCCGTCCGCGGGTTTCTTCGCTTTGATGTGTCGAAGGAGGAGGGCACCTCCTCACCTACGCCGTCCCCGCGGTGAGCGCGGTGGCACAACATCGGCAATTCGAGCTGATCAATGGTGGCGTCGGTGTGAGGTTCGCACATCCGCCGAGCGAATTTGGCCGGCTTCTTGACAACGCGCAGGATAACCTTGCTAAGGGGTGAGGTCCCACATCTCTGCGCACGTGGCGTCGACCACGGCCTTCCAATCCCCCGTCCGCTCGTAGATCGCCCGCTGGCGCTGGTAGCCGGCGCCGTTTCGGATGATCTCCTGTACAAGATCGAGTTCTGCGGTGCATTGGAGGGATTCGGCGGTGGGCCGGAGGTCGTCGATAAGCAACTCGAGCTCCTTGGCCACCCACTCCTCCTCCGTGTCCCGGCTGGTGATCACGAGTGCCTCCATGCCGTAGCGGGCGCCGCGCCACTTGTTTTCCGCGACGTGCCACGGCTGGAGGGTGGGGAGTTCCTCGCCGCGCTCGAGCATTTGGTCGTAGTGCACGACTAGGCAGTGCGTCAGCGCGACGACGGCGGCAAGTTCGCGCAGGTTCGAGGTGGCGTCGGAGATGCGTACCTCGATCGTTCCCCACTTCGCGGCGGGGCGGACATCGAAGTGCATGGAGCCGGTGTGGTTGATCACGCCCGAAGTTTGCTGGTCGCGCATGAAGGCGACCCACTCGTCCCAGTTTTGGAACTGGTACGGCATGCCGGCGGTGGGAAGTTGCTGGTAGAGCATGGTGCGGTTCGAGGCGTAGCCCGTATCGATGCCGTCCCACCCCGGGCTGCTGGCCGAGATCGCGAGCAGGTGCGGGTACTTCGTCATCACGGCGTTGATGATGGGCCAGACTTTGTCCTCGTGGCTCACCCCGATGTGGCAGTGGATCCCCCACAGGAGCATCTGCTGGCCCCAATACTGGGTACGGTTGATGATCTCCCGGTACGTCTCCTTTGGGCTCAGCGGGTTCTCGCGAAAGTCGGAAAACGGGTGGCCGCCGCTGGCCCACAGCTTCAAGCCGAGTTCGTCCGTGACCTGCTGGACCGCCTCAAGATGTTTGGTGAGGGCGTCCGTGGCCTGGCGCGTGTTCTCGCAGATCGGCGTAACCAGCTCGATGGTGTTCTGCAAGAACTCCCGCTCCAGGTGGATGTCCGGGTTCCGGCGATGCACCTCATCGATCACCTCGGCGGCGCGGGGCACCAGGTCGCGCGTTTCCGGGTCGACGAGGCAGATCTCCCACTCCACGCCCAAGGTCGGGCGGGCGGAGCGGGCAAAGTCGCGGAATGGATCCATGAGGGTTGATCTTAGGGCGGGGTTTACTCGAGAGTGTCAGGACCCACTGTTTCTTTCTGCGGCTCTTCGTGCTCTTTCTGCGGCTCTTCGTGCGTGGGGCGCTGGGCGACCTGGAGTTTTCGCGTCTGCTGCGGTCGGGGCGTCAGGATTTCCTTGAGCTCTACAACTGCCTCGGGTTGCTGTAGAGCTCAGAGAATTGTCTATACGTTCGACCTGGGGTTTCGCCGCGCCACCGGACCGCTAAATGCGTTGAGCTCTACAGTTGCTTTGGGTTGCTGTAGAGCTCAGGGAATTGGGCCTAGCCCGCGAGCACCACCGTGATGGAGTTGCGGTTGTTTGCGGCCTCCGCCGGGATGCCGACCGCACCTTGCGGGATGTCGTTCTTCGCGCGGGCAGTGCCGCCCACGCGACGCGCCAGGTCCGCCGCCACCTGCTCGGCGCCTGCGACCTGCGGGTCGAAGAACACGTAGGTTTCCGGGAAGATGCCGTACTGCTGCTCTGGCATGTTCATCGTGTACGGATCCGGCGAGTCGTTCACCACGTTGAACTGGCCCTTCAGGCTGTTCGCGGTGGAACCCGCGAGGTCCGGCACGCCGGAGTTGTTGTAGACGTACACCTGCGCGGTCTGCGGGTTCAGGCCTTCGCCCGGCGCGGGAGCCGGAGCAGCCGGGGCCGGAGCGTTCGGGTCACCAGCACCAGCCGGGTCACCGGCCGGAGCCCCAGCCGGGTCACCAGCACCAGCCGGAGCAGGTGCAGACGGCACGCCCTCAGCACCAGGCTGCCCCGGCTGCCCCGGCTGACCAGGCACGGTTGTAGCAACGTTGCTGGTCACGGTCGCGGCGGTGGTCGTCGCGGTCGCGTCACCCGAGCCTGCGTCCCTGTTCTGCATCATCGCCCAGATCCCCCACAGCAGGAGAAGCGCCGCGACGGCGATGAGGATCATCGCTAAGCCGCGCTTGGGCACGCCGCCCGCGGCGACAGCAGTGGAGCCACCCCGCTTATCGACGACCTCCGGCCCCACCGCCGCGGCAGCATCTTCGGGGTACTCGTCATACCCATCTCCGTAACCGTCGTAATCGTCTGCGCGGCGGTGTGCACCCCGGTATTCGGGCTGGGTGGCGGGGGTGTCGTCGACGATCTCGGCGTCAATAAATTCGGGCTCGTTCGGGTTCCATTTGCTAGTCACGCACGCAACACTAACCACACCGGCACCGGATTCCCGCGAGCAACACCCCCAACCGTCAACTTAACCTTGAGGTTCGGGGCCGGTCACGCCACCGTCGCGAAGCCGCTGCAGGCGGCGGATGAGTTGGGGTTCGAGGGCGAGGGCCTCGGGTGAGTCGAGAAGAATGTTGAGTCGCTGGTAGTAGCGGGTGGGTGTCATGCCGAGCTCGGAACGCACCGCATCCTCACGCGCGCCGATGGAACGCGGAGCGCGGGCCGCGAAGCGCAGCACCTGCAAATCGGTGTCGGAGAGCATGCCTAATATATTGGCATGACCATCCGACCCATCGTTATCTACGGCGACCCCGTGCTGCACGAACCGACGAAACCGGTCACCCAGCCGGTGGAGGAGCTGCAGGAGCTCATCGCCGACATGCACGAGACCATGGATGCGGCCAACGGCGTGGGCCTGGCCGCGAACCAGATCGGGGTGCCGCTTCGTCTCTTCGTGTACCACTGCCCGGACGGGGACGAGATGCGCCGGGGCACCGTGATTAACCCGGTGCTGGAGACCAGCGAGATCCCGAAGACGATGCCTGCCGACGACGGTTCGGACGAGGAGGGGTGTCTCTCCGTGCCGGGTTACGGCTGGCCAACGGGGCGCGCGGACTGGGCGAAGGTGACCGGCCTGGACGAAAACGGCAACGAGATCGAGGTCGAGGGCACCGGCTTCTTCGCCCGCTGTTTGCAGCACGAGACCGGCCACCTCGACGGGTTTTTGTACACCGACGTGCTCACCGGTCGCTACAAGAAGGAGGCGAAGCGCGCAATCCGCGACGAGGGGTGGAACACCGCGGGCAACACCTGGCTGCCTGGAACGGACGAGGATCCGTTCGGCCACGACGAGTAGGTTATAATCCGTTCCATGCGTCTTCCTGCACTTTTCGCCGCCGCGGCCCTCACGCTCACCGCGGCAGCGCCCGCGATCGCGGCCGAGGCCACAGTTGAGCGTTTGCTTGACGACGTCTCCGTGACTCACCAGTCGGCAACCCAAGCCCTCGATGTGGCGGGCGAGGATGAGGAGGCGGTCCGCGGGATTTTGAACGAGTGGCGCGACGCGCTGATCAAGGCCGCCGATGAGCTGAAGGCTGAGCGCAAGAAGGCCGAGGCCGCACCGGGTGGGCTGACCAAGGCGCAGCGCAAGGAGTTCGACGCGGCCGCGGAGGAGCTTGAGGCGGAGCGCGCCGAGGTCCGCGAGCTGCGCGCGGAGCTCCTGCCGGAGGACGAGACCGTCATCATCCCGGCCCCGCTCAAGGGCCTGGGCGGGCTCCTGGACACGACCGCGGCCGACGCGATCGAGCGCCAGCAGGGTGACTTGCGCATCGTCTACGGCATCCCGGGTGGGGAGGAAATCGCCACCGTGACCGTCACGGCGACGGCCACCGCCACCCCGACCACCCAGCCGAGCGTGGTGCTGAACGCCGAGCGGATGCAGGACTCGACGACGACCACGACCTCGACAGCCTCCTCAACCTCCGAGACGGCCACCACGACGGGAACCGCCACCGAGTCAACGACTACCACCGCGTCCACGACCACGACCGCGGCAACCACCACGCCGGAGACGACCACCGCGGCGACCACGACCTCATCGTCGGCCACCACGTCGCTGACCGTGGATGTCATGCAGAACCGCACGACGTCGGCTACCAGCACCACCTCGTCGTCCTCGACCACCTCGAGCACGACGCGCAGCTCCTCGTCGACGTCCTCGACGGTCATCGTGGAAGAGGACGACGATGACGAGCGCGAGGACGATCTCGCCGACACCGGCACCCCGATGCGCGGCCTGATCATCCTCGGCCTGATCGCGGCCATCGCGGGCGCAGTGCTCGTCCGCCGCCCGGCGTAGCCGGGATGTCGCGGATTTTCCGCTCGGACGACGTGGTCCCCGGCGACCGGGTCGTGGTGCGCCAGCGCCGCGGGGAGCACGCGAGCGACATCATCGGCCACGTGATCAGCCTGAATCCGCTGGTCATCCGCCCGCAGAACGTGGGCGGCATGCCCTCCGACAAGGAGGCGATTGAGGTCACCGACCTGCACATCATCAAGAAGTTGAGCCCGCGCACGGTGCGCAACTCCGACATCCGGGCAGTGGAAACGGCCACTGCCCGCGCGTTCCCCGGCCAGGAGCAGATGCTTATCGACGGCTGGCTCACCCGCGCCGGCGCCGAAATCGCCGAGCGGTCCAACTCGGCCGTCCCGATCGGCCACTCGGCAGGCTTCAACCCGGTGCCGCTGGAGAAGATCGCCGCGTTCTACGCCGAGCGGGATATGCCGGTGCAGCTGTGCATCCCGGAGCGCATCGGCAAACCGGCGCTCAAACTCGTCGAGGCGTACCCGGACAGGTGGGCGCTTGGGGAGGAAGTCGTGGTGATGGTGCGGGAGGGGTTGGACGGAGCCGTCGATACGCATGTGCTTATAAGTGATGCTCCCGACGACGAGTGGCTGGGCATGTACCACTACCGCGGGCAGGCATTGCCGGAGCGAGCGGTGCTGGATCTGGCGCAGCGCATCGAGGGCAAGATCGGGTTTGCCAAGCTCATCGAGGGCGGGCGGACGATCGCCGTGACGCGCGCGACGATCACGGAGTCCGACGATGGGCGGCGCTGGCTCGGGTACTCGGCGGTTGAGGTCGCGCCGGAATACCGCAGGCAGGGCTACGGCACGCGGCTGACGCGCTCCGTGCTGGCGTGGGGTGCGGCCGAGGGCGCGGACGCCGCGTATTTGCAGGTCAGGGCCTCGAATGCTGCGGGGCTCGCCCTGTATCACGGGGCGGGGTTTGTGGAGCACCACCGGCACCGCTACGCGCGGTTGGTCTAGTCTGTTCAGCATGCGAATCGCGACCTGGAACGTCAATTCCGTGCGCACGCGCGCGGAGCGCATCGTCGCGTTCCTTCAGCGCCACGACGTCGACGTGCTGGCGATGCAGGAAACGAAAACGTCCGATGCGAAGTTCCCCTACGCCGTGTTCGAGGCCGCCGGCTACGAGGTCGCCCACGTGGGCACGAACCAGTGGAACGGTGTCGCGCTCGCCTCGCGCGTGGGGTTGGAGCACGTGCGCGACTCTTTCGAGGGCCAGCCCATGTTCGCCAAAACCGGCGACCCCGCCATGGAGGCGCGGGCGGTGGGCGCGGTGTGCGGCGGGATCGAGTGCTGGAGCCTGTACGTGCCCAACGGCCGCGAGATCGGGGACCCGCACTACGACTACAAGCTGCAGTTCCTCTGGTCGCTCGCCCGCCAGGTGGACCCGGGCGCGATGCAGCTGTACATGGGCGACTTCAACGTGGCCCCGCGCGATGAGGACGTGTGGGACGTGGCCTGGTTCGAGGGGAAGACGCACGTCACCGAGCCCGAGCGCGCCGCGTTCCAGATGCTGCTCGAGGCGGGGCTCACCGAGGTCACCCACGATGACCAGTACAGTTTCTGGGACTACAAGGCGATGCGGTTCCAAAAAAATGAGGGGATGTTGATTGATTACCAGTTGGCTACAACGTCGTTAAGCAAGCTGCTCGAGCGCGCCTGGGTCGACGTTGATGAGCGCCGCGGGCAGGGCGCGTCGGACCACGCGCCGGTGATCGCGGACTACGACACGCGCGGGCTGGCGTACGACGAGGTGAGGTGATGTCCTGGGGGCTCATCGGCCTGGTTGTGGACTACGCCATCAAGCTGGTCATGATCGGCGTGGTCCCCGGCAGCCGCAAGCCGTCGTCCGCGAACGCGTGGCTGCTGCTCATCCTGTTCGTGCCGGTCGTGGGACTGCCGCTGTACCTGCTCATGGGCTCGACCCTGGTATCGCGGCGGCGCCACCGCATCCAGCAAGAGGCCAACGCGGCCATCGAGGACGTCAACCTGGGCATCGCCGACTTCCCCACCCGCGCCGAGCTCAGCGACAGCGCCGCCAGTATCGTGCGCCTCAACCGCGAACTCACCGGCTACCCCGCGCTCCACGGCGACGCCCCCTACCTGTGGACCGACTACGAAAAGTGCATGCTCCGCATTGCTTCGCTTATCGACGACTCCGTCTCCCACGTCAACATCGAAATCTACGCCGTGGCCTGGGACTGGACCACGGATGTCGTCTTTCAGGCAATTGAGCGCGCCGTCGCCCGCGGCGTCCACGTGCGCCTGCTGTTCGACCACATCGGCTCCCAGAAGTACCCCGGCTTCCGCCGGTTGAAGCGACGGTTGACCGAGATCGGCGTGGATTGGCACCTGATGCTCCCCCTCGATCCGCTGCGCCTCCGGTGGCGCCGCCCCGACCTGCGCAACCACCGCAAACTGGTGGTCATCGACTCCGAGGTCGCGTTTTTGGGTTCGTTCAACCTCATCGACCGCGGCTACCTCATGCCCGGCCACCGCCGCGCCGGCCGCCAGTGGGTGGACACCTTCGTCGAGCTCGAGGGCCCCATCGTCGCGTCGGTGGAATCGATGTTCGCGGTGGACTGGTACACCGAATCCGGCGAAATCATTCCCCTGCGCAAGCCGCCGTCGATAAGCTCGGCCTCGCACGTGCTGCAGCTCGTCCCCTCCGGGCCCGGCTACCACACCGAGCCCAACCTGCGCATGTTCAACGCCATGGTCCACCACGCCCGCGAACACCTGGTGTTGTGCTCCCCTTACTTCGTGCCTGAGGAATCACTCCTCGAGGCGCTGACTTCCGCCTGCTACCGCGGCGTTCGCGTCGACCTCTTCATCGGCGAGAAGGCCGACCAGTTCATGGTGCAGCACGCCCAGTCCGCCTACTACGAGCAGCTGTTGCGCGCCGGCGTCCACATTTGGGAGTTCCCCGCCCCCTTCGTCCTGCACTCGAAGTTCGTCCTCGCTGACCCCTCGACTCCCTCCCGCGTCGGCGTCATCGGCTCATCCAACATGGACATCCGCTCGTTTTCCCTCAATTACGAGTCTTCGCTCTTCGTCGCCGCCGGCCCCCTCCTTGACGCGCTGAACGACCTCGCCGACAACTACCTGGCGGTGTCGCACGAGCTCACGCTGGAGGAGTGGGAGCGCCGGCCCTGGTACCGGCGCTACATCGACAACGTGATGAAGTTGACCTCCGCGCTGCAGTAGCCGCTCTCCTCTAAGCCGCCCTCCGCGCACGCTTCCAGCTCAGAGGTGAGGTGCGTCGCGGCGTCGGGGTCACTTTGGGCGGCCCTTTCCTCTCCGCCACCTCCATCAGTTGGCGAACTATGCGTACACACTCCTCCTCCTCATTCAGGATTTGCCCGGGGGTGAAGCGCGCCACTTCGAAGAACAGTTCACGCAGCCAGTTCTCCCTTTGCAGTTGGAGAAGAGCAGCCCTCTTCGGATCCTTCTCCAACTTGATGGCGCCGTCGATTTCAATGACCAACCACCCGGCGAGCAGATCGACCCGTGCATCCCCGATCCACATCTGCTGCTGAACTTGGATGCCGTTTTCAATGAGGATCACCCGGAATAACGATTCAAACGGTGACTCGGACTGCTCCGAGGAAAGCGCATAGGCTCTACGTGCTTGCTTCATACCGCGTTTTCCGGCCATCTGCTCAAGCATGGTTTTGATGCTGGCGTGGAGTTGCGCGCGCTCCTGCGCGTTGCGCCCGGAGAAGAGGCTGTCCATGGCGACGACACCAGCCCTCACCCCGTGCAGACGAGCGATGTCGATCGCTGTTCGAACCGGTGACGTGACTTGGACGCGATCGCCAACGCTACCGCCGACTGTGCGAATGTCTTTCTCCGGGACCTTCATGTGGCGGTACTGCACGCCGTCGGGCCAGCACGCCCGGTTTGGCGGGGTGCCCCGGGGATTGGTCAGCTCGACGAGCTCGTCGTCGTTGGGGATGACCCACATCCCGTGGATCCGGGCAGCCGAGAAACCGGTGAGTACAGAGCGGTGAGCCGCAGCGCCGGCTGCATAACAGCGCAGAAACTTTTGCTCATGCACCTCGAGTTGATCGAACACCTCAGTTTTCACGTACTTCGTGGCCGATAACCGCGTGCGACCTCCAAGCTGTCTGCTCCCCCGGCCCTCGAGCAAACCGACAAGTTTGTGCCTCTCCATCGTCTCCCCCCAGAGTTACGAATCGTTGATTGCGGGTACTTTACCCCGCGCCCGGGGCTCACCGGAAGACCCCGAACCCAAAACCCAATAATCAGAACCCAGTTACCGGGCTACAGAACCTGGTAACTGGGTTGTGGAAACTGGGTTTCTCGCGCCAACGCGTGCCGACGACCGGACACCGACGCCCCGAAAAAACCTACGCGTCCCGGTTCTCCAGCAACACGACCCCGGCGACCCACAGCGCCACGGCCCACGCGGCGAAGATCCCAAGCGAGGTGCCAAGCCCCCAGTGGGCGGTGGGTTGGTTGGTCATAAAGGCGAGGATGTTGCCAAACGGGAGGAACTTGGCCACGTCGGCGCCGAAGCGGGGGATGAGGTTGACGATCGTTTCCACCAGCAGCATCATGCCCATCGCCACCACGATGGTGCCGGCGGTGTTGCGCACGAGCCACCCCACGCCCTGCGTGAACATGGTGATCAGCGCCATGCCCAAAGGCAGCGCCCACATAGCGCGGTGCGCGGCGGGGTTGGAGGTCCAGTTGGCGGGCACGGGCGCGGTGAGGTCGCCGGCGATGAACGCGACCACCAGGCCGAGCACTGTGACCAGGGCCGCGAGCACCGCGCCCAGGAGCACCTTCACCAGCGCGAGCTGCCAGCGCTTCGGGGCGACGCGGAAGTTGGTGGCCGGGATGCCGAAGCGGTATTCCGTGGTCACGGTCATGGCGGCCTGCACGATGATGATGATCGCGGTGGTCAGCGCAACCGTGGCCACCACGGTCAGGGGCGCGTACGGCATTCCGGAGACGCGCGATGTCCACCCGAACAGCGCGCCGTACATGGCGCCGAACAGCAGGACGAGGCTGGAGGTCCACCAAAACGAGGCGGTGGAGCGCAGTTTGGTCCATTCCGCGGGGAAGAAGTTAAGCACGGGGCACCTCCGGGGTGGGTCGAGCGGACGCGTACTGGGCTTCGCCCTCGGTGGAGCGCATGTAGGCCTCTTCGAGGGAGGCGCGGCGCTCGGTGAGCTCCGCGAGCGGCACACCGGCCTGGTACGCCAGCGCGCCAATGTCGTCGGTGGTGCGGTCGGGCACCTCGATCACCTCGCGCCCCTCGGCGTCCACGCCGCGCGTGAACTTCAGCGAGCCAAGAGCAGCAGCAAGCTTGTCGACGGCTCCGTCGCCCGCCACCCGGACCACCGTGGTCACACCGGAGTTCGCACGAATGAACTCTGCGACCGTGGTGTCCGCAACCAGGCGGCCCCGGCCGATGATGATGAGGCGCTCGGCCGTCTGCGCCATCTCCGCCAACAGGTGGGAGGAGACGAGGACGGTGCGCCCCTCGGCGGCGAGGGCCTGCAACAGGCCGCGGACCCAGCGGATGCCTTCGGGGTCGAGGCCGTTGACGGGCTCGTCGAGAATGAGGTACTCGGGGTCGCCGAGCAGGGCGGCGGCGATGCCGAGGCGCTGGCCCATGCCGAGGGAGAACCCGCCGACCCTCTTGCCCGCGACGTCGCTCAAACCGACGAGGCCGAGAACCTCATCGACGCGGGAGGAGGGGATGCCGGCGGCCTGCGCCTGCCACAGCAAGGTGGCGCGGGCGGAGCGGTTGGGGTGCACGCCCTTGGCATCCAGCAGCGCACCCACCTTTTGCGTGGGGTTGGGGATGGCGTGGTAGGCGGAGCCGTCGATAAGCGCAGTGCCTGAAGTGGGCTTATCTAGCCCCAGGATCATGCGCATGGTGGTCGACTTGCCCGCGCCGTTGGGGCCCAGAAAGCCGGTGACGGCGCCTGGTTTGACGGTGAAGGTGAGGTCGTCGACCGCTTGGACGGAGCCGTACCGTTTGGACAGCCCTTGGACTTCAATCATGCGTCACAGTATGCCCCATGGCGTGGGCCAGCACCGTGTCCAGGGAGGCTGCGAACGCGGGGTGCAGGTCGTAGTCGCGCACTGAATCGAGGGGGACCCAGCGCAGCTCCTCCGACTCCTCGTTGGCCTGAACGGGCAGCGTGGAGGGGGTGCGGGCGAAGACGGTGGTGTAGGTCCAGCCGGGAAACTCGGTGGTGACGCGGGTGGACCACACCTCGACGGCAGCGGGGTCGATGGCGCACTCCTCCACCGTTTCGCGCACCGCGGCCTCGGCGGGGCTTTCGTGGGAGTCGATTGCCCCGCCCGGGATGCCCCAGGTGCCGCCCTGGGCGGTCCAGGTGGCGCGGTGCTGGAGGAGGACCCGTTCCCCGCCCGCGACCAGGAATAATCCGGCCGCGCCGTACGTGCCCCAAAACTTTGTGCCGTTGGGGGCGGTGACCCATCCGTTTCCGTCTCCAAGCATGGCCCCACTGTAGGTGGCATTAGTTATCATTGCGGAATGGAAAGGCGGGCGCAGGCAGTCGCGGTGAGCGATGACGCGTGGCTCGACGAGCTTGAACGGGGGCGGCAACCGGCAAGGGGCGTGCCGTCGGAAAGCAAGCTGCGCTCCGGGCGGGTGAGCCGGGCGGTGCGCGAGCCGCTGCGCGTGGGCCGCCAGGGCGCGGAATTTTTGCGCACCACCCCGGGCAAGATCATCTGCATGATGGTGGCGCTGACCATTCTGCTGCTCGCGTCCGGGCTTGCGATGAGCCAGTCGATGGCGCAGCGTAACCGCTCGCTGGAGACGGTGCTGGGGGCCACGGAGCCGATGAGCGCCGCCGCGCACCTGCTCACCACTTCCCTGCTCACCGCCGACACGATCGCGGCCAGCGCGTTCGTGCAGCCCGGCGCGCTGCCGCGCGAGGACGTGGCCCGCTACACGGCGGCGATCGACCAGGCGACCATCTCGGCGGCGCAGATCTACGAGGGCGCCGTGGAGGCGGACAGCGAAACCACGGCGCGCATCAAGGAACTGGTCACGGAGATCCAGCGTGACCTGCCGGTGTACACCGGCATCAACGAGCGCGCGAGGGTGAACCAGCGGATGGGCAACCCGGTGGGCGTGGCGTACATGTCCGAGGCTTCAGGAGTGATGCGCACCCGGATGCTGGTGGCCGCGGAGGAACTCAACGATTTGACCAGGCAGGACGTGGCGGAGGAGATGCGCCGCCTCTCCCAGCCGCAGTGGGCGACCCTGTCGGGCCTGGCGGCGGCGCTGCTCGCGCTCGCGGCGGCCCAGTGGTGGTTGTGGCGCACGTTCCGGCGTCGCCTCAACCGCGGTTTCCTCACGGCCACCCTGGCTGTGCTGGTGGCCATCGCGTGGGTGGGCGCGTCGAATTACCAGATGTGGCGCTCGGGTGCCGTGGAGTACGAGCGCGCGGCGCAGCCGTGGGAGGAGCTCACCGCTGCCCGCATCCGCGCGCTGGAGGCCCGCACCGATGAGACGTTCGCGCTGCTGCGCCGCCAGTCCGTGGCCCAGTCCGCGCGCGAGTTCGACGCCACCGCCAATTCCGTCTCGGGCGCGTTGGACACCGCGGACGCCTACGGCGGCAATGCGGAGACGGTGGCCGCAGCGCGCACCAACCTCGACGGGTGGGCCGCCGAGCACGCCGAGCTGGTGTCGGCGCTGGATTCGGGCAGTTACGAGCGCGCGATGCGCCTTTTGAGCACGCGCGACCCCGCGACCTCACCCGCCTACCGGGATTTGGACGGCAACCTGTCCGAGCTCATCGCCTCCTCCCGCGAGGCCACCCGCACCTACATCGACGAGTCCCTCGATGCCACCCGCGCGGTCTCGCTCGCCGTGGCCATCCTGTCCATCCTGGCCGTGCTGTGCATCTGGATCGGCATCCGCCAACGCCTGGGGGAATACCTATGAGGCGCACCCCGCGTATCGACGTCTCCGTCGCCGCCCTCCTGGCCGCCCTTACCCTCACCGGCTGCGCGCCGACCCCGGCCCCACCCGTCTCCCACGAGCCCACGCTGCAGCCGCGCGAAGACCTGCCCCTGCCGCCCGGCGCGGTGCTCGATCCCGCCGCCGGGCTGCCCGCCACCCCGTTCGAGCCGACGAAGCTGGACTGGGAGGGGTCGCTGCGCCCCACCTCAGCGGCGCCCGGCGAGGAGGAGTTCACGCCCACCCTCGACCGCATCCGGGAGCGCGGGCGCCTCATCGTGGGCATCGACCAGTCCCTCTACCTGCTCGCCTTCCGCGACACCGCCACGGGTGAGCTGCGCGGGTTCGAGGTGGACCTCGCCCGCGAGATTGCCCACGATATCTTCGCGGACCGTTTGGCGCAGGACCCTGAGTCGGACATCATCGATTTCCGTTTCGTCGATTCGGCTGACCGCTCCGAGCTGCTGCGCCAGGGCGGGGTGGACGTGATCATCCGGACGATGTCGATTACCCCGGAGCGCGCGAGCCAGACTGCCTTTTCCACCCCGTACCTCATGTCGTCGGTTCGCCTGCTCACGCCGGGCGATCGCGGTGTGGCGTCTATGGCGGACTTGGCGGGGCGCACGGTGTGCATCGTGGATGGCACGAACCTGCTACAGGTCGCCCGCACCTACGCCCCCGACGCGGATATCCTGCGCACCCGCACGTGGTCGGACTGCCTGATGGCCACGCAGCAGTTCCAGGCGGACGCGATTTTGGCCGACGACGCGATCCTGGCCGGCATTCTCGCGCAGGACCCGTACGCCCAGCTTCTCGACGGCTCCGTGTTCACCCAGTACTACGGCGTGGGCATCCGCAAGGGCCAGGACGACCTGGTGCGCCAGGTCAATGCGACCATCGAGCGGGTGCGTAGGGACGGCACCTGGCGCCGCCTCTACTCCACCTGGCTCGCCGGCTCCATCGCCGAATCCGCCCCTCCCCCGCTGATGTACCGCAAGGAGGAACAGTGAGCGAGCAGGACATGACGGACCCCGCCACCGAGGCCGTGGCCTTTGACCCCTTCGCCGACGAGGAGGAGCCGGGCACCGAGGCCGTCGCGTTCGACCCATTCGCCGACGACGATGAGGAGGAAGACACCGGTTCCTCCTACGGCGACATGGCGGGCCTGCTCAAGGACCTGAACAAGCTGCGGCGCAAGGAAGATACCTCCCAGCGCAGCCGACGCCTCGCGCTGGACACGTTCCGGGAACGCCGCGGCACCCGGCGCGCGAGCCGCACCGTGGCCGACGGCATGGTGGAGCTGCCGTGGGTCCCGCCGATCGAGCCGAAGTCTGCGTTGATTGACCCCACCCGGGCCGTGGCCCAGAAGGGCCTGGCGGCCCCGGTGTTGCAGCCCGGTGACGTGGTCGCCGGCCAGTACGAGATCATGGGCGTGATCGCCCACGGCGGCATGGGCTGGATCTACTTGGCGCACGACCATTTCGTCGCCGGGCGCGTGGTGGTGCTCAAGGGCCTGCACCTGGACAAGAACGAGGACGAGGCGGCCGCGGCGGAGGCGGAGCGGGAGTTCCTCGCCGACGTGACGCACCCGGGGATTGTGAAGATCTTCAATTTCATCGACGATCCGCGGGTCCCCGGTGGGTTCATTGTGATGGAGTACGTCGGCGGGCCGTCGTTACGCGCGAGGCGCAACGACGCCGAAGGCGGAGTCTTAGAGCCGGACGTGGCCATCGCCTACCTGCTGGAGGTGCTGCCGGCGCTGGACTACCTGCATTCGCGCGGGGTGGTGTACAACGACCTGAAGCCGGACAACATCATTGTCACTGAAGACCAGGTCAAGCTGATTGACATGGGTGCGGTCTCCGGCATCGGGGCGTACGGCTTCATCTACGGCACGAAGGGGTTCCAGGCGCCGGAGGTGGCCACGGAGGGCCCCTCGATCGCCTCCGACGTGTACACGGTGGGACGCACGCTAGCCAGCCTGATTGTGAACCTGCCGCAGACCGATGGCGTGTACGACCTGCGCCTGCCCACCCCCACCGACGAGCCGCTGTTTCGCCGCTTCACCTCCCTGTACCGCCTGATCGCCCGCTGCTGCGACCCGGATCCGGCCCGACGCTTTCCCACCATGCGCGCGCTGGAGAGCCAGATGCTGGGAGTGCTGCGCGAGGTCATCGCCGTGCGCGACGGGCGCACCTACCCCGCGCAGCACTCCCTGTTCTCCCCGCAGCGCACCACCTTTGGCACGAAGCACCTGGTGTTTCGCACCGACCAGCTGATCGACGGCATCTCCCGCACCGTCGAAATCACCCCGCAGGAAGTGGTCGCGGCGCTGCCCACCCCGCTCATTGACCGCGACGACATCGGCGCCGCCATGCTCCAGGGCTCCTCCTACTCCGAGCCGAAGGAAACGCTGGAGACGCTGCGCCAGGCCATGTCCACCCCGCAGTACGAGCACTCGCTGGAAATCCCCTTCGGCGTCGTGCGCACCATGATTGACCTGGGGCTGGCGGACCAGGCACAGACCTGGCTCACCTCCCTGTCCAGCAAACTGCAGGGCAACTGGCGTTTTTCCTGGTACTCCGGCGTGGTGGAGACGCTGCTCGGCGACTTTGAATCCGCGCAGCGCTCCTTCACCGAAGTGCTGCGCGTGCTGCCGGGCGAGGCCGCGCCGAAGCTCGCCATCGCCGCCGTCAGCGAGCTTCTTTTGCAACAGCAGGGCACATTCGAGCGTTCGCTTCTCGACGACTCCGTTGCCCGCGCCGCGGCCGGCCTCGACCAACACCTGCACAACCTACCCAACGACATCTTCGCCTCTTGGGTGGAAAAGGGCCTGGCGGACCCGGAGTGGTCCACGGTGGTGCTCGACCCGGCGACGCTGCGCTTCCACGCGCTGCGCCTGTATTCCCTGGTGTGGGTAACCAACCCGACCACCGTGTCCTCCGCGTTCGGGCTGGCGCGTCAGCTGATGCGGGAGAACCAGGTGGAGTTGGCCATTGACGCACTCGACCGGGTGCCCAACTCCTCCCGGCACATGCGCATGGCCAAGCTCACCGCGATTTTGTGCCTGGTCTCCCCCGCCGGCGGCGAGCCGCCGACCGAGGAGCGCATCCGCCTTGCTGCCCGCCGCCTGGAGCAGATCCCCACCACCGAGCCGCGGTTTTTGCAGATCAAGGTGGCCGTCATCCAGGCCGGGCTGACCTACCTGCGCGCGACCCCGGGGCGCCGCGCGTCATCGGACGCGCCGCTGTTCGACTACCCCTTCACCATGCGGGGGCTGCGCCGCGGCCTCGCCCTCACCCTGCGCGCGCAGGCTAGGGTCGCGCCGTTCGCCGGGCACCGCTTCGCCCTGGTGGACATGGCGAACAAGGTTCGCCCCGCCACCTGGTTCTAGATTTTAGAACGGCAGCTGCGGCACGCCCGGTATCTGGATCAGATTGGTGGCCACCGCGGCGCCCAGGCCCAGCAGCGTCAGCACCGCCAGCACGATGGCGACGATGGTGCCGGCGCTCGACCCGCTCGAGGAGTCATCCTTCGTCGCCCCAGCCACGTGGGTGGTCGGGTTGGACACGTTAGGCACGTTTTGCGGCGCGGGGTTCAGCCCGGTGGCACCTGGTATGCGGTTGTTCGGCGGGATCGTGTCGTTGGTGCCGGTGGGGTACGGCTTCGGGGCGATCGCTGCCGGGACGTTGGGGTCTTTGGCCCCGACGGTCTTGCGTGCTTCGTCGAGAAGCTTCGAGTTCTTCTCTTCGAGCTCCTTCATCAGCTTCTGCGCCTCGGCCTCGGTGAGGTTGAGCACGGAGAAGTCGATGGTGGTGTCTTCGACCAGCTTGTTGTCCTTGTTGTAGATGCGGAAGCGAATCGGCATCGTGGCGTCTTTGTAGCCGATCGTGTTTTGTACGGGAACGGTGACCGGCAGCTTCGCGTTGTCCGTCAAGGCTCCCGGGACGGGGTACTCCCTGGTGAACGTGCCGCCCGGGTAATCCGCGCGCAGCGTGAACTCGTGCAGGTCGATGCCGAGGTTGGAAATTTCCACCTTGACGGAAGAATCGGTGCGGTTGGCGATGATGATGTTGCGGTCATCCGGCTGGTTCAGCACCCTTAGCCCCGCCTTGCCGTTGTTCTTTTCCGCCGCGAGCGCCACCAGCTCGTCGGTGTCCGGGTGGTAGTGCCCGGCCGTTTCGTCATTGTCGTCGCCCGCGTCGTCCACGCCGGTGTAGCCCGCGGCCTTGCCCACCTCCCCGTTGACCAGGCTCAGGTTGGGCCAGTCCGGTGCAACCTTGTAGCTACCCCGGTAGCAGTCCGTGGAGCCGTCGGTGCAGGCCTTGGGGATGGGCAGTGCCGTCTCGTTCTGAGTGAACTCCTTGTGCGAGAAGTCGAAGTAGTGGAACTGGTACAGGTAGTTCATCACCGACTGGTACTTCGGCAGGTAGGCGCTATCTACCGTCGGGTGGTTCGCCGCGCCGGAGTGGGTCAGGCCCAGGTTGTGGCCGTACTCGTGCAGGATGGTGTTGCGCAACTGCTCCTGCGACGTCATGAGGTAGTTGTTGGCCACGTAGAACGCGCCGTCTTTCAACAGGCCGTTGCCGGATGACAGGTTCGTCGGGCTTTGCGTGTCACCGATCACGCCCACGCGGAAGACGGTCTTGCGATCCCCGAGCAGGGAGTTGCGGTCCTCCAGCAAGCGCAGGCCCGGTGCCTGGGGGGAGCCGTCCGGGTTGACGAAGTAGTAGGGGGCGTAATCGATGGTTGCCCCGCCCTTGCGCTCGGTGAGCCCCGGGATGTTGCTGTAGTAGGGGCCGGCATCGATGTGCAGGTTGAAGCCGTTTTTATCAAAGAGCACCACCAGGTCATTGAGCGTGTCGCGCGACGGGCGGTAGATGTTCACGTTCGCCCGCGAGCACTCGAGGAACTGGGCGAAGTCCTCCTCCGTCGCCGAGTACTTGCGCTTCTCGGAGCACTGCTTGCTCTCCCACTCCGACTTCATCCAGTTCAACTGCAGGAACAGGTCCGGCCTGTTCGGGTCCGCGCCCCAGCGGTTGAGCGGGAACTGCACCCCGTTGGAGTCGGTGAAGCCGTAGCGCTCCCAGTCGTCCGGGAAGCCATCTTTGTCGGTGTCGCGCAGCTGGGCTTCGGCCTGGCCGCTGAGGGATGCGCCCGCCACCAGCTCGGCGCCGGCCGGGACGGTCTGCTTCCACGTCGCGGCCTGGAAACGGGAGTCCTTGTTGGTGGTCCCCCCGAGGGCTGCGGTTTGGGATCCGCCGGTGCCGCTGGTCAAGGGGCCGTCGAAACGCGTGGTCAAGTTGTACCTGCCGCCGACGCTGAGCGTGTACGGGCTGGATTCGTCGCGCGTTTCTACTGCGTAGTCGTAGTTGAGCAGGCCGTTCGTTAGCCGCAGCTCGAGCTCCTGCGGGGTGGCCGCGAGGTTGCGCAGGCGCACGTCCACCGTGATCTCGTCCGCCGTGATGGTGAAGGTGCGCACCATCTCCACCTTGTGCGCGGCGTCGGTGTGGCGCAGCGTGACCACGTCGGCGCCGTTGCTCTTCGCCGTGGTCACCTTGGTGGCGTCACCCGCAAACGCCACCTTCTGCCCGCCAGCGAAACCGTCGATGTACAGGGCGTTTGGCATCGTGCCGTAGGTGGCGGTGTTGAACATGAGCCACGACACGCGGCCCTTGTTCAGCTCGGCGGTTTGGAAGCCCTCGGCCGCGCCGGTGGTGACGTCGACGGAGTAGCTGCGCGACTGGTCTACGGCCGCGTGCGCCGGGGGTGCGGCGACCGCGCCCAGGGTCAGGGATGCCGCAATGGCACACGCCAGCAGGTTCGTCTGTGTACGCATCGTCTACCTCCGCCTCTACTTTCGCCCGCCGGGAAGTTGGGCCTGCAGCTGCTCGATCCACTCTGGGTGGTGGTACACCGCCGCACCGGCGATGCCGCCGAGCCCAAGAACTGCTAGGAGCAGGTAGACCCACCACGGCGGCTTCGACGACCCGCTCGAGCGAGCGTCTTGCACTGCCTCGTCCATCTGGAACGTCACAGTCATCTCGCCCACCGAGCCGTCGAGGTACGTCACCGACAGCGGCACCCGCGCGTTTTTCGCACCAGACTGCGCCGGTGCGGCCACGATGAGCTGGCCCGTCGCCGTGTCCAGCGTGACGTCCCAACCCGGCGCGTCCACCTTGCCCAGGGAGAACGGGTACGCGGTCGCACCGGCCGGGCGCGGGAGACGGTAGCGGATCACTGCCGACGGCTCCGCCGGCACCGTCACCGTCAGCGGGCCCGCGTCCTGCGCGAGCGTGGTCTTGCCGCCCGGGGAGAGCACCGTCACCTTCGCGGTGGTGATGACCTGGGAAGTGTCGTCGAACGTCACCTGCACCTTGAGCTCGCGCTCACCGGGCATGGCCTCCCGCAGGGCCTTCACGGTGATCGCGCCCGTGGCCGGGTCAATGCTCGTGGTCAGCCCCTGCACCGGGTTGAGCAGGGCGAACGTGGCGTCGGTGGTCTTGGTCACCAGCGTGTCAGTCTGCCCCGGCTTCAGCGTGAGGGGGGAGTACGTCACCGGCGCTTCGGCTGCCATGCCGCTGGTGGCGGTGGCCTGCACATCGACGATGCGCTGGGACTTGTCCGGGTACGTCACCACCACCGGCACCGTCACCCTCGATGCGCCCGCGTCACCGAAGAGCGCCGCCGTCACCGCGCCCGTCTTGGGGTTCACCGACACCCGCCAGCCGGGCTCATTGAAGCCCGCGCCGAGCGCGAAAGTGGATCCCTCCGGCGCGCCCTCAGGTTGCACCGTGACAGGTAGCCCCCCTTTCACCACCGCGATGTGTGGGTACTCCACCGGCACCCGCGCCGCCTGCGAGTTCGTGGCCACCGGCACCTTGATCTCGCGCACCGAGCCGTCGGGGCACGTCATCGCCAGCGCCAGCTCGAACGCCGAGCCCGCCGGCACACTTGCCGACGGCAGAATGCGCACCGCACCCGAGCCCTCATCCACCACCACCGGCACCGGCGCGAGCAGGGACTTCCTCAGCTGCACACCGGAGGGCAGCTTGCCCATGGGCGTGATCTCAATGGTGCCGTCGGCAAGCACTGTCGGCGGACTGTAGACAATGTCCGGGATGTCGTCCGCGATCGTCGGCGGCTTGACCACCCCCACAGTCGCGGTGATGGTCTCGCGCGAGGCGTCCGAGTACGTGACCTGGATCGGCAGCTCCAACGGCGTCGCGTTCACCTTCGGCGCCGTCGCCGAGATCTCACCCGTCTCCAGGTTCACCGCGACGTCCCACCCACGGAAGTCCATGTTCGGGTCCTTGATGGTGAACTCCGTGTACGCGGGCAGCTCCTTCGCGGTCTGCGCAACCGTCACGGTCTTGCCCGGCTCCGCCACGCGCCCGGTCTGGTACTTCGGCTGGTAAAGCTTCGCGTACTCCGCCGCGATCACCTCGAACTCGGCGTGAGTTTCATCCTTCGTCCCATCCGGGTACGTCAGCTCCACCGGCACAGTGATCGTGGAGCCCTCCTTCGCATTCAAAGGAGCAGCAAGCTTAACGACGCCTCCGGCATCCACCTCAGCCCCCACAAACCCCGTCGAGAACTTCGTGCCCACCGGCAGCGGCTGGTTCTGTGTCAACCTGCCGCCGCGGAGGATGTTCGCGCGCGGTGCCTGGTTGTTGCCCGTCGTACCAGCGCGGACGTAGCCCAGGGTGTAGGCCGGGTTGACCCGGGTTGCGTCGTCCGTGCGCGCATCCACGATCACCGTAATGGTGTCCCGCTCCCCCAGGGCAGTCCCGACCTGGAAGGTGTACGTGCCCACTGCGATGTCGCGCGTCGGGGCGACCTCGACGGAGCCGTCGGGAAGCACGGTGATCCAATCGGGAACCTTGCCGATCACCTGCACCCGCACCTCCGGTTTAAGCGCCTTCGTGGGGTTGATGCGGACCTCGTCGCCCGCGCGCACGGTGATGGGGTCCCACGCGTAGTTGTCGGCCGGGGGCGGGGTTGTGGTGGTGGGTTTTGTGGTGGTTGTTGGTTTTGTGGTGGTCGTCGGCTTTGCGGTGGTTGTCGGCTTTGCCGTGGATGTCGTTGGTTTTGCCGTGGTCGTCGGTTTAACTGTGGTCGTTGTCGTCGAGGTCGTAGCAGTTGTCGACGTGGGTTTAGCGGTCGTCAGCTTTGTGGTCGTTGTCGGCGTAGCCGTGGTCGTTGGGTTTGTAGCTTTTGTCGTCGGCTTTGGCGTGGTAGTCGGCGTGGCCGAAGTGATTGTCGTCGAGGTCGTTGCAGTTGTCGACGTGGGTTTAGCGGTCGTCAGCTTTGTGGTCGTTGTCGGCGTAG
>ERZ1031260.29-NODE-29-length-34467-cov-37.486894_pt1 | contig 34467 bp, 35 predicted proteins | sample MGYA00517287_ERZ1031260 | MGnify/ENA primary metagenome ERZ1031260 (study PRJEB33718, sample SAMN03159811) | human skin metagenome | collected 2014-02-25 | study: EMG produced TPA metagenomics assembly of the PRJNA266117 data set (Human skin bacterial metagenome... | reverse complement strand
GCCGGGGAGAAGTACGCGGTGGTGTCGTCGATCTCGGCGCCGGTGCGCAGGTTCGCACCTGCCGCGACGGAGCGGTCGATCTGATCCTTGAGAATCTCGGCCGCGCGGCGCGAGGACATCGGGAAGTACTCGCCCTCGCCCGGGTTGGACGGGTCACCCTTCTTGTAGCCCTCAGCGATGGAGACCATCTCGTCCACGAACTGGTCGTAGATGTCGTCCATGACGATGATGCGCTTGTTGGAGGTGCAGGCCTGGCCGGCGTTGTGCACGCGCTTGTCCCACGCCTCCTGCGCAGCCGCGCGGATGTCAGCTGCGTCGAGGACGATGTACGGGTCGGTGCCGCCCAGCTCGAGCACGACCTTCTTCAGGTTCTTACCTGCGGTCTCCGCAACCTTGGCGCCTGCACGCTCCGAACCGGTGAGGGAGACACCCTGGACGCGCGGGTCAGCGATGATGGTCTCGATCTGCTCGTGCGTGGCGTAGACGTTGATGTACACGCCGTCCGGCAACCCAGCGTCCTTGAGAATCTGCTCGAACGCGGCTGCGGACTTCGGGGTGATCTCGGCGTGCTTCAGGATGATGCAGTTGCCGTTCATCAGGTTCGGGCCCGCGAAACGTGCGATCTGGTAGATCGGGTAGTTCCACGGCATAATGCCCAGGATCGTACCCAGCGGCAGGCGGCGAACGACGGCCTTTCCGCCTGGGACCTCGACGTCCTTCGGGGCGCAGTACTCCGGCGCGTTGTCGGCGTAGAACTGCATGATGTCCCCGGAGAAGTTCATCTCCCACTCGCCCTCGGGGATCGGCTTGCCCATCTCCTCTGCGGCGATCTTGGCCAGGTCGTTCGCGCGCTCCTTCAGAAGCTGCGCAGCCTTGCCGACGATCTCTGCGCGCTCCTCGTACGTCGTCTTGCGCCACTGCTTGAAGGCCTCCTCCGAGCGGTTGAGCACGTCCTGGATCTCCTGATCCGTCGCGAACTCGAAGGTTTCGACGATCTCGTTGGTCATCGGGTTCTGTACGCGGTACTGGTTGCTCATGTGGTCTAGTTCCTTTCGGGAATGATTGGTGATGTGGGTAACACTAGCCTAACGGGCGGACCTACGCACCCGGGCGGTATTGGCCGTCGTTCATCTTGATGCCCTCGTCCTGGCCCATGTAAGAGGTCTCCTGGGTCAGCGCGTCAAGCAGCGTTTGGTGGTTCTGCTCGACCTCCTTCGCAAGCGCCTCCGGGTTGGCACGCAGCAGGTCAAAGCGCTCCTGCACCTGCGGCAGCGCGAGCTCGGTGAACGGGCGGGATGCGGCGTGCGGCACGTTGTACACGTCCGCCACCTCGTCGCCATGCATGAGACGCGTTGCGGCGTACATCCAGTCGTCGATGGACTCGTCCGGGAACGGCAAAAGGGCCTTCACGTTCGTGCGGAACCCACTGAAGAGCGCGTCCACCAGCGCAAACGAGTTCTCGTTCGGCTCCCCGTCGACAAAGTGAATCGCGTCGATGGTCTCCTGCGAGGCATCGATGTCCGTCTCCGGCTCCAAGATGTCGCCTGGGATGCCCAGCATGAGGCCGACGATCTTCCACAGGTAGAACAGGTCCTGCTCCTCCTCTAACGTCATGCGGTAGCCGAGGTTGCGCAGGTAGGTAAACGCGATGTAGGTGAAGTCGAACCAGGTGCGGAACATATCGAACTCGCTGATCGGCGCGCCCCACTCCGAGTAGTCCAGGCCCAGCTTCGTCTGCACACGGCGCACATGGGCGTGCATCGCGCGCACCATGCCGGTGTGGATGTAGCTCACGTGGCCCGGCTTCAGTCCGTCCTTCAGGTAGACGGAGTAGATCCAGTTGGTGGTGTACGCGAGGCGGTGCACCGCACCTTCGGTGAGCTCGCCGGTGTTGACCAGAATGTCGGCGATCGAGGGCGCCGAGTAGGTATGGATCAGCGCGCCGGGTCCGAGCGAAAGGTTCTGCGCGAGCACCGGGATCGCCAGCGCCGCCTTCTGCCCGCGCTCGAGGCGCTCCCAGTCGACCCCTTCGAGGGCCTTGTTCATGTCCTCCACCAGCGCCGCCACCTCGGGCAGCGTGTTCTCGTCGGCTTCACCCCGAGCAAGCGCCTCGCGCAGGTTCGGCATGACGTCCTTGCTCTTGTTGCCGCTGGTGTACAGCGCGTCAGCCACCGGGTCCATGGCCCAGAACGCCTGCTCAAAGCGCTGCGCGCGCTCTTCGCCGAACTTCGCAACAAACTCTTCGCGGCTACCGCGTTTCGACGGCCATCCGGTGCGCTCGTAGTGGTCAGCGGCCAACGGGTTCTCAGTGAAGGTCTGGGTCATTGTTCTCTCCTTTTCGGTGGTTGGGGGGTTAACGCAAGCCCTCTTTGGACTCGTCGTGAAGCGTGTAGTTCGCCTTGACGTGGGGCGCCTTCTCCGCGATGTAGTCTTCGATCTGCTTGAACACATCGGACCACGGCGGCTTGCCGTCCGCTGCCTTCTTGATCCTGGCTTCACGCGCGCCGGGCAACTTGTCGCGCATGCGGTAGATGACCGCCTCTGCCTTAGCCTTCGCCGCGAAAGCGATCTTCCAGTGCAGGTACGGGGTGCCTTCGAAACGCGACCCCTTGACCATGAACTTTGTGTCTTCGTCGCCGATGATCAGCGAGAGCGCACCGAGCACCTGGCCCGGCATCTGCGGATCCAGGTCTTCCAGGATTCCCATCAGCGCTTCCGCCACGCGCACGTGGTAGGAGGAGGAGTAGCCGCCGTTTGCGTAGATGAAGTCGGTCATCTTGCGCATCTCGTCGCCGGTCTTCGGGATCAGGCGCTCCTCCGCACCCATGAGGTGGAGCACCCAGGCCCAGTACATGGCCACGTCGTCCCACTCTTCGCCCGAGTGCGGGCGGCCGAAGAACTCGTCGACGCCGATGGGCATCAGCGCGAACCAGCCCTCACCGGAGACCAAGAAAGAGGAGCCGATGGGGCGGCCGAACTCGTTGTAGTGGTCGGGGCCCCAGAGCTTTTCCAGGCCGCGGTTCGCCTGGGCGTGCAGCAGGCGTACGCGGACCGCCGCCTTCAGGCCGTCGGAGTAACGATCAAAGACGCCCTTCTTGCCCAGGTCAACGAAGAATTTCACCGTTTCGATGATGCGGGTGAACGACTCGATCTCGAACATCCCGGTCTCGCCCGTCGCTGCGGAGGTGCGGTCCTCCATGGTGGTGGCCCAGTAAGCGAAACCGATGGACAGTAGCTCGGCAGAGGGTGTGACGTTGTAGTAGGCGACGCGGCCCCGCTCGGCAGCTTCTAGGTCGATCCAATCCGGGATGTTGTCGACCTCGGAGAAGAATTCGACGAGCTCCGGCGATGGGTCGGCAACCTTGTCAATGCCCTCGTTCAGCGCAGTTTCGAAGTCCGCGCGGGACTTCTTCGCACCGTCGCGCTTGAAGGCCTCTGCGAGCTTCGCGCCGGTCTCGTCGGTCTGCCACATGTGATCGTCGAGAAGCTTTGTTTGGAAGCTGTCGTAACCGTCCCACGTGTCGGCGACGGTGTGCCACTTATCAAAAAGGTTGTGGCGCAGCGTTGCCCAACCCGGGGTCTTCGTGCGGCGCTTCGGCGCCGGCCGCAGTGGCATGCCATCGCGGTAGAAGTACCGGAAGTCCTCGTAGGGGTTGTCCGACATCGGAAGGATCTCGGGGCGCACGGGGTTCTGGTGCTGACGCTCGGTATGGGCGTCCATGCTGGTCGTCATACTCGACCTTCCCTCTCGTTGTTAGCTGGCTAGGACCTTGCGCTAGTGAGTTTTCCGGACTCGAACCTCATATGTGGTGTCCCTCACGTTTCGCGTGGTCTTATAGTATCGGTTACAGATGGTCCCAGCAACCAGTTTCAGGACTGATTTTTGCCCGTTGTACTGCGGGAATGGTGTGACGAATAGGAGAGGCGGAGATTCCGATGAGCAGCTTGAGAAAACGACTTGGAGGCATCGCATCCAGATTCCAGCGCGAGACGGAGGTACCGCCCGCCGACCCCCGTGTCGAGCTCACCGTCGCCGAGGTCCAACGCGGTGACAGCGTTGTACTGATCACACTGCACACCCCCGACGGCAAGCGTCTCGACGGCTACGAGCCCGGCTGCCACGCCGACTTCTACCTTCGCGCCGACAGCGGCGAAGAACTCGTCCGCCCATACTCCCTGTTCCCGATGGACCACCTGGGAGTAGAGGGTGAAGACGGCGCGTACGGCATCTCCGTCAAACTGGAAGAGAATTCCCGTGGCGGCTCGATTGCGCTGCACAAACTCCAAGTGGGCGACACTGTCCGCATAGGTAAGCCCCGCAACAACTTCCCCCTGGCCAAAGACGCAAAGCGCTCGATCCTGGTCGGTGCCGGCGTGGGCATCGCGCCGATTTACTCCCTGGCGCGCGACCTTCAGCGCAATGATGCCGACTACTCCGTGCTGTACTTCGCCTCCAGTGAGGAACGCGCCGTCATGCAACGCACCATCGAGGAGTACCTCCAAGGAAAAACGAAGAGCATCTTCGCCACCGGCGAGCGCGATCAGCAGGCAGGTTACATCGAGGAAGCATTTCGCGCCTCCGACGTCCCGGCCGAAGACACGCACCTGTACGTGTGTGGACCTCAGGGCTTCATGGACGGTGTTGTCGAAGTAGCATCTCAGACCCTTCCTGCATCTCACGTGCACTGGGAAGTGTTCCGGGCCGCCGAGGAAACTCTCGCCGGCGATAAGCGTGCCGACGGCGAATTCGAGGTGCACTTCGGAGGCGAAACCTACACCATTCCTGAAGGTGAATCAGTGCTCGATGTGTTCGAGGATGAAGATGTTCCGATCATGTCGCAGTGCTTCGAGGGCACGTGCGGAACTTGCATCATGCGCGTCATCGACGGCACTCCCGACCACCGCGACAGCATCTTCACGGAGGAACAACACGAACGCGGCGCGTTTGCCACCTGCGTCTCCCGGTCCCTCTCCCCTTCCCTCACCCTCGAGCGGTGGAAGAACTCTGTGCGCTAGCCCTTAGGAAGCAAACCCGTAGCGCTTGTTCAAAATCTCCAAGTCGGACACACTAATGCTGCTGTTGGGGAAGCAGCGGAGCAGCTTGAACGTGGCGACAAATTCCGCCCACTCGGCGTCCAGTTCGTCCTGGAGCGGGTTCGACTCCGGGACGTAACTTTCGGGGTCGGGGAAGGGAGGTTCGTCCATGTCGGGTTCCTCGGGGTACGGCTCCTGGTAAGGCATCTCGGGTCGGAACGGGAAGAGCAGATCGTATTCCTGCTCCAGCGCCTCGATGGCGACAGTGGCCTTTTCAAGATCCAGATCTACGTCGAATTCGTCGAGAACGGTGTGGGCTCTGGCAAAGAACTCCGCAGTTTTCGCACGGTTTTTGCGCACGCTATCGAGACTGGACTGCCAGCGAGGCGTGGTCGGTGTGATCTGCTGCCAAATCAATCCGTTGGAGGCGGAAAGCTCCCACGTCCCGTCGCTGAAACACCAGAGGATGTCGCCGGTGTGCGGATCGGGGATGTAGAAAGCCCGGCGATCGGTCTTCACGTTGTGGTGCTTTTCGCACAGCGCGTAGAGGTTATCTACCGAGGTTGGCCCTCCATCTTGATACGGGATGCGGTGATCGAGCTGGCACTGCTGCGCCGCCCGGTTGCACCCCGGGAAGATGCAAGTGCCGTCGCGAGCGATCACGGCGTGGCGCATCTCTTCAGAAGGGACGTAGCCACGGAGGGTCGTTTCAGCGGCTGCATCGAGGTCGCGCAGGAGCGGATCATTGTCCTTAAACCACTGGTCAATCGAGGCGGTTGCCTCTGGGTCGGTCCACCCGCTGCCCTGGAGGTAAACCGGCTCCCCTTCCGCACGGTCCCTCGGGGCATAAATGTGCACGACTGGCGCAACCGTCGGCCCGGCAAGGTCCCCGGCGAGCAGCTGAATGGCTGCATCCGCGACGCTCACGCCGTGCTCACGGGCACAGGCTGCGACGTTGGCCCGGATGCGGGCGGCGTGTGTTGCATTGGTGAGAAGTTCGACGCGAGATAGTGCCCTACCGCTGAGAACAAATTCGTCGAAAGTGAGAGTGTCGCCAGTTTCGGTCTCTCGCTTCTTTCGCTTCTTCTTGTCGTAGGCGCGGCTGGGGTCGATGCGTTTGATCAAGGCGCGGATCCGCTCCGTAATCGTGTTGCGCTGGGGCATTTGCTGGTTATCACGTTTGGGCGTGAAGGTGGTTACGAGGATCTCGTCGAGCTCCGCAAGCACCGCGTGATCCACGTCGGGGCCGAGCTCCTCCACCCCTGACGCAATGGCGGAAAGGTGCGGAAGATCTAGCAGGCGTGTCTCAGCTTGGAGCGTGCGCACCATTGGAAGATCCTGCAGTACCGCGTGCCCGAGGATGGCAGTTTTGGTGAAACCCTTCGTCCACCCGGTGGCGGCCTGCAGCTTCGCCACGGCTGTATCGAAATCATCTACGTCAACGCCAGGCCATGCGTAGTGGCCGAGCATGGCCCAGTACGCATCCCGGATGGACTGGGCACCTTCGCTATCAGCGTCGTGTGGACGTTGGTGCCGGAAGGATTTGGGTGGTGCTACGGCGGTCATGGTGTCCCCCTTCGAATGTGTTGGACGCAATTATATCGAACATCCATGCCACTGTCAAGAGATAGACCACATCTTTTTCCGATTGGAACAACACGTTTGTTCGCCCAATAAAAAGGCCAACCCTGCATCATACAAAACGACCCGGACACTTTTAGCCCGCCGAATTAGAGCAGCCGGACCATGGCAACTCCGGCGATCACGAGGGCGAGACCGGTGAGGCGGAAGGGCGTCGGTAAGCTGCGGCGGCCCTTGGTGCCGATCGCGAGCGACTCGAGCACCTGGCCGCACACAATGGTGCCGGTGAGCGAACCGATCACGGTTGTGCCGGTGCCCAGGATGGGTGAGAGCGTGGCGCCACCGAATACAAACAACGCCCCGAGCGCACCGCCGAGCCACATCCACCATGGCCCCGGTGCCACCCCGCTGGCGATCGCTCGCCGATCCTGGGGCAGCACGAACACAAGAACAGCGAGGACGATCAGTCCCACCACCAGCGAAATCTGCCCCGCCTGGAGAGGACTGCCTAGTGCGACGCCGAGATGTCCGTTGACTGCGGTCTGGGTGGCCGAGCCCATCCCCATGAGCACACCGAACGCGCGGAGGAGCCACAGCTGGGCGCCGGTAGCGGTCCCCATCGGAACAGGTCTGCGGCCGACCTCGAGGACCATCGCGATGCCAGCGATGACAACGACGGCGCCGACTAGGCGCAAGAGGCCGACCGGGCGAGGGTCGTAGTGGAACAGACCGAACTTGTCCACAACAAGGCCCATGATGACTTGGCCGAGGATGGGCAAGATGACCGTCTGTACAGGTCCGAGCTGCGGAAATAGGACGATGTTGCCGGCGATGAACATCACTCCCATGAACCCGCCAAGCCAGATCCACCACGGCTGGCTCGCCGGAACGGAGAGGTCCGGTACCAACACGTGGGTGGCGGCGAGGGAGATGACCGTCGCAACGACCACCGCAACTATGAAGGAATAGAACGTGGCGGCAATCGGAGCACCAACACTTTGGCGCAACCTCGTGTTAATCGCCGTTTGTACGGGGACGATTGCGCCCACCAACATCGCGAGCACGACCAGCAACTTCCAGCCTCCTTCAATAGTGAAGCAGCCGGGCGCAATGCACCCGGCTGCCTGGACCCTGCCGACGATTAGGCGTCGGTCGGGATGGTCTCCATGTTCTCCATCATCTTGGCCACGTAGCCCGTGTTGATCTCACCGGAGCGGAACTGCTCAGAGTTCAACAGGTGAGCCTGGAACGGTGCGGTAGTGACCACGCCTTCGACCTTGAGCTCGTCGAGCGCGCGGAGCATGCGCTCGATGCACTCGTCGCGGTCCTCGGCCCAGCAAATGAGCTTGCCCACCATTGAGTCGTAGAACGGCGGGATGGTGTAGCCGGTCTCGATGTGGGTGTCCATGCGCACTCCGAACCCGCCCGGGGCACGGTAGTGCTCGATCTTGCCGGGACGCGGAGCGAAGTTCTCGTTCGGGTCCTCAGCGTTGATGCGGCACTCAATCGCGTGGCCGCGGATCTGGATGTCGTCCTGCGTCAGGCGCAGCTTCTGCCCGGAGGCGATGCGCAGCTGCTCCTTGATCAGGTCGACACCCGTGATCATCTCGGTGACCGGGTGCTCCACCTGGATACGGGTGTTCATCTCGATGAAGTAGTACTTGCGCTCGATGTTGTCGAAGACGAACTCGATCGTGCCCGCGTTCTTGTAGCCCACCTCCTTGCAGAGGTTGATGGCGGCTTCCTGGAGGCCGGCGCGGAGCTCGTCGTCAAGCGCTGGCGAAGGCCCCTCCTCGATGAGCTTCTGGTTGCGGCGCTGCGAGGTGCAGTCGCGCTCGCCCAGGGCGATGGCATTTTCGCCGTCGGCGAGCACCTGGATCTCGATGTGGCGGATGTCGGTGAGGTAGCGCTCGATGTAAACCGACGAGTCGTTGAACGCGGACTGCGCCTCGTTCATGATCTCGTTGAGGTCGCGCTCGAGCGTCTCTTCCTTCTCCACCACGCGCATGCCGCGCCCGCCGCCGCCAGCGGCAGCTTTGATCAGCAGCGGAAAGCCAGTTTGCTTAGCGACGGCCAAGGCTTCCTCGAACTCGGTCACCACACCATCAGACCCGGGAACCGTGGGGACGCCTGCGCGCTGCGCGATCTTTTTCGCCTCGATCTTGTCGCCCATGAGGCGGATGTGCTCCGACGACGGGCCGACGAAGCCGATGCCCTCGTCCTCGACCATCTTCACGAAGTTGGCCTTTTCCGAAAGGAAGCCGTAGCCCGGGTGAATCGCGTCGGCCTTGAACGCCATCGCGGCGGACACGACAAGCTCAGGAGAGTTGTAGCTCTTCGCGGCGTTGGCGGGGCCGATGCAGACGGCCTGATCTGCCTCCTTCACGCCGAGGGAGTCCTTGTCGCCCTCCGAGTACGCGAGGATGGACTTAATACCCAGCTCCTTGCAGGCGCGGATGACGCGCAACGCGATCTCACCGCGGTTCGCGATGAGCACGCTGCCGAGCAGCTGTTCGTTGTCTGCCATGCTGTCTCCTACTTCTGCCTACTTCTCTTCGATGACCATGAGGACCTGGCCGTGCTCGACCGCATCCTCGTTCTCCACACGAATCTCGGTGATGGTGCCGGCGACCTTCGCCTCGATGTTATTCATCAGCTTCATCACCTCGACGATGCACAGCACCTGGCCCACCTCAACGGTGTCGCCGACCTTGACAAACGGGTCCGCGCCCGGCTTCGGCGCGGCGTAGAAGGTACCCACCATCGGGGACTTCACCTCGGTGCCGTTGCCGGAAGGCGCCGGAGCCTCCTGCTTTTCGACGGCCGGTTCTTCTGCCTTGGGGGCTTCGGGCGCAGGGGCAGGTGCTGGAGTAGGAGCAGGTGCAGGGGCGGGTGCCTGGGTGTTCAGGCCGCCCGGGGTGCGGGACATCGCGAGCTCGATGTCGCCGTACTTGATGTTGAGCTCCTGGATCTCGCCGGACTGGTTGACCCACTCGAGGAGGGACTTGATTTCGTTGATGTTGGTGTTAGACATTATTTCTGCTCTCCTTTGGTGAGGTTGATCTCGATGTCGTCGGCCTTCAGGCGGAACTGGCCGGTCTCTGCGATGTCTGCAATTTGCTTGACCAAGCCGGTCAAGGTGCCACCTGCAATACCCTCGCCCTGGCCGGAACGGCCCTCGGCGATGTAGCGCTTCATCTCGTCAACGTTGTTGCCGGAGATGGTGGCGCGAAGCAGGATGGTGTCGATGTCGTCGTCGGGGTACTGCTCCTTCAGAGCCGGCAGCGCGGGCTGGAGCTCGGGTCGCTCGTCCTTGATCTCGGAGGAGCCGTTGGCGATGATCTTCTCCAGCGCATCCGGGTCAATCGGGGCCAGCGGCTCGCCGTAGTAGCCGAGCGCGTACTTCTTAATCTCGTTCGGCACCACCGAGTAGCGCTCGCCCGAGATCACGTTCATCACAGCCTGGGTGCCCACGAACTGGGCGAACGGGGTGATCATGATCGGGTACGCGAGCTCTTCGCGCACGCGGGCGGTTTCGTAGAGGAGATCCTCAAAACGGTCGGACAGGCCGGCGGTCTCCAGCTGGGACTCGAAGTTGGTCAGCATGCCGCCCGGGAGCTGGTGCATGTAGTGCACGCCGTCGTACGCGCGGGGCTTGCCCACGGGCTTGCCCTCGGCGTCGGCGATGGCCTGGATCTTCTGGCTTGCGGCGTCGACGCGCTCGTCGTCAATGTTCACGGTGTAACCGAGCGCGCGCAGGTCGCGGGCGAGCGCCTGGGTGGCGGGCTGGCCCTGGCCGTTTGCCAGCGGGGCGATGGAGGTGTGGATCGCGTCCACGCCCAGCTCCGCGGCGAAGATGTAGGTCAGCGGGCTCAGGCCGGTCAGCGAGTGGGTGTGCACCTCGAGGGTGCGGTCGCCGATGACGGAGCGGATCGCCGGAATAATCGTCTTCATGCGGTCCGGGGTAAGCAGGCCCGGCGCATCCTTGAGCATGATCCGGTCGCAATCGGTGCGGTCCAGCAGCTCCTTGGCTTTGTCGATGTAGAGCTGGTCCGTGTGCACCGGACTCAGGCAGTAGGAGAGGCAGCCGTAGGTTTCGGCGCCGAGTTCCTTGGCCAGGATCAAGGTGTCGGCGATGTTGTCGATGTCGTTGAGGCCGTCGAACGCACCGATGACCGCGAAGCCGTTGGCGCGAAGGCGCTCGACCCAGGTGTGGATGACATCGTCCGGGAGGAAATCGAAGGACGCAAGATTGCGGGAGCGAACCATGGCGCGGAACTTCGTGTCCGGCGCGGCTTCGTGGACGAGGCGGACGCGCTCCCATGGGTCTTCCCTGATGTAGCGCACCGGAACGTCGAACTCGATCGGCGCAACCAGGTCGACGTGCTCGAACCCGGCGTTGGTCACGTCGTCGATAAGCGAAAGGATGTGCTCCGTGCGCATGCGCGTGGCCCAGATGGACTGGTGCGCGTCACGGAACGTGGTGTCGACGATCTTAATTTCTCGCTCACTGCCCGCGGGTCGACCTCCCGCGGCGAAGATCTCAGCGAGGGTCTCCGTGCTCAGTTCCTCTGGACTCAGAGCCATAGTTGTCCTCCTTTAGCTACGCGTGGCGCAGACGATAATCTGCCGCCGTTGTGGCCTATGTAACCATCGGAGCGACACGTTGGGTACAGAAAACGTCCACCCCGCCCCCGAATGAGGGTGCGGAGAGTGCACGGTGGTTCGCATAGCGAACCAATGATATGACGAATTTGCCGCAAAAGAGACGGTTTACCAGCACTTTCATCAAAGTTGTTACAACGACCCAATCCCGCCCAAGAAGTGATCTGGAACCTGATCTACAGAGTTGTGACCGTGGTTATAGCTTTCCGCACGAACAATCTGACCTCGGAGGAGGAAAACGTGACATCACGCCGTATCCATTTGGGGACTACCCACATCGAGGCGGAACGCCCGGCCGACCGCAAGTCTCTCGGAGCTAGCCTCATCGGCCAGCTGCTGGAATGGTTCGAGTGGAGCTCTTACGCCGTCTTCGCACCGTTCATCGCTGCCGCGTTCTTTGATAAGAGCGACCCATCATCAGCGCTCCTCGCCACATTCGGCGTCTTCGCTATCGGCTTCCTCGTCCGCCCGCTCGGCGGCATCATCTTCGGCCGTATCGCCGACAAGATCGGCCGCAAGAACGTGCTTATGACCACGATCATCATCATGGCGCTATCTGCCGTGGTCATCGGCCTCATGCCAACCTACGAGCAAATTGGCATCTGGGCCTCGATCATCCTGCTGATTATCCGCGTCCTGCAGGGATTCGCGCACGGCGGAGAATCTGCAACCGCGAACAGCTACATCCCCGAAATCGCACCGCGTCAAAAGCGCGGGCAGTGGGGCTCGATGGTGTACATGTCCATCTTCGGAGGCTCCGTGCTGGCCTACACCCTCGGCGGCATCATTTCGCTCGCGCTTAACGACGATCAAATCGCCGCATGGGGCTGGCGCGTCCCATTCTGGCTGGGTGCCGTTGCAGCGTTCGTCGCCCTTTACCTGCGCCGCCACATGAAGGAGTCCGACCATTTCGAGGAGCTGCAAAACGGTGGCAACGCCGGCTACGACAACCTCGCAGAGACCCGCCCTGGCACCCCGAAGCGCTCCAACTGGATGAACATCCTGCTGGTCATCGGCATGGTCTCTGGCGTGACATCCTCCCACTACACCTGGACCTCGTACGTCTCCACCTACGCCATCACACATGAGGGCATGTCTACCCAGGGCGCGTACTGGACCTCCGTGTTCGCCCAGTTGTGCGGCCTGATCGCCCTGCCGCTGTGGGGTGCCCTCTCGGACCGCATAGGCCGCAAGCCCGTGATGTACACCTTCGCAATCGCAATGGCGCTGCTACAGCTCCCGCTCATGGGTTTCATCGACGCGCGCCCGTTCACCATGCTCATCTCCGCAACCCTGGCGGTTGTCGTGGTTGCAGCCGGCGGAGCACTGCTGGCCCCAATCATGGCCGAGGTCTTCCCCACATCCCAGCGCACCTCGAGCATCGGTTTCGCCTACTCCCTGTCCGTGGCGGTCTTCGGCGGTACCGCACCGTACATCTTCCAGTGGTTCACCGCGCACAACCTGACCCACATCTCCGGAATCTACGTGGTGGTGCTGTGCGTGCTCACCCTGATCAGCATGATCATCCTCCCCGAGACGAAGGGCGTAGACCTGCGCGAGGTCTAACCGTGGGTTTGGTCGGCCCTGCCGCAGCCCCAGCCCCGAGTTAACGCCCTCACGTTTCTGGGACCTCGTTAATCCAACCGAGTTTTCCAAGTAGACCTGGCCCATCCAAAAACTTCGACGACCGTCTACCCGAGTAACTCGGTTTTGCTAACGCGGAAGTAGGAGGACGTGCCGGAGCACAAAAAGGGGCCCACCCAGCCCCTAGAGAAAGTGCCCGTGAAGCTACTCCCCCAGTTCCACCGCAAACTCTGCGCCGGTGATTTCTTTGACCCCCTCGAGCGTCTCGTCTGGAGCCAGCTCGACTAGGGTCAGGCCCTCCTTGGAGTCCACCTTGAACACTGCGCGGTCGGTGATGATCATGTCCACGCACTTTGCGCCGGTGAGCGGCAGGCGGCACTCAGAGAGCACCTTCGGGTCGCCGTTTTTGGAGGTGTGGGTGGTCATCACCACAACCTTCTTCGCCCCGTGGACCAGATCCATCGCGCCGCCCATGCCCTTGACCATCTTGCCCGGGATCATCCAGTTAGCCAGGTCGCCGTACTGCGACACCTCCATGGCGCCGAGGACGGCAACGTCGATGGCGCGGGAGCGGATCATGCCGAACGAGGCGGAAGATGAGAAGAAGGACCCGCCCGGCGCGACCGTGATCGTTTCCTTGCCGGCGTTGATCAGCTGCGGGTCAACCGCGTCATCCTTCGGGTAGGGGCCCACTCCCAAAATGCCGTTCTCCGAGTGCAGCACCACCTCGAGGCCCTCGGGCAAGAACCCCGGGATCAAGGTGGGCATGCCGATACCCAAGTTGACGTACTGGCCGTTTTCCAGCTCCTGGGCTGCGCGGGCCGCCATTTCCTGCTTAGTCCAAGCCATTACTCGCTCACCGTCCTGAATTCGATACCTGTTTCCTGCGGGCCCACGTTGACCACGCGGTCGACGTAGATGCCGGGCAGATTCACCTCGGCGGCCGGGATCTCATCGACCACTTCTTCTGCCTGGACGATGGTGACCTTGCCGCACACCGCAGCGTCCGGGTTGAAGTTCTGCGCGGTTTTGGCGAAGACGAGGTTGCCGAAGCGATCGGCTTTCGCTGCGTGCACGAATGCGAAATCCGGGTTCAGCGCCTCTTCCATCACGTACTGCTCGCCGCCAAATTCACGCAGCTCCTTGGGCTTGGAGTACTCGGCGATTGTGCCGTCTGGGTTGTAGCGAGTGGGAATCTCACCGGTGGCAAGCGGCGTGCCCACACCGGCTTTGGTGTAGAAGGCCGGGATACCGGCGCCGCCCGCGCGCATGCGCTCTGCCAAGGTGCCCTGCGGGGTGAACTCCACAGTCAGTTCACCTTCGAGGTACTGGCGCGCGTACTCCTTATTCGTGCCCAGGTAGGACCCGATGGACCGGGAGATGCGCTTGTCCGCCAGCAGAAGGCCGAGGCCGAATCCGTCGGTGCCAAGGTTATTGGAAATGATGGTCAGGTCGCCGGCGCCCTGCTCACGCAGAGCGTCGATAAGCCTGGCGGGGATGCCCACCAGACCGAAACCGCCTACGGCGATCGAGGCGCCGTCTGGAATATCTGCAACAGCTTCTTCAGCCGATGCCACAACTTTGTCGATCATGGCGAGTAGTCTACTAAGCAGTTCGCACTATGTACGCGAGTTCACATCGTGAACAATTTTGCTTATCGACGAGCCGAAGGGAGGCAGCCGTGCCGGACCAACAACCGCCCCAGGAAAAGCAGCTGGTGCAAAGCCTCAGCCGCGGCCTCGCCGTGATCCGGTCATTCGACAGCTCACGCCCCCGCCAGACGCTGACGCAGGTGGCCGAGGCAACCGGGTTAGCCCGCGCAACCGCACGGCGATTCCTGCACACGCTGGTAGCGGAGGGGTATGCACGCACCGACGGCTCTGAATTTTGGCTCACCCCGCAAACCATGGAGCTGGGCTTCGCCTACTTGTCCAGCCTGGGTTTTCCAGCCGTCGCCCAACCGCACCTCGTGCGCCTGTCCCACCAGCTCAACGAGTCGTGCTCGGCCTGCGTGCTCGACGGCTCGGACGTGGTGTACGTCGCCCGTGCCGCGGCACAGCGCATCATGAGCGAGAACATCACTATCGGCACCCGGTTCCCCGCCTATGCCGCCGCCATGGGCCGAGTACTGCTCGCCGGGCTGCGCCCAGCAGAGCTCGACGAATATTTCCGCACCGCGGAATTCACCGCGTTCACACCCCGCACAATGACGGATGAATCGCGGTTGCGCGAGCAGATCGCGCAGGTGGCCGAGCAGGGGTACAGCGTGGTCGACCAGGAACTGGAAGCCGGGCTCATCGCGGTGTCCTGCCCGGTCGTGGACAGGGCTGGGCGCACGGTTGCGGCGGTGAACTGCTCGTCGCATGCGGCGAAATTGAGCCACCAGGAGGTCGTCGATAAGCTGCTGCCCCCGCTGCGGGTGGTGGCGCGCGACATCTCGCGCGACCTTGCAACGATTGAAGGAGGAGAATGATGAATAACAACGACATTGTGATCTGTAACCCCAAGCGCACCGCGGTGGGCCGCTACGGCGGCGCGTTCGTGGGGGTGCCGGTGCAAACGCTGGCGTCCACCGTGGTGAAAGCGGTGATTGAGGAAGCCGGCATTAGCGGCGCGGATATCGACGACATCATTTTGGGCCAGGCCTCCCCCAACGGCGCGGCCCCTGCCCTGGGGCGCATCGTGGCGCTAGACGCGGAGATCGGCGTCGAGGTACCGGGGATGCAGCTGGATCGCCGCTGCGGCTCCGGCCTGCAAGCGGTGGCCACCGCGGCCGCGCACATTGCTTCGGGTGCCGCGGACTTGATTATCGCAGGCGGCGCTGAGTCCATGTCCAACACCGAGTACGCCGTGGACGGCAAGATCCGTTGGGGCGTCAAAGGCGGGAACATGGAGCTGAAAGATCGCCTGCAGGAGGGCCGCGAGCAAGCAGGCGGCAAGAACCACCCCATCCCCGGCGGCATGATTGAGACGGCGGAGAACTTGCGCGAGGAGTACTCCATTTCGCGCGAGCGCCAGGACAAGGTGGCGGAAGCCTCCCACGCCCGGGCGGCGGCGGCGCAGGAGAACGGGGAGTTCGCGGACGAGATCGTGCCGGTGGAGGTGCCGCAGCGCAAGGGCGATCCGATTGTGGTGGACACCGACGAGCACATCCGTCCTGGCACCACCGCGGAATCGCTGGCCAAGCTCAAGCCGGTCATGGGGAAACAGCGCGAGGGCGCGACCGTCACTGCAGGTAACGCTTCCGGCCAGAACGACGGCGCGGCCGCGATGATCGTGACCACCCGCGCAAAGGCGGAAGAGCTGGGTCTGACCCCGGCAGCCGTGCTCACCGGCTGGGCGGTAGCGGGCGTCGCCCCGGAGACGATGGGCATCGGCCCGGTCGCCGCGGTGGAAAAGCTGTTCGCGCGCCTCGACCTCACCTTCGACGACATCGACCTGATCGAGCTCAACGAGGCGTTCGCCGCCCAGGCTCTCGCGGTGCTGGACGCATGGGGTATCTCGGAGGACGACGAGCGCCTCAACCCGCAGGGCTCCGGCATCTCGCTCGGCCACCCCGTGGGCGCGACGGGCGCGCGCATGTTGGTCACCGCGTCGCACCGCATGAAGCGCACCGGCGCGAAGCGCGCGCTGGTGACCATGTGCATTGGCGGCGGCCAGGGTCTCGCCGCGGTAATCGAGCAGCCCTAAGAGAGCTTACGTCTCCTGGCTCATCCGCCAGCGGATACCGGCCTCCAGGAACCCGTCGATGTCGCCGTCGAGGACCTTTTGGGGGTCGCCCACCTCGAACTCGGTGCGCAGGTCTTTCACCATTTGGTAGGGGTGCAGCACGTAGGAGCGCATCTGGTTGCCCCACGAGGCGTTACCGCCGGCACCGAGGGCGTCGAGCTCCGCCTTTTCCTCCTGGCGCTTCTTCTCCAGCAGCTTGGACTGGAGGACGTTGAGCGCTGAGGCCTTGTTCTGGATCTGCGATTTCTCGTTCTGGCAAGTCACCACAATTCCCGTCGGAATGTGGGTGATGCGAACCGCCGAGTCGGTGGTGTTCACCGACTGCCCGCCGGGGCCGGAAGAACGGTACACATCGACGCGGATGTCGGAATCCGGGATGTCGATGTGGTCGGTCTGCTCCACCACGGGCAGCACCTCGACCTCCGCAAACGACGTCTGGCGGCGCGCCTGGTTATCAAATGGGGAGATGCGCACGAGGCGGTGCGCCCCCTGTTCCACCGAGAGCTGGCCGTAGAGGTACTCGCCGTGCACCACGAACGTGGCCGACTTGATCCCGGCTTCCTCGGCGTAGGAGATGTCGTAGATATCCACCTTGTGACCGTGCTTTTCAGCCCAACGCACGTACATGCGCATGAGCATCTCCGCCCAGTCCGCAGCATCCACTCCCCCGGCGCCGGAGCGGATGTTCACCACAGCCTCTCGCTCGTCGTACTCGCCGGAGAGCATGGTCTGCACTTCGAGCGAATCGATCTGCGCGGCCACGTCGGCGAGCTCCTCGTCCGCCAAAGATGTGTCGCCTTCCTCTTCGGCGAGCTCGAACATGACCGGGAGGTCGTCGATACGCTGGCGAAGCGAGCTGACTTTCTTCAGGCGGGACTGCACATTGGAGAGCTCAGTGGTCACCTTCTGGGCGTGCGCGGGGTCATCCCACAAACTTGGGTCGCCGGCCTGCTGCTCGAGCTCACGCGCGCGGGCGGCAAGTTCGTCGAGGTCCATCACTTTTTCAATGGTGGTGAGGGTGGCTTCGAGTTCCTTGATTCGCTCCGGTTGCATGTTGCGAGAGTCTAGTCCCGGGCCGGCGAAAGGCCTGACGCAGCCCCGCTGACGGGATAGAATTACCCGCGACCGCACACGGGCGCCTGAGGTATCGGGCTGAGATCACGCTGCAATCCGCGCGAGCACCGTTCGAACCTGCCTGGTTAGCACCAGCGAAGGAAGTAAAGGAGAAGGTCGTGCCCGAAGCGCATGCCGACATTTATGCCCGCGAAATCCACCCGAAGCACTCCTACGCACCAATTGTGAAGGACGGCCTCGAGGTACCCGAAACGGCGATTGAGCTGGACGATTCCCCGACAGGCCCCAACGAGCCGTTCAAAATTTACCGCACGCGCGGCCCCTTCGCCGAGCCGGAGGAGGGCCTGCCCAGCCTCCGCGGGGAGTGGATCGCCGCGCGCGGCGACAGCGAGGAGTACGCGGGGCGCGAGCGCAATTTGCTTGACGACGGCAAGCAAGCCCTCAAACGCGGCGCCGCCAGCGAAGAGTGGCGCGGTACCTCCCGCGCACCCCGCCGCGCTAAGGAAGGCAAGCGCATCACCCAGATGCACTACGCCCGCCGCGGCGAGATCACCCGCGAGATGGAATACGTGGCGCTGCGCGAGCACTGCGACGTGGAGAAGGTCCGCGCGGAGGTTGCCTCCGGCCGCGCCATCATCCCCAACAACGTGAACCACCCGGAGAGCGAGCCGATGATCATCGGCAACGCCTTTTTGACCAAGATCAACGCCAACATCGGCAACTCCGCGGTGACCTCCTCCATCCGCGAAGAAGTGGACAAGCTGCGTTGGGCAACCCGCTGGGGCGCGGACACCGTAATGGACCTGTCCACCGGTAACGACATCCACGCGACCCGCGAGTGGATTCTGCGCAACTCCCCGGTGCCCATCGGCACCGTGCCCATCTACCAGGCGCTGGAGAAAGTTAACGGCATCGCCGAGGACCTGAACTGGGAGATCTTCCGCGACACCGTCATCGAGCAGTGCGAGCAGGGGGTGGACTACATGACCATCCACGCCGGCGTGCGCCTACCCTACGTGCCGTTGACCTCCAAGCGCGTCACCGGCATCGTCTCCCGCGGCGGCTCGATCATGGCCGGCTGGTGCCTGGCCCACCACAAGGAGTCCTTCCTCTACGAAAACTTCGACGAGCTGTGCGAAATCTTCGCGCAGTACGACGTCGCATTTTCGCTTGGCGACGGCCTGCGCCCCGGCTCCGTGGCCGACGCCAACGACGCCGCCCAGTTCGCCGAGCTGAAGACCATCGGCGAGCTGTGCAAGCGTGCCTGGGAGTACGACGTCCAGGTGATGATCGAGGGCCCCGGCCACGTGCCGCTGAACATGATCCAGGTGAACAACGAGAAGGAAGAGGAATGGTGCGGCGGCGCCCCCTTCTACACCTTGGGTCCCCTGGTCACCGACATCGCGCCCGGCTACGACCACATCACTTCTGCCATCGGCGCCGCCAACATCGCAATGGGCGGCACCGCGATGCTGTGCTATGTCACCCCGAAGGAGCACCTGGGCTTGCCGAACAAGGACGACGTGAAAACCGGCGTTATCACCTACAAGGTCGCTGCCCATGCGGCCGACGTGGCGAAGGGCCACCCGGGGGCGCGCGACTGGGACGACGCGATGAGTAAGGCCCGCTTCGAGTTCCGCTGGCACGACCAGTTCGCACTCTCCCTCGACCCGGAGACCGCGGAGTCCTACCACGACGAGACACTGCCGGCCGAGCCCGCGAAGACCGCCCACTTCTGCTCCATGTGTGGGCCGAAGTTCTGCTCCATGCGCATCAGCCAGGACATCCGCGACGAGTTCGGCGACAAGATCGACGAAGCCTTGGACGACGAGAACCGCGCCATGATCGCGGATCTGGGCATCCCCACCTTCGCCGGTGGGGAGGACTTCCGCCGCGGGGAGAAGGAAATGGCGCGCGAATTCCGCGAGCTGGGCTCCAACGTCTACCTCGACGAGCACCAGGAAAGCAGCGCTGCGGAAACTGCGCGATAATGGCCGGGTGACTTCCACCCAGCAATTCATCGACACCCACCGAGATTCCGACGACGCCACCCTCGCCCAAGCTCTGGTCGAGCACGCCGGGGCGCTTGCCCTGCGCATGCGCGGCGCGGGTCTGTCCACGGAGGAGAAGACCTCGGTCTCGGACGTCGTCACGGAGGCTGACCGCGCGGCGGAGGAATTCGTCGCCGAAGCGTTGGGCGCACTGCGTATCGACGACGGGCTGCTGGGCGAGGAAGGTGCCTCCCGCGCGTCGAAAACGGGGCGCACCTGGGTCATCGACCCGGTGGACGGGACCTATAACTTCTCCCAGGGCTCAGACTACTTCTGCTCCGCGCTGGCGCTGACCCGCGACGACGAACCGCTCATCGGCGCGGTGCACCGCCCTGCCCTGGGCACCACGTGGCTCGCGGCGGAAGGGGTGGCCACGCGTGATGGGGTGCAGTTGGGTGCGCTGCCGGAGGCGTCGTTAAGCAATGAAGCTCTTGTGACGTACCTCCACCCCACCTCGATGGCGGTGGATGCGGTGCGCGAGACGTGGCTGCGCGCGGCCCGGGGCGCGGCGACGATCCGGATGTTCGGGGCCGGGTCGGTTGACCTTGCAAATGTGGCGTCTGGGCAGATGGGGGGCTGGCTGCAGCACTCGGTGGCGGACTGGGATTGGCTGCCAGGCAAGGCCCTGGTAGAAGCCGTCGGCGGGCGCGCGATCAAGGTGGACGCAGGCGGGGTGACCTGGTGCGTCGCCGGCAACCGGCGCCTGGTGGATGAAGTGGCCGCGCTGCTTAGGGCAGGCGCAGGCCAGTAGGCATATCGGCCAGAACGGCATCCATGCGCGCCGCCGCGGTGGGCGCGTGGACGGGACCCTGGAGCGGCGTGTGGCAGGCGATGTCCAGCGGCGGGCGCATCGTTCCGCCGTTGATCAGGCCGATGAGGCGGTCGCCCTCCATGAGCGGGGCTCCCGAGTCGCCCTGCATTGCGCACACCTGGCTGACGTTCCTGGTGTCCCATTCGCTGATCGTCATCGCGCACGTGCTGCCGGAGGCGACGCCGTGCTTGCACACCATCTGACCTGGTTTGAGCGGCGCGCCGCCCATGCGGTTGATGGTGACCCCGTTGTAGGTGCGAGTGACCTCGGCATTGGGGCCAAGGGTGATGACGGCGTAGTCCAGCGCGGCGTTGACGTGGGTGATGGTGCCCGAGCGTCCGGTCTGCGGGGTGTCGGCGGAAACCACCGGGTCACCCACCTTGCCGCAGTGGCCAGCGGTGATCGCGATCTTTTCGCCCTTGCCGTTGTAGCCCGCAACGGTGGTCGTGCAGATTGCGTCCTCACCCACGTAGAGCGGCGTGCCGGGGCCGTAGAGCGCCTTGCCCCGAGCTGCGGCCTGCGCGGCTTCGGCTGGGACGCGCGGGGCGTCGTGGAATGAGCCGGGCACCCGGTACAGGACCCTGTCGGCGAAAGGCTTGCCCGCCAGCGTTTTGGAAATCCCGTCGGTGCGCCAGAGGTAATTCTCGGTGGGTTCCGCCTGCGCCGCGGGGGCTAGCGCCGTGGCCAGCGTCAATGCCATTACTGTCCCTGCCAATGTCACCCGGCGCATGAACCTCAAATCCCTTCAGTCACTCCAATCACAACCATCACATTCAACCACAAGCGATACACTTTGGCCTATGAGCGACCCGAACCAGACACTCACCGGCGCGCTCGCGCCGTTCGAAGACACCATTGACGCCACCCGTGAGCAGCGTGAAGAGCTGTACAAGTGGTTCCACCAGCACCCCGAGCTCTCACTGGAGGAAGTAGAAACTTCCGCCCGCATCGAAGAGGAGATGACGCGCATCGGCTACGACGTCATCTCGGTGGGCAAGACCGGCAAAGTCGCCGTACTGGAAAACGGAGACGGCCCCACCGTCTTGTTCCGCGCGGACTTCGATGCCCTGCCGCTGGCAGAGGAAACCGGCCTGGACTACGCGGCCGATCCTGCACTCGGCAGGATGCACGCCTGCGGCCACGACATGCACACCACGGCACTCATTGGCGCCGCCGAAGCGTTGATGCGGCACAAAGACCTCTGGTCCGGCACGTTCATCGCCCTGTTCCAACCGGGCGAGGAAACCGGCCACGGCGCGTTGGACATGGTCAACTCCGGTCTGGCGGACGTGGTGCCGGAGCCGGACATCGTGCTAGGACAGCACGTCGGTCCCCTGCTTCAGAATTACGGTGTGGGCTCCCTCGCTGGCCCGGTGTACACCACGTGCGTTCAAACCAAGATCACGCTCTACGGCAAGGGCTCCCACGGCTCAATGCCGCAGAAGGGGATCGACCCGGTAGTCATGGCAGCGGAAGTGATCATGGCGCTGCAGACCGTGGTTGCCCGCAACATGGATCCCTCGGACATGACCGTGGTCACCGTGGGCGCGGTCCACGGTGGGCAGTCCGCGAACACCGTCGCCGATTCCGTGGATATCGCCGTGTCCACCCGCGCGTACACGAAGGAGATTTCGGACGAGCTCAACGCCCACATCGAGCGGATCGTGCGCGGCGTGGCGCAGACACACGGTGCGCAGCGCGAGCCCAAATTCGAGGTCATCGGCGGCGCACCAGAATTTTGGAACAACGAGGACGCGGCCGAGCTCGTCATGGCGGCTTTCAGCGACCAGTTCGGGGACCGCGCCGGCGACTTCGGCCGCTTAGGCGGTTCGGAGGATTTCCCCAACATCGCCTCCGCCTGGGGTGCGCCCTACTACTTCTGGTTCGTGGGCTCGAGCGACAACATCGCGACCGCCGCGCCCAACCACTCGCCGCAGTTCGCCCCCGATCTCCAGCCGACTCTCGACGTCTCCGTTCGCGCAATCCTCACAGGCGTATCCCCATGGCTGATCAAGTAAACCCCCGTCTCATCGTCCCCGACCTCGCCCGCGGCACTGCCCTACTCGGCATCGCGATGGCGAACGCCGCCCAGGCATGGATGATCAATTCCTACTCCGCCGAACTCAACCCCGGCTGGTCAGTCGGCGGCGTGCGCGAGGGCAGCGTCATCGACGCAATCTGCGCCGTGTTCGCCGCGATGTTCGTCCACGTGCGCGGCCTGCCAATGTTCTCCACCCTCCTCGGCTTCGGCTTCGGCCTTGTGGCATCGAGCCTCGCGCGCAAGGGCTATACCGCCAAGGAGTCGCGGCGCGTCCTCATTCGCCGGTACGGGATTCTCGCGCTGTTCGGTCTGGCCCACCTATTCCTGATCTTCTACGGCGACATCATGTTCACCTACGGGGTGATCGGCGTCGCCATGGCCCTCCTCTTCACACTCAGCACCAAAAAGCTGCGCATCATCGCGTACACCCTGCTCGGTCTGTGGACTGCGTTCACCGGGTTCGCCGCCACCGTCTCGTTCTTCATCCCCGAAGGCGTCGAGGTCGGATTCAACTCCTCGACGGACACCTCCGAGCTGAACACGGTGGGAGTGTGGTTTGCAGAAAACCTCTCCGAGGCAATCACGTCACTGACCGCCTCACCGATGGCCGTCCTGCAGCTCGGCGCGCTCTCGCTCATCGGCTTCATCTGGGCGAAAGAGCGAGTGCTTATCGACGTCTCCGAGCACCGACGCACCCTCACCACGTGGACCGTCCTTGCCGCAGCCATCATTGTGTTGCTCGGCGTGCCGTGGGGGCTGAGCGCCGCGGGCGTGCTGCCCAACCGGTGGGAAACTGCATTCTTCATGCTCAACCAGTCACTGGGGTATTGGACGGGACCCGGCATCCTCGCCGCTCTGGCGCTGGCCACCGACAGCCTGCACAACGAAGTACCCGGCTGGGCGAAAGCATTCGTCGCGCTGGGCAAGCGCTCCATGTCCGGTTACCTGGCCCAATCCTTCCTCTTCATCGCGCTTGTGATGCCTTTCGCCCTCGGCATCGGCCAGGACGCGACTGTCTCCGGCAAGCTGCTCATGGGCTTGGTCGTGTGGCTGATCACGCTGCTGCTTGCCGTAGTCTTGGACAAGGCTGACAAACAAGGCCCATTTGAACAGGCACACCGCCGCCTTGCCTACGGCAAGACTGGAAGGATCGAACCCAAACATGATCGAGCTCAAATCGCTGCCTGACCTCGGCCCGCTCGAAGTGCACCAGCTGTACAAGCTGCGTGTCGATGTCTTCGTGGCCGAGCAGCAGTGCCCGTTCAACGAGATCGATGCGCAAGACGCTGATCCCGCGACGCGCCACATCCTCTCCTGGGAGGACGACGGCACCCTAGCCGCCTGCGCGCGGGTCTTCCCCACCGAAACCGGCTCGCGCTTTGGGCGCTTTGTCGTGCGGCCCGACTACCGCGGAACCGGCCTTGGCCCGCTGATCGTCAGGGCAGGCATCAAGTACTCCGAGCGCTGGCCGGGAGATTTGGTGATTGAGGCGCAGTCCGGCCTCGTCGACTACTACGCCCAGTTCGGCTTCGTGGCCGAGGGCGAGGAATTCGACGACACCGGCATCATGCACCGCCGGATGCGGCTCGCGCGTTAACGCGAGCTACGGTCGACGACGAAGCCCTCCGGGAACTTCCAGGCGTCTTCTTCGGCGTCGTATTCGAGCTCGGGGCGCTCGACCTCGTTTCCCTCGGAATCGTATCCCGGCGCGGGCTTATTCTCGCCCTCCTCAAGTTTCTCGGCCGTATCGGTCTTCTCCCAGGTGCGGGAGCGGGTCTTGCGTGCGGCTGCGGAGTCGTCGTTCATCGCCTTCACCAGCGAGTACATCATGACGAAGTACATGAAGAAGAACGGCAGGGCGATGATGATGACAACTTGCTGCAGGGCATCGATGCCTGAGTCGTTGATGAACAGCAGCGCTCCGGTCACGAGGCCGACCGCGACCACCCAGCCGACGCGGTAGTAGGTGGGCGACTTGTTTTCCTCTCCCGAGGCGAACATGTCCATCACCATCGCGGCGGAGTCCATTGATGTGACGAAGTAGAACACGATCACGATGAGTGCTACCGAACCGGTGATGGTGTAGATCGGGTACTGCGACAGCAGCGTGAACAGCGCCTGTGGCGTATCGCCGTCCTCCACCACCGGCTGGGTGAGCACGCCGGGCTCTTTCGCCTCAATCTCCATCGCTGCGCGCCCGAAGATGGAAAACCACACGAGGTCGAACGCGGTCGGGAGAAGCAGCGTGCCGCCGATGAATTCGCGCACGGTGCGCCCGCGCGAGATACGGGCGAAGCGCTTGGTCCCGGTTGTTTCGGCGACTGTGCTGCCCTCACTCATGCGCGGTCCCCTACGGACGCGGGCGGAACAGCGCGCCCGCGGCGGACGACGTCACAGCCGAGCCGACGAGCACGAGAACGGTGTAGAGCGGCCCGGACACTCCGAGCATCTGCAGCAGGCAGCCGAAGAACAAGGCACCAACCACGGCACCTGCGATTGCGATTGCCCAACGCATAGGGGTTTCTCCTCCAATTCATTGATGTGCGCCACCAGGGTACCGATTTGTTACACTCTGCCCCTGTTGAAGGGGAGTAGCTCATCAACTGTTGTTCGACACACTGGCCGCCTAAGGCCCGGGCAAGAGGCTTGCCGCACACGGTAAGCGGGCGAGACCTTCGGTGTTGGAGTGTCCCCTACCCCGAGGTGTCTCAAGCCATGAGTAAAGCGCGCAACGAGCAACAACTGCTTGAAAAGTTCATGTGGCTGTCTATCGCCGCAGCCGTTGTCACCATCGCCTTGAAGGCGACCGCCGCGGTGGTCACCGGCTCCGTCGGTTTCCTCTCTGACGCGATTGAGAGCGTGATCAACCTGGTCGCCGCGGCCGTGGGCCTGTGGGCGCTGAAGCTTTCGGCCAAGCCCGCGGACGCGAACCACAACTTCGGCCACGCCCGCGCCGAGTATTTCTCGGCGCAGGTGGAAGGCTCGCTGATTCTGGTGGCGGCGATCGTGATTATCTACACCGCCGTCGAGCGCATCATCAACCCCGTGCCGCTCGAGCAGGTCGGCATCGGTCTCGCGTTCTCCGTCGCGGCCACGGTTCTCAACGGCGCCGTCGGCGTGGTGCTTATCCGCGCGGGCAAGAAGTACCGCTCCTCCACCCTGAACGCGGACGGGCACCATTTGCTTACCGACGTCTGGACCACCGTCGGCGTCATCGTCGGCATGGCGCTCGTGTGGGTCACCGGCTGGCAGGTGCTCGACCCGATCGTGGCCCTGCTCGTGGGCGTGAACATCTTGGTCACCGGCTACTCGCTGCTGAAAGGCGCGATGCTGGGGCTGCTCGCGGAGTCGCTTCCGGAGGATGAGGTGGCCACCGTACGCCGCCTTCTCGACGAGTACTCGGAGGCCAACGGCGTGACGTTCACCTCCATGCGCACCACCGCCGCCGGCCGCGAGCGCATGATCAACCTGGTCATGCAGGTCCCAGGTGCGTGGACTGTGGACGAATCCCACGACCACGCCGACGCCGTCGAGCTCGCCATCGCGGAAGCCCTGGGCGGCGCGGAAACCGTCATCCACGTCGAGCCGCTGGGCCACCACACAAAAACCGGCACTTTGTGGGTCTAGGCTCGGGTGCATGGCTGACCCGATCAAAGACCGCGAACTCTACGAGGCGCTGCTGGATGACGGCAACTCCCAGTCCAAAGCCGCCGCGATTGCCAACGCCGCAGCCCGCGACGGCCGCTCCGAGGTGGGCAAGCGCGGCGGAAAGTCCGGATCCTACGAGGACTGGACCAAAGGAGAGCTCTACGAACGCGCCCAAGAACTCGAGATCGAGGGCCGCTCCACCATGACGAAGAACGAGTTGATCAATGCCCTCCGCGATTGATCTGCGCTGCTACTTCATCACCGGCCAAGGCCCTGACATCGTCGAGCGCGCCCGCGCGGCAGCCCTCGGCGGCACCGGCGTAATCCAGGTCCGCTCGAAACCTATCTCCGCGCGCGAGCTTTACTCTCTCGGCTTCGAGGTTGCGCGCGCGGTGCGCGAGGTCAGCGCTTCCACGCACGTGCTTATCGACGACCGGTTGGACATCGCCTTAGCCCTCCGCGACCACGGAGTCACCGGTGTCCACCTAGGACAAGACGACCTGGATGTCCGAGTGGCGCGTGAGCTGCTCGGCCCCGACGCGGTGATCGGCCTGACCACCGGCACAGTGGAACTCGTGCGGGCCGCGAACGAGCTGGTGCGCGAGCAACCCGGCGTGATCGATTACATCGGCTGCGGCCCGTTCCGCGCCACCCCGACGAAGGACTCCGGCCGCGCACCGATCGGCTTGGACGGATACCCGGCGCTGGTCGAGGCATCTGACCTGCCGATGGTGGCAATCGGCGACGTCACCGCCGACGATGCTTACGACCTGGCCCGCACCGGAGTGGACGGTGTGGCGATCGTCCGCGGCGTCATGCACGCCGACAACCCGCGGGCCTACACCGAGCGCGTGGTCGCCGAGTTTGACCGCGGCCGCGCTTAGTACGTGCTGCTTAGTAGGAGCTGAAGCCGTCCTCGGAAAGCGTGTGCACTTCATCCCCCGTGATCGCGGGGTTGAACACGGAGACGAGCACCAAGTCCTCGTCTTTGCCGCCCCTCAGGTAGTGGGCGTCGTGCTCGTCGAGCACGTAGATGGTGCCTGGGGTGATCGGGTAGATGTTGCCCTCGGTGTCCTCCACCTCGCCGGAGCCGGCGATGCAGTAGCAGGCCTCGAGGTGGTTGCGGTACTGCAGCTTCGATTCGGTGCCGGCGCGGACGACGGTGTGCGCGACGGCGAAGCCCATGTTGTCCTTGGCGGTAAGCAGGCGCTCGCTAGTGCCGCCGCCCCACTCGACAGTTTCTACGTCTTCACGGGATCGGATGAACATCTGTTTTCTCCTTGTCTCGTTGGAAACGTGTCCACCTACAACGGTAACGAAAATCAGCAGGGCCCTGCTTTCTGATGGGCCAGCTGCGCCGCGTTTCAAACAGGAGGGAGGGGCACGTATGCACGCAGAAAGGCTCAGTGCAAACCTGAATTCGCTGGCGCATAGTGTCCGCTACAGAAGACATACCCGGGTTAATTCGCTGCTCGATTCCAGGGTTACGCTCGAAACCCGAATTCGAGGAGCAGCGCGGAGGCTTCCGACGAGCGCCACCTGGGGCTTTACGGGCGTGCGGCGGGCGCGAATTCGGGCTTACCCATAGCCTCCGCGAGCGCACACATGCCCCCAGAGAGCACCGAACCGGGCCAACCGCACCGGAACGGCCAATCCCCCGCCAACCCACTCAACGGCCATTACTCTGAATTGCTGTGAAGATTTCCGTCGTCGGTGCCGGCATCATCGGCCTGGCATCCGCGCTCACACTGGCAGACCGCGGCCACCGCGTCACCGTGCACGACCCGGCGCCCGCTTCCCAGGCCTCGCACTGGGCCGGCGGCATGCTGGCGCCTACCGCAGAGGTGGTGTACAAGCAAGACCCGCTCTTCCCGCTAATGCGCGCCGCCGGGGAATGGTACCCGGAACTCATCGCGCTGACCGGCAAGTACAGCGACAAACCCACCGGTTACCGCACCGACGGCACGCTCGTGGTCGCCCGCGACCAGGCGGACCGCACGCACCTGGAGGAGCTGCAGGTCTACCAGGCCGCACACGGCATGGAGGTGGAAAGGACCACCACCCGCAAGGCCCGCACGCTCGAGCCGGCGCTCTCCCCCGCAATCGCCGGCGCCGTGCGGATTGCCGGCGACCACCAGGTCCAACCACGCCTGTTCACGCGCGCGCTGCACGACGCATGCCGAAACGCCCGCGTCGACTTCCGCCCCGACGTCGTCACCGACCTCGACAGCCTCGACGGGGACCAGGTTTTGGTCGCCGCCGGCCTCGGCGCCCGCGGCCTCGTCGAGGGCCTGAACCTGCGGCCGGTCTACGGCGACATCCTGCACCTCAAGGTCCCGAACCACCAGTACCCGCTGCTCACCCACGTGGTGCGCGGGTTCGTGGAGGACCGCCCCGTCTACCTCATCCCGCGCAAGGACCGCACACTCACCATCGGCGCCACCACCCGCGAGGACGGCCGCGACCAACCCCGGGTCCAGGGCGTGCACCAGCTGCTTCGCGACGCCATCGAGCTCGTCCCCGGCATCGAAGAATGCGACCTCGTCGAGGCAGGTGCCGGTGCGCGGCCCGGCACCCCGGACGACCTGCCCTACCTGGGGCGAATCGACGAGCGGGTCACGGTGTCCACCGGGTATTTCCGTCACGGAATCCTGTTGGCATCGCTGGGGGCGAGGTGCGGGGCGGATATCGTCGAGAAGCAAAAGCCCCCAATAGACTTGAGCGCGTGCGACCCAAGGAGGCATACGTGAATATCACACTCAACGGCGAGGCCGCGACCACCGAGGCGGCGACCGTGGCGGAGCTGGTCAACGAGGTCGGAGCGCCGGAGGTCGGCACCGCGGTCGCGGTGGACGGCGAGGTCGTGCCGCGCTCCGAGTGGGCGACCAAGCTCGCCGAGGGCGCTGCCGTGGACATCCTCACCGCGGTCCAGGGAGGCTGAGCGTGCTGGAGATAGCGGGCACACAGTTCGGCTCGCACCTGATCATGGGCACGGGCGGGGCGACCAGCATGGACATGCTGGAACGGGCGCTCGTCGCCTCGGGCACGGAGCTGACCACGGTGGCGATGCGTCGCTACAGCGCGCAGACGCAGGGCGAATCCGTCTTCGACCTGCTGCGCCGCCTCAACATCGCTCCGCTGCCGAACACCGCCGGTTGCCGCACGGCCCGCGACGCGGTGATCACCGCGAAACTCGCGCGCGAAGCGCTCGGCACGGACTGGGTGAAACTCGAGGTCATTGCCGACGACCGCACGCTTCTACCGGACGTGGTGGAAACGGTCGACGCGTGCGAAATGCTTATCGACGAAGGCTTCACCGTCCTCGCCTACACCTCCGATGACCCCGTCGCCGCAAAGCGCTTGGAGGATCTCGGCGCCGCGGCCGTCATGCCGCTCGGCTCCCCCATCGGCACGGGCTTAGGCATTTTGAACCCCCACAACATCGAACTCATCTGCTCTCGCGCTGAAGTGCCCGTGCTTATCGACGCCGGCGTCGGCACCGCCTCCGATGCCACCCTCGCCATGGAACTCGGCTGCTCCGGCGTGCTGCTGGCCAGTGCGGTAAACCGCTGCCAGGATCCGGTGGCCATGGCGCAGGCGATGCGGCACGCCGTGGAGGCTGGCCGGCTCGCCCGCGCCGCGGGGCGCATTCCCCGGCGCGAGCACGCCGTCGCCTCCTCCACCTTCGACGGTCTCGCAAGCTGGGCCGATCAGGTGCTGTAGCTAGTCGCGGCCCTCGAGTGCCTCGGCCACGCGCTGCAGGTAGGTGTTACGCTTTTCGGCTGCCTCCGGGGTGTAGCCCTTGCCGTAGGCGTCCTCGACCATCGCGGCCGCACGCTTGGCGTCGTCGCCGCCGTAGTCGTATGCCTTCAGGTCGTTGATCTTCTCAAACGACGGCCGCAGGAACTCGAGGGTGAAACTGATGCCCTTCGGCGTGGTCTGGTTCACGGCCTCGAGCGGGCCGACAACGGACCAGCGAATGCCGAGGGAGTTCTTCATCGCCTTGTCGATGTCCTCCGGCGACGCGATGCCTTCGTTGAGCAGGTACATCGCCTCGTCGAGAATGCGCTTTTGGAAGCGGTTGGCAATGTAGCCCTCGATCTCCTTATTCAGGGTCACCGCGGCTTTGCCGATCTTCTCGTAGAACTCGCGCGCAGTGGTCATGGTCTCGTCGGAGGTGCGCTCGCCCGGCACGAGCTCCACCAGCGGCAGCAGGTGCGGCGGGTTGAACGGGTGGGCGATGAGGACCTTGGCCGCCTGGGCGTCTTCGAGCACGGAGGCGATGTCCGTCGGCAGCAGCGCCGAGGAGGACGAGGCGTAGATGATTTCCGGGTTCGCGCCGTAGACGGTCTGCGCCATGTTCTGCTTGAACTCGAGGGTCTCCGGGCCATTCTCCTGCACCAGGAACGCATCCGCCACGGCGTCCTCGACGGAGTCAACCTTTTGAATCTGCGGGGAGCCCTCAGCCAACCCTGCGTTCGTCTTCTGGATGAGCTCGTCGATATCATCGCGCACATCTGTGACTTTCACCGTGTAGCCGTTCTCCGCGAACAGCTTGGCAAAGGACTCGCCGATTGTGCCGTAACCAATTACTGCAATCGTGTTCGTGTTCATGCCCCTCAATTGTTCCACCGGCTCCCGCACGCTGCAGCGCCCCTGCTAGAACGGTATGCATGCTGCCAGAGGAAGAACTGAAGCGCACTGCGCGCCAAATGACGCTCATCGGCCCGCACGCGCAGGAAACCCTCCACAACGCGCGGGTTCTGGTCATTGGCGCGGGCGGCCTCGGCTGCCCCGTGATGCAGTCGCTCGCCGCAACCGGCATCGGGCACGTCGAGGTCTGGGACGACGACACCGTGGCGCTGTCCAACATCCACCGCCAGATTCTCTTCGGCGCGGACGACGTCGGGAGGAAGAAGGTCGAGGTCGCCGCCGAGCGCCTGCGCGCGCTCCAGCCCGGCATCGACATCACCGCCGTCGACGACCGCCTCACAGAAAGAAACATTCTGGCGGCGCTTCGCGGCGTCGACGTGCTCATTGACGGCTCCGACACCTTCGCCACGAAGTTCCTCGCCGCCGACGCCGCGGAGATCACCGGCACGCCCCTCGTGTGGGGTTCGGTGCTGCGCTACCGCGGAGACTTCGCCCTGTGGTGGTCCGGCCCCGGCGCGCCCGAGGACGGCGTGGGCATGCGCGACCTCTACCCCGCGCAGCCGGACGCGGATTCCGTGCCGGATTGCGCCACCGCCGGCGTGCTCGGCGTGACCACCTCCGTGGTCGGCTCGCTCATGTCCACCGAGGTAGTGAAGTTCATCCTCGGGCGCGCCGAAATCGGTCGGCTGCATATGTACGACGCGCTGTCCGCCACCATCCGCCGCTTCAAAGTCACCCGCGACCCGGCGCGCCCGCTGGCCACCACTCTTGGCGCATACACGGATGCGTGCGCAGTTCCCTCATCTGAGGGGCAGTCGCTTTACGACGCCCTGACGGCCCACCGGCTCCCCTCCCTCGACGTGCGCGAACCCCACGAAAAAGCGATCGCGGACCTTCCTGTGCCGGGCGTGAACCTGCCGCTGAGCGAGGTGGAGCGCGATCCGTCCGCCGCCAAGCGGGCGCTGGCGCGCTTCTCCCCCGGCGACGAGGTGGTGGTGTACTGCGCGGGTGGGGTGCGCTCGGAGAAGTTCGTGGCACAGCACGCCGACCTCGCAGAGTCTTTGGGCATTTCGCTGACCTCGTTGCCGGGAGGCGTGCAGCGCTGGGGATGATCTGCGATGCTTTTGCTACACAGATCAAGGAGGAAACCCCCATGTGGGGAGCACAACGGCGAGCGCACCGATTGGGTCGTCGGCGATCGCGTCTGCCAGCGATGCATCCGATGCGGCGAGCAGGAGGCCGAAGACAACCAGAATCGCCGGTGCGACGCGATTAACCCGGCTATAAAGGTACGCATGACCACGAAACTGCTCGCAGCTGCTACGGCTGTCACCGCCGCCATTACCCTCGCCCCCTTCGCTTCCGCCCAGGCCCCGACGCTCACTGTGTCGAATTCAGCAGGCAACGTACGATGCGAACTCACCCAGTTTGGAGCCGCCACCGAAACCCTCTGTGTCAGCGACACCGCGCGCCAGACACAGCCCGAATGCAACCCCGAGGGCCAGCTCATTCCCGCCATCGCCATCCAGGACAAGTTCGTGGACCGCAAGTGCTGGAACCAGGGCTTTGCTGACGAGCCGCAGAGATTGGGAACGCTGCAGTCCCGCTCGCTCGGTACCGCGACGGTGTTCCAGGGCTTCAGCGGCAACCTCTACGTTTTTGACACTGCCCAGCGCGCCCTGATTCGCGCGGGTTCCGCCAACGCCGTTCTGTTTGACTTTTAAGGAGTCACGCCATGCGCAAACTCACCGCCGCACTGCTTACCGCCACCGCAGCGCTAGCTTGCTTGCCGACGGCCTCCGGTCAAACCCCCACCCCCACCTGGCCCGCCGAGTACCGCCAACTCCCCGCCCAGGCGCCCTACGCCACGTTCTCCAACCAGCAGGACACCGCCCGCTGCGGGGTGTACAACATTGACGGCCAGGACTTCATCCAATGCATCAGTCTGGTCGACAAGATGCCCGGCCACATGTGCAACCAGCGCTACGGCGAGGCAAACGCCATGAACTCCGTCGCGTCGGACGCGTGGAACTGCTTGCCCAAGAACTCGTTCGCAGGCGCTCCCGCGATTGGCAACTTCCAGCTGCGCCACTTCGGTAGCCAGTTCGTGGCAACCGACTCCAGGGGCAACTTCTTCATCGGGGACCGCGGCCTCAACCGGGTGATCCGCGTCGGCGAGATCAACGACATCTACATCGACAACCGCCGCGTGATCGGCTTCAACTCCCGGATCAACGGTTCTTCCATTCCCGCCGGTTCCTCGATCTAACTTTCGAATCGCCTCCCCGGTGTCAGAAGCTGTGTCTATACTGTCGCCCTGCCACACAACAACTACATAAGGAGGCGCCATTGGCAGAGTTGCTGCGAGCCGCGGTGAGGTGCGTTGATACCCTCTCGCTCTTACCCCGGGAACGGCATCTATTGGCAGAAATTGCGCAGCGTGCCGACGACTCCACCGAGCCCCAACTCGGTGCAGACGGCACCGTCCGACAAGGCCGGGTCGGCTACGTCCACGAGATTTACGGAGGTAAATCGGACCTAGCCGGGCAAATGCAGTCGGACATGATCCAGAGCTATCTCGTCGTCTTCGAGGCGACCGGATGGCTCCAGGCAGTAACCGATCCGGCTCGCGACGGGGCCTATCAACTCAATGTCCGCCGGTTAAACCGCCTCGCGCAGGCTGCGGAGGACGGCACCGATCCGAAGGATGAGGAGGAACCGGGAGACTTCTCCCCCGGTGACCCAGAGGGGTTCGCCGAGAGAGTGGACCGACTCCTCGTCCGGTAGGGGTGCCGACGGGCTGGTGTAGAAATGTGTGCATGAGAATCCTGGCACTATCCACCAGCGTCCACCGGTACGAAACTTCCGGCATTCACACCGGTATGTGGCTCGGCGAGTACACCCACTTCTACGACGTACTCACGAAAGCCGGCCACACCGTCGAGCTCGCCAGCGTCGACGGCGGCACAGTTCCCATCGACCCGGTGAGCCTGAAAACCCCGGTCATCCAGATGGGCGGTACCAACAAGCGCTACGAAGACCCGGAGTTCATGAGCCAGCTCGACGACACTGAGGCCATCGACTCCGTCGACCTCGACGCATTTGACGGCATTTACCTCATCGGTGGCCACGGCACCATGTTCGACTTCCCCACCGAACCCGTCTCCGCCGCCGTCGCCCACTTCGCGGACGCCGGAAAGATTGTCTCGGCCGTTTGCCACGGACCGTGCGGCCTACTCGATGTCACACTCGCAGATGGCACCAAGCTTCTCGACGGCCGGCGGGTCACCGGATACTCCTGGACCGAGGAGAAGCTGGCCCGACGCACCGAGGAGGTCCCCTTCAGCTTGGAGGATCGCCTTGAGGCCGAGGCCGCCGAGTACAGCACCGCCAAGGTGCCCATGACCAAGCACGTGGTCGTCGACGGGAAGCTGATCACCGGCCAGAACCCGATGAGCGCCGCGGGTGTGGCCGAGGCGATCCTCGCGCTGTAGGTCACGCCGTATACGCATAAGAAAAACCTGGCCAGAGGAAATATCCTCTGGCCAGGTACTTAGTAGCGGGGGCAGGATTCGAACCTACGACCTCTGGGTTAT
>ERZ1031260.28-NODE-28-length-36186-cov-33.843126_pt1 | contig 36186 bp, 29 predicted proteins | sample MGYA00517287_ERZ1031260 | MGnify/ENA primary metagenome ERZ1031260 (study PRJEB33718, sample SAMN03159811) | human skin metagenome | collected 2014-02-25 | study: EMG produced TPA metagenomics assembly of the PRJNA266117 data set (Human skin bacterial metagenome... | reverse complement strand
AGCCGGTGACTGATCCTTCGCGGTTCGGTTGCCAGCCAAGCGCAGGCGCGACGTGAGTGGCGAAGCTCTCCAGGATCTTCACGTTGACGTCCACGCCCATCCCGGTGGGGATGGTGATGAGCAGGGTGTCGGCGGACATGACGGCGGCGTCGGCTTTGAGCTGCTCAATGAGCTTGTCAGGCTCGGCGGCGTAGGTGCGGCCGAAGGTGGAGGCGCCGACGTCGGGAAGCATGCCCATCTGGTCGGAACCGGAGGCCTGCATGCCGAACATTTGCATGTCCGCGCCGTCGACGATGGGGAAGATGGAGCGGGACACTGACACGCGCGGCGTCCAATCGTGGCCCGCCTCCTTCCATGCGGCGCGGTAGCGGCTGATCTGATCCGCCTGGATTTCACCCAGGATCTCGGCTGTGGTTTCGGAGACCAGGGTGGAGGACATCAGGTTGAGGCCGTCCTTGGCGGTTTGCTCGGCGGAAGCGTGGGTGCCAGAGCCGTAAAAGATGTGTTTGCGCAGCTCGGGCACGATGGGGAAGACTGGCAGGGCGGAGCCGGGCTGGAACATGTTGGGGTACTGCCGGTCCAGTGGTGCGGCGGTGGCGAATCCGTTGCCGTCCACTGCGGCCATGAACGCCTCGAGGTGGGCGCGTGCCACGTCCGCGCCGTTGGGAGCTTCGCCCTTGTAGCCGAAGGTCTCCCAGTCGCGGTCAGCCACCTCTGGGGCGCCGCGCGAGACGCCCAAGGCCACGCGGCCACAGGAAATCTGGTACAGCGACGCGGCCTCTTCGGCGAGGTAGAGCGGGTTTTCGTAGCGCATGTCGATGACACCGGTGCCCACCTCAATGTGTTTGGTGGTGGCCGCGACGGCACCGAGCAGTGGCATCGGGGCGGAGGCTTGAGGCACGAAGTGGTGGACACGGAAGGACGCGTTGTTCACGCCGATCTCGTCGGCGGCCTGGGCGATCTCCAGGTGAATCTTGGCGATCTTTTCCGCAGACGGCCCGCGCTGGCCGCCGAACGCGTAATGGCCGAAGCTTAGGAATCCGAACGCTTTCATTGGCTAACTCTCCTTATGGTGACGTATCAACAAGGAGGGTAGCATTGTGCAAGTGCCCCAAGATGGTGCCAAGGAGCTCAAGAGAACCCGGCCCACCACCAGTTCCGCCACTCCTCGGCGTCTGGGTGCGCAGGGGGAGTGGCTATGTCTGGGCCAACGTGGAGCTGGCTGACTGGGCTGATGCCGTGCAGCGAGTTTAGGAACCAGAGTGGGCACTCGGCTGCGAACTCGGGCGTGAGCCCGCGGCGCTCGACGCGCAGGCCCAGTTCTCGGGCCCGTGACACTACCTGGTGCAGTGTCACGCTCGGGAGCCACACGCCGTCGGGGATGCACAGTGTGTCGCCGTCCCAAGCCACGAGTGCGCCGGTGGTGGTTTCCAGCATGGCGCCGCGCTCGTCCGTGATTACCACGTCGTCCGTGCCATCGACGAGGTAACGCGCCCGGTAGGCGCGCAGTGCGGCGAAGTCGGGGCCCTTCACCTCCGGCCGGGTTCGCGGGTCTGGGGCTGAAACGTAGGTGAGGTGCGTGGTGGGGCGGGGCGAGGGGGCCGGGCGGACGTCGAGAAGCAAAAGCCCCTGCGAGGACGCGATGCGGGGGAAGAGCTCGCCCTCACCGAGCAGGGCGAGCATGCCGTCGACGAAGCCCGCGGGGAGCGGACCGGCGGTGCGCGTGAAGCGCTCGAGGTGCAGGTCAAGGCCGTTCGTGCGGCCGGACGAGTGGCGCCACGAGTCTGCGACGTCAAGCGGCCCGTCGGGGAAGTCGCGCGGGATGAACGAGCCGTGCCAGGCGTATTTACCCATCCCATGCCCCCAGCACGGACTGCGCCTTGAGGTCGCGTTCGGCGAGCTCGGCGGCGGGGTCGGAATCCAGCACGATCGCGCCTCCCGCGCCCACCGTCACCGTCGAGCCGGAGCGTACTGCGGTGCGGATCACCACCGAGAGATCAGCTTGACCGTCGTAGCCGAGGTAGCCCAGCGCACCGGAGTAGACGCCGCGCGGCCCGGTCTCGAGTGCGTTGATGATCTCGCAGGTGCGTAGCTTCGGCGCCCCGGTCATCGAGCCGGGCGGGAAGGTGGCTCGGATGGCGTCGACGGCGGTCGCATCCGCCCGCAGCCGCCCCGTGATCGTGGACACGAGCTGATGCACGGTGGCATACGACTCCACCGCCATGAGCTTGGGCACGCGCACCGTGCCGGGCTCGCACACCCGCGACAGGTCGTTGCGCAGCAGGTCCACGATCATGAGGTTCTCCGCGCGGGTCTTCGCATCCCCGAGCAGCGCCGGGTCCTGGTCGGCGGCGACGGTGCCTTTAATCGGCTTCGCCTCCACCTCGCGCCCACGGATGGTGAGGAAACCCTCGGGTGAGGCGCTGGCCACCTCGACTCCGTCGAAAAGCAGGTGCGCGGCGTAGGGCGCTGGGTTGTGTACGCGCAGCTGAGCGTAGATGTCGCCGGTGAGCTCCGCGGTGTAGGTGTCCGTGAGGCACACCTCGTAGCTCTCGCCCGCGCGCAGCAGCTCCTGCGCCCGCTCGATGCGCTCGAGGTAGTCGGGGGTCCGCCAAGAGCCTTTGCTTATCGACGCACCTTCGGCCCCATCCGCCCCCTCAAGCATCCGCTCCAACCGGTTGAGCAGTGCCTCGTCCCCGTCGCCGGCGAGGGCGCAGAGGTACGCGATCTCGGCCTCGTGGTCGTGCACAATGAACGATTGCGGCCGCACAAAGTACGCGTCGGGGTAGGGGGAGCGGTGGGTGAGTTCGATGGGAAGCGAGAGTTCGGCGCACTCGTAGCCGAGGTAACCGATCACTCCGCCGGTGAAGGGCAGGTCGGGCGGGTCGAAGACGGGTGTGGCCAGTTCGCGGTCGAGGGTGGTGAGGATGTCGGGGGTGTCGCCGAGGGTAAAGCGCCAGGATCGGGAGAGGGGGCCGGCGGTATCGCCGAGGATGGAGTAGCGCCCGCGCGCGTCGGCCGAGTCCAAGAAGAACGCGTCGTTGCCGTGCTGCTGCAACGCGCGGAACACCCGCTGGCAGTCCAATGAACCCGGCACCTCGCGGTGCAGCAGCCGCCAGCCGCCCAGGAAATTGCGTATCAGCGCCGCGCCGTGCTGGGTAAGCACCGACTCCGGGTGGAACTGCACGCCCCAGTGCGGCAGCCCGTCGACCTTCAATGTTTGAATCACGCCGTCCTCGCTGCGCGCGTGCACGGTCATCCCGGGCACCTCCTCCACGTGCAGCGAGTGGTAGCGCACCACCTCAAAGTCTTGGGGGATGCCGGCGAAAATGCCCTCGCCGGAGTGGGTGACGGTGGAGATGAAGCCGTGTCGCGGCTCGGGCGCCCGGGTCACCGGGGAGCCGGCGAGCATGGCCAACCCCTGGTGGCCCAGACACACGCCGAGGAGGGGGACCGCGGCATCGGCGGCGGCCTCGATCACCCGCCGGGACGCGCCGAAATCCTCATCCCGCTCAGGTGTGCCGGGGCCAGGGGAGATGACGACGTGGCTGAATTCGCCGGCGCGGACACGTTCGGGCAGGTCCGCCGCCTCGCCAGCGGGGACAACGAGGGGTTCGTGCCCCGCGGCCTCGGCGATGAGGTGGGCGAGGTTGAACGTGTAGGAATCGTAGTTGTCTACCAGCAGAATCATCGGATCAGATGGTACGCGGGTGGTAGCGTGTACTCGCATGAACGCCACAATCCGGCTCGCGAACCGCTCCGACGCCGAAGCGATCGCCGACGTGCACAACCGTTCCCGCGCGGAAGCGTACCGGGGACTGATCGCAGACGACATCTTGCTCGGGGAGGACCACACCTACGCCCTCGCGCAGGAGTGGAAGGACTTCTTCACCCAGCCAGCGGAGGGGACCCGGGTGGCGGTTGCAGAAGTCGGCAGTCAAATCGTCGGCTTCGCCTACGCGCACCCAGCCGTTGGCCCCGCGGCCATCGAGCTACACAACCTCTACATGCTGGAAAAGGCGAAGGGCACCGGCGCCGCCGCCATGCTTCTCGACGCTGTCATTGAACCCGGCGAGCCCGCATTCCTCTGGGTCGCGGAATGGAACGAGCGGGCCCAGGCCTTCTACCGCAAGCACGGGTTCGAATTCGACGGTGCGCAGGATTTCCACGAAGGCGACCAGATCACCGTCAAACGGATGGTGCGCGGCTAGCTAATTGGGGTGGGGGAGATGTTCCACACCTCGTTCGCGTAGTCGCGGATCGTGCGGTCGGAGGAGAACCGGCCCGACTCGCAGATGTTGATCCAGCACATCCTCGCCCAAGCCTGCGGGTCCGCGACGTAGTCGGCGGCCATCCGGTCGCGGGTGGCGCGGTAATCCGCGAAGTCACCCAGGACGTAGTAGGTGTCGGAGGCGTAGGCGCCGGAGCCGTCGACAAGCGAACGGCGAATGTCGTGGAACAACCCGGTGCCTTGGTCGTCGAGGGTGCCGTCGATGAGTGCGTCGAGCGCGCGCTTTAGGCCGGGCGTCTGCTCGATCACGGCCTGCGGCTCGTAGGTGCGCTTGAGCTCGGGCAGCTCCTCCTCGCGGGCGCCGAAGATGTAGGCGTTCTCTTCGCCCACGGCCTCCACGATCTCCACATTCGCGCCGTCCATGGTGCCCAGGGTAAGTGCGCCGTTCATCATGAACTTCATGTTGGAGGTACCCGAGGCCTCCTTGCCGGCGGTGGAGATCTGCTCCGAGACGTCGGTGGCAGGGATGATCTGCTCCGCCGGGGAAACGTTGTAGTTTTCCACGAACACGACGTGGATGAGCTTGGATGCGACCGGGTCGTTGTTCACTAGGTCGGCGATGGTGTTGATGAGCTTGATAATGCCCTTCGCCATCACGTATCCCGGCGCGGCCTTTGCACCGAAGATGAAGGTGCGCTTCGGCAGATCCGTCTCACCATCGACGGTGATGCGGAAGTACAGGTCCAGGATGTAGAGCGCGTTCATCAGCTGGCGCTTGTACTCGTGGAGGCGCTTGATCTGGGTGTCGAAGATGGAATCCGGGTCAATATCTACGCCCTCGCGGTCCTTGACCCAGGCGGTGAAGTCGCGCTTGTTGGCGGTCTTGATCTCCTGCAGCTCGCGCAAGACCTCCGGGTCGTCTGCAAAGGAGCGAAGCTCTTGCAGCTTGGACAGGTCCGTGACCCAGTCGTCGCCCCCGGCCAGGCGATCCAGCAACTCGCTCAGGCGCGGGTTGCACATGCGCAGCCAGCGGCGCGGGGTCACGCCGTTGGTCTTGTTGTTGAAGCGCTCCGGGTAGAGCTCGTGCCAAAAGCCCAAGGTCTCGCGTTTGATGATCTCGGTGTGCAGCGCCGCCACACCGTTGACGGAGTAGGAGGCGTAGCAGGCAATCCACGCCATGTGCACCAGCCCGTCGTGGACGGGGGAGTAGTGGTGGGCGCGATCCGGGGCGATGCCGCGCTCCTCCATGTCCAGGCGGTAGCGGCGGTCGATCTCCTCCACGATCTGCCAGATGCGCCAAAACAGCTGCTTGAAAATCGACTCTTCCCACGTCTCCAGCGCCTCTTGCAGAACCGTGTGGTTGGTGTAGGCGAAGGTGCGGGTGACCACGTCCCAGGCGTCGTCCCAGCCCATGCCGTGCTCGTCCATAAGCAGGCGCATGAGCTCGGGGATGCCCAGGACGGGGTGGGTGTCGTTGAGCTGGATGGAGTTGTACTTGTGAAACTCGCTCAGGTCCTCGCCGTGGTTGGCAATGTAGTCATCGATCATCTCCTGCAACGAGGCGGAGACGAAGAAGTACTGCTGGCGCACGCGCAGCACCTTGCCGGCGTAGGTGGAGTCGTTCGGGTAGAGCACGCGGGTGATGTCGTGGACGGCCTCGCGCTCCAGAATCGCGTCGGCGAATCGCTGGGAGTTGAACGCGTCGTAGTCGAACTCGCTCATCGGTGCCGCGTCCCACAGGCGGAGCGTGCCCACGTTGTTCGTGCCGTAGCCGGTGATCGGCATGTCGAAAGGGATGGCGCGCACGTGCATGTCGTCGAACTTCACAATGCGCTGTTCCGAGCCGCGGCGCACGATGAACGGGTAGAAGGACTCCTTCCACGCGTCCGGGTTTTCCACCTGGAAGCCGTTGTCAAACTCCTGGCGGAACAAGCCGTAGCGGTAGAGCAGCCCGTAGCCGGTCAGCGGGTAATCCTGCGTCGCCGCGGAATCGAGGAAGCAGGCCGCCAGGCGCCCGAGGCCGCCGTTGCCCAGCGCTGCGTCGTGCTCGGCCTCCAGAACATCGGTGAGCTCGTGGCCGGCCTCGCGGGTCACTGCCTCCGCCTGCTCAAGCAGCCCGAGGTTGGTCAGGTTATTCAGCAGCGCGCGGCCCTGCAGGAACTCGGCGGAGAAGTACGCGGCGCGCCGGGAGGCCTTGTACGTATGCTGGGTTTTCTCCCAGTCGTCGGCGATCTGTTCCATGACTGCGGCCGACAGGCCCGTCCAGAACTTCTTCACCGTGGAGCTTTCGGGGGTGCGCCCCGAGAAGCTTCGGACATGACCTGCAACGGTGTGGGCAAATGCTGGCTCGTGAGTCATGTTGCCCAAGCGTACCGTCGATACGCCATTGCTTCTCGACGACCGGCTGCCCGCCCTAGCCCGCCAGGTAGGTGAGCACGGCGGCGATGCCCGCGTTGGTGGCGGAGCGGATGGTGGGTTCGTACTCGGGCAGGAAGTTGGACATGTGGTTCACCGGCACGTCCTCGCCCACGCGGTCCTCGGCGACCGCCTTGTCCCACACCTCTCGCGGGGTGCAGCCGATGAGCCAGAAGAAGTACGGCGCACCGAAGGCCTGGCCGATGAGGGGGAAATCCTCCGAGACCGTCTTTGGCTCCGCGGTGACTGACTCAGCGCCGAAGACCTCGTCGAACGTCGCGCGGACGGTGTCGTGCACGACCTGGTCGTTGGACAATAGTTCCCCGTGGCCGAAGTACTCGAAGGTGGCGGCGTCGGTGGAGCCGGACGCGAGCACCTCGGCGTGGACGACGCGCTCGATGGCGGCGTAGACCTTCGCCTGGGTCCGCGCGTTGTAGAAGCGGGTGTTAAGCACGAGCTCGGCGTCATTCGGGATGATGTTGTTCGCGGTCCCCGCGTGCATGCTGGCCACGGTGACCACCGCGAAGTCAGCGGGGTTGACCTCCCTGCCCACGATCGCCTGCAAACGGCTGACGATCATCGCGGCGGTGAAAGTGGGGTCGATCGAGTTGTGTGGCATCGAGCCGTGCGCGGCCCGGCCCGGGATGCGGATGCGGATGGAGTCGCAGGCTGCGAACTGGGGGCCGGGTTTGCTCATGACCTCGCCCGCGCGACCCGGCATGACGTGCTGGCCCAGCACGACGTCGGGGGCCGGGATCATGTCCGTCAGACCGGCGTTGACCATGTCCTGGGCACCGGCGCCGATCTCTTCGCCAGGCTGGAACAGGGCGATGAAGGTGCCGGACCAGTGCTCGCGCGTGTGGTCCAGGAAGTCGCACATGCCCAGCAGCGCAGCGGTGTGGATGTCGTGGCCGCAGGCGTGCATGGTGCCCACAGTTTGCCCGTCGCGTGTGGTCACCTTCTTGTGGGAGGCGTAGGCAACCCCGGTGGTTTCCGTCACCGGGAGGCCGTCGAAGTCCGCGCGGTGGAGCACCGTCGGGCCCTCGCCGTTGCGAAACACCGCGCAGATGCCGAACTTGCCCACCGGGGCCACGACCTCGCAGTCGAAGCGCTCCAGTTCCGCGAGCAGCCTTTCGTAGGTCTCTTCCTCCTGCATGGAAAGCTCCGGGTTGGCGTGCAGGATTTCGTAGAGGCGCCGCTGCCAGACCTGGTCAATCTGGTAAGCGCCCAGGATGGAACTGATGTCGGTCATGTGCGTCTCCTTTTAGTAGTTCAGGTTGGGGTTGTAGCGCAGTTTGTTCGGCTCGGGCCGGCACTCCTCGGCGATGGCGATGCCCTCGGCAAGCAGCCCCTGCTCACGCAGGAGCCGGAGGTTCGTGGTCGCCCGGTCGCGCATGTCAAAGGGGGTGAGTGTGTTCACGTAAATCTGGGTGCCGCCTTCAAACCCGGCGAGGGTGGAGATGCGCCACTTCAGGTTCACCCGCCACGGCATGGGCACGTCGAGGTCCACGGGCCGGTAGTGCCACTCCTCGTTGGTGGCAACCTCGGTACCGGTTGCCGCGTGGGCGGCGTGGAGCAGATCCGACACGGCCCGGACCTCCTCGGGCGTGTGCAGCCAGGGTTCGGAGGCGGCGGACTTCGAGTACACCGTCATCGTGGGGTAGCGGTGGCCCACGCCCGCCACCAGGATCGCATGCTCGTTCTCCGCGATCACTAGGTTGTGGTAGAAGGCGTGGTTGATGCCCCATTCGTTGTACAGGTTGAGGTTTTGGCGCAGTTTCGCCGTTTCGGTCTCGGCGTTCACGCCGCGCTCGTCGATAGCCACCAGCTGCTTGTGCAGGTGCTCGAACGAGGCGCCGGCGGGGGAAAGCCAGTTTTGGAACACCACCACGTACCGGGCGTAGAGGTGCTGCTCCACCAGATCCCGCAGCGCGTCGATAGTAAAGGCGATGAACCTGTAGTGCTCCTCAGACCCCAGCGCGCCCGATCCGGCGAGCTGGCCCGCGTGCTCCGCACCGTCGACATAGTGGCGCCGCCCGATGATCACGTCGTGGCCACCGCCGAAATAGGCGGGAGCGTACTCCAGCAGCTCCTCCTCATCCAGGTTGGGGTCCTGCCCCGCCGCTGCCAGCCGGGTGCGCACGATGTCGAGCACGTGCGCACGCCCAACCGGGTCGGCGAGGTAGCGCTCCATGTGCTCGCGCCTGGCCTGCGGCATGGTGTAACCGTAGTTTTTGCGCCAGTAGTCGTAGGAGACGATTTCGAACAGGTTGGGCACCCGCCGAAAGTCCGCGCGCGTGTGGTCCAGCTCTCCCGGTAGCAGGTCGCGCAGAATCCCAAACGAGCCGTCCTCGTTGGAAACCAAGCGGGATTTCTCCGGCGGGGTTTTCAGCTTCCGGTCTTCGCAGAAATTGCAGGTGTCAGTGTGTGCGCCGGGCAACAAGGGGGTGGGGTTCGGAGGCGTGGCAGCAAGCGGCCGGTTGCCCCGCCCCGGCACGGACCACACCTCCGTGCCCGAGAAGGGGTTGACCTGCTTCAGCGTCCCGTCGGCCATGGTGCGCAGCGCAACTTGGTAGGAGTGCACTGGTGTTGGTGAGACGTTGAACATGCGTGTCAGGGTACCCGGATTACCCTTACACGCATGTCAGTGATCCAGTTCGACATCCTCGTCCCACCCCAAGCCGCGGACGAGGTCCGCGCCGCGTTTCAGCGCGCCCTTGACATCCTCGTGCGCCGCGACAAGCTCACCGCCGGCAGCGTCACGATGGAGCCCATGCGTATCGACGACTCCGTCACCACCCAACTGCGCACCACCTACGAACGGAACCGCGGCGAACCGGCAGACGACGCCATCGTCCACCGCCTCCGCGCCGAAGTCGAAGGCGCTGCGAGCCTCAACTCCCTGGCCATGGGACTCTCCCGCATCCTCACCCCCAAGGCGGACCTACCGCGCGACCCCGTGCTTCTGGAACAGGAGGAGCGGTTCGAAGCGCCCTCGATCTACCCCTGGGTCGTCGAGGTGTTCAGGTAAGCCACCGCGATCTCCGCACCCGCGCGGGTGAGCTGCTCCCGCGTTGAGCCTTCCTTCAGGGTGACGGCGATGGTGCCTTCCGCGGGTTCTACCTCGAACGACCCGGCGGCGATTGCGAACGCGGCGTCGGCGTCGCGGGCGAGCGTTCCCACCACCGCGGGAACCTTGCCGGTGCCCGTTTGCCCGTCGTAGCGGCCCTCACCGGTGATCACCAGCGCTGCGCCGTCGACGGCCTCGCTCAGCCCGTTCGACTCCGCCACCACCTGCGCGCCGGGCAGCACGTGCACGTGGGAGCTGTCGCCGTGCAGCATCGTGGACAACCAGGTCACACCGATGCCGACGCCGCCCGCGGCACCCAGGCCCGGGGTCGTCGGGTCAACGTCGGCGACCTCGCACAGCCGGCTGAGGCCGCGCTCCAGGGTGGCTACACCCTCTTCGTCCGCACCCTTCTGGGGGCCGAACACCGCCGCCGCGCCATCGGGGCCGGTGGGCGGGGCAGTGGTGTCGGTAAGCAGGACCCACTCCATCGCCCCGGCCGGGACGTTGACCTTGGCGGTGTCGAAGCCGGCCAGCCGCTCGAGCGACCCGCCGCCGGGTTTGAGCTGGTAGCCGGCCTGGTCCAGCGGGTTCACCCCGAGGGCGACCAGAATGCCTGTGCCGCCGTCGACCGTTGCGGTGCCGCCGCACCCGAGCACCACGCGGCGGGCGCCACGGGTCTCGGCGTCGGCGATGAGGACGCCGGTGCCGTAGGTGTCCCCGGTCAGCGGGACGGGCTTGTCCGCAACCGCCGGCAGGCCCGTAGCTGCGGCGACGTCGATGAACGCGGTTTCGCTCGCCGCGTGGAACGTGTAGGCGGCTTCGGTGAGGCGACCTGCGGCATCCACGGTGGGCAAGACGATGCGCTCGCCTTCGAACAGGGCGGAGGTGCCCTCACCGCCGTCCGCCATCGGGGTGAGCAACACCTCAGCGTCTCGGATGATGCTTCTCACGCCCTCCGCGATCCACTCGGCGGCCTGATCCGCGGTGGCGGTGCCCTTGAATGAATCCGGGGCGATGATGATCTTCGGCGACGGCGCGTCCGCGCCCGGGGTTATCGGCATAGGTGCACCTCAGGATCGGGATCTTAAACGGGGAGAGGTTGGGTTTTCCTGGGAGAGTGTAACGGAGCCGTCGAAAAGCGAGCGAAGTGTCTTTTATGGCGCGAAATGCTGGTGTACTCTCGTTCCCGGTTGTGAAAACTGTAACCGTATAGGTATTGGAAGGGGAATGCGCATGAGCACGATCGACCAGGAAGTAGCTGGTTATTACGACAAGCTGCTGAAGCGCAACGCAGGCGAGCCGGAGTTCCACCAGGCCGTGGCCGAGGTGATGGATTCGCTGAAGATTGTGCTGGAGAAAGACCCGCACTACGCGGACTACGGCCTGATCGAGCGACTGTGTGAGCCGGAGCGGCAGATCATCTTCCGCGTGCCCTGGGTGGATGACGAAGGTGTGGTGCGCGTCAACCGCGGCTTCCGCGTGCAGTTCAACTCAGCTCTGGGCCCCTACAAGGGCGGCCTGCGTTTCCACCCGAGCGTGAACCTGGGCATCATCAAATTCCTCGGGTTCGAGCAGATTTTCAAGAACTCACTGACCGGCCTGCCCATCGGCGGCGGTAAGGGCGGATCCGACTTCGACCCGAAGGGCCGCTCCGAAGGCGAGGTCATGCGTTTTTGCCAGTCCTTCATGACGGAGCTCTACCGCCACATCGGTGAATACCGCGACGTGCCGGCCGGCGACATTGGCGTGGGCGGGCGTGAGATCGGCTACCTCTTCGGCCAGTACCGTCGCCTGGAAAACCAACACGAGTCCGGCGTCCTTACCGGTAAGGGCCTGAATTGGGGCGGCTCCCTCGTGCGCACGGAGGCCACGGGCTACGGCACCGTGTACTTCACCGACGAGATGATGCGGGCAAACGGTGACTCGATCGACGGCGCGAAAGTCATCGTTTCCGGGTCGGGCAACGTGGCCATCTACGCTGTGCAAAAGGCCCAGGAGCTGGGTGCGACCGTGGTGGGCTTCTCCGATTCCTCCGGCTGGGTCGAAACCCCAAATGGCGTGGACCTCGAGCTGCTTAGGGAGATCAAGGAGCGCCGCCGCGGCCGCGTTTCGGAGTACGTGGAGGAGGCCACCGGTGCCACGTTCCACGCAGATGGGTCGATCTGGGACCTGAAGGCGGACGTGGCCCTACCGTGTGCAACGCAAAATGAGCTCGACGGCGATCACGCTCGCACGTTGATCGAAAACGGCGTGAAGTACGTCGCTGAGGGAGCAAACATGCCCTCGACCGCGGAGGCGATCGAGGTATTCCGCAACAGCAAGATCAGCTTCGGCCCGGGTAAGGCGGCGAACGCGGGCGGCGTGGCCACCTCCGCGCTGGAGATGCAGCAAAACGCGTCGCGCGACTCCTGGTCCTTCGACTACACCGACGACCGCCTGCAAAAAATCATGTCGAATATTTTCAAGGTGGCGAACCAGACGGCGGCCGAATACGGCCACGATGGGGACTACATCGTGGGCGCGAACATCGCCGGATTTAAAAAGGTTGCGGACGCGATGCTCGCTCAGGGTGTGATTTAGCCGCAATCCGCTACGCTTGGCAATTATGTACCGCGTTTTTGAAGCTTTGGACGAACTTGTTCAAACTGTGGAGCAGGCCTACGGCGTGCCCATGACCGCCAACTGCATGGTTCCCCGCAACGAGATGCTCGCGCTTCTCGACGACCTCCGGAACGCCCTGCCCGTCGATTTGGACGACGCGCAGGACGTGTTGGACAAGCAGGACGAAATCTTGCGCGGGGCGCAGGACCGGGCGAACGTCCTCGTGGGCGACGCTGAGGAAGAGTCCCGCCGGGTGCTCTCGGACGCCAACAGCGAGGCGGAGTCCATCCTGTCCGATGCGCAGACCAAGGCCACGCAGCTGGTCTCCTCGGCCGAGGACGAGTCCCGCATGATGATCACCCAGGCCCAAACCGTTGCGGAGACCACGGTGGTCAACGCCCAGCGCGAGGCGGACAACCTGGTCGAATCCGGCAACATGGAGTACCAGCGCTCCGTCGAGCAGGGCCTGGCGAAGCAGGAGCGTCTCGTGTCCGAATCTGAGGTCATGCGCCGCGCGGACGAGGAGGCCCACCGCCTGGTGGAGCAGGCCCACACCGACGCCTCGCGCCTGCGCACGGAGTGCGATGACTACGTCGACTCCAAACTGGCTCAGTTCGAGGAGACACTGAACTCCGTGCTGCGCACTGTGACGTCCGATCGTTCCGCTCTGCGCCGTGGCGCCGGGATTTCCGGCGCAGGTCGCGTCGAGTCCGAGCGGGTGGAGCAGGCGGAGCGTACAGACCGCACCCGCTCACCGCGCCGGTAGCCTGAGCGCACCCGCCCGCGCCGGTCGCCCGAGCGCAAATCCAGCGAAACGGTTGTAGCGAATCGTCCAAATCCCGGGATTCGCTACAACCGTTTCGCTGGAAACTTTTTCGGGGGTCTCGGGGAAACGCGTCGAGTGGACCCCACCGCGGCTCAGACCGCCTTCCTTTCGCGCCCCATCGCACGGCTGCCCTACTGACTACGCGTCTGGGCCGCCGCGTATTACCCTATGGGGGTTATGGCTACCAATCCCTTTGTGTTCGATGTCGGTGATGCGCTCAGTGACGGTACCCCGGTCACTGTGACGCAGACGGGTCCGTCGCCGTCCCGGATCGGACCCGAGATGATCGCCATCCCCGAGGGCCGCGAGGCCGAGGTTGAGGCGACCATCATCCCCCTCGGCTCAGGCCTCATGGTCGACGCGACCGCTACCGCGAGGCTGCAGGGCGAGTGCGTGCGCTGCCTCAAGGAACTCACGCCGACAGAGACGCTGCGCATCTCGGAGGTGTTCTCGGCCTCGGACGACTTCATCTCGGGTGACGACGAAGCCGCCGAGGACGCGGGCTCCGGCGACGAAATCTCCCGCGTGGTGGATAACACGGTTGATCTCGAGCAGGCTTTCGTGAACGAGGCGGGCTTGACCTGGCCCTTCAACCCGACCTGCCAGCCGGAATGCGCCGGCGACACTGACGTTCCTGCCCCCGACGGGATCTCCGGGGAAGAAGAGGACACGGTGGATCCGCGCTGGGCTGGCCTGGAGAAGTTCCTGTGAGTCGCGGACGGGGCAAGGGCTTGAGCGCAGAGGAGGCGTGGTCCAAAGCTTTTACCGTCGTCGACCACTCGCCGCTGATTGAGCGGCTCGGCGTCGACCTCTCCCAGGACCAGCTGAAGTTGGCCCTGACCCACCGCTCCTTCGCCAACGAGCACGGGCACCTGCCCAACAACGAGCGCCTGGAATTTGTGGGCGACGCGATCCTGGGCCTGATCGTGGCCACCGAGCTGTTCCAGATGTATCCGTCGCGGCCGGAGAGCGAACTCTCGCCGATGCGCGCCTCCATCGTCTCCCGGTACGGGCTCGCGGAGGTCGCGCGAGAGATCGGGCTGGGTGAGCACGTGCTCGTAGGTAAGGGCGAGGAGCACACCGGTGGGCGCCAGAAGGATTCGATCCTGGCGGATACGACAGAAGCCCTGCTCGGCGCGATCTACCTCGAGCACGGATTCGCCACCGCTCGGGATGTCATTTTGCGTTTGTTTGGGCAGAAGGTGGCGCAGGCGACCGTCGCTACGCGGAGGCAGGATTGGAAGACGGCCCTGCAGGTGCGCTTGGCCGAGTTGAAACTTCCGGTGGCGGAGTACCGCTCCGAGGCCGAGGGGCCGGACCACGACCAGACGTTCACGGCCGAGGTTGTGGTGGCCGGCATCGCGCGCGGCAAAGGCGTGGGGCCGAATAAGAAGGTTGCGGAGCAGGAGGCCGCGCACCAGGCGGTGCTGTACTTGCGCGACAACGCCGCGGAGGCGGTGCGCGGCGCGGCGGGACAGTAATGCCGGAGCTTCCTGAGGTCGAGGTCGTCCGCCGCGGGTTGGACCGGCACCTGGTCGGTCGCACGTTCGGGCGGGTGGAGGTGCTGCACCCGCGCGCGGCCCGCGGCAATACCGTCGACCTGGAGCAAGCGCTGCCGAGACTTACAGTCACCGGCACCGGCAGGCGCGGAAAGTACTTGTGGCTCACGCTAGACAACGGCGCAGCGCTCCTCGTCCACCTCCGCATGAGCGGACAGATGCTCGTCGGCCCGCACGGCGCGGTGCAATCGCCGCACCTGCGCATCCGCGCGGACATGGGTGACGTCGAGCTCGACTTCGTCGACCAGCGCACCTTCGGTTACTGGCAGCTCACACAGCTTATCGACGGCGTCCCGTTGCCCGCCTCCCACATCGCACCCGACCCTTTCGAGGCATCGTTCGATTTGCGGGAGACCGCCCGCAACATGCGCCGGAGAAACACGAAGCTGAAGACGGTGCTGCTGAATCAGGAGGTGGTGAGCGGTATCGGGTCGATCTACGCCGACGAGGCCATGTGGGCCGCGCGGCTGAGGCCCTGGCGCACCGCCCGCACGATGCGACAGCGTGACGCCGAAGCGGTGTTGAATGCGTCGCGGGAGGTCATGGCGCGCTCGCTCGAACAGGGTGGGACCAGCTTTGACGCGCTCTACGTCAACGTCAATGGGGCATCGGGGTACTTCTCCCGGTCCCTCAACGCGTACGGCCAGGCAGGGCGGCCCTGCGCGCGCTGCGGCACGCCGATTGAACGCGTCGTGGTGGGCGGGCGCTCGAGTTACTTCTGCCCGGTGTGCCAAATTCTGTGAGCCCGGTGTGTGGGCGTACGGTACTAATCATGAGTGCTCAGCCCGTTGAAGCGCAGGCGTTCAAGGATGCGATGTCCCAGCTCGCGGCCGCCGTCACTATTGTGACCACCGGCACGCGCGAGCTTCCGCACGGCACCACCGTCAGTGCGTTTATGTCGCTGTCGCTCGAGCCGCCGATGGTGCTGGTGTCCCTGCACCAGGATTCGTCCCTACTCGCGCACCTCGAGTCCGGCTCCAACATCGGCGTCAACGTGCTGTCAACGGAGCAGGATCAGCTGGCGCGGCGGTTCGCGAACAAGCGGATTGACAGGTTCGCTGGCGTGGAGTGGACGATGGCGGACGGCGCGCCCCAACTGGCAGGGAACCACACCTGGGTCGCTGGCACCGTCGCGCGCATGATCCCGGCAGGGGATCACGTCCTCCTGCTCGTGGACGTGGAGGCGACGGACGTGAACACGAACTGTCCGCTGCTGTACTGGCAACGCGAGTTTGGCACGCACGGTGCGATTGAACCCGGGGACGTGACAACGAAGTCCGTCGATACGCGATAGCTCATTGCAGCTACACTGCCCCGCATGGAATCCGCGACCGCGTTTATCGACGGCACCCTGAACGGCTTCATCTGGAAGCTCGTGCCATGGTTTTTGATTGGTGCAGGCCTGTACTTCGGGCTGCGCACCCTGTTTGTACAAGTTCGTCTGCTGCCCGACATGTTCCGCGCGATTGCGGAAACCCCGAAGGGGAAGGACCGCCAGGGCCGCGACCTGGATGAGGAATACGGCGGCATCTCGGCGTTCAAGGCCTTCACCATCTCCGCGGCCTCGCGTGTGGGCACGGGAAACGTGGCGGGTGTGGCGCTGGCGATTTCCGTCGGCGGGCCCGGCGCAGTGTTTTGGATGTGGATGCTCGCGCTCGTCGGCGGAGCGACCTCGTTCGTGGAAGCCACGCTGGCGCAGCTGTGGAAGACGAAGGATGAGGACGGCAACTACCACGGCGGGCCCGCCTACTACATGACGCGCGGGCTGGGTTGGAGGCACCTGGCCGTGGTGTTCTCCGTGTTCCTGGCGGTGACGTACGGCTTTGTGTACAACGCCATTCAGACGAACTCGATCGTGGAGGCCGTCGGCGGGTCGCTGGGCACGGATTCCGTCGCGATGAAGACCGTAGTGGCGCTCGTGCTGGCGGCGCTGACCGCTGCGGTGATCTTCGGCGGCGTGACGCGCATCGCGTCCTGGACCCAGGTCATTGTCCCGTTCATGGCGGGGGCGTACATCCTGCTTGGCGTGTGGGTGCTCATCGTCAACATCAGTGAGATCCCGAACATGTTCTCCCTGATCGTCGGCCACGCACTCGGCTTCCGCCAGGTTGCAGGCGCGGGCTTGTGGCTGGCGTTTACCCAGGGTATGCGCCGCGGTCTGTTCTCCAACGAGGCCGGCATGGGCTCCGCGCCGAACGCGGCGGCGACGGCCACCGTGTCCCACCCGGTGAAGCAGGGGCTGGTGCAAACACTCGGCGTGTACTTTGACACCCTCGTGGTGTGCTCGATTACCGCGTTCGTCGTGCTGTTGGGCCCCGCGGTGAGTTACGGCATGGATGATGTCCAGGGGGCCTCGCTGACCCAGAGCGCGCTCGCTGATTCGGTCGGCGCCTGGGGTGCGCACGCCATCACGTTCATCCTGTTCTTCCTCGCGTTTTCTTCGGTGCTGGGTAATTACTACCTTGGTCAGGCAAACGTCGAGTACCTCACCAACTCCAAGTCGGTGATGACGGGCTACCGCCTCATCGTGATCGGGTTCGTCATTTTCGGCGCCTTCGGAACCGTCCCGCTGGTGTGGGCGCTGGGCGACACGATGGCTGGCCTTTTGGCGATCATGAACATCGCGGCGATCGTTCCGCTGGGGGGAATCGTGATCAAGCTGCTGCGCAACTTCAACGAGCAGCGCCGCCAGGGCATCGACCCCGTGTTCCACCGCGACATGTTGCCAGAGCTGAAGCACGTAGAGTTCTGGGATGGCTCTGACCCGGTGACGCGCCGCAGCCTCGAAGACAGGGTCACCGCACGCAACGCGAAAGCTGCTGGTGAGGCCAACAACGAAGGCGGGCTCGAGGACGGGCATCACCAGCGCTAGGTACATTGGGCGCCATGTCTGACACTCGCATGACCGCCCACGTCCACGGCCACGTCCAAGGCGTGGGCTTCCGCTACTGGACGAAGACCCAGGCCAAAAAACTCGGCTTGACCGGCTACGCCAAGAACCTTGCCGACGGCCGCGTCGAGGTTGTGGCCGAGGGGCCGGAAGGGGACGTCGATACGCTTGCAGCGCTGCTGCGCGAGGATCCCTCCACCGAGGGGCGCCCTGGCACCGTGGAACACGTGGCCACCCAGTTCGGTGAGCCGAAGGGTGCGGAAGGGTTCGAGGAGCGTTAGTCCGGTGAGGGCTTGAACAGATCTAGCACAGACACTTCTTATCAGGCTGACTCGGACGTCGAATTGATCGACACAACGTCTCCAGGGATATCCACAACCACACGCACTCTTGCGCCAACCGCACGAGCGTAACGCTGGATAGTGGAGAGTTGAGGATCTGTTTCACCTCGCTCAAACTCTGATACCGCCGATTGAGTGGTGCCCATCGCCTCCGCTACCGCAAGCTGGGAAATTTTCCCTGCCTTCCGTGCTTCGCGGAGCTGTGCAGTGATGTCGGAACGAATCTGGGCATCTTCGAATGCTCCCTTGATTTCGGGGTCACTCAGAAAATCGTCGACGTCAAGCTCGGCTGAGTTCTGCAAAATGTAATCGTCCCCGAGCATTCCGACTCCTTTTATCGGTTTAAGCCGATATTACAGTTTGATTTCCACGTCTTCAGTCGCTCACTTGCCTTGCCGATCTCAGACTTTGGGGTTTGGCCAACTTGTCACTCGATGACTCGCTCGAGCACCTCGGCAAGTTTGCCGTTGTCGCCGCTGTCCTGGCTGTGAAATCGGGCGGCGATGAATGCGTCGCGGATCTCAGGGTCAAGGAACACGGAGGGCTTGAGCTCGTAGCCGGCGTTTCGTGCGAGGTCGGCGAAGAACACCGTTTGCGTGCGGGTGTTGCCCTCTCGGAAACTGTGGATGACGTTGATCTCGCCCCAGAACTCCGCGAGTTCCGCAACGAAGTCGTCCCTGGGAAGACCGCGGAGCAGATCCTTCTTTGCCAGCCGGCGGAACTGGGTTTCGGCGGCCTTCGTCATCACGGGGCCAGCCGGGTAGTAGGCGTGGCCGCCCTTGGTCATCCACCGGTCAGTTGGGGCCACTCGTTCCTCGCCCGCCCACTCGTAGATGTCCTGGAAAATGTGGCGGTGGATGGCTTTGAAGTGGGCGTAGTCGAAGTTGCCGGGGAGGGGGCGGCGCAGGAGTTCGGCGATTCGGAGGGTTGTTGCGGCCTCTTCAATCGTGCGGAGCTTGGATGGGTCTTCCTCTCCATGTGGCTTTGCTGGTCGACCGACAAGATTTCGCAACGTCTGCGTCCCCGGAATGTAATAGTCGTTCCAGGATGAGATCGCCGAGTGCTTGCGGGCCATCACTCGTCCAGGAGCTTCGTGACCTCTTCAACGAGCCGTTGCGCAGAGAACTCACCGTGAGCGGCCTGCTCAATGAGGTCTTGGACCCTGGCATCTGAAACTTCGTTTCCCGCGAGGGCGAGAACCCCAGCGGCTTGTTGAAGTGCGTTGTCGACACTCATCAGCTCGTCTCGGATCGTGCGCGTCATGTCGGCCCCCTTTCGCTGGGGTGGATTGTAGCAGGTGGCGACGGAGTCGTCGATAAGCAAAAGCCCTTGTTAAACTGCCAGAATGCATTTGAAATCGCTGACGCTGAAGGGGTTTAAGTCCTTCGCGTCGGCGACCACGATGAAGTTCGAGCCGGGCATTTGCGCGGTGGTGGGGCCGAACGGCTCGGGCAAGTCGAACGTGGTGGATGCGCTCGCGTGGGTGATGGGCGAGCAGGGGGCGAAGAATCTCCGCGGCGGGAAGATGGAAGATGTCATCTTCGCGGGCGCCGGTGAGCGCAAGCCGCTGGGGCGCGCGGAGGTGACGCTGACCTTTGATAACACGGACAAGCGCCTGCCCATCGACTACACGGATGTAGCGATCACGCGGCGCATGTTCCGCGACGGCGCGAGCGAGTACGAAATCAACGGCTCGAAAGCGCGGCTCATGGACATCCAGGAGCTGCTGTCGGATTCGGGCATCGGCCGCGAAATGCACATCATCGTTGGCCAGGGCAAGCTCTCGGAGATCCTGGAATCGCGGCCCGAGGAGCGCCGTGCCTACATCGAGGAAGCTGCGGGCGTACTCAAGCACCGCCGCCGCAAGGAGAAGGCGCAGCGCAAGCTCGCTGGCATGCAGGCGAACTTGGACCGTCTCACCGATCTCACCCAGGAGCTGGGCAAACAACTTAAACCCCTTGCACGTCAAGCCGAGGCCGCCAAGAAGGGCGCGACCATTCAGGCCACGTTGCGCGAGGCTCGGCTCAACATCGCGGGCCATCAGGTGGTCACCCTGCAAGCGGAGCTTGACAGTGCGACGCGCTCCGCCGCCGCGGCCGCCGAGCGGGTGGCGGAAATTGAAGCGGCCCACGAGGAGGCCGTTGAGCAGCTGGAAGGCTTGGAGGCCGAGCAGCAGGAAGCGCAACCACAGCTGGAACAGGTGCGCCAGCTGTGGCTGACGCTGTCCACCCTGCTTGAGCGTGCGGGAGCCACCCGCCGCGTTGCGCAGGAGCGCGCCACCCACGACGGTGTCGCTCCCTATGCGGGCCAAGATCCGGATGAGCTCCTCGCCCGGGCCGAGGTCGCCGACGAACGCTACGCCGCAGCACTCGAGGCAGCGGAGGAGGCCGCCGAGCGCCTCGAGGAGGTCCGCGAGCGCGTCGCCGAGGCGCAGGAAACCTACGACGCCGCGGAGCGTGAGCACCTCGCTCAGGTGCGCGCGATCGCCGATAAGCGCGAGGGCGTTGTGCGCTTACTGGCCCAGGAGGAATCGCAGGCGGCGGCGGTCGCGTCGGCTGAAGAGGAGCTCCGGCGGATCGAGGAAGCCCTGGCGGAGGCCCGGTCGCGTGCGCGGGGTGCGGACGGGGAGGTGGCGGAGGTCGTCGATAAGCTTGCGGCGATTGAAGCCGAACGCTCGCCGCTTGACGACGCCCACGTGCGCGCCCACACCGAATCCGACGCCGCCGAAAAGCGCCTGGAGCAGCTGCGGGCGGCGCAGCGGGAGCGCGAGCGGGCGGTGGCGTCGCTGGAATCTCGCATTGCCACGCTTCGGGAGCAAGCGCCGAAGGTCCACGCCGCCGACGTGTTAATGGCGTTTGAGCCGCTTGCGGGGCTGGTCGCGGCTGAGCCCGGACTGGATACCGCGCTGGCCGCGGCGCTTGGTCCGCACGCCGAGGCGCTCGCCGGCAGGGTCACCGAGGATGTCCTGCACACGATGGCCGACGCGCAGCGCAGCGTGGTGGTGGACGCGCGCGGGGGCTCCGGGTGGCGCATGGATACGGACGTGGAGGTGGATTGGCTGCTCGATCACCTCACGGTTCATCCGAGCGTGCTGGGCCCGGTGACCAGGTTGCTGGCCGACGTTGCGCTCGCCCCCGACGCGTCAGCCGCGCTAGTGCTGGTGGAGGCAGACCCGCGCCTGCGCGCCGTTACTGCAGACGGGGTGCTCGCGGGCGAAGGCTGGGTGGCGGCGGGCTCCGGAAGCGTAACGACGGTCGAGGTCAACGCCCAGATCGACACCGCGCGCGAGGAACTCGAGGTGGCAAAGACGCAGCTGGAGGAGCTTGCCGGCACCCTTGAAGGCGCCACGGTTGCTGCCGACGAGGCCCGCGTGGCGGCCGCGGGCGCGAAGGCGGCGCTTCGTGAACACGACACCGAACTCGAATCCTGGCGCCGCGACCACGCCAGACTCGCCCGCCAAGCAGAGAGCGCAAAGCAGGAGCACGAGCGCGCCGCGGCACGGGCCACGGAGGCTGAAGCGCGCATCGCCCAGCGGCGCGCTGAGCTGGAAGAAACGCGCGACCGCCTGGCCCGCGCTGACCAGGACGCCGCCGCCACACCCGAGGACGTGCCCACGGACGCACGCGACGCCGCCCGCGCCGAGCTCAACCAGGCCCGCTCGCTGGAGATGGAGGCCACGTTGGCGTCGCGCACCGCTCAGCAGGCCGCGGAATCCGAGGCGGGGCGCGGGGACGCCCTGCGACGCCAGGCGGAGCAGGAGCGGCAGGCGAAGGCGCGGCACGAGGCCGCCGTGGCAAGGAAGAGGGCCGAGGCGGAGGTGGCGGAGGTCGTCGCTAAGCATTCGCTCGAGCTCATCGGGCGGATTGAGGCGGCGCTTGCGCGAGCGGCGGCCGAGCGCGACGAGCTGACCGCGCGCGTGGCCTCGCTGCAGAGTCAGGTGCAGCAGGCGCGCAGCCAGGTCAGCGCGGTGCGCCAGCAGCTGGCGCGACTGCAGGACAGCGCGCATGCGTCCGACATCGCGCGCTCGCAGGCGCAAGTGCGCATCGACGAGGCCGAGCAGAAGGTGACCGAAACCCTCGGCATCTCCGCCGCGGATCTGGTCGCGGGGTATACACCAGGCCCCGACTTCGACATCGAGGCGGAGCGGGCGCGGCTCACGCAGGCGGAGAAGGACCTGCGCGCGTTGGGCAAGGTCAACCCGCTGGCGCTGGAGGAGTACAAGGCGCTGGAGGAACGCTACACGTTTTTGAGCACCCAGCTTGACGACGTCATCCGTGCACGCAAGGACCTCGCAGGCGTAATCGAGGACGTCGACGCGCAGATCCTGCAGCTGTTCACGGACGCTTGGCGTGACGTCGAGGCCGAATTCCCCCGCGTCTTTCACACGCTGTTCCCGGGTGGTGAGGCGAGGCTCGTGCTCACCGACCCCGACGACATGCTCGCCACCGGCATCGAGATGGAGGCGCGACCGCCCGGCAAGCGCGTCAAACGCCTGTCTTTGTTGTCGGGCGGCGAGAAATCGCTCACCGCGCTTGCGTTCCTCGTGGCCATCTTCCGCGCGCGCCCCAGCCCGTTCTACGTGCTCGACGAGGTGGAGGCAGCGCTTGACGACGTCAACCTCCGGCGCCTCATCGCCTTGCTAGAGGAGCTGCGGCAGGATTCCCAGCTCATCGTGATCACCCACCAGAAACCGACAATGGACGTGGCGAACGTGCTCTACGGCGTGACCATGCGCGGCGACGGTGTGACGCGCGTGCTGTCCCAGCGCATGCAGCCTGCGGGGGCAGCTCCCGCCGAGTAGTATCATCCGAAAGTTGGAGAAAGGATGGAAATGTCAGCTTTACGTACTGCCGGGGTTATCGGTGTTGTTGCGTTGACGCTCTTTGCGGGAGGGTGCTCCGCTACAACGGATCTCGACGACACCTACACCAAAGTTGAGTCGTCCGGTGGGGAGAACCTGACCAGCACTCTCACAATCGACGGCGGAGATTGCACGCTCCACCACGCTGCCGAGCCTGGGGGCGTAGAGCACGACGAGACGTGCACCGTCGATGGCGATCACCTCGTGTTTACCGAGGGTGGCGGAGAAGCACGGTTGCCGGTGGCCAAGACTGACGACGGGGATGTGAGGATCGGTCTCGGTGACGGGGAGCTCTACCAGCGGAGTCACTAGAGCTTTCCTGGTGCCCGCTCCCGCGTGATGGCGACGGGGCTGGCACACTGGAGCCCATGGATCTCAATGCCTTAGTAAATAGCACTGCATTTTGGATCGTCCTTGCAGTCATCGTCATCGCACTGATCATCGCCGGTGTCATTGTCGCGGGTAAGAAGCGCAAGGAAAACAAGACCATCTCTTTTGAGAAGGTTGAGGAACCCAAGGAGCTGACGCAGCAGGAGAAGTCCGGGAATTACCAGGCCAAGGGCGGGTTTAACTTCGTTCAGGCTGACGCTCAGCCGGCTGAGCCGGTCCCGGTGCGTAAGGAACCGGTGCAGATAAAGCCGGTGGCGGTGGAGCCGGAGCCGGCAGTGGAGCCCGAACCGATTTCGGAACCCGCACCGGTGGAGCCGGAGCCGGTATTGGAGCCCGAACCGATTTCCGAACCCACACCGGTGGAGCCGGAGCCGGTCGCGGAGCCTGAACCGATCGTAGAGCCGGAGTCCGAGCCGGTTGCGGAGCCCGAACCGATTGTCGAGGCCGAACCCGACCTCCCGGCGCCAGCGGAGACCCCGGCTGAGCCGGAGATCCCGGAGACCGAGGTGCGCGAGGCCGAAGAAGCTGCTGAAGCGGCGGCGGTCACAGCTGAGAAGGCGGAGGAAGCGCGCGTTAGTGAGGCCGCGCCGTCGGAAGAGGCGGTGGTTGTGGAGGCACCCGCCGACGAGCCGTTGGATGAAATTGCTCCGGCGGCGGGTCGCATGGGCAAGCTGCGCGGGCGCCTGTCACGCTCGCAGAATGCGATCGGCCAGGGCCTGCTGGGCATCCTCACCGCGGGCGACCTGGATGATGATGCCTGGGAGGAGATCGAGGACACGCTGATCATGGCGGACCTCGGTGCTGAGCTGACGATGAAAGTCACGGACAATCTGCGCGAGAAGATTGCCGAGCGCGGTGTGGAAACCGAAGAGCAGGCCCGTGCGATGCTGCGGGAGACCCTGATTGAGGCCGCACGCCCCGAGCTTGATCGCTCCATCAAGGCAATGCCTAACGACGGCAAACCGGCCGTGATCTTGGTCGTCGGCGTGAACGGCACCGGCAAGACCACGACCACGGGCAAGCTCGCGCGTGTGCTGGTGTCGATGGGCCACTCGGTCGTCCTGGGCGCCGCAGATACGTTCCGTGCTGCGGCGGCGGATCAGTTGGAGACCTGGGGTCGTCGTGTCGGCGCAACCACGGTGCGCGGCAAGGAAGGTGCGGACCCGGCCTCCGTGGCGTTCGACGCTGTGGCCGCGGGTGTGCAGGAAGGCGCGGACGTGGTCATCGTCGATACGGCGGGGCGCCTGCACACGTCGACCGGTCTGATGGATCAGCTGGGCAAGGTCAAGCGTGTGGTGGAGAAGAAGAGCAACGTCGACGAGGTGCTCCTCGTGCTCGATGCCACGGTGGGGCAGAACGGCATCATGCAGGCGCGTGTCTTCCGTGATGTTGTGGACATCACCGGTGTGGTCTTGACCAAGCTCGATGGCACCGCGAAGGGCGGCATCGTCTTCCAGGTGCAGGAGGAATTGGGTGTGCCTGTGAAGCTGGTTGGTCTTGGTGAGGGCGCGGATGACCTTGCGCCGTTCGAGGTCGAGAGCTTCGTTGACGCGCTTCTGGGCTAAACCGGATGTGAGAACCGGCGGGGGCACGCGTTAGGCTGGAGCGAACTCAAACCAGCAATAGCTATCAGCGAAAAGGGAGTGCCCACCGTGTTCGAGTCATTGTCCGACCGCCTTCAATCAGCCCTCGGCGGACTTCGTGGCAAGGGCAAGCTCACTGAGGCGGATATCAACGCGACGGCGCGCGAGATCCGCATCGCGCTGCTTGAGGCGGACGTGTCGCTGCCAGTGGTTCGCACGTTTATCAAGCGTGTGAAGGAACGTGCGCTGGGGGCGGATGTCTCCGCGGCGCTGAACCCCGCGCAGCAAGTGATCAAGATTGTCGACGAGGAGCTGACCAACATCCTCGGCGGCGAGACCCGTCGCCTGCAGATGGCGAAGAACCCGCCGACGGTGATCATGCTCGCCGGTTTGCAGGGTGCGGGTAAGACGACGCTCGCCGGCAAGCTGGCAAACCACCTGAAAAAGCAGGGCCACACCCCGATTCTGGTGGCCTGCGACCTGCAACGCCCCGGAGCCGTCCAGCAGCTGCAGATCGTGGGCGAGCGCGCTGGCGTGCCGACGTTCGCGCCGGACCCGGGCACCTCGATCGATTCCTACGGCCACGAGATGGGCACGTCCCATGGTGACCCGGTCGCGGTGGCTCAGCAGGGCATCGAGTACGCGACGCAGCAGAAAAATGATGTGGTGATCATCGATACGGCGGGTCGCCTGGGTATCGACGAGACCTTGATGACGCAGGCGCGCAACATCCGCGATGCGGTAAACCCGGATGAGGTCCTCTTCGTCATCGACGCGATGATCGGCCAGGATGCGGTGAAGACCGCGGAGGCCTTCGCGGAGGGCGTGGACTTCACTGGCGTGGTGCTGACGAAGCTCGACGGCGACGCCCGCGGCGGCGCGGCGCTTTCCATCCGCGAGGTCACCGGCAAACCTATCCTGTTCGCGTCTACGGGTGAGAAGCTCGACGACTTTGACGTCTTCCACCCCGAGCGCATGGCCAGCCGCATTCTGGGCATGGGCGACTTGCTGTCTCTGATTGAGCAGGCGGAGCAGACATACAACGAGCAAGATGCTGAGGCTGCGGCGAACAAGCTGGCCACAGGTGAGCTCACGCTCGAGGACTTCTTGGATCAGCTGCTGATGATCCGCCGAATGGGCCCCATCGGCAACCTGTTGAAGATGATGCCGGGCGGCAAGGCCATGAACGAGATGGCGGACATGGTGGATGAGAAGCAGCTGGACCGCATCCAGGCGATCATCCGCGGTATGACGCCGGAGGAGCGCCAAGACCCGAAGATTCTCAATGCGTCGAGACGCAAGCGCATTGCTAACGGCTCGGGCGTGACGGTTGCGGACGTCAACCAGCTCGTGGAGCGCTTCTTTGAGGCGAAGAAGATGATGGGGCAGATGGCAAGCCAGTTCGGCCTGCCGGGCATGCCCGGAATGGGCGGCCGGAGCGCCACGAAGAAGAAGCCGAAGGGGCGCAAGGGCAAAAACGGCAAGCGCAAGCCGGCGAAGCAGCGTCCTGCTGCGCCGAAGATGCCGGGCGGTATGCCCGGCGGGTTCCCGGGGATGCCCGGCATGCCCGGTATGCCCGGCGGCATGCCGGACATGAAGGACCTGGAGAAGCTGCAGGAGCAGCTTCCGGCAGGCATGCAAGGCCTCGACCTGAACAACCTCGACTTCAACGAGGCGATGAAGCGGATGGGGAAGTTCCGCTAACTACCCGTGCGCGATGCCCAGGGCATCGAACACGGGGCGCAGTTCATTCCACAGCAGCGGCTGCAGCGAGGCTGCGTACGCGTTAGAGATGTGGTTCTGGTCCCGGTAGACGAAGACGTTGCCAATCTGCGGCGGGCAGGTGTCGTCGGGGCAGAACCACCCGGATGTGTCCACGTGCCACCGGCCCTCCCACTCTTCGAAGTAAGGTGCCGAGGGGTCCTCGGGGCCGTAGGCGACGTCACGCTCCATCGAGCAATGGCGCTGGGAGTTGCCGGCGACGATGCAGATGTTCGGGTCCATCGGGTTTCCCAGGACATCGAAAATCCACGGATTGTCGCGCAACCCGAAGAACGGGATGCCGGCGTCGCTGAAGCGCTGCCACAGGTTGACGTAGGTGTCGGGCACGAAGTCCTGGGATGCGGCGCCCTCGCCGGCGACCCCCGCCGGCCGGGTGGAGTTTGAAATCACTAGGTCTGGTCGCATTTCCATGAGTTCGGTGACCACGTTTTCGCCCCATTCGGCGCACTCGGGCGAGACGAAGTCGTTCGCCGGGTCGGCGGGTCCACCCGAGACGATCGGACACGCCTGGCGGACGAACGGCACGACCTTGAAGTGGTGTTCGCGCCCAAGTGCGTCGAGGGGGATGACGTAGGGCTCAATGTGGGAGCCGCCCACGAGCGCGACCGTGGTCGTCGCAGCGACGTCGCCGTACACGCAATCCGGGCCGGGCATCGCATCGGGCGCGCCGGGGATGAAGATCATGCACCCTTCCTCCCCGATGGGCGGGAATATCCCGGCAATGAGCGCTGGGTCGGGTCGCGGTGGCACAGCCGGCGCCTGCGCACCGGTGAGTGACCTGGCGCCGGGGTAGATCGCAGGATCGAGCGGCCTATCGGCTACATTCACCCGGTGTTCCCACAGTGGCTGGATCGCTAGGACGATTGCCATCAGCGCCGCAGTAAACACTCCGCCGAGCATCCGGAACGCCCCGGACCAGGTGTGCAGGGCCTCGCGCGCTTCCGCTACAGGCTGGTCGGTGGCCAACGGGCGGGGGCGGTGCTGGCGCAGGGGGTCCTCAACCAGGGTGTGAGTGATGTGGGCGAGCGCAAGCGAGACCGCAATGACCACCAGCCCCGCGAGCGGCGGGGGAGTGTCGTAGCCCGCCACACCGGAGACGATGATCAGCAGCGGCCAATGCCACAGGTACAGGGAGTACGCGACCTGTCCCAGCCAGGTCATGGGCTTCGAAGCAAGTATCGACGACACCGGGTTCGCGTTGCCGGACAACACCACCAGCGCCGCGCCCATCAACGGGATGAGGGTCAGCGGCCCGGGGAAAGCGAGCGAGGTCGGGATGAGGAACCCGGTGGCCGCGATCATGGCGACGCCGGCACCGGCGGTAAGGCCCGCCGTGGGGCGTGGAAGGAAAAGCTTGTCTGGGACGAAGGCGAGGAGGGCGCCGAGGGACAGCTCCCACGCACGGGAGAAGGTGGAGTAGTAGTTCGCGGGGGTGCCCACGAGGCCGAAGCGGGAGGCGTAGGCGAAGGAGACCACCGTGATCACCGCCAGCACCGCGATGGCCCCGCGGCGCGCCTTGGCAGGCTCTACGCCGCCTTTGCGTACGGCAAGGGCCACCACCCAGCCCATGAGGATGGCGAAGACGTAGAACTGTCCCTGCACGCTCATGGACCACAGGTGCTGCAGCGGGGAGGTGTCCTGGCCCGCGGCGGCGTAGTCGAGCTCCTGGGAGGTCAGCTCCCAGTTTTGGAAGTAGAGCACCGACGCGGTGAATTGGCGGGCGAGCTCGGAGTTCATCCGCTCGGGCGTCAGTGCGAGCACACCGACCAGTGTGGCGGCCAGGACCACGGCAAGTGCCGGCAGAAGTCTGCGGATCGTGCGCCACAGTGGCCACCACGGGTTGAGGTTCGGGTTCGGCCGCAGCGCGTAACGCAGCTGGCCACCGAGGAAGAAGTAGCCGGACAGTAGAAGGAAGACATCGACACCGCCGGAGACGCGTCCAACGAACACGTGGAAGATGACCACGAGTGCGATCGCGAACCCGCGCATCCCGTCTAAATCCACGCGGTAGGCAGTTGAACCCCCGGTAGGTCGGGCTTGCGAAGTGGGTGCCAATTCTGTCACAACTGAAAAACTTACCGCTCGGAGCTGGAAACTCAGATTTGGGTTCAACGGCGCTGGGCAGGTACAGTTCCACAGGTTGTCTGGCGGCGTGCCGCCACGACACGTTCATTCTGCGTCCGAGCCGGACCCGGCAATGCGCCGACCGGCCAGTCACACGCAGGTTAAAGAAGAAGGGTTGAACCGGTCTTTCGTCGATAAGCGAAAGGCGTCCGCACTGCCCAGTGACCGTAAGGATTTGAATCATGGCTGTAAAGATCAAGCTGCAGCGTCTTGGCAAGATCCGCAACGCGCAGTACCGCGTTGTGGTTGCTGATGCGCGTACCCGCCGCGATGGCCGCGTCATCGAGAACATCGGCATCTACCACCCGAAGGAAGAGCCGTCGCTCATCAAGATCGATTCTGAGCGCGCTCAGTACTGGCTGGGTGTCGGTGCGCAGCCGACCGAGCCGGTGCTCGCACTGCTGAAGGTGACCGGCGACTGGCAGAAGTACAAGGGCCTCGACGGCGCCGAGGGCACGCTGAAGGTTGCGGAGGAGAAGCCGTCCAAGCTCGACCTCTTCAACAAGGCCCTCGAGGAGGCCAACAACGGCCCGACCGCTGAGGCCATCACCGAGAAGCGCAAGAAGGCCAAGGAAGAGGCCGAGGCAAAGGAGGCTGCTGAGGCCGCTGCCGAGGAGACCCCGGCTGAGGACTCCGAGGCTGAGGCTGAGTAAGCCGCTCTGAGATTGAGGTCTGGTTGCCACATGTTGGCTGCCAGACCTTTTTCTTTGGCGCCGCCCCGCCAGCCCGGGGGAACCGGAGCCAAAATGCACCCGGCGTACACTCGGTTGTGTAATGACCGACGTACGAGAGGAAGGCCTTAACATGGCACGCACGTTCTTGATCACTGGTGGCGCTGGCGGCATCGGTAAGGCAACCGCGGATCTGCTGAACTCCCGTGGGCACAAGGCGATCACCGCCGACATTGCCAACGCGGACATCAACGCCGATCTGACCACGGAGGAAGGCCGCAAGCAGCTCGTGGAGGAGGCGACGAGGCTTTCCGACGGCAAGCTCGACGGTGTCGTCGCCAACGCGGGCATGCAGGCGCCGACCCCGAAGACCGCACAGGTGAACTTCTTCGGCGCGGTGGCAACCCTCGAGGGCCTGCGCCCGCTGCTGGAGAAGTCCGATGCCCCGCGCGCGGTGGTCACGGCCTCCATCGCCTCACTCCAGCCGGCGGACGAGGAGCTCGTGCAGGCGATGCTTAACGGTGACGAAGAGGCGACGGTGAAGCGTGGCCAGGAGCTCGTTGATGAGGGCCCGGAGCAGGCCTACCTGAACTACTCGTCTTCGAAGCAGGCGATTGCCCGCTGGGTGCGCACCAATGCGATCAAGGAGGAGTGGGCCGGCAAGGGTATCGCGCTCAACGCCATCGCTCCTGCAGTGGTCATCTCGCCGATGACCGAGGAGCTGCGCAACACCGAGGAAGGTCGCGCCCAGCTCGCGCAGGTGCCCATGCCGCTGAACAGCTGGATGCCCGCAGAATCCGCGGCAAGCCTCATCGCATGGCTCACCTCCGAGGAAAACACCCACCTGTGTGGCCAGGTCATCTTCATCGACGGCGGCTTCGATGCCACCGTCCGCGGCGACCAGACCTGGTAAGAGCCCCTGCTACCCTTGCCCCTCATGGAGCTCAACATTGGCCGGGTGGTGAAGTCCCACGGCGTGAAGGGGGAAGTCGCCGTCGAGGTACTTTCTGATGAGGCAGGGGAACACATCGTGGTCGGTGAGGTAATCACCGGCCGCCAGGCGGGCAAGGAGCGCGAGCTCACGGTGAAGACCGTGCGCCCGCACCAGAACCGCCTCCTGGTCAGCTTCGAGGAGATCCCGGACCGCACCGCCGCGGACAGCCTCAGGGGGATGAAATTCGTCGCCGAGCCGCTCGAGCGCGAGGAGGATTCGGACGAGTTCTACGACCACGAGCTCATCGGGCTCAAAGTGCTTCACGACGGCACCTTGGTAGGCACCGTCACCGGCGTCATGGACACCCCGAACCGCAAGATCCTGGAAGTCGACTACCAGGGCAAAGAGGTTCTTGTGCCGTTCGTGATGGAGTTTGTGCCCGAAATCGACTTGGAAGAGGGCACTCTGGAGATCACCCCGCCGGACGGGTTGCTCGACCTATGACGTCGCTGCGGCTTGATGTCATCACCATCTTCCCCGAGTACCTCGACCCGCTGCGCCACGCGCTTCTGGGCAAGGCGATCGAGCAGGGGATCCTCTCCGTGGGCGTGCACGATCTGCGCGATTGGGCAACGGGGAAACACAAATCCGTCGACGCGCCGCCGCTAGGTGGGGGTCCCGGCATGGTGATGAAGCCGGAGGTGTGGGGGCCTGCGCTCGATGATGTCGCCGCGGGGCGCCACGGCCTCGAGCTGGATACGGCAGAGGCTCACCGCAACGACAAGCTGCGCCACGACGAGGTGCATCGCGTCGCACCCCGCCCATACGAGGGCGGCGGCGACAGCGACAAACCCCTCTTGCTCGTGCCCACCCCCGCCGGCGCCCCGTTCACGCAGGCCGATGCCCAGGCGTGGTCGCGCGAGCGCCACATTGTGTTCGCGTGCGGCCGCTACGAAGGCATTGACCAGCGCGTGTTCGAGGATGCGGCGAAGCGCTACCGGGTGCGCGAGGTGTCGATCGGGGATTACGTGCTCATCGGTGGCGAGGTCGCCACACTCGTCATCGCGGAGGCGGTCACCCGCCTGATCCCGGGGGTGCTGGGCAACACCGAGAGCCACGAGGACGACAGCTTCTCCGACGGGCTGCTCGAGGGCCCGAGTTACACCAAGCCCCGCGTGTGGCGGGGAATCGAGGCACCGGCCGTGCTCACGTCCGGCGACCACGCGAAAGTCGACGCTTGGCGCCGGGAGCAATCCCTCAAACGAACCCGCGCGGTGCGCCCGGACCTGCTCGAGCGGGCCGAACTGAGCGCGGAGGACCGCTTCGCACTCGACGCCCGGGATGTGGTGACGGATTTGGACGTGGTGTTGCCGGGGCGTGTCGTCGATAAGCAATTGCGCAAGGCGTTGAAAAAGGCGGGCTACGTCGCCGAGTCGATTGAGCTGACGGGGCCGCGGGCGGCGCATTGCTTCGAGCCGAGCATGCTGGAGCAGCAGTACGAGCTGGAGCAGGGCCGCCCGCCGACGGAGCCGCAGCGGGGGCTGGTGATCAAAGGGCGCACCGCGCTGCCGCTTGCGCGGGCGACGCAGGTGGTGGCGGACGCGCTGCCACGGGGTGCTTATTGGTACGGCACGACTCGAGAGGTTTAGCTTATGTGGTGTGAAGGGTCACGCTATCAAAACTGAAAGGTGAGACTTTTGTGGGCATAGGGTGGAAAACAGACCACGCGTTGCTTCGGAAAGGAATCTCATGCTCGCGTCTCTGCTTGATCCCACGTCGATGATCGCAATCGTGCTACAAGTCGCCATCATCCTTGGAGCCCTGCTGCTTGGTACCCGCTACGGCGGCATCGGCCTCGGACTTATCTCCGGCATCGGCTTGATGCTGATGGTGTTCATCTTCGGCTTGGAACCGGGGGAGCCCCCTGTCGGGGTGATGCTCACCATCATCGCCGTCATCGGCTGTGCCGCCACCCTGCAGCAATCCCGCGGGTTGGAGGTGATGATGCAACAGGCGGAAAAGCTCCTGCGCGCTCACCCCGAGCGGATCACCATCCTGGCTCCGCTGACCACCTGGTTCCTCACCGTGCTCTGCGGCACCGGCCACGTCGTGTACACGATGTTTCCCATCATTGAGGACATCGCGCTGAAGAAGGGCATTCGCCCGGAGCGCCCCATGGCCGTCGCCTCCACCTCCGCGCAGATGGGCATCACGGCGTCGCCAGTGTCGGTGGCTACCGTCTCGCTCGCATCGATTCTTGCAGAACAAGCCGGGGTGATTGATAAGGCGTACTCCATTCCGCAGATCCTCATGGTGGCGCTGCCGGCCTCGCTCTCGGGTGTGCTGCTGGCGGCGCTGTGGTCCCTGCGCCGCGGCAAAGACCTCGAGGACGATCCGGTGTTCCAGGAGCGGTTGAAAGATCCTGCGTTCGCGGAATCCATCAGTAAATCGAGCCACTCGCTCATGGATGAGGTCTTCCCCCGCTCCGCCCGCAACGCCGTCTGGATCTTCCTTGGCGCCATCGCATTTGTGGTGATCCTCGGCGCGTTCGAGGGGTTGCGACCCGCATTCGACGACGGCGACGGCGGCACCAAGCCCCTGTCGATGAACCTGGCGATCCAGATGGTGATGCTTTTCGCCGGCGCGATCATCCTCATCTTCTGCCGAGTGGACCACAAAAAGATCGCCTCCACCCCGGTGTTTAAGGCAGGCATGACCGCGGTCTTCTCCGTCTTCGGTGTGGCGTGGATGGCGGACACGTTCTTTTCCGCGCACATCGATCAGTTGGAGAACAGCCTGGGCTCCGTCGTCCAGTCCGCCCCGTGGGCATACGCCATCGTGCTGCTCATCGTGTCCAAGCTCGTGAATTCGCAGGCGGCAGCGCTTGTGGCGATTGCGCCGATCGGTCTTGCGCTGGGCATCGACCCGAAAGTAATCGTCGGGTTCTACGGCGCGTCCTACGGCTACTGGATCCTGCCCACTTACCCCTCTGACCTGGCATGTATCGGGTTCGACCGCACCGGTACGACCCGCATTGGCAAGTACGTTATCAACCACTCCTTCCTCATCCCTGGTGCAATCTCGGTGTTGACCTCCTGCGTCGTCGGCTCGCTGCTCACGCAAGTGCTGCTCTAGGGTCATCCGGCCGCGACGGCTAGACTGCCCTGAATGACATCAATCGCAGCCAGCATCGCGAACGAACTGTCCATCCGGGAAACCCAAGTCCAGCAGGCGTTGCACCTGCTCGCTGAGGGCAACACCGTCCCGTTCATCGCTCGCTACCGCAAGGAAGCCACCGGCGGGTTGGATGACGCGCAGTTGCGCACCATCGAGGAGCGCAACACCTATCTCACCGAATTGGAGGAGCGCAAGGCCGCGGTGCTCGACAGCATCGAAGAGCAGGGAAAACTCACAGACGAGCTGCGGCGCGAGATCCTCGCGGCGGATACCAAAGCGCGCGTCGAGGACCTCTACCTGCCCTTCAAGCAGCGCCGCCGCACGAAGGCGGACATCGCGCGCGAGGCTGGCCTCGAGGAGCTCGCGCAGTTGCTTATCGACGACCCTTCGGCCCACCCCGAATCCACCGCCGAACGCTTCACCTCCGAGGGCTTCCCGGATGCGAAAGCGGCGCTGGATGGTGCCCGCGCGATTCTGGTGGACCGCTTCGCCACCGATGCCGACCTGGTGGGTGAGGTACGCGACCGGGTCTTCGCCCAGGGCACGATGCGCTCCTCCGTGATCGAGGGCAAGGAGGCCGAGGGCGCGAAATTCAAGGACTACTTCGAGTTTTCGGAGCCGTTTTCCAAGCTGCCCAGCCACCGCATCCTGGCGCTGTTACGCGGGGAGGCCGAGGGGGTGCTCACCCTCGACCTCGACCCGGGGGATGAGGCTGTGTACGAGGGCATGATCGCCGATCGCTTCGACCTGCCCGTGAAAGACTCCGAGTGGCTGGCCAAGGCAGTGCGCTGGGGCTGGCGCACCAAGCTGCAAGTCTCGGCGAACCTGGATACGCGCATGCGGTTGAAGGAGAAGGCCGAGGAGGGTGCCCTGGAGGTGTTCAAGACCAACCTGCGCGACATCCTGCTGGCGGCGCCGGCGGGACAGCGGGCCACTCTCGCGCTGGATCCCGGTTACCGCAACGGCGTGAAGTGCGCTGTGGTGGATTCGACAGGCAAGGTCTTGGCGACCACCATCGTCTACCCGCACCAGCCGCAGAACCGGTGGGACGCCGCGCGAAACGAACTCGCGGGGCTGGTGGCCGAACACGCGGTGGAACTCATCGCCGTGGGCAACGGCACCGCCTCACGCGAGTCGGAGAAGCTGGCCGGCGAGGTCGCGGACCTGATCGCCCAGGCCGGTGGCGCGCGCCCGACGCCGGTGGTGGTGAGCGAATCCGGCGCCTCGGTGTACTCGGCGAGCGAGATCGCGGCCGCGGAGTTCCCGGACATGGACGTTTCTCTTCGCTCGGCCGTGTCCATTGCCAGGCGCCTCCAGGACCCGCTGGCGGAGCTGGTCAAGGTGGACCCGAAGGCGCTCGGGGTGGGCCAGTACCAGCACGACGTGAACCAGACCGCGCTCGCCCGCACCCTCGACGCGGTGGTGGAGGACGCGGTGAACTCCGTGGGCGTGGACGTCAACACCGCGTCCGCACCGCTGCTCGAACGAGTGGCGGGACTCAGCCCCACGGTGGCAAAGAACATCGTGGCGTACCGCGACGAGCACGGCTCCTTTGCCTCCCGCAAAGAGCTGGGCAAGGTGCCGCGTCTCGGGCCGAAGGCGTTCGAGCAGGCCGCCGGCTTCTTGCGCATCCAGGGCGGGGCCAACCCCCTCGACGCCTCCGCAGTCCACCCCGAGGCCTACCCGGTGGTGGAGAAGGTGGCGGCGAAAACGGGGCTGGCGACCGACCAGCTCATCGGCAACACGGCGGTGCTGACCAGGCTCACCCCCGCGGACTTCGCCGACGAGACCTTCGGCGTCCCCACCATCACCGACATCCTCGCCGAGCTGGACAAACCGGGCCGCGACCCGCGCCCGGAGTTCAAAACCGCCGCCTTCAAGGAGGGTGTCAACGAGGTCAAGGACCTCAGGCCGGGGATGATCTTGGAGGGCACGGTGACCAACGTCGCCGCGTTCGGCGCGTTCGTGGACGTCGGCGTGCACCAGGACGGCCTGGTCCACGTCTCCGCGATGAGCCGCAAGTTCGTCGCCGACCCCCACGAGGTGGTGCGCTCCGGTCAGGTGGTCAAGGTCAAGGTGATGGACGTCGATGTCGCCCGCAACCGCATCGGGCTGAGCTTAAGGCTTGACGACGAACCCGGTGAACCCAACCGGCCCACACAATCCCCAGGAAGGGGTGCGGGGAAGAAGGCGGGGAGGGCCGGAGGTCGTCGGCAAGCATCTGGCTCGATGGCGGACGCGTTGAAGAAGGCGGGATTTGGGAAGTAGCTGGGCAATCTGTACACTGCTGCAGGTTGTTGTAGGCGATACGAACCGGCCGAGCGCCCCGGATGTGGGGAAGTGCCGCCAGGGTCCTCTGTCCATATACGTAAAGGATTGCTTTCATGAGCAACGGCAAGATTGATCTGGTCGACGCTGGCCAGCTGCGCGACGACATCCCGGATTTCCGCCCGGGTGACACCCTTGACGTGCACGTCAAGGTTATCGAGGGTTCTGTGACCCGTACCCAGGTGTTCACCGGTTTCGTGGTGCGCCGCCAGGGTTCCGGCATCCGTGAGACCTTCACGGTGCGCAAGATCTCATTCGGCATCGGCGTGGAGCGTACGTTCCCGGTGCACTCCCCGAACCTGGAGAAGATCGAGGTCGTGCGCCGCGGTAAGGTCCGCCGCGCCAAGCTGTACTACATGCGCGACCTGCGCGGCAAGGCTGCCCGCATCAAGGAACGCCGCTA
>ERZ1031260.27-NODE-27-length-36521-cov-10.169857_pt1 | contig 36521 bp, 27 predicted proteins | sample MGYA00517287_ERZ1031260 | MGnify/ENA primary metagenome ERZ1031260 (study PRJEB33718, sample SAMN03159811) | human skin metagenome | collected 2014-02-25 | study: EMG produced TPA metagenomics assembly of the PRJNA266117 data set (Human skin bacterial metagenome... | reverse complement strand
CCATGTTCAGCATCTCGTCGGCCTCGTCCAGCACCAGGAAGCGCAGGTTGGAAATATCCAGCGAACCCTTCTCCAGGTGGTCGATCACGCGTCCCGGCGTACCCACGATCACCTGCGCACCGCGGCGCAGGCCGGACAGCTGAATCCCGTAGGCCTGGCCACCGTAGATCGGCAGGATCGACACCCCGCCCAGGTGGTCGGCAAACGACTGGAAGGAATCCGACACCTGCAGCGCGAGCTCGCGGGTAGGCGCGAGCACCAGCGCCTGCGGGTGGCGCGCATCGGTGTCGATTTGCGAGAGCACCGGCAGCGCAAACGCCGCCGTCTTACCCGTACCCGTCTGCGCAAGGCCAACCACGTCGCGGCCTTCCATCAGGTGCGGAATCGTCTCCGCCTGAATCGGCGACGGCTTCTCAAAGCCCACTTGCTTCACCGCGTTCACCACGCGCTCGGGCAGGCCCAGCTCGGCGAACGGGTACACAGCCTCAGTTTCAGCTTCAGCCTCAGTTTCGGTGGCCGCGGTTGCTACTTCCTCCGCGGCGCCGGTCTCATCAGCATCTCCCGCATCCCTGGTGTCCTCACTTGCGGCCGACTCGGCCACGACATCCTGCGGGGTTTCCTGATTTTCCGACATGTTCACGTCCGGCTCGTTCTCGCCGCCGGTGGCGTTTTCGGAAATGTTCATTGCCCACCAACCCTACGTGAACATCCCTCCAACCTGTTAAAAGGAGCTTTTCGCTTATCGACGGCCTGCCCAACGCCCCACCAACCCCAACCGTCCCCAATTCACCCGTGCAGGACAGGCGCGGCATACATTCGCCGTTTAAACTCCCGGACATGACCCGTCTCGCCTCCCTGTGCGCAGTAACAGCCGCGTTGCTGCTGCCGTTGAGTGCTTGTGGGTCCGACTCGTCGGACTCAGACGCATCCGCGTCCTTCACCGCCATTCCCACCACATCCACCGAGAACGCCGAGTCCGAACCACCTTCGGAACAAGCTGCGGAGACCTCTGCCGAGGAGAAAGCACCTGCGAAAGAAGCCCCTACTGCGGATGACGAAGGATTCATTGCCGACGCCCTGACGGTGTGCGGCGAAGTCCAAGGCGCCGATGGCGGCGCCGTAGAAGTTGTGGCGGTGCAGGACAACACGACCTGCCTCATCGGCGTCGAGACGATGGCGTACTACATCATGGCCATCAATGAGGGCCGTGTGGAAGGCAGCGCGATGACGTGGACGTCAGACGATGGCTGGTACTGCTTCCGCGATCAAGGTGACCCGATCTGCAGCTCGACGGACCCCACCGGAGTCCCAGCGAAGCGTGGTTCTGGGGTCGTGATGGCCACGCGGCCGGCAAACTAGACCGCCAGCAGGTTCGTAATTTATCTACTCATTTCAGCGACTGGTCTGCAATTGCGTCGTATGCTGCGTGCATGACCGCCCGCACCAAATTCCCCGCACATGTGGGCCGCGCGATGGCCGCCATCTTCGCCTGCGCCACCGTTGCCGCCACCTCTGCCTGCACGTCCGACTCTTCTGATAGTTCTTCTTCCTTCACCTCTGTCTCGACGACGGGCAGCGAGTCAACAATAAGCTCCGAGATGACGACCACTTCAGAGGCCGCAGTAGTAGAGCGGTCCGCCGATGATTTCCAAGTGTCCGGTACCAATTTCCCGGCATTCTCGGTTGAGTTTGCCGGCAATCCGACCCGCTGCGTGGCCCTACCGAAGACCGGCTCGGATGTGTACTTCGATTGCGAAGTGGAACTCTCCGGCACCATTCCCCCGATCAACTCGGACCCGGCACCGCAGCTCGGGGGCACCGTCGACGTAATCATGTTCTTGAACCCCGACGGATTCATCACCACCTACGACGTGGGCGGCGGGGAAGGAACGCCGAAGGCTGGAACCCTAGCGAAGAACGAGCGCGTAGAGGCGGGTGGGTTCACCTTCGAGTATTCGAAGGATGGCACGATTCGAGTGGAGAAAGGTAACCGCTGGTTTGAACTGGATCCGGACGGTCAATACTCCTCTGACCGCTTCGACCCGAAGAACGCGCCCTCCCCGACAACGAAACCCGAGTCTCAGGCCACTCCTGCTGAGCCCGCGCAAGAAGAGCAGACCGTGTCGGACGCCGAAAAATACGCTGACCTCATCGCCCCAGGTGAAACGTTCTGCACCACCTTCCCGTACAACGGCGGGGTCTATGTTGTGTCAGCGCGAGACGGCGGCCAGTGCAACGGCATCGACCTGCTACAAGAGTTTGTGAACACGCCAATCACCAATCCTGGTCAGACCGACTTGTATTACGACCGGGGCGGGAGCTTGTGGCATTGCGGCTACGCCGGCTCTGGAGCAGGATACTGCGAACCACACGGAGGCGGAGGTGGAGTCATAGGACGAGGCAGACCCGCACGCTAGTCCGTACACTGTTTTCGCAGCCGAATCACAGGGGTTATTCTCTAAACGGTTCACATCGATGGACAGATGTAGAAAAGCAAAGGTTCGGAAGCAATGACCACTCCCCCGCCCGCAGGTTCTGCAGTGTCGGCCACTGAATCGGCCGCTAACCCACCACGGCGGGGGCTGACCCACCGGCACATTCACTTCATCGCGCTGGGGTCCGCGATTGGCACCGGCCTGTTCTACGGCTCGGCCGGCGCGATCCAGGCGGCTGGCCCGTCCGTCCTGTTGGTCTACTTGTTCGGCGGCGCGGTCGTATACTTCATGCTCCGCGCGCTCGGCGAAATGTCGGTGCGCCACCCCGTGCGTGGTTCGTTCGCTGTGTACTGCCGTGAGCACCTCGGGGGTCTGGGCGGCTACATCACCGGCTGGATGTTCGCCTTCGAGATGATGATCGTGTGTCTCGCGGACCTCACCGCCATTGGCATCTACATGAAGTTCTGGTTCCCGACGACGCCGGCGTGGGTCTGGATTTCCGTCACGCTGCTCATCATCGGCGCAGCTAACCTCGCCTCGGTGCGGTGGTTCGGTGAGCTCGAGTTCGCGTTTACCCTCATCAAGGTCGCCGCCGTGGTCGGCATGATTATCGGCGGCGCAGCAATCCTTGCGTTCAACCTGGGCGAGAACCCGGACTTGACGGGGATTAGCAACCTATGGAGCCACGGCGGGTTCTTCCCTAACGGCTTCGAGGGCATGATCGCGTCGTTCATCCTCGTGCTCTTCGCATTCGGCGGCACAGAGATCATCGGCGTCGCCGGCACGGAAGCCGACGACCCGGACAGCTCAATTCCGCGCGCTGTGAACACGGTGCCGGCGCGCATTCTCATCTTCTACGTGCTGGCGATTCTGGTCATCCTCATGCTGAACCCGTGGCCCACTATCGACGGCGAGGAGAGCCCCTTTGTCCAGATCTTCAGCACGCTCGGCGTGAGCTGGGCGGCAGGTTTGCTCAACGTCGTCGTCATCACCGCGGCACTGTCCGCAATTAACGCGGACCTCTTCGGCACCGGGCGCGTCCTCACTGGTCTGGCTAAGGAAGGCCTCGCGCCGAAGGCGATGTCCAAGACCGTCCGCGATATCCCGGTGATGACCACGATCAGCTTGCTCATCGTGCTCATCGTCGGAGTTGTACTCAACGCCATCTTCCCCAACGTCTTCGAGACCATCGCTGCGTTGGCCACCTTCGCCACCGTCTTCGTTTGGCTGATGATTCTGCTCGCGCACGTCGCGTCTCGCCGCCACATGACCCAAGCCCAGGTCCAGGCCCTGCGCTTCCCTGTTCCCTTCTGGCCCTACGGGCAGTACTTAGCCATCGCATTCATTCTCTTCACCTTCGGCATCATGGTCTGGCTTCCGCGCTACCACCTCGCGTTGGCTGTCGGTGTCGGTTTCTTAGCGGTGATGACGGTGCTCTACTACGCGTCTGGGCGTCCTCAAGCAATTGCTTCGGCCCCCTCCCCTTACGACCGCAAGTAACTTCGATCACGAACCACCCGGTTACCCGGCGAAGGTATGACCAAAGTGGGACAATGGGTGGTGCCAGAAGCCATCGAACGTTACTGAAGACGCAGAAGGGGATCCCGCCATGCCAGGCACCGACGCTAACCCGAACCACCTCCCAGTCACCCCCGGCACCAAGGTCGTCCTGATCGGCGCTGGTGCTGTCGGCATCGCGTACGCTTACGCCCTGCTCAACCAGGGCCTGACCGACCACCTGGCGATCATCGATCTCAACGAGGATCTCACCTGGGCGCAGGTTGAGGATCTCTCCCACTCCGTGCCGTTCTCCGGCCACAACATCGACGTCACCGTCGGCTCCTACGAGGACTGCCGCGACGCCGCAATGGTGGTCAACTGCGCCGGTGTCGCGCAGCGCGAGGGCGAGACCCGCCTCGACCTGGTGGCACGCAACGTGAAGATCTTCGAGTCCATCAACAACGAGGTCATGGCCAACGGCTTCAACGGCATCTACCTCGTGGCCACCAACCCGGTCGACGTGCTCACCTACGTCACCTGGAAGCAGACTGGCCTGCCGTCCAGCCAGGTCATCGGCTCCGGCACCGTACTGGACACCGCGCGCTGGCGCCACAACCTGGGCAAGTACTTCGACCTCGCCCCGTCCGCTGTGCACAACTACATCATCGGCGAGCACGGCGACTCCGAGCTTCCGGTCATCTCCACCGGCACCGTCGCTGGCGTTCCGCTGCACGCGATGCTGGAGAAGGAAGCCGAGACCAACCCGGGCATCTACGACGAAATCGACGAGATGTTCGTGAAGACCCGCGACGCCGCCTACGACATCATCAAGCGCAAGGGCAACACCTCCTTCGGCATCGGCTCCGCACTTGCCCGCATCACCAAGGCGATCCTGCGCAACGAGGATGTTGCGCTGCCGATCTCCGCACTGCTACAGGGCGAGTACTCGCGCGAGGACATCTACATTGGCACCCCGACCATTCTCAACCGCAACGGCGTGCGCAATGTTGTCGAGCTGCGCCTCTCCGAGGACGAGTTCGCCAAGTTCGACAAGTCCGCCTCCACCCTGCGCGAGGTCATCGAGAGCACTGGTCTGACGAACTAGGTCCTAGCCTCTCCCCAGCAGCCCCCTCCGTGGGGCTTCTTTCTTCTCAGATCATTCGGGACTGGCCCGTCGGCCTGTAACCGGTGGCCTAGTAACGTCGCCCTGTAAAGTAGAGGAAGTTGAGACATTTTAGAGCTGGAAGGTATGACATGAGCACCGACGAATTTCAAGCGCAAGTTGACTATCTTTACGAGCACATCGAAAACTACACTCGGGGCGGCAGGGCTTTAGAGGACGTTATTCAGCAACTTCGAAACCCACCCTATGGTGCACCTCCTCCTCCCGGCCCTTTGGCCGAAGCCGAACGCCGTTTTCGGATTGACACCGGGTTGATCGTGGAATATGACCAGATTGACGCAATCGAGGAACGAGAAGCCACGGAAGGAAATTGGTACAACCGGTCGCATTTCTTGGGTGCACACTACTGGCCCGCCGTTAGATCCCAACTTGAGAAAAGTCTCGGCAGCGCGGTTGAAGATGTGGACAGAGCATCGAGCAAAGTAATTTCGGCACTCCGCCCGCCCGGTCAAGTTGAGTTTGATGTACGTGGATTGATAGTTGGTTATGTGCAGAGCGGCAAGACCACCAACTTCATCTCGGTGATCGCGAAGGCCGCGGACGTGGGCTACAGGATGATCATTGTGCTCGCGGGTTTGACCGACAACTTACGTTTCCAGACTCAAAAACGCATCGAACAACAATTGACGAGCAAGACTGACAACTGGCACCGCATGACCTTTCTAGATAGTGACTTTGGTGACAACGCGCAAAGCCAGATTGAAAATGCTCGAACGATTTTTAAGAACCCTAACGCTCGCATCATTGCGGTGGTGAAGAAGAATTCCACGATCCTGAAGAACGTCGTTAGGTTTATTCGCGCGACTCAGAATGATGCAGACAACATTCCATTCTTGATCATTGATGACGAGGCGGATCAAGCCAGTATCAATGTTTCTAGCCAAAAGAAGGCCGAGGTTTCGGCGATCAACGCGCAGATTCGTGCGCTACTGCGAAACAGGAAGACCGCCTATATCGCCTACACAGCTACACCGTTTGCCAATATTCTAGTCAATCCCCAAGACAAGGAGGATATCTACCCTAAAGATTTCATCCATGTACTCCCCAAGCCCGTAGGCTATTACGGGGTCGAATCGATCTTCGGACGTGAGCCCCTCCTCGGAGAAGAATATGAGGAGAGGGACGGCCTAAACATGGTTCGCGTAATCCCTAACGAGGAGGCTGACTTTTTGAAGCCACCACGGGGAAAAGAACAAACCGCAGACTGGACGGGCGAGTTTCCGCCGTCGCTGAGAACAGCCATCCTTTGGTTTATATTGGCCTCCGCAGAACGCCGTCGACGCGGCCAAGAGACTGAGCACAGTTCTATGCTGATACACACCGCGATGAAAACGGTGGCCCATGAGGAAGCAGCAAAGTTAGTTCGCGGCGAATTAACTGGTATCCGTAGGGATTTCCACCAGGGCGCCCTAGAGCGAGAAATGGAAGACCTCTGGTATCAGGAGCAAGCTGATGTCAACCCCACCGACTTCGGCAGAGATCCAGCAACGTATGAGGAAGTTCGCCCTTTTATTGAGCCGACGCTTGATGCGCTGAAAGTTGTCGTCGACAACGGCGACTCGCCGGAACGTTTGAGTTACCCAGATGATGATCCTCAGACCGTGATTGCAATCGGCGGAAACACACTTTCGAGGGGGTTGACCCTTGTTGGTCTTGTGAGTAGCTACTTTGTACGGAGCGCCACCGCTTTCGACACGCTCTCGCAGATGGGTCGATGGTTCGGTTTTAGGATCGGCTACGAGGATCTTCCCCGAATCTGGATGACGGGGGAACTCGAAAACTGGTTCCGGGACCTCGCTCTATTGGAAGCTGATCTAAGGCTGGATTTGTCAAAATACGCCCAAGACGAACTTACACCACTAGATTTCCAAGCAAGGATCCGAACCCATTCTTCGGTTGCCGTCACAAGCCGTGCCAAGCAGCAAGCGGCAATCGTTTCGAACCCAGGCTACAGCCGCCAGCGTGTCCAAACTATTCTGTTTAAACACAAGGATGCAGAGTGGTTGAATTCGAATCTCGACGCGACCCGAGCATTGGTCAACCGGCTGCGTTCTGCCGGCTACCGATCTTTCGTCAAAAATTCCAATGGCACCGTTGTTTTCCGAGGGGTGAGTACCGACGACGTCATTCAATTCCTCATGGATTACTCGTTCTACGAGACCTCTATCCTTGGGGCTGACGGAGCAAGCAGCCTGATTCGATATATCGAAAGGGAAAGGCAAAATGCTTCAATTCGAGAATGGAGTGTGTCCTTCTATGGGCATTCCAAGAACGAGGGCTCACGAGAAGACGTGCTTGGGTTAGGTACGCCTATCAACGCCGTTAATCGATCTCAGCTCAGGAGCTCTGACGCGGAGGTAGCAAATATCAAATCCTTGGTCGGTTCGATGGACAGGCTCAACGACGTTGAGCTGGACGCGTCCGCTCTGAACGAGCTCGTCAAGACCGCTTCAGGCAAGACTTACAACGATCGCCTAATCGAGGTTCGAGACGCGCAAGTAGGGCCTGATGTCGGCCATCTGACCATTTATCTAATCGACAAAGAATCCAAGACTCATCAGCCTGAGGGCGGTCTCCGGCCCGACGGTCGTTTCATCCAACCGCGTAACCGTCGAAAGGATCTCCAAGCTGTTGAGGATATTGTCGGAGTAGGAATCTTCTTTCCAGAATCCAATTCACCCGAAGAAGAGGCCGAGTACATTCAAGCTCCACCACCAGATGAAGAGGTCCAAGATTCGATCTTGGACGCCGAAATGTTCACAACTCGCGATAGGTAAAGAGATGATTATGCGGCGTTCTCTAGAGCTATTCAACGAGTTGGCATCCGATGGTCTGAGCTCGCTAGACAGGCGGATCTCCACTGGCGTGTTCTTGCCCCAGCATCGAGACGTTTCTCTCTTCGTCTCTCCCGCTGGGTATTACGGCATCTCAGTTCCCGCACGCGAGGATGAATTTTCGAAGATCAAGAATGATCGAAGCAGCGTCATCACTTTGACGAAAGCGAATACGAACGGGTGTAACGAAGTACGTCTCACACTCACCGACAGCAGCCAAATCCAGCTATTCGCTTATTTCACTGACCAAATACTGGACTTCCTGAACAACCAGCCGCTCTCCCCGATCGCTGGCGTAAAGCAGCTTCTCGAGCGTTGGCGAAGGCTATTCGCAAAGGGTTCTGCGGGAAGCCAGCTGTCGAAGAGCGAGGAACTCGGACTTTTGTGCGAACTTGAGGTTCTCCTCGAGCTGATTCGGCGGGGTGAGCATGTAATGTGCTGGGTTGGCCCAACTGGCGCCCGCCACGACTTCAAATTGTCTCGCTCCTCAATCGAATGCAAAGCGACCTCCAGCGTGAACGGACTCAGGGTCGAAGTTAATGGTTCGCAGCAGCTCGAACCGTTAGAAGGAATACCGCTGCTCTTGATTGCGCGCGTGTACGACGAACATCCTGCGGGAGAACTTTCTGTGCAGACCGTCGCAAGGCAGATCCTTTCAGAAGTTCCGGTGGACGAAGACCTGTTCCTTGAAAGGTTGCGTGGAATCGGTGTCGAGCCATCCCTTCTTTGGAGCACCGAGACTCAGTTTCGACAATTTAAAGCAATTGGAGCCTACGAGTTCGATGTTGTAGAGGAGTTTCCGCGAATCAAAGGCATCGATACCTCGTCTCGACTCCAAGACGTTCGCTACAAGCTCGACTTGTCTGACCCAGATAGCGTCCCAGGGGTAAGGGAATTTAATGAGTTCTTCGACTAGCCAGGCGCTGCCCACAGCATTCCACCACAAACAACCCTTCAACCCTGACGGTGACGTTTTCAGCAACGCTTTCACTCGGTCGATGAAAAACCAGCCTCTCGACCGTTGGGACAAGTTTGCTCGTGAAGCGTTGCAGAACAGTTGGGATGCAAGACGAGCCGATAATAGTGAAGCAGGCATTAGCTTCAGCCTGGAGTTCACTGAGTTTACCTCCGGCCAAGTTGCGGTCCTCCGAGATCACGTTTTCGGCGGAGACTTCGATGGCATTGAGTCACTAGCCAAACTCATTCACAGTGGCTGTGTTTCAGCCCTCCATGTTTCAGATAGAGGAACGAATGGACTCCGCGGGCCCACTTCAGCTTCAATCTCGAAAGGAGAGTTCAAAGACTTCACGAGCTTCGTCCGAAACTTCGGGCGAAGCGATTCAAAAAAGCTCGCTGGCGGAACCTTTGGGGTGGGTAAAGCCGTCTTCTTTGTTGCGAGCGAGGTCTCGACGATTCTTATCTACACTCGAACGACCGACGAGAACGGCAATAGTTCCCACCGGTTTATCGCGATGGCCAATGAGGATGACTATGAGTCCTCCGGTATTCAATACACGGGACGCCACTGGTGGGGTATTCAGGCCTTCGGCGGCACCGAAAGAAGCCGAATCGAATTTGCTGAGCCCTTTCTGGACGCCGAAGCGGATCGAATTGCTCGGGCCTTAGGGATGGACGAGGGTTTCACTGAGGAAAGGCCCACCGGCACGACAATTTGCGTGTTGTCACCGGTTTCCACGTCGCAATCACCTGAAGCTGGTGACGCCCTCATGTCTGTGCTGGCTAGTGCTCTTACCCGTTGGGCTTGGCCTCATATGGTTCAAGTTGAAAACAATCTCCCTCCGATAGACTTCGTTGTAACTTCGCGCAACCAGGAAATTCAGATTCCCAACCCATCAACGGATCCCGCTATCGGCAAACTTGTAACGGCTTACCGCGTTGCACTAGCGGGAAGAACTAATAAGCGAAACGACTGGGACTCTACATTTTTCGATCGCGCGGCCGAGGTATGGTCTCTCAGCCCTGCAAGACAGTTAGGCTGCGTCGGTGCGGTTAATCTTCCTTCACCAGTGAAAGCCGAGGACACAGTCCTTCGTGAAGATATCTCGAATCACGTTGCGCTCTTGCGAGATCCTCGAATGGTAGTCCAGTATCGGCGCGGGCCTGTTCAACGATCTGATGAAGCTTATTGTGCCGTATTTGTCGCTGATTCCGATCTAGATGCCGTACTTGCTCGAAGCGAGCCAGAAGCGCATCACGAGTGGAATCCCTTGGCGCTCCAAGAGGAACAAGCTCTGATTCGGAAGTTCTGGGGATCAGGAGCCAGAGCAAATCCGGTTAGAGTACTGCTAGATAAGTTGGATTCACTGCTGTACGAGTCCGGATCACAGAACAATCTAGGAGGCGATAGAAAGCACTACCAATCATTGACTGCCTTATCCGACAGATTTGGTGGGCTCGTATCTGCGGCGCAGTCTGGTGATTCTCCTCGAATCATCCCTTCAAAACCCGCTAAGAATAAGCCCTCAACCTCAGCTGAACGTCCAGCAAGGGAGGTTGCAGTGAGTGGCTTACGTCTCCTTGAGGATGGCCAGGTTTGTACTACATTCTCAATTAGTTTCTCTTACCCTCAGCGTTCGGACAGGTGGCTGGTCAGAATCGAGCCTCGGATTGTGCTGGACGATGGATCTGTAGCCGCGTCAAACCTAACTGAGTCTTTCAGAGAGTTGCCAACGGTCTTGGCCGTTTCCGGTGATTTCGACGTTGAGACCCTCGACTTGACGGATGGCTGCGCCTCGTTCCGCCTTGGGAATTCACCTTCCGAATCAGTCAAGGTTGACGTGCGGCAACCTGCCGACATGGCGATCACGCTTGATTTTCGATTCGAGAAATAAGATGATTGAGGTTTCGCAGTGGTCAAAGCAGCTCTAAGCCGCGGATATATGGAGCCGGCACCTGAGACTGTCGGGGTCGAATCATTCCAAGTCCTCGTTGGAAATCAAGTAGTGGACCGCGAATTTGACGAGGAAATTCATTGGGACTATGAGACTCCTTTAGTCGCGAAGGTTGTGCTTGACGTAGACTTGCAAGCTTTCGCCGAGGGCGCAGGGTTCCTTCCCCCACAGGCACCTTCTGATGAAAGGTTCGGAGTTCACATCTTGTGGAGTTCGTCAAGGACGAAGCAGCAAGGAGCGAGTGAGGCGGAACAGCTCAGAGACGGCCCAATGGAATTGGTCGCGCCAATCCCCAGCGAACTGGTCGGAGGCATTCTCGATGTATCTATTTCGATTTTCCTCGCGCAGTTTTCGAAACCGGCGAATGGTTCAGTCACGGCGAAGAGAATCGGATCTAGGTTGTGGAATGGCCCTAGGATGCGGGTGCAACTGGAGGGCGCCGGAAGCAGACTTACCATTTCAACCCGTCAATTCGGAAGTATTGGTACTGATCCGACCTCAGCACTATGGAAAGTCTCAGTGAGTAATGACCTGCATATTCCAGCCGAGTTGGGAATCAGCGTAGTGTTGAACACGGACCAAGAAGCAATTACCCAGCTTCTGGAGAAACCCTTGAGTCCGAAGTCAAAAATACTAGCCGACTGGTTGGAGTCTGAGATTCGCACGGCGATGTTGGCAAACTTCCTCTTAGTGCAGGACCGGGTGACCTTAAGCGAAGAAGAATTCAGCGAGGGTTCCTTAGGCGAAGCTATGCTCAATCTCGCGGAACAGGTGTTTCCCAATTGTCATATCCTCGACATGCCCCGAGATCCAAGTGTCATCATGTCAGCAAGCCATACCCAGGCAAGGAAGCAGAGCCATAAGTGACGGTTACGTATTTTCCGAGGCTCACCGATAGCGCCGCACTGCAGATAGTAGCCACGATGAATGAGGTGGACGATCTACGGACTTTAGCTGGAATGGCCGCTGTGTCGCACCCCTTCGCCACTTATTACAGCGTTGCAAACCAAAAGGTATCGGATGAAGTTCTGTCAGGTCTCCGCAAAGACATCGTTGCCTTAGCGTCCCAGCTGGGTTATCCCGATTCATCCACGTCCTCCGGACGGCGAGAGTTCGACCAGCAGGCAGGTGAAATCCTTGATGGAAAAGCCATTGATCTCATTCCAAGCGAAGCTGCAAACCAAGAGGTTTGGAATTTTCTGACTCTTTGCGTGCTACCGGACGTTGCTAAGTGGCGATACCCGAATACCAAGAAAGAACCTGATTATGAGCGCTGGTTGGGACGAGAGAGAAATGTTTTTCGGAAGTTGTGGTGGAGGCAAGTAGTCCTAGGCAGTGAGCTCACTTCAAAGCTCGGTGAGGACGAAGCTGTGGGCATCATGGAGAGACCCAACCTCGGCGGAAACGCCCCTCTGGCTCGCGCCATGGCTCGAGCCACAATTCTGATTGCGGAAGAGTATCCCGATTTGCCGAGGTCGGAGATCGCTCGTCACAGCAGCGTCTTGGTGCGCGGGCAATACCCCCTCATTGATTTTGCTGGCATTCCCGAAAAAGAATTGGACCACTTGATGATGAACCTCTACCGAAAGGGCGCTCAAAATCTCAGAGCGCTAACGGAAGGAACAGGCGAATGAAGTCCAGCAACTCGTTCGAAATAAGGCCGTCCGCAAGAAGACTATCTACCTCGTTGAGGGATGTTGGTTACAGTTTCGAATCCGCCATTGCAGATCTCGTTGACAACTCAATCACCGCAGGCGCGAGTACTGTTAATATCAGCATCATTTTTGAAGGTAAACAATCGCGCGTCAACATCCAAGACGACGGTGCCGGCATGAGCGGTCTGGACCTTAACGAGGCCCTCCGTTTTGGTTCTCGTGGATCGTATGACACAGGCGATTTGGGACGTTACGGACTCGGATTAAAGACAGCTTCCCTTTCCCAGTGCCGCCGTATCGAGGTTTTCTCGAGAACACCCCACTCCTCAGTCGAAGGGCGCGCATTAGATCTCGATTTCATTGATGCTGTTGATGACTGGTTAGTAACTGACATTTCCGATACGGCGAATAATTTGTCTCTTAGCAAGCTACCTCCCGGAGCCAGTGGCTCAGAGATTGTGTGGAAGAACCTAGATCGAATCCTTCCTGCCAAGTCGCCCAATGGCGGCTGGGCTAAGAGAAAGGTTGAATCACTTCCAGGCAAGCTGTCCATCTATCTCTCGATGGTTTTCCACCGCTTCCTCTCGGGTGAAGCTGGCCAAAAGCTGGTCATAACTGTCAATGGGGATCCTCTCGAACCCTGGGACCCATTCGCCCGCAGCGAACCGGCCACACTCGAGCTGGCTCCCGACGAGTTCGAGTTGGAAACAGAAGGTGGCTCGGGATCGGTTGTTTTGCGGAGATTCTTGCTCCCAACGAGGGAACGGTTCACGTCTAGCGAGCAATATGAAAGGCTTTCGGGGCCCGAAAAATGGAACCGACAGCAAGGCATTTATATTTACCGCGCGAACCGCCTAGTCCAATGGGGCGGGTGGGCCGGCATCAGGACTTCAGATGAGCACACTAAGTTCGCGAGGGCGTCGCTCGACTTTGATACCGACTTAGATGAGACTTTCAACATCAATGTCGCAAAGATGCGAGTGGCCATCCCTAGCGAACTTCGAAAAATGCTTGCCCGCCCCGTCAATGAGTTGTGCATGCAGGCAGATGGTGCATATCGGAGAAGTGACGTCCGAACTACAAAATCCCATGCTGAACAAGGAAACGGGATTCCCTCGTTCGGCGGGTCAGCTGAGTCGGGCGCTTCCATCGGCCTCACGCTTCGAGCTGCCGCAGCGCGGACTGGAAATCTCAGTGCCCTCCAGGAGGTGATGGAGGTTGTCGCCGAAGATATGCCCGAACTAGCCGCTTTCCTTGGATTCGATTAAAACAGAGTTGAAGCTGGGCCGTAGAAATCGCCCGCTGCCCGGGATTGCAGGGAATATTGGCATCGCTTGGAAAGCGGGCAGAAACTGCAGTTCGGCACCTCCGCAGTGCATACTTGGCGCGCCACCTCTAGCAATGCTAAGTGCGCTTCGCGGGCTGCTGGGTGAATACCAAGCAGCATCCCAATGCTGATCCTCCCATTCGACTGGCGGTTTCGCGTTAACATATCCTCCCCCGTCAGTCGAGATGTGACCCGCAAAACTCCCTTAGCGACAATGACTGGTTCTTGGCTTCTATCGTCGTCTGCACCTGTTGGGGCAGCGAGTTCTAGAAGGTCGACGAGGCCTGGGTTGATCGACGGGAGTTTGGACCGATCGACCCGCGGCTCCCACAATGCGTCAGGATCTGCCTCCGTATCCGAGACGATCGAACTGAAAACCTTCCTTCGCTTCTCAAAACGAGGACCTGCAAAGACAGCGAGCAGAGTCTCAGTTTGGACGGAGTCTACAACGCCACCCGGCGAGAGGGTCGCAATGTCTCTGATAAGGGGCCAAATTAGTCGAGTTTCAGCCACCGTTGACCGAACAAGGAATGTCTCGGCAACGACGATTTGCCAACGCGTCCCAGACCTCAACCAAGGGTGAGCGAGGGAACTGTCCGCTTGCCGGCGGTACCAATCTGCCAGTGCCTCGGTAACCCATCGAGATGAAGAGGTTTTTACTGATCCCCTTGCCAAGGAATCCAATACGCCTCGGCCGATAGCCTCGCCTAATTTGACTGGGACAGCGTTTCCGATCTGCTTAAACGCAGCGCTCGGCGGTCCGGAGAATCGGAAATCATCAGGAAAGGTTTGAAGACGAGCGGCTTCCCGAACGGTAATGGTACGAGGCTGGCGTGGGTGTATGAATCCATAGCCGTCTTTAGCGATGTGTGCGGTAATTGTCCGAGAGAGATCGTTCTCGTCCAGACGCTTGTACTTGTCATTGAAGATATCAGATCGGTAGCGTCTCAACTCGTCCGGCAAGTCTGAGTAACGAGTTTTCGCCGTCATCTGTTCGAAAGCTGCGCGATCATCCTCGCGGACAGGTCTTGTAATGTGATCGTAGATGCGGTGCCTGTCGGCTATCGGCACGCCCTTCCTCATACTCCGCTGAAACTCCGTGATTGGGCCGTCATAATCCCAAAACCCATCCTGGGCTCCGTTGGGTCTCGCACCTCCTTCAACCTCGGGGAGATCTCCGATGGCGTTCCAGACGGAGACCTTTTTCGATTCCTCCTCTGGCCATCTGAAATGGATGTTGTCACGCAGCGCGACAAGGATGAAGCGTTGGCGGAACTGAGGTACTCCATAGCGCCAGGTATCGATTACTTTCCCTTCAACGCTGTACCCAATGTGCTCTAGCTCAGAAACCATGCTTCTGGCGATGAACATCTCATTATCTAACGCGATATCAGGGACGTTTTCCATGATGACTGCTTTTGGACGAGCCAACGAAACGACTTCCAGGAAAGCGCGCCAAAGATCTCGACGTTTATCGATTGGATCTCGTTCCCCGCGTTCAATTAAGTAACGAATTCCAGCGCGGCCGGCCTTCGAGAACGGCTGACAGGGAGGCCCCCCAGCTAGGACTTCTATCCCGGCTGTTGCCATTAAGTCCGCAACTCGTTGGACGTTTTCCGCAGTAGCGAGGTCCCAGGATGTGGACATGCCTGGAAATCTCGCTGCATGCGTCTGGACCGCGTAGTCGTAGTGATCCACGCCTAGGATCACTTCGATACCAGCTCGACGCAGGCCTTCACTCAAACCACCTGCACCCGCGAAAAGATCTGCGCCTAGAAGCGCTCCCTCTGCGCGACGCCTAGCAGCGTACGAAACCAACTCTTCCTCGGTTTCGCAGTGATCTTGATGCAGCGGGAGGCGGACATAGGGTCCTTTAACCTGTCGTACTGCAAACGGATCGGGCTGAGACACCCGACCACCTTAACCAGCTTTGACTCAGAAACCGAAACTTAACCGCACTGGCAGGGGTAACAGTTCTTTAGCTCGCGCCTATCCGAGCTCCCGATGGCTAATAGTCACATATTCCCCCACCTCGGCGGCGAAGGACTCGTCGTGGCAGGTCATAATGAATGCCTTGTCGTTCGAGAGTGCGTCAGCGATGAGTGCGTGCGCGCGCTCGCGGCCGGGAAAGTCGAGACCGACATCGGGTTCATCGAGCAGCACGAGCTGACGTTTTTGAGCGAAGACCTGGGCGAGCTGAGCTACGCGCAAATGCGAGGCCGGGAGGTCAAGCGGGTGGGACTCCGGATCAAGGGTGATCCCAGGCAGGCTATCGATCGGCTCGGCGAGCTGAGCGAGTGCTTGGTCCGAACCGACGAAGGCGCGCACCGTTGACTCGGCAAGCTGGTCGGCGGCGCGCTGGAGCGCGAGTGACACGGTGATGCCGTGGGTCCTCTCTAGGCCGGGGTTGCCATCGAGGCCAGCGAGGGCGCGAAGCAGCGTGGTCTTGCCGGCGCCGTTCGCTCCGCGGAGCCAGATCACTTCACCCGGGCGCGCGACCAAGTGAATCGGGCCCGCGGTGAAGACCGGTTCTTCCGCGCCGCGGAATCGCCACCACTTCCGCTTCGCCCCTCCCCGGGTTGCGGCCACCTCCCCGAGGTCAAGCGCGGAGAGATTTGGCGGCGTGACTCTGGCGGGCAAGACTGGTGCGGTTGGGGGTTGGGTATGGGGTTGCAACGAGGCGTCGATAAGCGTGAACTGCTCCCCTGCCATGCGGGGGCGGGTGCCGAGCAGGACGAGCTTGGAGGGGAGCGACCTGAGGAGTGTGACGATGCGGGCGGCGGAGTCGGGGTCGAGGCCAGCGAAGGGGTCGTCGAGCACGAGGATTTCGGGCTCGAGGATGGCGACAGCGGCGATGGCCAGGCGACGGGTTTGGCCGCCGGAGAGTTTGGTGGGGTTGCACTCGGCGAGCTCGGCGAGGCCGGCGGCGGCGAGGATGGCTTCGCAGCGTGCCTGCATCTCCTCGCGGGGGACGCCGTGTTGCTCGAGGCCGATGGCGACCTCTTCGATGACGGTGTCGCGCAGGAAGGTGATGTGGGCGATGGGGTCTTGGCTGACGACGGCGGCGTGGGGCCAGGATTCGTGAATCTGGTTGGCCAGGATGGTCAGGCCGGAGCCGGAGTCGCCGATGATCTCGACGGTGTCGTGGCGCTTGAGGGCTTCTATGAGCGGGGTCAGATCCATATGACCACCGCGATGCAGATGAGTGGAAGCAGCCAGCGAATTGCGCGCTGGAGCTGGGAGTCGTACACGGGGCGCAGTACGGTGCGGCGGCCCTCGAGGTTGTAGCCCGCGGTTTCCAGTGCGCGGCCGCGGGATGCGGCTTGGGTGAGCAGCTCGGTGAGCACCGGCATGGCCAGGTTGGGCACAACCGTCTTGACTGTGATCGGGCGGGCTTTGAGGGCGTTCGCGTCGCGGGTGATGCTGACTCGCTGTGCACCCTGTGGGAACAACTGCAGCGTTGAACCAGCAAGGTAGCTCAGGCGGTTTCCGCCGCGCAGAATTTGCAGGGCTTTGGCCAGCTCCGGCATGCGGATGAACGTTCCAGCGGCGAGTACGCACGACATGAGCGCGATGAATCGGAGACCCAATTCACCGGCGACAAGCAGTCCGTCGGCGGTGATCAGCGGGGCAATCCGCTGCTCACCGTATGGGGCGTGGATGAGCACCATCGACAGCAGCACCGGAACCGCAAGCGCAGCGACGGCGATGATGAGGGAGGCGTTGCGGGTCTTGGCGGTGCCGATCACCAGCGCGGTAACAATGATCGCCGCCGAGGCCACCGGGGTGTTGATCCCCATTACGAGGATCCAGCCGGAGGCCGCGACGGCGAGCGCGGTGAGCGGGTTGACCACGGGCGGTAGTTCGGGGATTTAAACGGTGGCGGCGATGGCGCCCTTCGAACCCAAGCCTTCGCGCGGGGCGAAGGCGTTGACGGTTTTGTTGGGCAGCGCCTTCACGGTGAAGAAACCGATGAGCATCACGATGACCTTGTCAATCGGGTCAGAGATGAACGCCTGCGTGGTTACGGACGCGATCAGGGACTGGCCCATCTCGCGGAAGAGGCTCACCAGCGCACCCGTACCCACGCCGGCGGTACCGCCGTACACAAACGCGGCGACCGGCGCTGCCACTGCGCCGCCGATAAGACCCAGGATCAAGCCGTAGAGGATCACGGTGCCGACATTCTTGAACGCGTGGAACTTGTGAATGAACAGCCCGGACAGGTACCCGACCAGCGCCGCACCCGCGGCAAACGGCAGCGCAGCTGGGGTGAACAGACCCCACACCACGTTGTTCAGCGCACCGGTGGTCATGCCTGCCACGGGACCGGCGAGCGCAGCGACGATGACGGTGCCGATGGTGTCCAGGTACAGCGGCAAGCCGATCGATCCGACAATTTGGCCAATGAGTGAGTTGATAATCATCGCAATCGGGATCAGGCCCAACGTTCTCGCGGGCAGTACCGGGATGGTCGCGATGAGCAGCAGCACGGTGCCGATGCCGTAGCCGGCAAGGGTGATAAGGCCTTGGGTGGAGTCGGTAACGTTCTCCCACTCGGTCGGGCGGGCGAGCACCACGTAGAGCCAGGTAGCGGCGATGACGGCGGCGCCGGCGATCACGAGCGCGCGGCGGGCAGGGGTCCATTCGGCGCCGGGGCGCATGGGCATGCCGGCAGGCTGGCCGGCGGCACCGGCGGCGCCGGCAGGGGTGGAAATGTGTGACATGGAAACTCCGTAACGAAGAAGCGGAACGACAACAACGCACCCACGCGCCTATGTCACCTCGGTCGCGCGGGCGTACCGATCAGGCAGTGTAGCAGCGCGAACGCACGCTGCGCGAACCCTAGTCCTCCGCCTTGCGGTGGTAACCGGCCGCCAACCCAGCATCGCCGGCGGCAAACTGCGCGTGGATCGCACACGCCCGCTCGAACTCCTCCCACGCCGCTGCCACGTCGGCCTGCTCAACCACGCGCGCGTTGGGTTCTCGCTCCCACATCCCCCGCAAGTCAGCGGCCACGGTGCCTCGCAGGAGGGCAGAGGTGGGCTCGACGTCGACCGTCGTTAAGCAAACTGTGCTCTCGACCTTGCCCAGTGCGATGAGCACGGTGAGCAAGTCGTGGATTTGCGCGCGGTAGCCCTCCCCTACCTCCTGATGAAACTCGAAGTAGAACCGGGTGATTTCCGCAAGGGTCGCAGCAATCGGAGCTTGTCCAAGCTTATCGACGACCCCTTGCAACCGCCCCGGCTCAAGCAGCATCTGCTCTGTGGCGTTGAGCGGGCAGAGGGTGATTGAGGTGCGCGCGGTGTTAAAGACCTCGGCGGCGGCGTGCGGGTCGACCCAGAAGTTCCACTCCGCGGTGGGCGTGGTGTTGCCGGGATAGTTGATCGCCCCGCCCATAACCGTGATGTGCTGCAGTGCGTGGAAGTGCTGCGGGTGCAGGCGCGCAAACGCGGCGAGATTGGTCAAGGGGCCGGTGACGATGAGGTGGAGGTCGTCCGTGCCGCGCTCGATGGCGTCGACCCAGAGCAGGTCCCAGTCGGTATCGACGTGGCGCTGCGGCGCGGTGATGTAGCCCAGTCCGGTCTCGCCGTGGGTTTCGGGAGTGGTGGTGAGCTCGACCTCGAGCGGGCCTGGGACGCCGGCCGCGATCGGCACCGTGGTCAGGCCGCATTGGGCCAGCACGAAGGCGGCGTTTTGCGCGCACTGCTCCGCCTCGACGTTGCCGGCGGTGGTGGTCACGCAATCCAGCTCCAGCTCGCCCGAATGGTTCGCGGCGGCGAGGTAGATCAGGGCGTAGGTGTCGTCGATGCCGGGGTCGCAGTCGAGGATGACGCGGGTCATTTAGCTCCTTGGGTCGAGTTTGTCGCGGTCTCTTTGCCCAGGGTGGCGAAGACGATCAGCGAGATGCCGAGCAGCACGCCACAAAGGCCGAAGGCGGCGCCGAAGCCGGCGACCTCGGCAACCCAGCCCACCAGAATCGGGGCGAGGATTTGGCCAGCGTCCTGCGTCATCTGAAAGGTCGAGAGCACCTTTCCGCCGGAGCGGTCGTTGCCGATGATGTCCGCCAGCGCTGCCTGCGTCGACGGGGCCATGAGCCCGGAGCCGACGCCCGCGATCATCGAGAGGATCATCAGCGGCCAGAAACTCGTGGCCAAGCCGAACACCCCGGTGGCTAAAGCGGAGACGACAAGTCCAATGAGGATCATCGGGCGGCGGCCGTGCTGGTCGGAGAGGCGGCCGGAGAACTGCAGCATGATCGCCATGCCGAGAGCGAACGCCGTAAGCGCTAGACCGGACGCGGCGGCTCCCCTGTTAAAAATCGCGGAAGCGAACAACGGCAGCACAGCCACTCGCGCGCCCATGTTGACAAAGCCATTGCTAAACGACGTCGCGAGCAAGGCCTTGTACGTGGGTTGTTTCCACGCGGCGGCGAGCTGCATAGGCGGCTTGTTTGGCGGCAGCGTCTTGCCGCTGTGGCGACTGTGTGTGAACAGCCACACCACGAACGCCGCAAGCCCCACGCCAATGCCGTAGACGGCGAACGGAATGCGGTACCCCAGGAACGACAACGCCGCGCCGATGATGGGTCCGAAGATGTTGCCAAGCAGGAAGGACGTGGCGTAGAGGGCGTTTGCGCGCCCGCGTATCGACGGATGCGTGACGCGCACGATCAGCGCCTGCGCCGACAGGGTGAACATCGTCGAGCCGAACCCGGCGATGAATCGCAGCAGCAGAATGTGCCAGTACGCTTGCGCGAACGCCACGAAGAAGGTGGCAACTGCGACGATGATGAGGCCTGTGAGGTACACCGGCCGCGAGCCAAGTTTGTCGATGAGGATGCCGGCGCCCGGGGCTCCCAGCAGACGCGCTAGTGCGAACGCGGAAATGACCGCGCCCGCAGCAGCCATGGACACGTCGAAGCTCGTCGCGAACTGCGGGAGCACGGGCGCGATAAGCCCGTATCCCAGCGCAATGATGAACGCCGCAGCCACCAAAACCCAGATCGCGCGGGGGATCTCGGGTTTGGTGGCAGGCGCAGGTGCAGTTGTCATATCGCAGTTCACAGTAGTCCTAACCGGGGTGAACGTCCGATTCGAGCGAGATTAGAACACGTGTTCTATTATTTGAACTATGTTGTCGAACCCGCGTTCTAGCATGCAGAGCATGTTCAACACTTCAGCAACCACTCCAATCACCACGCCCACCGCTCTTGCCGACGACATTCTGACCCGCTCCCCCGAAACCGTCGACGCTCTCCACGCGATCATGCACCACCCGCGTTCGCTGTCTCGCCCTTCTGCCACCTGGCGCCCGCCGGTGAAGACGCTCCCCCGCACTGGCGGGAGCGAGCAGCTCACCGCCGCGGTGACGCGCAGGCGAGTTGGACCCCGAGCACGAGCCCGCATACGCGGCTACGGACAAACGCAGGTGCCTGCGTACCTGATTGAGCTGCGCATCACCGATCCGTCAGGGCTTCCGGTCGACCGCCGGGTCGCCGAGGCATGGGTGCGCGCGCTAGTGCCCGATGAGGCAATCGAAGCCGTGCACGAGCTGCCCGCAGCACGCGCCGCCAACTACGTGTGGCTGGTAGACGGGCAGTTCAACCCGATCGAGTCGCCGTCGTCGATGTTCGAGGGGCTCGTCGCCGCGTAGCTGTGCGGGCTGCGCGCTGTTAGATCTCGTCTTCGTTGTCGACGGCGTCGTCGGGGTCAATGCCCGTCGGACCGTCGACACCGTCGGCGCTTGCCTCTTCGGCTTCGGCTATCACGCGGCTCCCGGCGCCGCGCGCGTCGTCGGCGTCAGCGTCGGCGTCGGCGTCGGCGTCGAGGTCTTCGTCCGCGTCATCCGACAGCTCGTCAAAATCGTCGTCATCGTCGGCGGAGACGTCGTCAGAGCCGTCATCGTCGTGACCGAAAATGTCGTAGACGTCCGGCTCGTCGAAGTCGTCGTCAATGGGCAAGAGCTGCGATTCCCAATCCTCCGCTTGATCCGCGGCGAGCGAGAGCACCTCGAAGAGGCGGTCAAAGTCGGTGAACTGGCCGAGGTCTAGCACCTCGGAATCGTCAACCACTTCGTTGTGGATGGCCTGGAACAGGCGAACGCGGTCTTCATCGGTGAGCTCGGCATCCCCATCGGACTCCCACAGCTCGCCGATGGCCTCATCCATCATGTCCTCGTAGGAGTCAGACAGCGCGACAAACTGCACCTTTGCGCACGGCACGCCGTCTGCAACCTCCACGAGCACCTGCAGCTCAGCATTCTCACCAATCTCAGCGCGCACCATCTGCGGATTGACGCTGTCCTGGAAGAACTCGAGATCGACGATGCGCTCGTCGGTACCTTCGAGGAGGTCGCGCAAGACGGTGAGTACCTGGTCGGTCGCCATGTGGTCGGCAACAGTCTGCACGGCAGCCTCAGCCGAGAAAACGACGGAGACCAAAACCGCTTCAAACTCCTCGTCGTCTTCGTCGACATCGGCGGCTGCGACGTAGACGTTGGCCGCGGGAAGATGCGGGTCGATCTCAACGAATTGGATCTCCACGTCGGCCGTGATCGGAACGAACATGGTCTCGTCATGCACGCGCGATTCAATACCCTCGCGGTCCAGGGCGGCGGCGATGTCCTCAAAGAAGCTCATGATTCTGCCCTGCCTTCCTTCCTCGGCTTTCCCCACGATCTTTACGTCGGGCTTGAACCAGCCTAGCCAGGAAACTAGCGACAGGTGTGCCAACTGAAAAAATGCTCAATGCTTAGTCGCCGACTTGGTCGGCCGTCAGCGTTTCCGGCACGTCGAAACCGAAAAACTCGGCGAGCGGCTCCATAAGATCGGCACGATTATTTCCCCACTCCCGCATGTCGAACCCCTCCCAGGCGCGGCGCTGGTCCGCCTTCGGATCAAGCTCCACGTACGGCTCGCTGTCGAAAACGACGGTGGCACGCCCAGGGCGCTCCTCATCGCGGAATCCGTAGACCGGCCATTCCTCACCAGGCTTGCCGGAGTGGAAGAACGAACCCCAGTGATACTGCATTGCTCGGCTAACTTCCTCGAAACCCTGCTTCGACCCAAACCGGTCAATCTTGGACGCACGGGTGGAATTCGGATCACCGAACACCGCGACCAAGTCGGAGGTGTGCATCGCGCCAAGACCGAGCTTGCGCATCGTGGCGGAGGCGTATTCAAAGCGGTACATCCACGTCGGCGCGACGCGTCGGTGGGCGGTTGCCAATATCACCGACGGCGCCCAGAACACCGCGTCCGCGATCAAATCGGCGAAGTCCGCCCGACCACCCACGTAGCCGTAGGCTTCAAGCACCTGGTGGGCATTGTCGGGGTCGTATACATCGAGTGCCCGGCGCGCAGCACGCTGGCGCTGCCCCGTGGTTTGGTACATCGTCTTGGCAAAGCTGGCTTCGTCTGAGTTGGTGCCGATGATCAGCGGCACCGGCGCTTGATTGCCGTTTTCGAAGATGTCGATCGGGTGCTGCGGCAACGTCACACTGTCCACGGTGGGCATGAAGCTGGTGTTGAACTGCACCAGCTCTTTGCCGTTGAGCAGCATGGATTGCCCCGTGCGCACGAGGTCCTCTGCATCAGCGGCGCGCAAGTCCTCCAGGGTGGAGAGCCGAGACATCCCCATGCCGTCGAGAAGCTGGCGCACCCACATCGACGCCTGGACGCGCGAGTGCACCGACGCACCCGGCGGCGATTGTGCGATGCCGCCGTGGAACAGACCGCGCGCGGCTGGAGCGCACATGAGGTGGATGACTGCGGCTCCGCCAGCGGATTCGCCCATGATGGTCACCCGGTTCGGATCACCACCGAAATTGGCAATGTTGTCGCGCACCCACTTCAACGATTGGATCTGGTCCCAGATCGCGGGGTTGGCCACGCAGTCGTCGCCGATCGAGCGGAAGTCGAGGTAGCCCAGTACGCCGAGGCGGAAGTTCACCGAAACGTAGACGACGTCGGTGGCCTTGGACAAGAAATGCCCGCGAAGCACCTTCTCATTGCTTGCACCGGTGACAAACGTGCCACCGTGGAAGTAGACCACCACCGGAAGTTCGTCGTCAGTGTCGGGGCGCACGATGTCCAACGTCAAACAGTCTTCGGTGCCGTACACAGCGTCACGCCAGCTGAACACGCCCTGCATCGCGGGCGGGGCGAACCTGGATGCGTCGCGCACCTCTCGCCATGGCTCAGCGGGACGCGGAACGCGGAAGCGGTGCTCCCCTGCCGTCGTTGCGCCGTACGGCACACCGCGCCACGTTCGCACACCGGTACGTGGGTGAATGATGCCGCCTACGGTGCCCGCGGTGGTGGGCACTTCGAGGTAAGGGGCGTCAGACATGCCCTATAGCGTAGCCCTAAACATTACAATTTAATCTCTGCTGCAATGGGGCCAACTGTGCATCCGCTGAGGAGTTCGCCTTGCCCCGTACACTGATGACACCCCATCAAAGGAGAACTCTGCCCATGTTCGGACGCTCCAAAGGCGACACCACCAACGACCAGACTGCACTCGACACCCGAGAGGAAACGCCGCAGGAAATTATCACGGACGTCCTGTCCTCGGACCCTGCTCGCTTGCAGGAAGAAGCAGGCATGATGGGCAAAGCGTTCATCAGTGCCGTCGATACTGCTGTGCAACTGCAAACCGGCACGATCCGTGCCTACGTGAATTGGCTGCGCCGCCAGAACCCGGACGCCTCGCCCGAAGAGATCCAGCAGATCATGGCGAAGCACTTCCGCAACACCGTCACCGGCACCGGTGCTGGCGCGGGCGCGGCCGCAGCAATCCCCGGCGTCGGCCTGGTCACCGGTTCCATGGCAATCGCCGGTGAGTCGGTGCTGTTTCTCGACCTCGCCGCCTTCTACACCGTGGCCTCCGCGTACCTGCGCGGCATTGACGTCAAGGACTCGGAGCAGCGCCGCGCCATCGTGCTCACCACACTCATGGGCACCCAGGGGCTAGCCATCGTCGAAACAATGCTTGGAGACGAAGCCTCGGACGTGCCCTCCCGCAACATGCTGGCGAGGTTCTCTGGCCCGACGCTGCAAGAAGCGAACAACGTCCTAACGCGTTTCGCCATGCGCTCCATGGGCCGCGGCTTGCGTCGCGCGTGGTTTGGCAAACTTCTGCCCCTGGGCATCGGCGCGATCGCCGGCACCGCCGCCAACCGCAAGCTTGCCGACGTCGTGCTGTCGAACACCGCCGACACCCTCGGGCCAGCGCCTGCCCGGTTCCTTGAGCCGCTGCCGGCTAAAGAAGACGAGTCCGCGGAGGAGCAGGAGGTCGAAGCGAAGCTCTCCACCAACCCCCGCGAGTTCGCCGCTTGGATAATGCAGGTGTTCAACCGCAACACCGACGACAACGAAGCCGAAGAAGACGCGGCCGACGAAGACGACACGAAGCGCCGCCGATTCCTCGGCCGCGGCAAGCGCTCCGCTGGTACAAACGATGACAAGCCAAACCGTCGCAACACAGAGAAGCGGCGCGAAGCTGACGCAGAAACCGACACCGACACAGACCCCGAAGGAGATGCATCATGACCACCGATAAGCCCGTGAACCCGGACACCGAGAAGACGTCCGGCCTCGACCCTGAGCTCGAGCGCGAGATCGCCGAGAAGGAAAAGTCGATGGACACCGACACCTTCGGCAGCGACGAGGAAGAGCGCAGCAAGATGCGTCGCATCTTTGCCAACAACAAGGCGAAGGCGAAAGAAAACGACACCGACACCGAGTAATCCGCCTACCCGGCGGGGTCCGCGCACACTGCTCTCGCGTGCACTGCTCCCACGTGCACTGAGAGCAAATGCGGGCCCCGCCGTCGCCGCGTTTGCGGCCGCGGGCTTAAGCGCCATCCTGCAAACGTCCATGCCGGCGCTCACCGGCCGCGCGATCGACATCGCCACCGGCGAATCCGCAGGCGATGTCACCCACATCGTGTGGCTCATGGTTGCCGTCGCTTTGGCCACGTACGCGTTCAACTTTGTCCGGCGCTTCACCTCCGGCCGTCTCGCATCCAATTCGCAGCACTGGCTGCGCGTTGAGTTACTGCGCACCCTTCACCGCCTCGATGGCCCCGCTCAGGACACCATCGTCGCCGGCCAAATCGTCTCGCGCTCAATTACAGACCTCAACCAGTTCCACATGGTGCTTGGATCGGCGCCGATGCTGTTCACGCGCGCGCTTCAACTCGGCCTCACCCTCGCGGTCATGTTCGCCATGGACATCCCGCTCACCCTGATGTCGCTGGCGCTACTTCCCCTCATTCTTTACGAGGCCAACCGCTCGCGCCGCTTCCTCTACGCCGCCACCTGGGTCAACCAGCAAACGGCAGCGGACCTCACGCAGCACGTCGAAGAAACCGTCTCCGGTGTCCGCGTCGTCAAAGCCTTCGGCCAGGAACAGCGCGAGATCGACACCCTCGACCGGCTTGGCCGCGACCTCTACGCGGTGAAAATGCGCACCGCGAAACTCACCGCGCGCTTCCAGCCGATCCTCGCGCAATTGCCCAAAGTCGCCCTCGTCGTCACCATCGTCGCCGGCGGCATCACCGCAATCCAAGGCGGTATCAGCATCGGCGCGTTCGTCGCGTTCACCGCGTATCTCACGTCGATGACGTCCCAGCTCGCTATGCTCACCAGCCAATACGTGCGCATGCAGATGGGCATGAGCTCCATCGACCGCCTCGACGACGTCCTCCGCCTCACTCCACAAGACTCCCCCGCCACCGCCACCGCACCCACCGGCCCTACCGGCATCGCCTTCGACTTCGTCGACTTCACCACCGACGGCCACCAAGTCCTCGACAACTTCAGCCTCAGCGTCGCCCCCGGCGAATCCGTCGCCATCGTCGGCCCGCCCGGCGCAGGCAAAACCATGGCAGTCCAGCTCGCCGGAGGCTTCTACAGCCCGGATCGCGGGAGCATTTCGCTTATCGACGCCTCGTCCAACCGCATTCCCTACCCCGATCTGCCACTCGCCGACATCCGCGGCAAGGTCACGTGCGTCTTCGACGAGGCGTTCCTCTTCTCCGCCTCCGTCTTCGACAACATCGCGCTCGGCGCCGACCCCGAGCTCACCGGAGACGCGCTCGATGCCGCCGTGCGCGAAGCGGCGCGCCTCGCCTGCGCGGACGAGTTCATCGACCGCCTGCCCGACGGCTACGCCACCGAGGTTGGCGAACGCGGACTGACACTTTCCGGCGGCCAGCGCCAACGCCTCGCCCTCGCCCGCGCACTCATCTCGCAGCCCGCGGTGCTCGTGCTCGACGACGCGACCTCAGCCATCGACGCTGAAACCGAAGCCGTCATCCTCGCAAACCTCCGCTCCCATCTCGACGGCGTCACCGTGATCGCGGTGGCGCACCGCCAGTCCACGGTCGACCTCGCCGACCGGGTCGTGGTCATGGACGCCGGCCGCGTCATGGCGGACGGGCCTCGCGACACCATCGTCGAATCGCCCGCGTACACCGACCTCATGGACCCGGGCGCGACCCCGCACATCAGAACCAGCTCAGGTGTGCAACCGGCCCCCACCCATGAGGCTCTCTGGCCCGCCATCGAGCCCACCGCAACCCATCACGTCCTCGCACCCCAGGGCCACGGCGGCGGTGGCGGCGGTGGCGGCGGCCACAACGCCCCGATCAGCGCTACACCGGAACTGCTTGCCCGCGTCGATGCCCTGCCCAACGCCACCGAGCGCCCCGACCTCGCCGAAGCTACCCTCACCCGTCTGCGCACCCCGTCGAGCGAATTCCAGGTGTCCAGCCTCTTCAAGGCGGTGCGCGGCCTCATCGCCGCCACGGTCGCGCTGCTCATCGTCGGCGTCGTCGCCGACCTCGCATTCCCCACCCTCATCCGCGCCGCCATCGACGGCGGCATCGAGCCGCGCAACTCCGACGCCCTTATCACCGTGGGCGCGATCGCGCTCGCAGTGGTGCTCGTCGCCTGGGCGGCCGAAGCAGCGATGACCGTCCTGTCCGCCCGCGCCGGCGAGCGCCTCCTCTACGGCCTGCGTCTGCGCAGCTACGCCCACCTGCAGCAACTGGGCCTGAGCTACTTCGAATCGCGCCTCAGCGGCAAGATCATCACGCGCATGACCACGGACATCGACACGCTGTCGTCGTTTCTCCAAACCGGCCTCGCCCAAGCCATCGTCGCCGCGGGCAGCCTCGTCGGCGTCACCGTGATGCTCGTCGCCACCGACACGCAGCTCACCCTCGTTGCGCTCATCGCGGTGCCGGTCATCATCGCCGCAACCGCGATCTTCCGACGCTTCTCCAAACGCTTCTACACTGAAGCACGCCAGCAGATCTCCATCGTCAACGGCGAGTTCGCCGAACTCATCGGCGGCATCCGCGTCACCCAGATGCACCGCGCCGAAGCCCCGGCAGAGGCCCGCTTCGACGAGATGTCCGACACCTACCGCCGCTTACGCATGCGCACCGTGACGCTGATGGGACTCTACTTCCCCGGCATGCAAGCGATCAGCCAGATCATGACGGCCGCCGTTATCGGCGTCGGCGCGGGCCGCGTCGCCAACGGCGACCTCTCGGTCGGCGTGCTCGTGGCGTTCACCATGTACCTCGGCCAGCTCTACGGCCCAATCCAGCAGCTCGGCCAGATCTTCGACTCGTGGCAGCAAGCCCAGGTCAGCTTCGAGCGCATCACGGAACTGCTCGCAGAGCGCACCACAGTCCCGGATACAGGCACGAAGCCGCAGGCACGGCAGGCAGCCAAGGGAGCTCTTTCGCTTGACGACGTCAGCTTCGCCTACCGCACAGACGGCACCCGCACCGAGAACGTGATTGAGGACATGCGCGTACTCCTCGCGCCCGGCGAGACGGTTGCGCTGGTGGGTCCCACCGGGGCGGGTAAATCGACCGTCGTCAAGCTTCTTGCGAGGTTCTACGACCCGACCGATGGTGAGGTGACTGCCTCGGGGACGAGTGTGGCTGGGTTTCCTTTAGCCGAGTGGCGCCGGGCGCTGGCGCAGGTGCCGCAAGAGTCCTACCTGTTCGAGGGCACGGTGGCTGAGAACATTGCGTACGGGGTGCCGGGGGCGAGCAAGACCGAGATTGAGGCCGCGGTGGCGCGCATAGGGGCCTTGGATGTGATCGCCGCGATTCCCGGCGGGTTCAACGCGCGCGTCGGCGGGCGGGGCCGGGGCTTGAGCTCCGGGCAGCGGCAGATCATCGCGTTGGCGCGCGCGGAGATGCTGGAGCCGGATGTGGTGTTGCTGGATGAGGCGACGGCTACCCTCGACCCGGCGACCGAGGCCGCCGTGCTCAACGCCGCCGATTCCGCCACCGCCGGGCGCACTTCAGTCATCGTTGCGCACCGCTTAGCGACGGCTGCGCGAGCGGACCGCATCGTGGTCATTGACAACGGGCGTATCGTGGAGGACGGCACCCACGAGCAGCTGAAGAATGCGGGCGGAAGGTACGCCGCAATGTGGGCTGCACACCGCTAACCACCATCATCGGGGGTAGCCACAACCCCTCATCGTGAGTTATTGCTACCTATCGTCCCGTTGTCGTGGTTGTTTCACTACCATTGAAACGACGAACGTTCATAGATCAAGGAAGGCGATCACCTGCCGTGAGCAGCGATAACACATTCGGCCAAAACAGCTGGCTGGTCGACGAGATGTTCCAGCAATTCCAGAAGGATCCGAGCTCCGTGGACCAGGAGTGGCGCGAACTTTTTGAGAAGCAGGGCGCACCGAGTACGGCGAAGGGTGGTCCCGCTAGCCCCAAGGCTGAGCAGGTAGCTGCTTCCGACACCGGTACCGGCAAGACCGCCGCTGCGAAGACCGACGAAAAGGTTGCTCGCACCACCGCAGCACCGAGCCAGGACGGCCGCGAAACCAAGGTCGACTCCGCAGCCAAGGCGACCGCGAAGCAGAAGCCTTCAGTACTGCCGAAGCCGAAGAAGTCGCCGCTGGACAACATCGCCAACGTCTCCTACGAGCCGGGCGAGACCCAGCTCAGGGGCGCATTCAAGGCGATTGCGAAGAACATGAACGAGTCGCTTGAGGTGCCGACGGCGACCACCGTGCGCGACATGCCGGTCAAGCTCATGTTTGAAAACCGCGCGCTGGTCAACGACCACCTCAAGCGCACCCGCGGCGGAAAAATCTCGTTTACCCACATCATCGGTTACGCCATTGTCCAGGCCACCAAGCTGCACCCGGACATGAATAAGAATTACCGCGAGGAGGAGAAGAAGTCTTTCGCTGTCCAGCCGGAGCACATTAACCTCGGCCTGGCGATTGACCTGCCGCAAAAAGACGGCTCCCGCTCGCTGGTTGTCGCAGCCATCAAGGAATGCGAGACCCTTAACTTCGAGCAGTTTGTCCGCGCCTACGAAGACATTGTGGACCGCGCCCGCGACGGCAAGCTCACCATGGATGACTTCTCCGGCGTGACCATTCAGCTGACTAACCCGGGCGGCATCGGCACCCGCCACTCCATCCCGCGCCTGACCAAGGGCCAGGGCACCATCGTCGGTGTCGGCGCGATGGACTACCCGGCAGAGTTCGCCGGCGCCTCCGAAGACCGCCTCGCCGAGCTCGGTGTGGGCAAGCTGGTCACCCTCACCTCCACCTACGACCACCGCGTCATCCAGGGCGCAGAGTCCGGTGAGTTCCTGCGCGACATCTCCCAGTTGCTTATCGACGACAAGTTCTGGGACGAGATCTTCGAAGCAATGGAGATCCCCTACGCACCGCTTCGCTGGGCGCAGGACCTGCCGAACACGGGCGTGAACAAAGACACCCGCGTGATGCAGCTTATTCAGGCTTACCGCTCCCGCGGCCACCTGATTGCGGACACCAACCCGCTGAAGTGGCACCAGCCAGGTTTGCCGAAGCCGGACTCGCGTGACCTGCTCATTGAGACCCACGGTTTGACCATCTGGGATCTCGACCGCACCTTCCACGTCGGTGGTTTCGGCGGCAAGGAGCAGATGACGCTGCGCGAGGTGCTCACCCGCCTGCGCGCTGCGTACACCTTGAAGGTGGGTGCGGAGTTCACCCACATCATGGACCGCGACGAGCGCGAGTGGCTGCTCGACCGCATCGAGGCCGGCATGCCGAAGCCGACCCACGCCGAGCAGAAGTACATCCTGCAGAAGCTCAACGCTGCTGAAGCCTTCGAGAACTTCTTGCAGACGAAGTACCTGGGCCAGAAGCGCTTCTCGCTTGAGGGCGCTGAGACCTTGATCCCGCTCATGGATGCCGTGATCGACACCGCCGCAGGCCAAGGCCTCGACGAGGTTGTCATCGGCATGCCGCACCGCGGGCGCCTGAACGTGCTGTTCAACATCGTGGGCAAGCCGGTTGCCACCATCTTCAACGAGTTCGAGGGCAACTTCAAGGCCGCTCAGCAGGGTGGCTCCGGCGACGTGAAGTACCACCTCGGTTTCGAGGGCCAGCACATTCAGATGTTCGGCGACGGCGAGATCAAGGTCTCCCTGGCCGCCAACCCGTCCCACCTCGAGGCCGTCGACCCGGTCCTGGTGGGCATGGCGCGCGCAAAGACCGACCTGCTCAAGCACGAGCAAGGCCGCGAGGACTACCCGGTTGTGCCGATCATGCTGCACGGTGACGCGTCGTTCACCGGCCTGGGCGTGGTTCAGGAGACCCTGAACCTGTCGCGCCTGCCGGGTTACGCTGTCGGCGGCACCGTCCACGTCGTGGTGAACAACCAGATCGGTTTCACCACCACCCCGGACTCCGGCCGTTCCTCCTTCTACGCCACCGATCTGGCAAAGGGTTTCGACTGCCCGGTCTTCCACGTCAACGGCGACGACCCGGAGGCCGCTGCATGGGTTGCCCAGCTGGCCACCGAGTACCGCCGCGAGTTTGGCAAGGACGTCTTCATCGACCTGATCTGCTACCGCCTGCGCGGCCACAACGAGGCTGACGACCCGACGGTGACCCAGCCGATCATGTACGACCGCATTGAGTCGCACCCGTCCGTGCGTACCCGTTACACCAACGACCTCATCGGCCGCGGCGACATCACCGAGGAAGAAGCAGAGATCGCAGCACAGGATTTCCTGGACCAGCTGGACTCGGTCTTCTCCGATGTGAAGTCCACCGAGGGCAAGCCGAGCGAGCAGACCGGCATCACCGAGGCGCAGGAGCTCACTCGCGGCCTGGATACCTCCATCAGCGAGGAGCAGTTCAAGCGCCTGGCGGAGACCTACGCCAACCTGCCAGAGGACTTCACTCCGAACAAGCGCCTCAAGAACGTGCTGAAGAACCGCGGCGGTTCGCTGGAGAACGGCGGCATCGACTGGGGCTGGGGCGAGCTGCTCGCCTACGGCTCCCTGGCCGAGGAGGGCAAGTACGTCCGCCTCATCGGCGAGGACTCCCAGCGCGGTACCTTCACCCAGCGCCACGCGGTGCTCTACAACCCGGACAACGGCGAGGCGTTCAATCCGCTGGATCACAACGCAGTTGAGGCCGAAAACGGCGGCCGCTTCGAGGTCTACAACTCCGCCCTGACCGAGTTCGCAGGCCTGGGCTTCGAGTACGGCTACACCATTGCCAACCGCGATGCCGTAGTGGCCTGGGAGGCGCAGTTCGGCGACTTCGCCAACGGTGCGCAGACCATTATCGACGAGTACATCTCCTCTGGCGAGACCAAGTGGGGCGAGCTTTCGAGCCTGACCATGCTGCTGCCGCACGGTTACGAGGGACAGGGACCCGACCACTCGTCGGCACGCATTGAGCGCTACCTCCAGCTTGTGGCTGAGGGCTCGATGACCGTTGCCCAGCCGTCGACCCCGGCGAACCACTTCCACCTTCTGCGCCGCCAGGCGCTCGGTGAGATGCGTCGCCCGCTGATCGTCTTCACTCCGAAGTCGATGCTGCGCAACAAGGCCGCGGTTTCCCAGCCGGCCGACTTCATCGAGACAGACCGCTTCGAGTCCGTTATTGATGACCCGAATTTTGTATCCCGCGGCAACAAGAAGGTCGACGGCGCGGACTTTGACAAGGTGGAGACCATCCTGCTGTGCTCCGGCAAGATCTACTACGAGCTTGCAAAGCGCAAGGAGAAGGACGGCCGCGACGACGTGGCGATCATCCGCATCGAGATGCTCCACCCGATCCCGTTCAACCGCCTGCGCGACGCGTTCGCGAACTACCCGAACGCGAAGCAGATCCGTTTCGTGCAGGACGAGCCGGCGAACCAGGGTCCGTGGCCGTTCTACAACGAACACCTGCGCGACCTCATCGAGGACATGCCGGAGATGGTGCGCGTGTCCCGCCGCGCGCAGTCCACCACCGCTACCGGTGTGGCCAAGGTGCACCAGCAAGAGGAGCAGGCGCTTGTCGACGAGGCGTTTGCCAAGTAAGCGTTCCCGCCCAGCTCTAGGCGCGTAGCCGTCTAGGCAAAGAACCGGCCCGCAGGAAGATGATCCCCGCGGGCCGGTTGCGTGTTTGCGCGCAGTCGCGCTGTTGTGCAGTCGCGCAGACGCGCTGTTGCGCGGACAGGCTGCGAAACAGGCGGTGCAGCTAGTTTTCGGGAGCGAGTCCGATCGTGATGTTTGCGTACTCCATGAGCCACTCGGACACGGCTGCGCGCACCGGTTCACCGCTTTCGACCCGCTCAGCGGCCTCGGCGATATCTTCGGTGGACATCACGCGGGTGATGAAGTTGATTCGCTGCACCGTACGACGGTCAAACTTCGAGTCGGTGAAGATCGGGACGATGTTCTGCGGCAGCTGCGGCTTTCCCGCCGGCGCGGTGCCCGGCTGGGCAGCTGGCGCAGTGCCCGGCTGGGTCGCCGGCTGAGGCTGAGTTGCCGAGAATCCTGCGCCGCAGCCTTGGGCCGGCGACGGATCAACCGTGCGGATGTCCGCCGGGAACGTGCCTTGCATGGCATCGTACGTAGCCACGGACAGCGCCTCCCCGGTTTCACCGGAGGCCGCAAGTGCGCGTGCGGCGGCGTGATCCTGCGCGTCCAGCAACGTCCCGGTGCAACTGATGACCAGGTCGACCTCCTGAGTGCGTAGCAGCTGCACAGCGTCGCGCTCCGCGAAATCGGACAGGCTGATCACTCCCACGGCGTAACCCATGGAGTTGAAGATCTCACTGTAGATCTCCCCCAGCACGACCTGCTCGGCGGAATCGGGATCAATCCCGATCGACACCGGCCGAGTGTCGCTGAACGCGGCTAACGCGTTGTCTGCAGTTGAGCACCCAACAAGAAGCGCCGACGCCGCGGCAAGTGCCGCTGCGCCGGCGATCGAGCGTTTCGGGTTGACTCCCATGGTTAAGCCCTCCCTTGCTCTCGGCGGGGAATCGTGAATCTGGTCTACGACTCTACCGCGCCGATGACGCGCTACTGCGCGTTGCCCGGGCCACCCGGGTTGTCGGAGTGCGGAGCATTGTTCGGCTGCTCCGGCTGTGCCGGCCGCTCCGGCTGTGCCGGCTGCTCCGGCGGCCGCTGTCCCCGGGCGCCCGCGGCGATCAAGTCGCGCGCCTGCGGCGCCATGTCCGCCTCGCACAGCACGTCGTAGTGGCCGGCAACAATGGCCGTCGCCGAGGAAAAGTCACGCCGGCCGCCGGAGAACGCGTAAGCAATCGCGGCGAAAACCAAGCCGAACACGGCACCGATCAGCAGGGACCAAACAAGTACTGACCACCCGGTGCCCGGCATGGCGAAAAGCGCGAAGATCAAGCCGATGAACATGCCCATCCACAGCCCGGACAGCGCACCGCCGCCCAGCACCCGGCCCCAAGTCAGACGGCCAGTGATGTTTTCCACCTGCATGAGGTCCACACCCACGATGGTGAGCTTCTCAACGGGAAACTCACGATCCGACAGGCTGTCGACGGCCTCCTGCGCTTCGGCGTAGGTGTCAAACGAGCCGACCGGCCATCCGGACGGCACTTCACGGATTTGGAGCTGACGACGATTGGGATTGGTCATAGTGAAGAAGTATACAGATGACCTTGCATTTCCCCGGGGCCTATACTTGCCTTTTGATATGGCTACAGCACTTTCAGAATCCCAAGTCCGCGATGCGCTTGCGCGGGTTGATGACCCCGAGATCGGCAAACCCATCACCGAACTCGGCATGGTCGAGTCGATCCAGCTCTCCCCCGCCGACTCCGTCGGCCTCACCGACGTTCATGCCGGCATCTACCTCACCATCGCTGGCTGCCCGATGCGCGACACCATCGAATCCAACGTCCGCGCAGTCCTCGAGGAACTCGACGGCGTCGGCACCGTCACCGTCACTCTCCACACAATGAGCGACGAGCAGCGCCGCGCCCTCTCAGAGAAGCTCCGCGGCGAACAGACCGGGCCGGTCATCCCGTTCGCCGACCCGGATTCGCGCACTCGCGTATTCGCGGTCGCCTCCGGCAAGGGCGGTGTCGGCAAATCCTCAATGACCGTCAACCTCGCCACCGCCATGGCCGCCCAGGGCCTCACGGTGGGCGTCATCGACGCCGACATCTACGGCCACTCCATCCCAGGCCTCATGGGGTCGCAGGACAAGGGTCCCACGGTTGTCGACGACATGATCATGCCGCCGATCAGCCACAACGTCCGCCACATCTCCATCGGCCAGTTCGTGGAAGGCAACGCGCCCATCGTCTGGCGCGGGCCCATGCTCACCCGCGCCATCCAGCAGTTCCTCGCCGACGTCTACTGGGGCGACCTCGATGTCCTCTTCCTCGACCTCCCGCCTGGCACCGGCGACGTCGCCATCACGGTCGCGCAGCTTGTGCCCACCGCCGAGCTCATCATCGTCACCACCCCGCAGGCCGCCGCGGCCGAAGTCGCCGAGCGCGCCGGCACCATCTCGCAACAGACAGATCAGCCCATTGCGGGAGTCATCGAAAATATGGCAGGGCTGTTGCTTGACGACGGCTCCGTTGTCAACGTCTTCGGAGAAGGCGGCGGCCAGCAGGTGGCAGACCGCCTCACGGCGCTCACCGATTCCGACGTGCCACTGCTCGGCTCGATCCCGCTCGACCCTGCCCTGCGCGCAAATGGCGACATCGGCACCCCTGTCGTGCTCTCAGACCCGGATGCTCCGGCAGCCAAGGCGGTGCAGGGGATCGTCGAGAAGCTTAAAGTGCGACGAAACTCGCTGGCGGGCAAGAACCTCAACCCGACGGTGAAGTAGCCTAAACCACGTCCTCCCAGGAGAATCCCGCGGTGCGCTTCGGCTCACCAGGCTGCTCCGGCGCCGGTGGCGGCGTCTGGTTTTGCGGGCTGGGGCGGGGCCCGGAGTTGACCTGCTTGGGCTGTGCTGGTTGCGCTGGTTGCGCTGGATGCTCCGGCTGTTGTGGCTCGTTGTCGGCGAGCGCGCGGCGCGGATCGAACTCGTCTAAGTACTCCTCGTCGCCCTCGAAGAGCAGCGACGACACCGCGCGGCGCGGGCCCATGGCGGCGTACTTGGACACGGTGTTAATCGGCTCGCGGAACTCCTCGAAGCCTTCCAACTCGCCATTGAGCTCACGCTTCGCGTTCGCGATGCCTTTGCGCGCGGCGTAGATGGCGGCTCGGACGTCTTCGACAACGCTGGGCAGGCGCTCCGGGCCGATCACGATCAGCCCGATGATCAGCAGGAAGAAGAACTCAGTCCATCCGAAGTTCGATAACACCTCTCACACCCTACCCTCGTGCGAAT
>ERZ1031260.26-NODE-26-length-36745-cov-32.787708_pt1 | contig 36745 bp, 34 predicted proteins | sample MGYA00517287_ERZ1031260 | MGnify/ENA primary metagenome ERZ1031260 (study PRJEB33718, sample SAMN03159811) | human skin metagenome | collected 2014-02-25 | study: EMG produced TPA metagenomics assembly of the PRJNA266117 data set (Human skin bacterial metagenome... | reverse complement strand
CAGCGCGGCACCAAGTTCCACCCGGGCGACAACGTCGGCCGCGGCGGCGACGACACGCTGTTCGCGCTCACCGATGGTGCAGTGCAGTTCGGCATCAAGCGCAAGCGCCGCATCGTGAACATTGTGCCGGCTGACGGCGCAGGTGTGGCATCTGAGGTCCTCGAGGCCGCAGAGGCAGCCGGAGTCGTTGAGGAAGGCGTTGCTGAGGAGGCAACCGCCACCGCGTAACCGCGAACGGCTTGTATTCCGAGGAGCACCGCACATCTTTGCTCGATGCGCGGTGCTTTTCGCATGTCTCGGCTGACTGTACGCTTGGGACGTTATCCCGGAAGGAAGGTGGACCATCATGGCCCAGTTCGTTGACCGTGCAGTTCTGCACTTACAAGCAGGTGACGGTGGGCACGGGTGCGCCTCGGTGCACCGGGAGAAGTTCAAGCCCCTCGGCGGGCCGGACGGCGGCAACGGCGGCCACGGCGGAGACATCGTGTTGGAGGTCTCCGAGCAGGTGCACACCTTGCTTGACTTCCAATTCCGCCCCCACGTCAAAGCGAAGCGCGGCGGTAACGGCGCCGGCGACTGGCGCAACGGTGCGCGTGGCGAGGATCTCGTGCTTGAGGTCCCCGTCGGTACCGTCGTGCGCGCCGAGGACGGGGAGGTGCTCGCGGACCTCACTGTGCCTGGTACCCGTTTTATCGCCGCCGAGGGTGGCTTCGGCGGGTTGGGCAACGCGGCACTCGCCAACGCCAAGCGCAAGGCTCCCGGTTTCGCGCTGAAGGGGGAGCCGGGCGAGGCTCACGATTTGATCCTTGAGCTGAAGTCGATGGCGGACGTCGGTCTGGTGGGGTTCCCCTCTGCCGGCAAGTCCTCCCTGATCTCGGTCGTCTCCGCCGCGAAACCGAAGATCGCGGATTACCCATTTACCACCCTCGCGCCGAACCTGGGCGTGGTCAACGTCGGCCACGACACGTTCACCATCGCGGATGTCCCGGGGCTCATCCCGGGGGCGAGCCAGGGCAAGGGCCTGGGCCTCGATTTCCTGCGCCACATTGAGCGCACCGCGGTGCTGGTGCATGTCGTGGACACGGCAACGATGGAGCCGGGGCGCGACCCGCTCTCGGACATCGAGGCGTTGGAGGCGGAGCTCGATTCGTACGCGAGCGAGTTGGACATGGACACCGGCCTCGGCGACCTGCGCGAACGCCCCCGCATGGTGGTGCTGAACAAGATCGATGTGCCTGAGGCGAAGGAGCTCGCCGAGTTTCTCCGGGCGGACATCGAGGAGAAGTTCGGTTGGCCCGTGCACCTTATCTCCACCGCGACGCACGAGGGCGTCGATGAGCTGAAGTGGGCGCTGTGGGACGTGGTCAAACGCGCCCGCAAATCCAGGCCCAAGCTCGACCGCAACGCGGAGCCGCAAATCATTCGCCCCCGCGCGGTCAACGCCCGCGAGGACGAGGGGATCGAGGTCGTCCGCGACCCGATGTACCCGGAAGGCTGGCTTGTCACCGGCGAGAAGGCGGAGCGGTGGATCCGCCAGACCGACTTCGAAAACGACGAGGCCGTGGGCTATCTCTCCGACCGCCTGAACAAGGCGGGCGTGGAGGACATGCTGCGCAAGGTCGGGGCGCACGAGGGCGATGTGGTCACCATCGGCGACATTTCCTTCGACTGGGAGCCTTCGATCGGCGGCGACCCGACGCTTGCCGGACGCGGCCAGGACGCCCGTCTCGGTGGCACGACCCGCGCGTCTGCTGAGGAGCGCAAGCGCGCCTCCCAGGCCCGCCGCGGCCTGATCGACGAGTACGACTACGGCGACGACGCTTCCGCCGACCGCGAGCGTTGGCAGGGGTAGCGCAATGAGCGTAGAGCTGCGCGCGCACATCGCCGCCGCACGCAAGATCGTGGTCAAGCTGGGCACTTCCTCGCTTGTCGACGCCTCCGGTGCCGTCTCCCAGGACAAAATCGACCGCATCGTCGATGCGATCGAGACCCGGATCGCCCGCGGCACTGATGTCGTGGTCGTGTCCTCGGGCGCGATCGCGGCCGGGATGCCGGGCCTCGGGTTGAAAACTCGACCCAAGGACCTGGCCACGAAACAGGCCGCTGCGGCGGTGGGGCAGATCCACCTGGCGCAGTCGTGGGGGCAGTCCTTTGCGCGCTACGGGCGCACGATCGGGCAGGTGCTGCTGACCCAGTCGGACGCGGGCTCAAGGGAGCGGGCGCGAAACGCGCAGCGCACGATTGAGAAGCTGCGGCAGATGGGTGCTGTGCCGATTGTCAACGAGAACGACACGGTGGCGACGTCCGAGATGCGCTTCGGCGACAACGACCGGCTCTCTGCCATCGTGGCCACCCTCATCTCCGCGGACGCGCTCGTGCTGCTTTCCGACGTCGACGGCCTCTACGACCGCAACCCCGCCGAGCCCGGTGCCCGGTTTATTGGGGAGGTGCGCACGGGCAAGGACTTGGAAGCGGTCGAGGCCGGTGACGGCGGCGTGTTCGGCACGGGCGGGATGGCGGCGAAGGTGTCGGCCGCCCGCCTCGCCGCGCGTGGTGGCGTACCCGTGCTGTTGACCTCCACCGCCAACATTGGCGCCGCACTGGAGAGCGCGCAGGTGGGCACCGTCTTCCACACCCGCCCGGGACGCAAGCTTTCCGCGTGGAAGTTTTGGGCGCTGTACGCGGCCGACGCGGAGGGCGTGCTGCGCCTTGATGAGGGCGCCGTCAGCGCCGTCACCCGCGGCGGCACGAGCCTTCTGGCCGTGGGCATCACCGGCATCGAGGGCGAGTTCCACGCGGGAGACATCGTGGAAATCCTCGGCCCGGATTCCCAGGTCGTGGGCCGCGGCGAGGTGGCCTACGACGCCACCGAACTCGTCGGCATGCTGGGGCAGCCCACCACGGGCCTGCCGGAACACCAGCGCCGCCCCGTCGTCCACGCGGACTATTTGTCTAACTACGCCTCGCGCCTGTAGCTGCCCTGTAGCTACTCTGGAGCGGCATGAAGTTCGCATTCTTGCCCAAGCCCTGGGACCAGCCCGTCGAGGAGCTGGAAGCGGCTGGCCACGAGTCCGTCGCGCTCGAGGACAACCCGGACCTGCTCATCTTCCGCGGCGGCCCCGAGGATTTCCCGGAGGAGCTTCCCGAAAGCGTGAAGGTGGTGCAGATCGTCTACGCGGGCGTGGAGAACCTGCAAGAGGTCTTTACCAAGCACGCCGGGCACGGGGTGCGATTCGCCAACGCCGGCGGGCTGTACGACGACACCGTGGCCGAATCCGCCCTCGCCCTGCTTCTCGCGGTCGAGCACCGGCTCAAGGCCGTGAGCCCCGAGTGGAACAACCTTCAGCTGTTCGAGGAGAAGCAGTACCTCTCCGACAACAAGAAGCTTGCGCTGATCGGCGCGGGCGGCATCGGCAAAACGCTGATCCGTTTCCTGGAACCGTTCGGCATGGATATCACCGCGGTGAACCGTTCCGGCCGCGAGGTCGAGGGCGCGGGCCGCACCATCGCGATGGGCGACGCCGACGGCGTCTGGGCTGAACACGACTACTTCGTCCTGCTCACCCCGCTGACCGAGGACACGCGGCACATGGTCAATGCTGACACGCTCGCGCGCATGAAAGATACGGCGGTGGTGGTCAACGTTGGTCGGGGACCGCTCGTCGATACGGATGCGCTGACTCAAGCGTTGAAAGAGAGCACGATCCGCGGCGCGGGCCTCGACGTCACCGATCCGGAGCCACTGCCTGCCGACCACCCGCTGTGGGGGCTGGATAACTGCGTGATCACCCCGCACACGGCGAACATTCCGCGCTACATGAAGCGGCGCATCGGCGCGCTCACGCTGAAGAACTGGGAGTGTTTCGAGGCCGGCGAGGAGATGGCTACCGAGGTCGACGTCGACGCCGGGTACTAGATAACCACCACGGATGCCCCGAACCCTGGTGCGTTGCCCAGTCGCTCATCAGAGGTGATGAGTGGTTGGTTCAGGAACTCTGCGAGTGCGATGACCGTCGCATCGTAAGCGGAGACGTTGTCCCGAAGTTGCCAGGTTCGGGCTATTAGCGGAAGGTGGTCGTGCGATCCCCTTTCTCGGTTCGCAGGAGAAGCTCGACCGCTGCGGAGGTATCCAAAATCATGAGCGTGCGTCGCGCTCAGCGCGAACGGAAGCGGCGACGGACTCGTCTTCGAGGGTGACGCGGGGGAGTTTGGCGAGCCTGGCCAACACATCAGACCGGCTACGTCGGCCGAATGCCGATGTCAGCTCGTCGACGACTACGTCTGATACCGACGAATTCCGAAGTCGGGCTTGGGCTTCCAGCTCACGCACTAGGGCGTCGGGCACGTTGTAGAGCTGCAAATCGGTCATGCGTAAATGGTGGGCGAGCTCGGCGGAGGTGTCAAGGGTGTCACGGATTTTCCGGCAGCTGTGACGCTACGATTGCGGCATGAGTGCGCAGCAAACGGACCTTCAACGCCAGGCCGAGCGCGAGGAAGTGCTTGAGCGGGCCCGCCGGGCGAAAGAGGTCGCCCCGCAGCTGGCGGCACTTTCCACGCCGGCGAAGAACGCGGCGCTCAACGGCGCGGCGGAGGACCTGGTCCGCCGCGCGGACGAGATCCTGGCGGCGAACGCGCGCGACATCGAGGCGGGCCGGGAGTCGGGCCTGGCGGAGTCGGTACTGGATCGGCTGGCGCTGGACGCCTCCCGCATCGCTGGTATCGCCGGTGGGCTGCGCCAGGTCGCGGCACTTCCGGACCCCGTTGGCGTGGTGGTGCAGGGCCGCACCCTGCCGAACGGCATCCGGATGACCCAGGTCAAGGTGCCGCTCGGGGTCATGGGCATGGTGTACGAGGCCCGCCCCAACGTCACGGTGGACGCGTTCGGGCTCGCGTTGAAGTCCGGCAACGCGGCGCTACTGCGCGGGTCCAAAACGGCGCGGCACTCCAACGAGCAGCTTGTGGCCGTCCTGCAGGACACACTCGCCTCGCACGACCTGCCGCGCGAGGCGGTGCAGCTTCTGCCCTGCGACACGCACGACTCGGTGCAGGACCTGATCACAGCCCGCGGGCTTGTCGACGTAGTCATCCCCCGCGGCAGTGCGCGGCTGATCGAGGCTGTTGTCACGGGCGCGACGGTGCCGGCCATTGAAACCGGAACGGGAAACTGCCACTTCTACATCGACGCCTCCGCGGACCTGGACGAGGCGATTGCGCTGCTGCTTAACGGCAAGACCAGGCGGGTGTCCGTGTGCAACGCCACGGAGACGGCGCTCATCGACGCCGCATTGCCGGATGCCGACAAGGCGCGGGTGATCGAGGCGTTGCAGGGTGCCGGGGTGGTGGTGCACGGAGTCGTCGATAAGCTTGGTGCCCCTGGGGTGGTGGAGGCGACGGAGGCCGACTGGGGCGAGGAGTACCTGTCCATGGACATTGCGCTTGATGTTGTGGACGGCGTCGACGGGGCGATCGAGCACATCGCGCGGTGGTCCAGCGGGCACACCGAGGCCATCGCGGCGAGGGACGCAGCCGTGCTGCAGCGCTTCGCAGAGCGGGTGGATTCCGCGGCGGTGATCCTGAATGCATCCACCGCGTTTACGGACGGGGAGCAGTTCGGGATGGGCGCGGAGATCGGCATTTCCACCCAGAAGTTGCACGCCCGCGGTCCGATGGCTCTGCCTGAACTGACCACCACGAAGTGGGTCCTGCAGGGATCGGGGCAGGTGCGGCCCTAGCTTTCGTTGGGCACAGCGCGCCTTGCCGGGTTATGGTATCGGGCGTGCTTACCACCCGGACTTCTTGGCGCACGCGTTTCGCGATGCTCGCCGTCGCATTCGTCACCGCTGTCGCGGCAACCCTGAACCCCGTTGCACCCACGCAGGAGGCGCAGGCGCAGCACCGCTGCCCAGCTGTGGCGTTCATTGCGGCGCGAGGCTCCGGGCAAAACACCCAGATCTACCCGACGCGCTACTCCTGGGCGGCGCCCTGGACCTCCAACGGGTGGGAGGGTGAAACGATCCGCGCGTTCCTGCAGCGCTCGGAAAGCCGCTACGCCGCCACCCACGGCGGGAACTCCCTGATGAAGGACGTCGAGGTCATCGGCTTGGAGCCCCGCTACTACCCGGCGACGTTCCCGGAGTACGACGTGCCCGCGGTGGCCGTGCCCGGCACGCTGCTGCAGGCGCTTGGCCTGGCCATCCAGTGGGCCAACCCGGTGTTTATGACCGCGCGGCGCGCCGGCAACGAGTTCTTGGACTCCGTGAAGGTCGGCCGCGGCGGCGTCATGCAGATGATCAACGACTACGAGCACACCACCGGCTGCCGCCCGCAGTACATCCTCTCCGGCTACTCGCAGGGCGCGATGATCCTGCTGGAGCACGAGCGCGAGCTCGCGCGCCGCGGCCAGCTCGCCGGCGTGGTGTACTTCGGCAACCCCAACACCGCGCCGGGCGACTGGTCCACGGTCGGCGTGCCCAAGGGCGGTGCCGGCGGCATGCTCGGCTTCCTGCCGTTCAACACCAAAACCGCTGCGGCGACACGCAACCGCGTGAACTACTGCCTGCCGCTCGATGCGGTGTGCGACCTGTCGGTGCAGACGCTCCAGGCCTCCCAGGCCACCGGTGGCAACCACGCGCGCTACTTCCGTTGGTGGTCGCAGTGGGATAACCAGGTGGCGGATTCCTTCGGCCGCTTCGTGGACCAGGTGCGGTACCGATGATGAGGTGTGCACGCGCCGCAGCGGCGATGGTTGCCACGGTGGCGCTCGCGGTGAGCCCGGTGAGCCCGGTGGCTGTCGCGGCGCCGGCTGCACCCCAATCTGCGCCCCCGGCTGCGCAGTACGTGCGTGAAAGCGCGCGCCTGCTCACTGAAAAGTGCGAGTGGATGGTGGACGAGACCGGCGCGCCGATCCGGGACGAAGACGGCAAGCTCACCCCGAAGATGGAAAACGGCAAACAGGTGTGCACCGTCGAGGTGGCCCAGGGGGCGGAGATCCGCCAGACCGCCGCCAAGACCAGTAAGTCTTCCAGGGCAGGCAAGTCGGGCGACGACCCGGCGTGGGCGGATGAGAAGGCATCGTCCGAGCTCGGAGTGGGCGCGGTGATCGGCATCATCGGCGCAGTGATCGCGGCGATAGTTGGGGTGTTCTTCCTGTTCGTGGAGGACATCAACATCCGCCTCGTCCCCGCGCCGGCACCGGCGCCGCGGAGGTAGAGCGCCACCGTGGGACGCAAGTACGCCGACTCGCTCGACCGTGCCCGCCGCATCGGCGTGATGGGCGGCACGTTCGACCCGATCCACCACGGCCACCTCGTCGCTGCGAGCGAGGTTGCGGACCGCTTTGAGCTCGACGAGGTCATCTTCGTGCCCACCGGCCAGCCGTGGCAGAAGGCGGGCAAAAAGATCTCGCCGGCGGAGGACCGCTACCTCATGACGGTCATTGCTACGGCGTCGAACCCGCAGTTTTCCGTCTCCCGGGTGGACATCGACCGCGGGGGTCCGACCTATACCATCGACACACTGCGTGACCTTCGCGCGGAGTTTCCGGACGAAGCGCTGTACTTCATCACCGGCGCGGACGCGTTGAGCTCCATCATGTCCTGGCACGACTGGGAGGAGATGTTCACCCTCGCCGAGTTCGTGGGCGTGACCCGCCCAGGCTACGAGTTGAGCGAGGACATGCTGCCACCCGACATCCAAGAGCGCGTGCACCTGGTGGAGATTCCCGCGATGGCGATTTCTTCCACCGACTGCCGCGAGCGCGCCGGCGAGGGCCGCCCGGTGTGGTACCTGGTGCCGGACGGTGTAGTGCAGTACATCGAGAAAAACCGCCTGTACTCCGGCAAGCGTTAGAATAGTGCGGTCCCGCCCCAAACAGACGAAGGGTTTTCCCAGTTGACAGCTCAGCAGATCTCCATCGACAACGCCACCATCGCCGCCAAGGCGGCTGACGAAAAGCTCGGCGGCAACATCGCCGTCATCGACGTCTCCAACGTCATGGCCATCACTGACATCTTCGTCATTGCCTCGGCGGACAACGAGCGCCAGGTGGCTGCGATCGTGCAGGAGATCGAGGACGACCTCACCGACCAGGGCCTGGAGCCGCAGTGCCGCGAGGGCAACCGGGAGAACCGGTGGGTGCTTCTGGACTACGGCAATTTCGTCGTGCACATCCAGCGCGACGCCGAGCGCGATTTCTACGGCCTGGACCGCCTCTACGCCGACTGCCCTGTCATCGAGGTCGAGGGTCTCGAGCCCTACGTGCGCCCGGAGTCGTTCGGCGACGATGCGCAGGTGCGTGAGGCCCAGGCCATCGAGGACATTCCCCTGGCAGGCGAGGGTCCTGCCCCCGCCGAGGACGAGTTTTAAACCCTTGGCCGCACGCATCAGCGAACGCCGGCTGATCCTGCTCAGGCACGGCGAGACGACGTACAACGCGACCCAACGGATGCAGGGGCAGCTGGACACGGAACTCTCCGAGCGCGGGATTGCCCAGGCGCAAGCCGCAGCGGAGGAGCTTCGGGGTTTGGGTATTGCGAAGATCGTCTCGTCCGACCTCACCCGCGCCCGCGCAACCGCTGAGGTTGTGGGGGAGGAGTTGGGGGTTGACGTGAGCGTCGATAAGCGGCTGCGCGAGACGCATTTGGGTGCGTGGCAGGGCATGACCCACGCCGAGGTGGATGAGGCGCACGAGGGTGCGCGGACCCACTGGCGCCACAATGCGCATTGGGCGCCGCCGGAGGGCGAAAGCCGCGTTGACGTGGCCATCCGCGCCCGCGAAGTGGTCGATGAGCTGCTCAGAAGCTACCCCGAGTGGGACGGTTCCGCGGTGCTCCTCGTCGCCCACGGCGGCACGATTTCGGCGCTCACTTCCTCCCTGCTCGGCCTCGACGTCGGCCAATACCCGCTGCTCAAAGGCCTGGGCAACGCGAACACCTCGCGCCTCGTTGCCATGCCGCGCTATCAGGGCACATTGCTTGACGACGGCTCCGTCGACGCCCAGTGGTACCTCGAAGCCTGGAACAGGGGCCTGAACTAATGGCGGTGCGCGTGGTGGTCGATTCTTCGGCGGGGCTGCCGGCCGAGATCGCCGAGGAACTGGGCATCACGGTCGCCGACCTGTACGTGATGGCGGGCCGCGAGGAGGACAGCACCTCCGGTCTTTCCCCGCTTGAGCTCGCGGCCTGTTATGCCCGGCAGCTTGAGCGCGGCGGCGACGATGGCGTGGTGGCCCTGCACCTGACGAAGGCGTTTTCTTCCACCTGGTCGGCTGCCGTGGCGGCGTCCGCGGTGTTCCCGGGGACGGTGCGCGTGGTGGAGACACCTGCGGCGGGCATGGCAGTCGGTGCGGCCGCGATGGCCGCGGCCACCGTGGCGCGCGAAGGCGCCGACCTGGATACCTGCGAGGCAATGGCGGCGTCTACGCTCGAGCGCAGCGAGACGTGGCTCTACCTGCACCAGCTCGACGATCTGCGCAAGTCCGGCCGCCTGCCCACCGGCACCGCCGTGCTATCGGCGGCGCTGTTGGCCAACAAGCCGATCCTGCGTATGAGCGCCGGCAAGTTCGAGCTCGCGGGCAAGACGCGCACGCAGACGAAGGCGTTTTCCAAACTCACCGAACTGGTGGTGGAACGCGCGGGCCACGATGCGGTGTTCGCCGCCATCCAGCACGCCGAGGCCCACGATGCGGCCCAGCAGCTGCAGGGGCTGCTTGAGGCGCAACTGCCGGCGGGCTCCCGCGTCATGGTGGTGCCCATGCCGGAGGTCCTCGCGGTGCACACCGGTAAGGGCGCGGTTGGGCTGTCGGTGGTGTTTTCCTCCGCCGATGCGGGCTAATTGTGGATAACCCCCGGATTTAGGTGACGTTTAAACAAAGTTATCCACAGGTTTTCGGGGTGGCCCTTTCGCATCGGTGACCCGCGCCGTAGCGTCGCCAACATGAAGGCGAGTGAGCGGATCCCAGACCGGATTAAGGAATTGACCAGGCCCACCGGCGAGGAGGATCTCCTCGCCGTGCGTTACCCCGAACCGCGTCTGCAGGTGGGGGTGAGGCAGGGAGCCTGCGCCGCGGGGGCGGTGCTGCTCCTCGTCGGCGGGTGGGCGCTGACCCGCGGCGACCCACCGGATAACGAAGCGCCGACACTCGCGTGGGAGCACGTGGCCGATCCGACCGAGGTGCCGGGGGTGGTCGTGGTTTCCGTCGTGGGGGAGGTGGACAACCCGGGGCTGGTGACCTTGAACCAGGGCTCGCGCGTGGCCGACGCGCTGCATGTTGCGCGCCCGCGCCCGCACGCTGACCTGATCAGTGTGAACCACGCGCAAGTCCTCGTGGACGGTCAGCAGATCCACGTTCAGGCGGTGGGTGCGGTGGGGGCCGGAGGTTCGTCGGCAAGCGATGTGCTCTCGCTGAACTCGGCGAGCGCGAGCGAGCTGACGGCGCTGCCCGGGGTGGGGGAGGCGACGGCGGCGGCGATTGTCGCGCACCGCGAGCAGCGTGGGCCGTTCACCAGCATCGAGCAACTCATGGATGTGAAGGGCATCGGGCCTGCGAAGTTCGAGGCGCTGCGCGGTCAGGTGGGGCTGTAGCGTGAGCGAGCTCAGGTTGGTCCCGGCAGCGATCGTGGTGTGGGCCGCCGCCGTGGCCTGCATCGTAGTCGGCGCGTGGGCGGGCGCGGCCCTGGTCGCGGTGGGGGCCGCGGCGTGTTGGCTGATGGGGCAGGCGGGCCAGGCTTTGCTGGTCGCGGGTTTGGGTGCCGCGGCGACGCTGACTTCCGGGTTGCGGGTGCGCCTCGCGCGGGCGTGGGAGCTGTCGGGCGAGGTCGCCGGCACCATCAGCGGCCAGCCGCGGCAGACCTCCGCAGGTGGCTACCTCGTGCGCGTGGCAATCGACGGGCACCCCACGACCACGGCCGTGTTCACCGACACCTTGCCCAGTGGGGCGGTGGCGGGCGCGCGGGTCATCGCCCGCGGCCGGGTGGGGGAATCGGGCGTTATCGGGGTCAACCCGTACACACTTGACGGATCGCTCGAGGTCATCCGCCCGCCCACGGGGCTCGCCGCGTTCGCGCAGCACGTGCGCTCAACGTTCGCGGCCTCGGTCAACGCGCACGTGGGCGAGCGGGCGCGCGGCCTCATCCCGGGCATGGTGCTTGGCGACGTCTCCGCCCAAAACCCCCAGGAACAACAGGCCTACGTGGACACCGGGCTCTCCCACCTCAGCGCCGTGAGCGGCTCGAACGTCGCGATTGTGACCTCGTTCGCGGTGGTGGCCGCGGCCGCCGTCGGTCTGGGTCTGCGGGGCCGCTTAGCGGTGGCGGCCGCAGCGCTTCTGATCTACGCGGCGTTGGTGGGGCCGGAGCCGAGCGTGCTGCGCGCGTCGGTCACCGGGTTGGTGGGGCTGGTGGCGGTGCTGGCATCGCGTCAATCCGAACCCATCCACGCCTTATGCCTGGCGGTGATCGGGCTCGTGCTTGTCGATTCCGATCTGGCCGTCCACTTCGGATTCGTCCTCTCTGTGGCGGCCACGGCGGGCATCGTTGCGCTGACCCCGCTGCTCTACCGCGCCTTAGCGGTGACGGGCTGGCCGGACATCCTCGTGCGCGCGCTGGCCGTCGCGGTGGCGGCCGACGCGGTGACGCTGCCTGTGGTGGCGCTCATGGCCGGCAAGGTGTCCCTGGTGTCGGTGGCGGCGAACGTGCTGGTCGCCCCGGTCACCGGTCCGGTGACCGTGCTCGGGCTCGCGGCGGCGGCGCTGAGCCTTGCCCCCGGCGGGTTGGAGGTGGTGTTGCTGTGGGTGGTGGAGCCGCTCGCCGCCTGGGTGCGCGTGGTTGCCGAGTTCGGCGCCGGCATGCCGTTTGCCACCATCCCCGCGACCCCGGTTATGGCCGTACTCGCCTACGGGTGGATCATCGCCGGCCTGTTGGTGCGCAAGCCCCGGTTGACAGCTGCCGCAGCGATCGGTGTGCTCTTTTGGTGCTCCCGCCCGCCCCTGGGCGTGGGCCCGCCGCTGGACACGTCCGCCCTGCGGGCGCACGTCGTGGCAACGACCGAGGACGTCGAGCCGGTCCCGCCGGGCACCCAGCTCGTGGTGGTCTTGGAAGACGGCGCGCCGCACGCCAGACCGGTGGTCACCCGCTCCGGCGTGCCGGTGATCTACCCGAACCGCGACGGCGACGTCACCGTCCTCCGCGACGGCACCCAGCGCCTTCCGCGGGCGGGGTAGGCGGGCCCTAGGATGTGGGGCATGCTCAATCCCGTGCACCTGGTGCTGGGCGAAGACGAATTCCTCGCCGAACGCGCCACCAAGGAGATCATCGCCCAGGCAGGGCCCGGCGCGGAAGTGACCACCCTGCGCGCCGGCGAGGTATCCGAGGGCGAGATCGTGATGGCCACCAGCCCCTCCCTCTTCGCCGAGGAGCGCGTCGTGGTGTTCAAGCAGGCGGATCAAGCGGGCAAGGAACCCACCCAGATCCTGCTGCAGGCGTGCGCGGATCCCGCCCCGGGGATGACGCTGGTCATCGAGCACACCGGTGGCGGGCGCCAAAAGGCGATGGTGTCGAAGTTCCAAAAGGTGGCGCAGGTGCACGACGCCTCGCCCTTGAAGGAGGAGCAGCGCCGCACCTTCATCACCAACGAGTTCCGCAGCCACGGTGTGCGGCCCACCCCCGACGTGGTGGCCGCCCTGCAGGAATCCGTCGGTTCTGACCTGCGCGAGCTCGCGTCGGCCGTGAGCCAGCTGGTGGCGGACACCGAGGGTGAGATCACCGTGGCCACGGTGCGCGAGTACTACGTCGGCGTGGCGGAGGTCGCGGGCTTCGACATCGCCGACCAGGCCGTCGCCGGCCGCGCCGACCGCGCGCTGGCCTCCACGCGCCGGGCCATGCAACTGGGGGTCAGCCCCGTGGCCGTGGCGGCGGCGCTGGCGCACAAGGTCGGCGACATTGCCAGGTTCTACGGCGTGCGCGGCAACCCCGAGCAGATCGCCCGCGACGTAGGAATGCCCCCCTGGGCGGTGAAGCGGGGGATCCAGGCCGCGCGCCAGTGGTCGGGCGACTCGGTCTCCCGCGCCGTGATCATCGTCGCCGATCTCGACGCGGCGGTGAAGGGCCAGGGCGGGGACAAAGAGTTCGCACTCGAAGACGCCGTGCGCCGGATTGCGGAGCTCGCGCGGTGATTTCGCCGGGTGACCTCGCCGTCATCCTCGGGCTCAACCTCCTCGGCGCCGCCGCGCCGGGGCCGGACATTGTGTTGATTGCGAAGACGGCGACGAAGTCTCGTCGTCACGCATTGGCCACGGTGTGCGGGATCCAGACCGGCGTCGTGCTCTGGTGCGCCCTCACGGTGTTCGGCGCGGCGGCGCTGCTTAACGCGTTTCCCGGCGCGCTGACCGGCGTCCAGATCGTCGGCGGGGTGGTGCTTGCCTGGCTGGGTGTGCGCAGCGTCCGCGCAGGCGTGATCGAGCGGCGCAACCCGCCGCTGAGCCTGGAGGAGGCGGAGCGGCGCCTGGGCACGTTGCGCGCGAGCTACGCCCGCGGCTTGGCGACGAACCTGGCCAACCCCAAAATCGTCGTCGCGCTCTCCGCCATGATCGCGCCGCTGCTGCCGCCGCACCCCTCGCTGGCCACGGCGGTGGTGGTGACGCTCGCGATGTGGCTGAGCTCGTTTGCCCTGTTCGTAGCACTCGCGCTGGGCATGTCCACCGACGCGGTGCGCCGCCGGTTCCTGCGCGCGGGGCCCTACATCGACATCGGCGCGGGCCTGTTTTTCATCGGGGTGGGTGCGGCGTTACTCCTTCGCGGGCTCGCGTGACCACCTCACAGGTTCCTTTGCACGAACCGGACCGTCTCGCTCGTGGCGTCCGGCCCGCCGCTAAACCATGTATGCCCGCCGCCCCACACCTTGACCACGCGCGTCTCCGCGGCGCAGGACTCGGGGGTGATGATGGAGGCGCTGCCGGCGCGCACCTCACCCCACTGGGCGGAGCACCCGTTCTTGGCCGCGAACGCCCCGGCCACGGCGTCCACCGACGCGTAGGGCTTGCCGTGTCGCGCGCCGCCGCCGTAGCCCACGGTGGCGTCGTCCGTGCCGTGCACCATCAGGGCAGCCACGGCGCCGGGCGCGCAGCCGGTGACGGTGGGGGTGTAGTACGCGCCGGCCACCGACGCCACCGCCTTCACCGTGCCCGGGGCGTGACACGCCAGTGCTGCGGCCATGCCGCCGCCGTTGGACAGGCCGATTGCGGCGACGCGCGACGGGTCGCCGCCGTAGCGGGCGGCAACGTCGCCGATCACACCGCGGACGTAGGCGATGTCGTGGTCCAGCGAGGTGTTGGCGTACGGCGCGCCGCCCCACGCGTTGTCCACGCCCTGGGCGTAGACGACGATGGCGTTCCCGGCCACACTTTCCAGGCGCTGGTACCCGCGCGCGGCGGCGGCGTCGTGCTTCCACCCACCGAAACCGATGATGACGGGGTACGACTTCGCCTTGCTGTAGCCGCGCGGCAGGATGACGTCGTAGGTGCGGGGGCGCCCGCCGACCGTGATGCCGCGGCTGTAGACGGAGCCGGGGCGCAACCCAACCTCGCCAGCGCCGTCCACCACGCTATTGCTGAAGTTGGAGGAGCCCGACAAGTTGAGCGTGGCCAAAATCCCGGCGCTGGACAAGATCGCCGCCAGGATGCCAAGGGCCTGGGCGATGCCGGAACCCACCTGCGGCACCGCGCGCGCAAGCAGGCGCTGTATCTCCGCCGCCGGGTCGGGGGCCGCCTCAGCAGGAGCGGCCAGCGAGGCGAGGGGGAACGTAACTACGAGCGCGGCCGCAACCGCTCGACAGGTGTAATGCACAACCGGATATCGTAGACCCAACCGTTGTGTGTTACGCATGAGAAAACCCGCGCCGCTGCACGGGAAGCCTGTGCGGCGGCGCGGGTGGGACGACGGCTTAGTTCGCCTCCGCCTCCTGGCCCATCTTGTTGAAGGCGCGAGCCATGTTGGACTTCTTGTTCGCCGCCGAGTTGCGGTGGAAGACGCCCTTGGTCACGGCCTTGTCCAGCTTGCGGGACGCGACGCGCAGCTGCGCCTCAGCGGCCGCCTTGTCGCCGGACTCCACAGCCTCGCGGAACTTGCGGATCTCCGTGCGGGTCGCCGAGCGGATCGACTTGTTGCGGACGCGGCGCTTCTCGTTGGTGAGGACGCGCTTCTGCTGCTGCTTGATGTTTGCCATCTGAAAAGTACCTCTTTCGAATCGGTGTCTGACGTCGAGCGATCCGGGCGGGTCCTGCGCGCGGGGGCTTTGGTTATGAACGCGGACCCAAGGTCCTGTCCGCGTAGCCCCACGCACCCGCATTGACCGGATGCAAACAACCCGCAAAGGATAGCAGTGTTCGCCGGTCGGGCCAAAAAGCCGTCGATAAGCAAAGGCTCGCTTACGACCAGTCGAAGCGCTCGCGCAGGCGGTTGGCGATGCGCTCGAAGCGGCGCCGCGGAACCGTCGTGCCGCGGCGGTGGACGTCGGCCTCGGGGACGATGAGCGTCTTGTCCAGGCGCACCCAGCAGGATTGGCCCGTTTCGCACCAGTCGCCGTGGCCGATTTCAAACCAGCGGTCGTCGTCGGCGTGCTGGGCGTCGGGGGAGATCAAAAGGCCCAGGATGTCGTGGCGGTCGCGGCCGACCACCACCATCGAGCGGCGCTCCGGCGGGTGGGAGGGCACCGTCACCCACACCACCTCGCCTGGCTCCGCGCCGCCGTCCATGTCGGGGGCGTAGTAAATGTTGCGGGCGATCGAGTTGGTGGGGCGGACGTCCACGCGCGCGGCGTGCTCGCGCCTGGAATCCGCGCGGGTGCCCAGGCGCTCGCTCAAAAGCGCCAAGCCCTGGTCGAGTGACCCGGCTTTGGGCTTGTGCTTGAACAGTTGGAACGCCACGTCAGGAAACCTCCAATGAGAACCTGTCAGTCACTCTAAAAGTATTGCCGGGTCCCCACAAGGTGTTACGCCTGATAATTCCATTAACATGCCGTCCCGCCAGTATGATGCGGAAATTATGGCTGCACAGAAGACAAACTTCGCGGAAACGACGTTCACTGACCCCTCCCGGATCCGCAACTTCTGCATCATCGCCCACATCGACCACGGCAAGTCGACGCTGGCGGACCGCATCCTGCAGCTCTCCGGCGTCGTCGACGCCCGCGACATGCGCGACCAGTACCTGGACAACATGGACATCGAGCGCGAACGCGGCATCACCATCAAGGCCCAGAACGTGCGCCTGCCGTGGACCACCGCCGCGGGCGAAGAGGTCGTGCTGCAGATGATCGACACCCCCGGCCACGTCGACTTCTCCTACGAGGTCGCCCGCTCGCTCGACGCCTGCGAGGGGGCAATTTTGCTTGTCGACGCAGCCCAGGGCATCGAGGCCCAAACCCTCGCCAACCTGTACATGGCCATTGACAACGACCTGGAGATCATCCCGGTCCTGAACAAGATCGACCTGCCCGCGGCCGACCCGGAGAAGTACGCGCTGGAGATCGCGAACATCATCGGCTGCGAGCCGGAAGATGTCCTTCGCGTCTCCGGCAAGACCGGCGAGGGCGTGCCGGCGCTTCTGGACCGCGTGGTGGAGATGGTGCCCCCGCCGTCCTCTTCGGTGCCTGCTTCCTCTCCGGCCCGGGCGCTCATCTTCGACTCGGTCTACGACACCTACCGCGGCGTGGTCACCTACGTGCGCATGATGGACGGCCGCCTCGAGCCGAACCAGAAGGTGCGCATGATGAACACCGGCGTGACGCTGGAAATCCTCGAGATCGGCGTCGTCTCGCCCACCATGAAAAAGACCCGCGGGCTGGGCCCGGGCGAGGTGGGCTACCTCATCACCGGCGTCAAGGACGTGCGCGAAACCCGCGTCGGCGACACCATCACCTGGGCCTCCGGCGGCGCGACCGAACCGCTGGAGGGCTTCGAGCAGGTCAAGCCGATGGTGTACTCCGGCCTGTTCCCCGTCTCCCAGGAAGACTTCCCCGACCTGCGCGAGGCGCTAGAAAAGCTCCAGCTTAACGACGCATCCCTGACCTGGGAACCCGAAACCTCCGTCGCCCTCGGCTTCGGTTTCCGCTGCGGCTTCCTGGGCCTGTTGCACATGGAGATCACCCGTACCCGCCTGGAGCGGGAGTTCGACCTGGACTTGATCTCCACCGCGCCGTCGGTGACCTACCGGGTGATCAGGGAGGACGGCACGGAGCAGGTCGTGCACAACCCCTCCGACTGGCCCGGCGGCAAAATCGACGAGGTCTACGAGCCGATTGTGAACATGACCATCATCGTGCCCCAGGAATTCGTCGGCACCACCATGGAGCTGTGCCAATCCAAGCGCGGCCAGATGAAGAACATGGAGTACCTCTCCGAGGACCGCGTCGAGCTGCGCTACATCATGCCGCTCGGCGAGATCATCTTCGACTTCTTCGACATGCTCAAATCCCGCACCAAGGGCTACGCGTCCCTGAACTACGAGGAGGCCGGCGAGCAGCTCGGCGACCTGGTCAAGGTGGATATCCTGCTCCAGGGCGAGCCCGTCGACGCGTTCAGCGCCATCGTGCACAAGGACTCCGCGCAGTGGTACGGCAACAAGATGACCAAGAAGCTCAAGGAGCTCATTCCGCGCCAGCAGTTCGAGGTGCCCGTCCAGGCGGCCATCGGCTCCAAGATCATCGCCAGGGAAAACATCCGCGCCATGCGCAAGGACGTCTTGTCGAAGTGCTACGGCGGCGACATCTCCCGAAAGCGCAAGCTGTTGGAGAAGCAGAAGGCCGGTAAGAAGCGCATGAAGGCGATCGGTTCGGTCACGGTGCCGCAGGAGGCGTTCGTGGCGGCGCTGTCCACCGACGAAGAGTAGGTTCCGCGGCCAGTGCAAAATCGTGCACCGAAATGTAAAATTTTGCATTTTCCCAGGTGATTTACCGCCCGGTTGTAAAATTTTGCACTGGCCACCCGCCGTTAAGCCGGTTTGAGCAGCCCTCGCGCCCGCAGTTCCTTCACGATCAGCAATTCCAAGACCTCCAGGCACCTATCCCGGGTTTCGGAGAAGCACCGGATGACGGTCCAACCGTGCAGCGACGAGGTGATGTTGATCAGTGAGTCCTTCTTCCGCTGCTGAAAATCCATGTGGTGCCGGCCGTCGTACATCACGGCGATCTTGAGATCCGCGATGGCCAGGTCGAACGTGGTGACGATCCGTTTGCCGTCGTAAAGCGTGACCTGCTCCTGCAGCTGGAGACCGTACTTCGCCACAATGACCGAGACCAGCAACCGAAGTTCCGTCTCCATCGGGGAGTCGGCTTTCGCGCTCGTCAGAGGGAAAATCTTCTTTAACCAGCGGGCATTCAGCTGCCCCTGGGCGGCTTCCTGCAGGTCCACGAGGCTAATTCCGAGAAACCGGCGGACGCAATCGATGAGTTGGATCGCCATCACATCGGTATCGCTCAAGCCGGGAACAGATGCAGTCGCCCACCGATGCTCCCGGCGTTTGATCTGGCGCAGCGCATCCGCAACGGCGATGGACGGGGGCGACACCTGGATCGCGACACCCCTGTGGGTGGCTGAAATTGGTGTCGCATCACCGCGCCGAATGCGTTGGAGTGCGGGTGTGGTCGCGGTGGCCACCGTCTTTTTCGCCACCCGCGCCAGCAGCGTCGTGTCGGCGCCTTCCACCAGAAACGGCAGGCCGTACAGCGCCAGCGCCGAGAACCCCGCCACCACCGATCCCGGCCGCTCGACGGCGTGCACCACCGCACGCGCGGCCGCCGGCGCGTAATACCCAACCCCGCGCGGATGACAGGCGGCCTCCCTGCTCACGACCCACTGCTCGCGCATGTCCTCCTCGCGCACGAATCGTTTCGCGCTGACGGGGTAGTAGCTCCGCCCTTTCTCAAACTGCTCCCGGTAACAAATAACTGCGTTGAATTTAACGTCCATGGGTATTGGACGCGCATACCCCTGCCCCGGTTCCCAACAACAATCCGCCCGCCAGCACCACGGCCGCCAGATCCACCCACGGCGCGCCGACATGCACCGGCGCTCCTGCCACCAACGGCAGGTAAAACGCCAGGTTGCCCGCGCAGTGGAGGGCCCACGGGGCTTCGAGGCCCTCGAAACGCCACGCCAAGACCGCCGCACACGCCGCAAACACGGCAGCGTCGATACCCGCCGGGTGCAGCGCCACGAACGGCACCGCCGCCACCCCGTACGCCACCCACGGCGAGCGCGCGCCCGTCAACTGTGGCAACGCCCCTCGAAACACCGCTTCCTCCGCGGCCGTCTGCAGCGGCACAGCAAGGAGCACAAGGAGCATTTGCTTATCGACGCTCACGTCCCCCAACCACATCCTCCACCCCAACACCGGCACGTACACCAGCGACACGATCGCCAATGACCGCGCCACCAACCCCCAGCGCACCCGGCGGGCGGGCCCGAGGATCTCGCGCCAGTCGCGCCCGGCCCGGCGCGCCGCCTCGAACGGGGCAGGCAGCGCGCAGGCGACCGCCACGACTGGGCGCAGTACCCCGAACGGAGGCGCCAGCACCAGGGTCAACGCCATGACGAACACGAACTCCAGCACAAGGAGCAGCACGAACTCCAGCAGGCGCCGCTGCCACGGCCGCTCCGACCCGAGCAGGTGCATTACTCGCCTCCCACCGGCCCGGCCGTCACCCGCATGGCGATCCCCACCGTCTCGCCCGGTGCCAGCGACACACCTCCGCGATCTGCACCAAGCAGCGCCGGTTCCACGCAGACGAACTCACGCCACTCCTCGTCGCCTAGGTCGGGCGCGTCCGCACAGGCTTCGGGTCCCGGGTTCCACACCACGGTGTGGTCGGTGCCGGAGGTTTCGATGCGGATCCAGCGGTTGTCGTCGTCAAGCAAAACGGGCCCCTGGGAGCGCACCACGGCGTCGACTTCGGACCCGAAACTTAGGTCCCCGCTGACAACGCCGGAAGAGCCGGTGACCTTGTCGAACACCTCGCTGCCCGAAAGGCCGATCGCCCGCGCTCGCACAGCGTCGACGCGCCAGTAGGGGCGCAGGGCGAGGCGGATGAGGCGGGTGTCGCGCGAGTCGTTGCGCGCGCTGAGCTCGAACCTGCCGCGGATGACGCGGTAGGTGAGCGTGATGCCGTCGCGGGTGAGCTGCGCGGTGTCGCCGACGACGGTCCAGATGGCGTCGGTGGCGTAGGCGGGCTCGGCCACTACCACGCCGCCGTGCTCGGGGTGGGTGGGGGATTGATAGAGCAGGTCACCGGTCGGGTGCGGGGCGTTCAAGATGCGCGCGCTGGTGGTTTCCACCCGCGCCACCTTAGTGCCGGACGTGGCCGCGAGAAGCGCGACCACGGCGGCGATGAGGGCCAAGTCGGTGGCGGCGTAGAGCCAGTAGCGGGGGCCGTCGTCGTCGGCAATGCCGGAGAACATGGCGTAGGAGATGGAGACGTTGTTCACCATGTGCAGCGCAGACGCGGACTCCAGCCCTCCCGTGCGGTGCACGAGCGTGGAGGCGACGATGGCGAAGACCCCGACGCTGACCATGCCGGCGGCGTCGTAGGGGTGGCCGACGACGAACAGCGGGATGGGCACGAGGTAGGCGATCCACGGGTTCGCCGTCCACGCGCCGATGGACTGGGTGAGCGAGCCGCGGAAGATGAGCTCCTCGGCCAGGCACTGCACCGGGATCACCGTGGCGGCGATAAGCGCGCAGAGCCAAAACCGCCGGTCCGCGCCCGCCGGGACCTCGCCGAAGATAGCCAAGTCGGCGGCGAAGATCAGCGCCACCGGCCCGCCCAGGAGCGCGAGTGCGGGAAGGAATTTGCGCCAGCGCCAGCGCCCCTCCACCGACAGCACGTAGCGGGGTTTGCGCCCCGACGCCCACGCGGCCACGAACGCCACCGGGGCGGTGATCGCGATGGCGCCGTAGGTCACCAGCATGGTCGCCGGGTCGGAGTCGTTCTCGGTGTCCATGAACGTGTCCAGCCAGTCGAACCCCATCACCGCCAGCGCACCCAGGATCCACACCACCTGCAGCACCGCGAAGCCCACCAGCACCACCGCGATGGCCACCGCGGGGCGCCAGGGGCTGAATGCTTTTCGACGCTCAGTGAGCCCCAACCGGTGATACGGCGCAATCACCTCGTTCACGCGCGTCACCTCCATCGGCGCAGCAGCCGCTGCGCCACCCACAACAGGACGAACATCAGGATAATGATGATCACGCCCATGCCCACGCTGTGCCCAGTCGGTATGTTGGATCAATATGCGCACGGTCGAGTTCAAGCGCGCCGGGTTCACCATCTTCGCCCGCGTCCTCGGCGACCCGGCGGCACCCGCACTCCTCTACCTCCAGGGCGGGCCGGGCTTTCCCGCGCCCCGCGAGCGCTTCGCGTGGGTCACCACCGCGCTCACGCGCGGCTACCAGGTGGTGTTGTTGGACCAGCGGGGGACGGGACGTTCCACAAGAATCGACGCACACGCGCCTTCGCTTATCGACGCCTCCGTGCTCACCCAACTCCGAGCCAACGACATCGTCTCCGACGCCGAGGCCCTGCGCGAAGAACTCGGGCTGGCTCGGTGGGACGTGTTGGGGCAGTCCTTCGGCGGGTTCTGCCTCACTCACTACCTGGCCGCGCACCCGGAGTCGGTGGGGCGGGCCTTTTTCACCGGTGGCCTGCCCACGGTGACCCGGTCGGTGGACGAGGTCTACCGGGCCACCTTCGACAAGCTGCGGGCCCGTCACCTGGCGTTTAACGCGCAATACCCGGAAGCCGAGCGAATGGTGCGCGAGGTCTGCCGCCACCTGGAAGGGGAGGAGGAACTGCTGCCCACCGGCGAACGGTTAACCTCCCGGCGCCTGCGCACCGTGGGCGTCGCGCTCGGCCGCGAGGACGGGTTTGAGTCCTTGGCCAGGCTCTTTGAGGCCCCCTTCCACCCGAACGGCCGACTGCGCACCGACTTCTTGGCGGAGGTGGGCGAGCGCGTGAGCTTTGCCAAGGCGCCGCTCTACGCCGCCATCCACGAGTCGATCTACGGCGGGACCACACCGGGTGCCACGGCGTGGCCGGCGCAGCGGGTCTCCGAGCACCTGCCCGGATTCGCCCCCGACGCCTCCCCGGCGGACGAGGAGTTCTACCTCACCGGCGAGCACATCTTCCCCTTCCAATTCGCCGAGGACCCGGCCCTTCAGCCCTTCGCGGCCGTGGCCGAGGAGCTGGCGGCCAAGGATGACTGGGCGAACCTCTACGCGGGGCTTGGCGGCGGGCACACCGCCTACGCCGCGGTGTACACCGACGACATCTACGTCCCGCGCGAGCTGTCGCTTGAGACGGCGGACGTCATCGGCGCGGAGGTAATGGAAACGGCGAAGTACCAGCACGACGGGCTGCGCCGCCACGGCGCGGAGGTGCTTGGCGCGCTGTTCGACATGGCGGGGGTTTAGCCCGGCAGCTCGTCGCCTGGGCCGGGGTAGGACGTCTGCGCGCCGGGCCGGGTGACGGAAAAGGCGCCGACGCGGCAGGCGAAGCGGGCGGCGTCGGCAAGTAAATCACCCTGGGTGAGCCGGTGGCACAGCGCGCCTGCGAAGGCGTCGCCGGCGCCGACGGTATCTACCGCCTCGACTGCCGGGGAGGCCACTTCCTTGACCCCGCGCGCGTCCGCCACCAGCGCGCCCTCGGCCCCGCGGGTGACCACGACGGAAGCGATGCCGGTGCCGGTGAGGGCGGTGACGGAGTCGTCGATACGCAATTGCTCGCACAGGCACCGCGCCTCGTGCTCGTTGACGATGAGCGGGTCCGCGCGCAGCAGCACCTCGCGCGGGATGTCGATGACGGGGGCGAGGTTGATGACCACGCGGCCGCGGGCGAGTTCGACGGCGCGGGCGATCCCGTCCGCCGGGATTTCGCCCTGGAGGAGCAGCAGGTCGGCGGCCTCGATTGCCTCGGCGTGGGCGTCGATGAGGCGCGCGTCCACCGCCGCGTTCGCCCCCGGCACCACCAGGATGGTGTTCTCGCCGCCGTCCGCGACCGTGATCACCGCGAGACCCGTCACCTCTTCGACGCGCTCGAGGTGGGTGAGGTCCACCCCGGCGCGCTCCAGCTCGGCGGTGGCGATCTGCGCGTTCGCGTCGCGGCCCACCGCGCCCACCAGCGCCACCTGCGCACCCAGCTTTGCTGCGGCGCACGCCTGGTTCGCGCCCTTGCCGCCCGGGGTGGTGGCGCCGCCGGCGGCAAGGAGCGTCTCGCCCGGTTGCGGGTGGCGGGCGACGGTGACGGTGAGGTCGGCGTTGACCGACCCGACGACGGTGATCTGTGGCATACCGCCGGAGTATAGGGCGGGTTAGCGCACGACGGACTCGATGAGCAGCTGCGTGTACGGGTGCTGCGGGTCGCGCCAGATGGCCTCGGTGTGGCCGTGCTCCACGATCCTGCCCTGGTGCATGACGGCAAGGGTGGGGCACACCTCGCGGGCGACCTGCAGGTCGTGAGTGACGAAAATGAGGGTGCCGCCCGCCACCGTGTCCTCGATCAGGCGCAGGACCTGACGGCGGGTGGTGGTGTCGAGGGCGGATACGGGTTCGTCGGCAAGCAAAATGCTCGGGCTCGGGGCGGCGGCGCGGGCGATGGAGACGCGCTGGCGCTGGCCGCCGGAGAACTCGCGCGGCAGGCGGCCCGCGGTGCCCGGCAGCCCGACACGCTGCAGCACCTCGTCCGCGCGCGCCACGTCTACGCCGGCTTCGCGTATCGACGTACCCACGGCCATCCGCGGGTCCAACGACGAGTACGGGTCCTGGAAGACCATCTGCATGGTGCCGTCCACGCGCACGCTGCCGGCGGTGGGGGCGAGGAAGCCGGCGATGGTGTGCAACAGTGACGTTTTTCCGGAGCCGGAGCCGCCCACGATGGCGAGGCGCTCGCCGGCGGCGACGGAGAGGGAGACGTCGTCGAGCGCGCGGGTGCTGCCGCGGGTGAGGCTGACGTGGTCGAGGGTGACCACGGGCTCGCCGAGGGTCACGTGCGCCGCCGGCGGACCGGGCTGGGCCGCCTGCTCGAGCGCGCGGGCGTAGTCGGAGTCGCCGGCGACGATGCGCCCGTCTTTGAACACGAGCACCCGGTCGGACATGCGCTCGACCACGGCCAGGTCGTGGGAGATGAACAGCAGCCCCATGCCGCGCTCCGCCACGAGCCGGTCGAGCAGGTCAAGGATGTCGGCCTGCACCACGGCGTCGAGGGCGGTGGTGGGTTCGTCGCAGATGAGGATGTCCGGGTTCTGCGACAAGGCGAGCGCGATGAGCACGCGCTGGCGCTGGCCGCCGGAGAGCTCGTGCGGGTAGGCGTCGGGGCGGTCCACGCCGACGTCGGCAAGCAGCGCGCGGTCGACCACCCGGCCGATCTTCTTCAGCGGGTCCAGCGCCGTCATCGGCTCCTGGAACACCATGGCCACCTTCGTGCCGCGCACTTTGCGACGGACCCGGTCCGGCGTGCCCACCATCTCCACCCCATCAACGGTGATGGAGCCGGTGATGGAGCCTTTCGCCGGCAGGTCTGCAAGCCCCATGATGGACAGAGCCGTAACGGATTTGCCGGAGCCGGATTCGCCGATGATGCCCACGCGCTCGCCGCGGCCGACGCTCAAGGAGATGTCGTCGAGGATGCCGTCGATAGTGAGGTGCTTAACGTCGATCATCGCGCGCCCCCAGCAGGTTGAACCCCAGCACCGTCACGGCGATCGCCAGCCCCGGCCACAGCGCCAGGTGCGGGGAGGTGGCCAGGTACGGCTGGGAGGCCTGCAGCATGCGGCCCCAGGAGGCGTACGGGGCGGGCGCGCCCAGGCCGAGGAAGGACAAGCCCGCCTCCGCGAGGATCGCCAGCGCGAGCGCCACCGAGACCTGGGTGACCACGATCGGCCGGATGTTCGGCAGCACGTGGCGCAGCGCGATCACGGGCGCGGGCACCTTGGCCATCCGCGCCGCCAGGATGTAGTCCTGGTGCATTACCTGCATCGTCGCCGCCCGCGCAACGCGCACGAACCCGGGGATGCCGGCGATGCCGATGGCCAGCACCACGATCCAGATGGACGCGCCGAACACGGCCGTGAACACCATCGCCAGCAGCAGCGCCGGGAAGGCGAGCAGCAGGTCCGCGCCGGCCATGATCGCGCGCCCCGGCCCGCGCCGCATGCCCGCAATGACACCGAGCGGCACGCCCACCAGCGTCGAAAGCCCCACCGCGCCCAGGCACACGAACAGGGTGAGGCGCGCGCCGTCCATCACGCGCGAGGCGATGTCGCGGCCGAACTGGTCCGTGCCCATCCAGTGCGCCGCCGACGGCCCCTCGAGCCGCGCGGCGGGTGCGGCCTGCAGCGGGTCGTAGGGCGTCCACGCAAGCGAAATGAGCGCCGCCGCCACCGCGAGCGCCACAATCACCGCGCCGAGCATCCGCCGCCAGCTCATGCCCGCCGCCTTACCCGCGGGTCCACGGCCGCGTACGTCAGGTCCACGATCAGGTTCACCACCAGCGTGAAGGCGACGATGAGCATCATCACCGTCTGCACCGTGGTCAGGTCGCGGGTGGCCACCGCGTCAAGCAGCAGGCTGCCCAGCCCGGGGATAGCAAACACCCGCTCAATCACCACCGCGCCCACCACCAGCGTGGACAGCTGGATCCCGGCAACGGTGATCACCGGCAGCGCCGCGTTGCGCAGCACGGAGGAGAAGAGCACTTCGCTTATCGACGCCCCCTGCGCCCGCCCCGTCCGCACATAATCTTCCCCCATTTCCTCCGCCACGGCCGCGCGCACGTAGCGGGTGAGGATCGCCGCCTGCACCAGCGCCAGCGCCCCCACCGGCAGCACCATGTGGGCGGCGCTGCCCCACCCGTTGGCGGGCAGCCACCCGAGGCGCACCGAGAACAGCGCCACCGCCGCGATACCCACCAGAAAGGACGGCACCGCGATCCCCAGCTGGGTCAACCCGCCGACGATCGCCCCGCCGAGGGTGCGCTCGCGCCGGGCCAGGTACATCCCGGCCGGCACGGCCACCAGGATGGCAACCGCCATCGCGCTCAAGGTGAGGGCGAGGGACACGCCCGCGCGCTCGGCCACCGCGGCGGTGATGTCCTGGCCGCTGGCAAGCGAGATGCCGAAGTTGCCCGTGACCAGGCCGCCGACCCAGTCGGCGTACTGCACCACTAGGGGGCGGTCGAGGCCGAGCCGGACGGAGAGCTCCGCCACGTCGGCGTCCGAGGCTGTGACGCCCAGGGCCACGCGCGCCGGGTCTCCGGGCACCGCGCGCAGCAGCAGGAAGATGATCACGCTCGCGGCGACCATTAAGCCCGCAAACCGGGCAAGCGATTTGATCACGGCGCCACCTCAATATCCGTGAGGCGCAGGGAGTCGGTGACCACGTTCGCGTTCAGCCCGCCCACGCCCGGCGCGAACAGGACGATGTTGGGCGCGTTGACCAGGGTGAGCGCCGCCGCGTCCGCCATGATCGTGTCCACCGCGCCGGCCAAGTCGCCGGCGGCGATGTCCTCGCGGGCGGCGGGGGAGTCGTAGCCCAGGTAGTAGTCCGGGTTGCCAAACAGCATGGGGATGTCGCGCGGCTCCACGTGCGCAACCAGAGACGCCTGGTAGTCGTGGCCCTTGAGCACCTGGTTCAGCCACACGGCGGGGAACTCGACCGTCTCAAGGTGGACGATGAAGCCGACGTCGCGAAGCTGGGAGAACACCAGCTCCGCCGCCTCCTGCGCGTACGGCAAGTTGGGCACCGTCACCGTGATCTCCGGGGTGCGCCCCGCGAGCAGCTCGCGGGCGCGGTCCGGGTCGAAGGGGTAGTAGTCGCGGCCGGTGAACCAGGGGTCCGTCGGCGGCACCGGGGCGCCGCCGGTGTCGCGCGCAAGCCCGTCGTACACCACGTCGTTGATGGCGGCGCGATCCACCGCGTACGCCACGGCGCGACGCACGTCGGGGTCGTCGAAGGGGGCGCGGCGGTTGTTCATGGAAAAGAGCACCTCGCCGTTGGTCGTGCCCACCTCCACGCGGATGTCGTCGGGCAGCGTGCGAATCAGCTGCGGCGCCTGCATGGCCCACACCACGTCCACGTCCCCCACCCGCAGCGCGTTGACGGCCGAGACCGGGTCGTCGAAGTAGCGGATCGCGGCGTCGCGCTCGACGGGTCCCGCCCAGTAGTCCCCGCGGGCGGCGAAGCGGATCTGCTCACCCACGTCGAAGCGCTCCACGGTGTAGGGCCCCGTCCCCAGCGGGTCGGTGGCAAGGCGCTCCACGCTGGCCGGAGTCATCATCGCGCCCGTCAGCGTGCCCATGGACCACAGCCAGGTGTCCACGGAGCCGTCGATACGCACTCGCACCGTGTGCTCCCCAAGCTTTTGCGTATCGACGACTCCGTCCATCTGCTTCTTCAACCCATTCGTCCACCGGTTCTTCACGTAGTCGATGGAAAAGACCACGTCATCGGCGTCAAACGGGGTGCCGTCGGAGAATGTCACGCCCTCGCGCAGGTGGAAGGTCACCTCCTGGCCGTCGATGTCCCAGGAGGTGGCGAGGAACGGTTGGGGGTTACCGGAGTCGTCGATACGCACGAGCGTCTCGTAGACGTTGCCCACGAGTGCTTGCGGCACGGCAGCGCCGCCGGTGGTGGTGAAGTCCAAGCTCGCCGGTGCCGCGGCGGCCGCGACCACCACCTCCTCGCGCGGTGTGGGTTGCGCGCACGCGGAAAGCAGTGCAACCGAAAGCGTCGCCGCCGCAAACCTTCTTAAGGCCATTGGCGAGATGTTAGTGAATCACCGTCTCAACTTCGAACCACAGTGGCGAGGAGTGGCCGCGCACGTTGTTCAGGCCGAAGGACACCAAATCCGCGCGGTAGCGGTGCACCGCGTACTCCATCAGCTCACCGTTGTGCGTCAGGGCCTTCAGCTCAGTGACGATGACCGGCTCACCAGCCTTGATGCCCAGCCGTTTCGCCAGCTCCGCGTCGGCCTGCTCGATGGTGAAGGCGCGGGAGATGTTATTGAAGTCCGCGCCGGCGCGCACCAGCTCGCGGTGAATGGATTGTTCCTCCGTGTCCACCTTCTCCACCGTGTCAGCCAGCGAGTGGTGGAAGTAAAGCTCCTCGTCCACCAGGGGCTCGCCGTCGGCGGAGCGGGTGCGGCGCACGGCGAAGACCTCGGCGGATGCGCCGGTGCCGAACTTCGCGCCCACCTGCTCGCCCGCGGGGCGCAGGCCGAACTCCGCGACAACCTGGCCCGGCTCCTTGCCCATGCGGTAGATCCAGGAGGTGTTGGACAAGATCTCCTCGAACGTCTCGGTGCGCGTGTTCGACAGCACCAGCGAGCGCCTGCCGCGGCCCGAGGACAACAGCCCCTCCGCCCGCAGCGTTGCGACGGCCTGGCGCACCGGCCCCCGGGACGTCTTAAACTGCTCACACAGCTCGACCTCGCTCGGCAGCGACTGGCCCGCGGGGATGTGCCCAGCGAAAATCTCGTCGCGCAGGTAGTCCGCGATTTCCTCGTGCTGCTGCGGGCGGCGCAAAGGACCGGTGGGCAACTGGGCCATCGGAGGTCACATCCCTTCAACGTGTGGGGTACAACGGCGTAAGTGTAGACCACACGTCAAATGACTACCTATTTCTGCCAGTGGGTGGCGAGGATCTCCATCGAGTGCAACGCCTCGTCGTGGCTGCCGCCCTGCAGCGAGATCATGAGCTCGTCCGCCTTCGCGTGGTCCTTGAACCACTCCAGGTACTCCACCACTTGCTCGCCGGTGCCCTTCGCGGTGTAGCGCAGCATGTCCGTGATCTGCCGGCCTTGGTAGGAGTTGACGATGGCGTCGAGTTGGTCGTCGCTAAGCTTTGTGCCCCTGCGCTCGACGAACGCGCGGACCCGGTTGCGGTGGACGACCTTTTCTTGGCGGTCCGCGTCCTCGCTGGTGTCGGCCGCGGTGACGTTGACTGCGGCGATGCAGTACGGCTCGGGGTGGCGCTCCGAGGGCTCGTAGTGCTCCTTGTAGTAGGTGGTGGCCTGCTCCAAGTGCTGCGGCGCGAAGTGGGAGGCAAACGAGTACGGCAGACCCAGCTTCGCGGCCAGCGACGCGCCGAACATCGACGAGCCCAAGATGTAGAGCGGGACCTCAGTGTTAAAGCCCGGCACCGCGACCACGCCGTCGAGCGGCGACTGGTTCGACAGCCACGCTTGCAGCTCGACGACGTCCTGGGGGAAGCGCTCCGCGGACATCGGGTCGCGGCGCAGCGCCCGGCCCAGCGTCTGCTGGTCGGTGCCCGGCGCGCGCCCCAGGCCGAGGTCGATGCGGTCCGGGTACATCTCCTCGAGCATGCCGAACTGCTCCGCGATGACGTACGGGGCGTGGTTGGGCAGCATCACTCCGCCCGAGCCGAGGCGGATGGTGCTCGTCTTCGCGCCGACGTGCGCAATGAGCACCGCCGGCGTCGAGGAGACGATGGAATTCATATTGTGGTGCTCGGAGTACCACACGCGCGAGTACCCCAGCTCCTCGCCGCGCTGGGCGAAGTTGACGGAGCGCGCGATCGCGTCCCCCACGGTCTCGTCGGGGTAGCGGGTGCAGAAGTCGAGCAATGAGAGTGGGGTAGCCATGTCGCCCCACCGTACCCCTTAGGCGGCGATGACCTCGCCCGCCACGGATTCATTGGTGCCGGGGATCATGGCCGGCTTGGGGTTGGCGAAGTCGATGACCAGGCCGATGATGAACGCGACCACGACCGGCAGGAGCCAGCCCAGGCCCGCGGCCTGCAGCGGCGCCCACGCCACCAGGGGCTCGAGTGCGGATGCACCCCAGCCGAGGCCAATAAACGTTTCAATGAGCGACCACACCACCGCGACCCACACCGGCAGGATCAGCGCCCAGGTGAAGCGGGTCTTGGAGCGGAAGGCGGGCTCGATGAGGATGACGAAGATCAGCGCGATCGCCGGCGGGTAGAGGAAGCCGATGACCGGGGCGGCGATGGTCATGATGAAGCTCAAGCCCTGGGTGGCAAAGATCATGGACCACACCGTGAAGATGATCGCCCACATCCGGTACGACCCCACGAACTGCTCGGAGAAATACTCCGACGTCGCCGTGATCAGGCCGGTGGCCGTCGTCAGGCAGGCCAGGAGCACGATGAGGGAAAAGACGATCTGGCCGGCGGTGCCCATGGTGAGGTTGGAGGCATCCGCGAGCAGGCCCGCGCCGTTTTCGTAGCCGGCGCCGTCCGGGATGACGCGGCCGATGCCGCCCAGGCCCAGGTAGATCAGGGCGAGCATGACGCCCGCGCCGATGCCGGCCTTCACGGTGCCGCCGACGAGCGACGGGCCGTCGTAGCCCTTGTTCTTCAGGTTCGAGATCACGACGATGGCGAAGGCGAGCGCCGCGATCGAGTCCATGGTCAGGTAGCCCTCGAGCAGACCCGCGGTGAACGCGCCGTCCGCGTACACCTCGGCCGGTGCTGCGGGCTCTGCGTCCCAGCGGGTCAGCGCCACGGCGATCATGACCACCAGCAGCACCACGAGCGCCGGCACGAGGAACTTGCCCAGGGTGTCCATGATGCGGATGGGGTTCCAGCTCAGCGCCAACGCGATGCCGAAGAAGATGACGCTAAACACCGCGGTAGCCAGCGTGCCGGAGACGCCGAAGAGCGGAGTGATGGCCGTTTCCATGCTCACCGCGCCGGTACGCGGCAGCGCGTAGAACGCGCCGATGGACAGGTACGCCAGGATGGGAAAGACCACGCCGAAGACGCTGCCGGCGCGCTGCGCCAGGTCGCGCACGTTCGCGCCCGAAAGCGCAATCGCGATCACGGCCAGCACCGGCAGCAGCGCGCCCGTGCCCAAGAAGCCCAGGATGGCGGGCCAGAAGTTGTCACCGGCCTCGACTGCCAGCATCGGCGGGAAGATCAGGTTGCCGGCGCCGAAGAACATCGAAAATAGTGCCAGCGACGTCACCGCCAGCGTCGCGCCGGATACGCTCTTTCGGGCGCCCGAGTGAGTGCCCGAGTGCTCACCGGTCTGTGTTACGGCTGTGGAGCCCATTGGTCAAACCTCCCTTGATGCTGAGTGTGTGCACAGCATAAACGCCATCCCACGCCGCGAACAACCGGGTTCACCATATGGAATTTATTGGGTGAGCCGCTCCAGCGCCGCCAGGGGGATGTGCGCCCACTCTGGACGGTGATCGAGCTCGTAGCGGACCTCGTAGCGGGCCTTGTACACCTCATATTCGCGCAGCAGGTCCGGGTCATGCGCGCCGTAGCCCGCCAGCAGCGCCTCCACGCGCTCGCGCTCCCACGCCCGGTCAAACCCCCCGACCGCGCGGGCGTAGTCGAAGGAGCGCACCATGCCCGCAAGATCGCGCATCGGGTGGCCGGGGCGGCGCCGCTCGGCGAGTGATCGGGCCGGCTCGCCTTCAAAGTCCACCAGGTACCAACGATCGCCGCGGATCGTCTGCCCCAGGTGCAGGTCGCCGTGGATGCGCTGCACCGGCGCCGCGAGCCCCTCGTGCACCCGTTTGATGGCGGCGCCGAGCTCCCGGGCGTCATCGCAGGTGAGGTTGCCTTGGGTGGCGAGGGTGAAACCATCGGTGCCGTCGATACGCTTTTGCAGCATCGCGAGCGTGTACCCGCCGCGCGCGACGTGGCCCGTCACGTCCGCGATGTGCGGGCAGCCGGCGAGCGCGCGCTGCAGCTCAACGTCCGGGTTCGGGCCCGGCTCGAGGCGGCGGTAGACCTTCAGCAGCTCGCCGCCGACCACGAGCGTCGTGTTCGTCTGCTCCGCCCCCAGCGGCGCGGCCGGCCGTTCAAGGCCCGCAATGTGGCGCGCGTACGCGCTCGCGCCGGCCACCGTGTTCAGCGCGTCGCGGGTTTTGCCAGCACGCGTATCGACGAGCACCTGGTACACATCCCGGCCACCCCCGCGCTCAACCCTGACCAGCTGCCACTCGAAGTCGCCCGCCGGCTGCGCGTCGATCACCTCGGTGCGGAGGATCGGCTGCGTCTTCGTGGCGTAGAAGCGTTCGCGCGCAAGATCGATCACGCAGGGCAGACTATTGCTTATCGACGAGCTCCGCCACCGCCGCCCCAATACGCTCCACCGCCTCCTGGAGGATCTCGGGGCTGGTGGCAAAGTTCAGCCGCGCCTTGTGCTCACCCCCGGGGCCGAAGTCCCGGCCCTCGCTCAGCGCTACGCGCGCGTGCTCCAGCAGCCACGCCGCGGGCCGGTCGGTGGTGATGGCGGTGTCGGCGAAGTCGAGGAACATGAGGTAGGTCGCCTCGGGCTTGGTCACCTTGATGCCGGGGACGGCTTTCGGCAGGGCGTCCATGAGGTAGTCGCGGTTGGCCTTGAGCAGTTCCACCTCCTCGTCGAGGTATTCGCGGCCCAACTCGTAGCAGGCCTCGGCGCCGACGACGCCGAGGGTGCCCACGCCGTCGACGATGAGCGGCGAGATCGACTTCCACGTTTTCACGTCCTCGTCGTTGGAGAAGATGATCTGCGCGCACTTCAGCCCCGCGATGTTCCAGGCCTTCGACGTGGCGGTCACGGTGATGCACACGTCCGGGTTCTTCGCCGCGGCGCACACGTGGGGGCGGTCGAAGGTGAGCGGCGCGTGGATCTCGTCCACGATCACGCGCCCGCCGTACTTGCGCGCGATGGCGCAGACCTCATCCAACTCCTCCTCGGTGAACATCCAGCCGCCGGGGTTGAACGGGTTGGTCACGATGATGCTGCCGGCGCCGCCCGCGAACGCGGCGTCGACTTCGTCGAGGTTGAGGCCGCCGTCGGAGGAGACGTCGATACGCTCGCGCCCCGCGGCTTGTGCGACGGCGACGAAGGGGAAGTAGGCGGGCATCGGCACGATGACCGGGCCCTCGGTGAAGTATTTGATCGACAGCAGCACGCCGCGCACCACATCGGGGATAAGGAAGACGCGCGCCGGGTCGGGCCGCCAGCCGTAGCGCTCGCCGTAGAAGTCCGCGAGCGCGGTCTCGGCGCGGTGCGCGTGCGGGGCGGGGGTGTAGCCAAACATCTCGTTTTCGGCCGCCTCGACGATCGCCCGCTTTACCTCGGGTGCGGTGGGGAAGTCGCTCTCCGCGATGAACAGGGGGATGACGTCATCCTCGTACTGCGTCCACTTGCGTGTGCGGCGGGCCTTGAGTGCGTCAGGTGTTGGGAACTGCATGGGCACTACGGTAGCTACTCTTCGTCGCTGTCCGCATCGGTATCCACCGCGAACCCGAACGCCTTGAGCCGTTCGCGGTCCGCCGCCGACGACGACGCCGTGAGCCGCAGCAGCTCGGAGTAAATGCCGCCGGAGACCGCGAGCTCCTCCGGCGAGCCGATCTCGTCCACGTGTCCCTCGCGCAACGTAATGATGGTGTCGACGTCCGCGATCGTGGACAGCCGGTGCGCGATCATAAGGGTGGTGCGCCCCACCATGAGCGCATCCAGGCCCGCCTGCACGGCGCGCTCGGCCTTCGTGTCCAGCGCCGAGGTCGCCTCGTCCAACACCAGAATCGGCGCGTCCTTGAGCATGGCGCGCGCCACCGCCACGCGCTGCTTCTGCCCGCCGGACAGCCGCAGCCCGCGCTCGCCGATGACGGTGTCGTAGCCGTCGGTGAACCGCATGATGAAGTCGTGGGCGTTGGCGCGCTTGGCCACGTCGACGATCTCCTCAAGCGTCGCGCCCGGCTTGCCGTAGGCAATGTTTTCGTACACCGTGCCCGAAAACAGCGCCGCCTCCTGGAACACCACGCCCGTGGTGGCGCGCAGCTTCTCCACGTCCAGCTCGCCCACCTTCTCGCCGCACACGGTCAGGCTGCCGCGGGTGACGGGGTAGAGGCCCAGCAGCAGGTTCACAATCGTCGATTTCCCGCCGCCCGACTCGCCGACGAGGGCGATTTTCTCCCCGGCATGGGCACTGAAGGTGACGTCGTGAAGCACGGGCTCTCCGGGCGTGTACTCAAACGTCACGCCGTCGAACGCGAGCACTGGCTCGCGGACCTCAAGCGGCGCCCGCTGCTTATCGACGACCTCCGGCATCCCACTCGCCCCCGTCGCCTCAACGAGCTGGCGGTTCGCGGTGGCCTCGACGGGCTCGTCCATCACCTCGAAGTAGTCGCGCGAGCCCGCGACGGCGCGCTGGGAGGCGTCGACGATCCAGCTCATCATCGTCACCGGCTGGCGGGTCATGGTCACCATCTGGATGAGCATCACCATCTCGCCGATGGAGAAGTGGCCGCCGAGCGTGCGCGTGAACAAGATCAGGTAGATGCCCAGGAAGATCACGTCCATGGCAAGCCCGCGCACCGTGTCCATGGAGTGCCACCAGCGCGACTGCGGGCGGGTCACGTCGACGGTGTTGGCGTAGTGACGGCCGAATTTCGCAAGCTCGCGCACCTCCGCACCGAAGGACTTGGTCACCTTCACCTGGCCCACGACTTCGGCGAAGCGGCCGTTGGCCTCGTCGATGTTTTTGTTCTTCTCCTTCTCAAACACCTGCCAGCGTTTCGACGTCAGCGCAGTCAGCCACGTATACAGTGGAAACAGCAGCGCGAGCAGCACCGTCAGCGGCCAGTAGTAGTAGGCCGTGATGCCCAAGATGGCCACGATTTGCAGCAGCATGGGCAGGAAACTGTTGGCGAAGGACTGGATGAACATGGTCACGTTCGCAATCGAACGGTCCAGCCTGGCGATGATCGTGCCCGTGACCTGGCTGTCGAAGTAGCGCTGCGGCAGCGCCAGCAGCTTGGCGAAGTAGCGCGTGGACAGGATCTGCCGGATCCGCGCAACCATGACGTCGCCCAGGTAGCCGGAGATGTTGCGCAGCCCCGTCGCCGCAGCTTCGGCCGCGAACAGCGCCACCGCGAGCCAGGCGACGGTGCGCGTTGGCGCCGGGCCCTCCGCGCCGCCCGACAGGTAGCCGACAATGGTGTCGGTGGCCTCCCGGACGATGAACGGCGTCACCAACCCCAGCCCCGCCACCAGCGAGGAGATCACCACCACGCCGAGGTAGAACGGCCACAGGGCCGAGGAAGCGCGCAGGACGCGCATCAAAGACTGCATAATTTCGCCACCCTACCCGCGCGCTAGACTGACCCCCATGTTCACGCGCACCCGCCTCTTTACCGCCATTGTCACCGCCACGTTGCCGCTTGCGCTCGCAGGCTGCGTTACCGGTGAGGAGGCGCAAGACGCCGTCGAAGACGAGATCGAGGTAACCACGCCCGTCCACGAACCCGAGAAGGAGTTCGAGGTCGCGGAGGTCGAGCCGCTGGTGACCAAGGAGATCAAGGGTGAGCGCGTGAAGGACCCGGCGATGCCGCTTTCCTACAAGTGGCAGGGCACCCGCTACGCGCCCAACGGGTCGGTGGCGTACGTCGCCGTGACCAACGAGTCCGACGTGCCCATGCCCGCCGACGCACTGCGCCCCACCATGCGCTACAACGTGGGCGGCGGCGAGATGCGCGACGCGGCCCTTAACACCAGCCCCGAGGCCACCAGCGTGGACATCGTCGGCCTCGATCTGCCCTTGGGCCCGGGCGCTACCGTGAACGCGAAGTTTCCTTTCGACGTGTCCACGGGCAATTTGTGGGACGCGGAGTTCACCATCGGCAACGTCACGTTCAAGGGCAACCTGAACAACTAAAAGCAGCCGCGCAAGTATCCCAGCGGGTCGCGGGTGACGCCCTCGCCCACGCACATCGCTTGCCGACGGCTCCCGTACCCCTCCCACCCCACACCCTCCCCGCGCAGGTAGGACACGAGCCAGTCCGTGTACTCGCCGGCGAAGACGCTGGCCAGCTCGGTGGAGTGCGCCCCGGCGGGAAACTCAGCCTGCCACACGTTTCCGGGGGCGTGCTCGCAGACCTCGTCGACCCAGCGGCGGATCAGCGCGTCGGTGACGAACTGCCCCGCCACGTCCCTGCGCCCGCTGTGGTGCCTGCTGTGGTGCACGGCATCGATGTAGCGCCCCGCCGCGCCCTTCTTTAACCCCAGGCTTCTGCCCATGACGCGCACGAACGCCGGGCCCAGCCCGAGGCGGTCGATGCTGCGAGCCTGGGCTGTGAACTCCTCGCGCGTTGAGGACACCACCATGTCCACCTCCGCCAACTCCGTCGCGTCGAAGAGGAAGGGGCCCACTGCAGCGTCGGTGGGGTAGCGGCGGCGGAAGCGCCGGTAGCCGCGCTCGAGGCGCGCCGGGTTGTCGGCGGCGAGCCGGTTGAGCGCCTCGCGCGTCAACGGCGTAGACACTGCACCGCGTGCGGCCCACTTGCGGCCCTCGAACCCCGCGCGAGGGAACCCCGGCGAAGCGATGATGGCGCGGCGGAACTCGCCCTTGTAGTGGTCGCGACGCGTAAGCCACAGCGCGATAGCCGCGCCCGCAGAGTGCCCCACCAGCGTGACGTTGGTGGGGTCGCCACCGAACGCCTCGATGTTGCGCTGAATCCACGCCAGCGCCTCCGCGCAATCGGCTACACCCCTGTAATGCGCCGGCGGGTCCGTGTGCAGGGGCAAAAACCCCTCGAACTTCAGCCGGTAACCCACCCGCACCACCACGACCCCGCGCTGCGCCAACCCCTCCGGGTTGGGGGTGGGGTCGGTGTGGTCGCCAACCTCGAAGCGCCCGCCGTGGATCCACACCATGACCGGGTAGTCCGTCCCCGGCCGGGCGGCCTGAGGGGTGGTGACGGCGAGGGTGAGGGGG
>ERZ1031260.25-NODE-25-length-37163-cov-10.692869_pt1 | contig 37163 bp, 29 predicted proteins | sample MGYA00517287_ERZ1031260 | MGnify/ENA primary metagenome ERZ1031260 (study PRJEB33718, sample SAMN03159811) | human skin metagenome | collected 2014-02-25 | study: EMG produced TPA metagenomics assembly of the PRJNA266117 data set (Human skin bacterial metagenome... | reverse complement strand
TGACCACCTCGGCGGCGGCACGAAGGTCCTCGATGCGGGCGTTGGTGCAGGAGCCGAGGAACACAGTGTCGATCTTGATGTCGCGCAGCGGGGTGCCCGGGGTGAGGTCCATGTACTTGATGGCCTTCTCCGCGGCCTGCTTGGCGGCGTCGCCGGTAAAGTCCTCCGGGTCTGGCACGTTTTCGCTGAGCGGCAGGCCCTGGCCGGGGTTGGTGCCCCAGGTGACAAACGGGGTGAGCGCGGAGCCGTCGATCTCCACGACTGCGTCGAACTGCGCTCCGTCGTCAGTAGGCAGCGTCATCCAATAGGCAACCGCGTCGTCCCAATCGGAGCCCTTCGGCGCGTACTCGCGACCCTCGACGTAGTCAAAGGTCTTCTGGTCCGGCGCGACCATGCCGGCGCGCGCACCCGCCTCAATGGACATGTTGCAGATGGTCATGCGCGCTTCCATCGACAGCTTCTCAATGGCTTCGCCGCGGTACTCAATGACGTAGCCTTGGCCGCCGCCGGTGCCGATCTTCGCGATGATGGCCAGGATCAAGTCCTTTGCGGTCACGCCCGGCTGCAGCTCGCCGGAGACCTCGATAGCCATGGTCTTGAACGGCTTGAGGCTGAGCGTCTGGGTCGCCATGACGTGCTCGACCTCGGAGGTGCCGATACCGAACGCGATCGAGCCGAACGCGCCGTGCGTTGAGGTGTGGCTGTCGCCGCAGACAATAGTCATGCCCGGCTGGGTGATGCCCAGCTGCGGGCCCACGGTGTGCACGATGCCCTGCTTCACATCGCCCATCGGGTGCAGGCGCACGCCGAACTCCTCGCAGTTCTTGCGCAGGGTTTCCACCTGGGTGCGCGAGGTCGGCTCGGCGATTTCTAGCAGATTGCCGCTCACGATGCCTTCGGTCGGCACGTTGTGGTCTTCGGTAGCCAGGTGCAGCTCGGGGTGGCGCATCGCGCGGCCGGCCATGCGCAGACCGTCGAACGCCTGCGGCGAGGTCACCTCGTGGAGAAGCTGGAAGTCGATGTAGATCAGATCCGGCTCACCGTTTTCGCCCTTAGTGACGACGTGGTCGCGCCACACCTTCTCCGCCAGCGTTAAAGGTTGATCAGCCACCGCAACTCCTCCTTGGTTCCAGAATGCGAGATGATAGTATCCATGCCGTGAGACAGTATAGCGAAGACTCCGGGATCAAGGTCCTCGACCGATCCGTTGCCATCGTGCGTTCCGTTGCCAGGGGCGACAAGTCGCTGGCCAGCCTGAGCCAGGATACCGGCCTGCCGCGCGCCACCACCCACCGCATCGCCTCGGCGCTCGAGGTCCACCACATCCTCGCGCGCACCGCCGAAGGCGCATGGACCATCGGCCCGGCACTCGCCCACTTCGCCTCCGGCACCCCGCCTCAGCTCATCACAGCCGCCGGCCCGATCATCCGCCAGCTGGTCGAAACCACCGGCGAATCGGTCCAGCTCTACGAGCTCACCGGCGACACCCGCACCTGCATCGCCTCCGAAGAGCCCGAGTCCGGCCTCACCTACACCGTGCCCGTCGGTTCGCAGCTCTCGCTCGCCGCAGGCTCTGCCGCCCGGGTCTTCGGAGCTTTTTCGCTTATCGACGCCTCCCCCTTCCGCCCCGAAGAACTCGCCGATGTGAAGAAATTCCGCCTCGCGGAATCAGTCGCTGAACGCGAGGTGGGCCTGGCCTCTGCATCTGCGCCGATCTTCGACGCGGACGAACGCGTCGTCGCGGTGCTCTCCGTCTCCGGCCCGGCCGAGCGCCTCGGCCCCAGCCCCGCCGCAAAGGTGGGCAAGGCTCTCACGGCCGCCGCCGAGGAGCTGTCCGCCGCGCTGGCTTAGCGCCGATCGATCGCGTCGAGCTCGCCCGGCGGATATACGACGTTCTTCGCCAGCGGGATCTGGTGCGAGGCGCTTTCCAAAATGTGCATGAAGTAGCCGGCGGCGTTCGGGATCGCAATGATGTCGCCCGCCGCAACGCCGCGCGGGAAGCGGATTCTGCGCCGCAGAATCACTTCATCCTCGATACAGTACGCGCCGACCAAGAACGCCTCCACCGGCTCCGAGCCAGAATCCGAGTCAGCGCTGCGTTTCAGCAGGACCGGGTCGGTGAGGTAGTCGTCGGAGGTGGTGCGGCACTGGGTGCGGTTCATCGCCAGCCCAACGAGGGGAAGTCCGTCCGAGCGTGTCTTGACAAAAGCCACCTGGGCAAGGATGACGCCGCAGCCGTCGAGAAGCGAACGGCCCGGCTCGAGATGCAACCGCAAGCCGCGTGCCTGCATGGCCTCCGCGACACCGTCTGCGAGGACCTGCTCAAGCCATGCGCCGCGCGTCGGCTCCTGCCAGTAGGGGTACGTGTTGCGCAGCGGGTCGGACTTCCAGGTGAACGGCGCGGCGTAACCCTCGCGCTGCGCGGCGATCGCGGCCTGGTAGTCGCGCCACTGCGACTCGTGCTCGAGGTAGCGCATGGGCACACCGCCGCCGATGTCGATGAACTCCGGCTCGTGCCCGGCGTCGCGCAGCCGGTCGATCAGCTCCATGCACTCGCGCAGTGCGCTCGAGCGGTCGGCCGCAGCGTATCCATGCAGGTGGGCATGTACCCCGACCACACGCACGCTTGTCGACGGCTCTTGCAAATGCCTATCCCAATCCCGCAAGCGCTCACCAAAGCGCGTCGGCGGCATGGTGTCCGGATCCGGAGCGAGGCGCGGGGCGACCTTGGCCTGCGTGCCGGCGGCCTCGGCGAGCGCGTTGATGCGGTCGTACTCTGCGCGGGTGTCCACAGATATGACCACGCCGTTGTCGATGGCGAGTTTGAGCATCGGGTCCGGTTTGATTGCGGCGGAACAGATGATGCGCTCGCCCGGCATGCCATGGTCGAGGACCTGGCGCAGCTCGTTCTCGCTGGCCACGTCGACCCCGTGGCCGGTGTCACGCACTGTGTCGGCGAAGATGAGCCCCTTGTTCGCCTTGCGGGCGTAGAAGATCTTCGTCTCCACCCCCATCTTTTCACCGGCTGCGACGAGCTCGGCGATGTTCGCCTCCATCGGGCTCGAGTTGAGCACGTTGACCGGGCTGCCGAAGGTGTCGATGAGGCGCTGAGCCTCCTCCGGGTCGGTGAGCAGCGCTTCCGACCAGTCGTAGGTGCGCGGCTCAAGCGGTGGTAGGCCGTGAACGCGGTCGGGGTTGTCCATCGCGGCGGCGCTGACGCGGTCTGCCCAGCGCTCGATCACGTCGTGCTTGTCGCGTCGCAACGTGTCGTGGCCGAGGATGAGGCCCTCATTCATGCGGCCTGCTGCGGCGATGCGGGTCTGGCCGACAAGAGTGCCGTCGCGCTCGATGTGGAGTGCGTTCGTGTCGGCGAAGCGGGTGCCGATGCCGCGCTCGACGAGGTCGCCGACCAACGTGCCTTCGACGACGCCTGCGGGCGCGGTCACGGAGTCAATGACGACGGTCGCGCCGATCTGCTTAGCCAGATCGGCGAGTTCCTCGTCGCCGCGGTCGAAAACGTCGGTGCGGATGCGGCCTGCGTCGAGCATCGCCAGCAGATCGCGCGCCGATGCCGGCGGCGGGCCGAACGCGACGCGCTCCAGGGTGCGGGTCAGCGCGTCGAAGCGCTTCCCGCCCAAAGTCTCCCGACCGCCAAAGGAGGCACGCTCCACGATCGCCGGGTAAGCATCGCGGAACGCGAGCGCGACCGCGAGTGCCGGGGTCCAGGGGCGCTCCCCCTCTGCTGCTGCGAGCGAGGTGCGCAGCTCCTCGACCGGATCGCCGGAGAAGTCCTCGCCGGCGAGCACCGCACTGATGTCCGCCTCGCTGCCCTCGCCGCCGACGATTTGCAGCACCTGAGTGGCGCAGTCGGTGAGGATGGCGAGCAGTTCGTCGAAGTCGGCACACTCGAGGATCTGCTCGGATGCAGATTCAATGACTGGGGCGAGCTCGAGCGCGGCCGCGTCGTCCGGGTAGGCCTTGACCTCCATAAACCGCCCGGTTCGCGTCACCGGGTAGAACACTTTGGCCTTGGCATACCGGGTGACGTCGATGAACGTCAGCGCCGCGCCGCGCACCAGCGCGATATCGTCCTCGCCCACCGGGTCGAGTTGGGATGCGGGGTACGCCGGCGCAATCACTGGCAGCCCGGCGATGTCGGCACCGGCCAAGGACCCAGGCCAGCGCTGGGCGTGGCCGGTGGTGAGAAGAACTTCCTCGAAAGGCTCGCCGTGGAGAAGCACGCAGGCGTCGTCAAGCGAAAGCTCCCTGACTGCTTCCGACCTGATCTCGAGCGAGCAGCGCGGCGGGAGGTGCTCCTCGAGTGCACGCCACGAGGCCTGGAGGAACCTGCCGACGGTGTTGCGCGGCGGGAAGGGGTCGGTGGCGCCGCGCCAATCGTTGAAGCTGCCGAGTTGGGTCTCGATGACGTGCGCGGGCACGTTGAGGAGCCACTGGTCGGGCAGGAACTCCTGGAATGCGCCGTTGCCGGACGCTGTGTCGAGAGGGCCATCGTTGAACACCGTGAGTTCGATGGCGGCGCCGCGTTGGCGCGCGCGTTCCATGAGCGCTTCGGCGGCCCACAACCCGCGCGGACCTGCGCCGATGATAGCTACACGCATCGCTGCACCCACTCATCGTTGTAGACGGTATCGAGGTACGCACGGCCGTCGTCGTGGAAGATCGCGGCGATCTCGCGCGCGCCTTCGCGCGCAAGCTTATCGACGGCATGGGCAACCGCCCCGCCAGAAGCACCCGGCACAAAGCCAGTGGAGCGCGCCAAGCTTCGCGCGGCTGCGATCGCGTCCTTGGCCGTGACGCGGATCACGCGGTCCGGTTCAACTTCGTTGGAGAGCTCGGGCACCACCCCGGCACCGTAGCCGGGGAGAATGCGTTCACCGCGGGTGCCGTCGAAAAGCACTGAGCCCTCTGCATCGACTGCAACGACCTGGGTGCCGTAGTTGTGCTCGCGAATGTGGCGCAGGCACCCGCCGACGGTGCCGGTGGTGCTGACCGAAACCACGAGGACCTCCGGCGCGTGGCCGAGCTGGTCAACGATCTCCGCCATCGTGCCGAAATCGTGCGCGTCGAACGCCGCACGGTTGGAATACTGGTCGAGGTTCACAGCGCCGAGTTCTTCTTTGAGCTCCGCGACCTTCTTGCGGCGTGCAGCGAGCCAGTCACCGGTGTCCGGGTCCGGTTCCGTGACCGGGTGCAAGGTCGCACCGAGTGCTTTGATCATTGCGAGGGTGGCGGCGTTGGTGCGCTGGTCCACCACGCAGTGGAACTCCCACCCACCCGTGACAGCCTCGCGGGCCAGAGCTACACCGAGGTTGCCGCTGCTCGACTCGACGGCGATGGCGCCTGGGTAGAGAATGCCCTTCTCGGTCGCGTCGGCGACCAGTGCGCGCGCAGTGCGATCCTTGGCGCTGCCGCCGGGGTTGAAGGATTCGAGCTTGCCCCACACCTCAACGACGTCGGTGGCGGAATGGTCGAAGCCCGCGGACAAATCCACGAGCGGGGTGTTCCCGATGGCGCTGAGCAACCCACCTGGAAGGTAATCGGGTGACGCGGGAAACTTTTCAGTTAAAGGCATGCAGCCCAGCTTATGTCAAAGCTGGGCTGCACCTATTATTTCAAAGTTGTACCCCGTACGGGATTTGAACCCGTGTTACCGCCGTGAGAGGGCGACGTCCTAGGCCGCTAGACGAACGGGGCGCGTACGCGTTTGCGACTTGGTAATCATAAAAGATTGATCAGCCCAACGACAAATCCCCAGCTGGCGACGACTTCGCTACATCGGGTAGACGAGCGGGCGGGCGATAGAAACCGCCACTGCTTGGCCCACTTCAGGTCGCATCGCGGTCGAGGTGCGGGCGCGGAACACCACGCTGCCAACCTGCACACTGACCGAGTAGCCGGTGACCTCGAAGAGCACAGAGGTAATTTCGCCGCGCCGGGACTGCGGGCCCGGTTCTGAATCGACCGTTACTGCCTCCGGCAACACCGCGACTCTGACTTGCGGCGTCGGTTCGCCGATGACTTCGACTTCGCTCAGATCCCAGGCGAAGGCCGGGTCCTCCGTGATCACCTGGCCGCGGTCCACGCGACCGTCGAGAAGCGTGGCATCCGCGATGAACGATGCGACCCAAGGTGTGGCTGGGCGGGTGACAATCGTGTGCGGGGTGTCGAACTGTTCAAGTTGGCCGTCGCGGAGGAGTGCGATGCGGTCGGCGATGGCGATGGCTTCCTTGCGGTCGTGCGTGACGTGCACGGTGGTGAGGTCGGATTCGCGCGTGAGGGTCACCAGCTCCCGGCGCAGCGAGTCGCGCAACGGCTCGTCGAGGGCGGACAGCGCTTCGTCGAGAAGCAAGACTTTCGGGGTGGAGACGATCGCACGCGCGAGGGCGACCCGCTGGCGCTGGCCGCCGGAGAGCGTCGACGGCCGGCGCTTGCCGTAGCCCGCAAGGCCAACCTGCTCGAGCGTGGCCTCAACTCGCTGTCGCTGCTCCTGCTTCCCCACCCCGCGGCGCTGTAGCGGGTAGGCCACGTTTTGCGCGACGCTCATGTGCGGCCAGACTGCGTGCTGCTGGAACACCATGCCCATGTCGCGCTTTTCCGGAGGGGTCGAGGAGACGTCGGTGCCGTCGAGAGCAATTGAGCCTGACGACGGCTCGATGAAACCAGCTACCGATCGCAAGAGCGTCGTCTTGCCGGACCCCGACGGACCGACGAGGGCAACGAACTCTCCGCTGTTGACGGTGAGGCTCACTTCGTCGAGGCCGACGGTGCCATCGGGGAACACGACGGAGAGGTTGTCGATTGCGATATCGCTCATCTAAGACTCCTTGGAGGGACCCCGAACCGTCAGCGCCAGCGCGACAATGCCGATGATCGCGAACATCAAAGCGAGGGCGGAGGCCTGGTTGTAATTGCCGGATTGCTGCAGGTTGAACAGTTGCACGCCGATAGTTGTGGTGCCAGGTGCGACGAGCAAAATGGAGACAGTGAGCTCGCGCACTGCGGTCACAGCCACTAGCACGGCGCCGGAGAACACAGCAGGCAGAGCCATGCGTCCACTGGTGTCCCAGATCGCGCGCAGCCGGCCAGCGCCTGAGATCTGCGCTGCTTCCTCGACCGCGTCCGGGGTCTTCGCCAGCGGCGCGCGCACGGCCTGCAGCACCATGGCGGTGAATGCGCAGACATAGGCGAGCAAAATCACCCAGCGCGTGTTGTAAATGCCGGTGTAGCGGCCGAAGATGACCCAGCCGACGCCGATGATCAGGCCTGGCAGCGCTGCAGGGAGCAGCGTGAGCAGGGAAAGCGGCGTGTTCATCCGCGAGCGGGTGCGGGTGACCAAGATGCCGATTGCCCATCCGAGTAGTCCGCACAGCAGGGCGGCCCCGCCGGCGAGGATGACGGAGTTGGTGAACCCGTCGACTACCCGGGGGTTACCCAACGTTTTCGAGAAGTTGTCGAAGGAGATGTTTTCGGCATTAAACGGCACACCAGGAGCGGGAAGGAGTGCGCGGTAGGTCAAGCCGAGCAGCGGCCCGACGGTGATGGCGAGTGCGAGTACCCAAGTCACGATGGTGACTGGGAGTTTGGCAGTACCGAGGGCGAGCTTCATCGTGCCACCGCCGGTCACGGTGGATGTCTCGTGCCGCGAGATAACGTAATCGGCAACGACCGCCGCGACGCCGAGCAGCATGAGCACAGCACCGACGGTGGAGACAACCTGCAGCGGGTTTGAGACGGTACCGGATTCCATCATCCGGTACACCATGGTGGCCAAGGTTTCGAACCGCACCGGCGAACCGAGAATCGAAGGGATGCCGAAGTCCGCCAGGTTGGACACGGCGGTCAAGGTGAACGCACTGAGAAACGCTGGCCCGAGAAGAGGGATGGTGACGGTGCGAAGGGCGGTGCCGCTGGATGCGCCTCCTACCCTTGCGGCGAGCTCCAAATCGGATGGGATTGAACGAAGCGCCGCAGAGACGATGACGTACACGACCGGGTAAGAGTGCAGCGTCATCAGGAAGACGATGCCGTCGGCACCGTAGAGGTCCCAGATCGGGCGGTCGAACACCGCGTTGAGCCCCTGGTTCCGTCCGAAAAGTTGCAACCAGGAGATGGCGCCGACGAACGGCGGAACAAGCAACGGAGAGAGGAGGAAAAGGCGCAGGCCAGAGGTTCCGCCCACGTCGGTTCGCTCCAGCAGGATTGCGACCGCCCCGCCGACTACCACAGCGCCAACGGAGGACAACACCGTGGTGTAGAGCGAATTCCAGGTCGCTATGCCCAGCCCTTGCTCAATGAGGACAGGAAGCTGGTTGCCTCCCAGCGCGAGCGAGATAACCAATGCCAAGGGAGCAGCGAACACCCCGATTGCGACAAGCCACACCCCAAGGTGCGCCAAGCGGAGCCCGAAGGTGAGTCCTTCTTTGCCCCGTGCCACTGCCCCGTTACCTACTGCAGCGCGTTCTGGAAGAACTCGACCGAGCGAGTCCGGTCATCGGTCAGCGTCTCCAGGTCAGCTTCCATCAGCTTGATGTCCTTGAGCTCAGGCGCGTCACCCGGGGTGCCGACTCCGTCGATCACCGGGAGGTAGTTCTGCTCGACCGCTAACTCCTGGCCCTTCTGGGACAGGATGAAGTTGATGAAGAGCTCCGCAGCCTTCTGGTTCTGGGAATCCTTGAACACCGCGATCGGCTCAGTGATGTACGGCGAGCCCTCGGAGGCGTAGACCTCCTTGATCGGAGAGCCCTTGTCGGCCAAGTCACGCACGAGGTAATCCACGACGATGCCGACCGGGTGACCGCCGCCCGCAATCTCCTGCGAGGTCGGGCCGTTTGAGGCGGCGATCATCGGGTTGTTCTCGCCGAGCGCGGTGATCCACTCCTCGCCGAGCTGAGAGTCGTTCATCCACACGGTCGCGTTGTATGCGGCCGCACCAGACACGGCCGGGTCCGGCAGCACGATCTTGTCCAGGAAGCGTTCGTCCGTGAGGTCCGTCCACGACTGCGGAGCATCTGCCTCGTCGATGACCTGGGTGTTATATGCGATTACTGTCGGGATGAGGCGGGTTCCCACGTAAAAGGAATCCGGGTCAACCGCATCTTCAAGGACATCGTCGGAGTCCACATTCTCAAACTTGGCCAGAAGGTCGTTCGACTTGAACTCCTCAAACGTCGGAGCGTCGGCGGCCCAGATCAAGTCCGCCTCGACCGCGCCGGAGCTGCGCTCAGCCTCAATTCGAGCCTTCAGCTCGCCGGTGCCCGCGCGGTGGACCTGCACATCAATGTCGGGGTGCTCCTCGTTGAATGCCTTGATGATCTCATCAACCTTTTCCTCCGGCTCGGAGGTGTAAAGGGTCAAAGATGCAGCTTCGCCAGCACCGGCTCCATCGCCTTCGCGAGCCGCGGAGGTGGCGGTGCCGTTGTCCGCCGCAGTAGTTTCGGGAGTTTCTTCTGGCGGCTCCGAGCAACCGGCAAGAGCGATAGCGGTGGCACCCAGAAAGGCAATGACGGGCGAGGTCTTTCGTGCGGTAAACAATGCGTCTCCTTAGCTTCGCTTAAGATCGCGCCAACCATAGCACTGGGAGTTCACCCGCGCCGGACAACAAAAACACGCGAAGTAAAGACCCTTTATCCGGGGCTTCCCCGCAGCGCTAGCGGTGTCACTCCACGCCGAGGGCCGGCCCGACAGTTTCCCACGTGAGCGGCAACTGCCGCTTAAACGTGCCCATGTTGTGCGTGCCTTCGGTGAGCTCATACCAGTCGTAGTCGACATCCTTGGCATCCGCGCGCGCCATGAAGTGTCGCGAGCATACGTACGCCACCTGCTCGTCAGGTACGAGGAGGAAGTCGGGAGAGTCGGTCATGCGGTCGTCGTGTTCCGAGTGAATGCCGCGAGACGCAGTGAGGAACAGCTGCTTTCCACGCAGCGCGTCAAGGTTGTTCACCGCAGAGTTCGCTTCCCACCCGGAGCTGAAAGGGCCGCCCCACATCTTTGAGGGATCACCGTTGTAGAAGCGCACACCGAGTCGCGCGAAGGACTTCCCCACCAACCCGGATGTCGACGGGCACGACGAGAATGTTCCTGCTGCAACGAACCGGTCCGACATCGTCGCGATCATCAGCGCCGGCCCGCCATGTGCTGAGGCGCCGGCGATCGCGTCGCGCCCGGTTCCGTGGAACACCTCGTCGATCACCGGCGGCAGCTCGTGAGACAGATACGTCGCCCACTTCAGCGTCCCAAATTCGCCGTGCGGCTCATTCCAGTCGGTGACCATGGTGCCGCGAGTGCCCCGCGGCGAGACGACGTTGACGTTCTTGTCTGCGAAGAACTCCACCGTCCCGTCGTAATCAGTCCACGGCGTACCGCCCGCGCCGCCAAGCAGGTAGTAGGTCGGCCGCGGTGTGAGGTTGTCCGGGCCGCCGACCGGCGCAATCACCTCATTGACAATCTCCTTGTCCATCGACGGCGAGTACACGGTCACCCGCCACACCGTTGTCGAGATCTGCTCAACGCCGCGCAGCTCACCGATCGGCCCGTCAGTATTGGGAGTCACCGGTTGGGCATTGTTGCTTATCGACGATCCCCCGAACAGCGCCTTGCCCAACACACCGCCCAACACACCGCCCATCAGGCTGCCCATCACCATCGCTGGCCCGGCTGCGATCGGCGAGCTGCTCAAGCTACTCCGCCCGTCGTTAAGCGGGCCCGGAGCATCGGGCACTGCAGTGGCCGATGGTGCAGTGGCAGCACCGAGCGTCAGCGATGCAGCGAATACTGCTCCAGCGATGCGGCGGTTAAGCATGCACTTCCTCCTAAAATTTCCCCCCGTAACGTGTGTTCATGCGCAAATGCTACCGGGTGGCATGCGGATTAGCGGCTGCTTGCGCTGCTGTTTTCGCGATCCAGCGGCTGCGGGGCCTCAGATGTTGGCGGCTCGGACGTGATCGGAGTTGCGCGGTGATAGGGCTGCACGCCCATCGCTGGGCCGAGGCGGCGCCAGCTTTCGCGCATGGAGTCCTCAAACAGCCCCCAGCTGTGCGTGCCTTCGACAAGCGGGTACCAGCTCACGTCCAGGCCGGCAGCACGCGCGGAATCCACGAAGTATTTCGAGCACGCGTACGAAGCGGCCTCGATCATCGCCGGCGGGCCAAGGCGTTCCGAAGAATGCTTGATTCCGTCGATTTCACCCGGGACTCCCTGGGCAGCGGCGATGAACAATTCGGTATCACGCAGCGCGTCGAGGTGTAGGACTGGCGAGTGGGCAGCCCACGCCTCGTCGCCGGGGTAGCCCCACATCCTCACCGGGTCACCGCCGTTCATCTTCACCGCCGAGGAGGTGTAGAGCCCGCCAACCACACCCGTTGTCGAAGGGCACCCCGAGTAGGACGCTGCTGCGACAAAACGATCGGGGTCATAGGAGGCGATAGAGATCGCAGGTCCTCCGGACATAGAGATTCCGGCGATGCCATCGCGTCCGGTGCCCGAGAACATTTCGTCGATAAGCGGAGGGAGCTCCTTGGTCAAGTACGTCAACCATTTGTTCGTGCCGGTTGCCGGGTCGTCGATGTACCAATCCGCCTGCATGGACGAGACGGAGCCGATGGGGGTGACCACGTTGACGAGCTTGTCGGCGAAGAATTCTTGGTAGTTGGAGGAGTTGCGCCAGGACCATCCGCCAGCAGCGCCATCTGCGCCCATCATGAGGTAGAAGGTGGGGCGGGGTTCGGTGTTGTCGGGCCCACCGGGCAGGATGACTTCGTTTTTCACCTCACGGCCCATGGCGTGCGACCACACGACGACCTCGTAGATGTCGTTCTCAACGTGCGAGATCCTGCGGAACTCGGCTGGCTGTGCGTCTTCGTCCGGGAACGTGTCTGCCGCATCTGTCCAGCCAGAGCTGAGCGACGCGTTGGAGCTGCCGAGTCGCTGATACATCTGCGAACCCAGCAAACCTCCGCCGAGTGTGGCGAGGATTAGGGCTGGGACTGCAAACAGTGGGAAGTTCGACGACAGGCTGAGTCCTGCAAATGGGATGCTGGAGGCGTCGTACACGCTTGAGCCGGTGTCGGTGGGGTTGCCTGTGAGCAGCGATGACAGCGGGTTCACTGCGGAGAGTGTGTCGGCGACAGAACTCCCGCTGCTGGCACCGGCAGTCACCGGGGCGACGAAGGTGGACGACACTGCGGCGGCGCAGATCGCCGTTGCCAAGACGCGGGGAAATTTCGACATGCAAACAACTTACCCCGCAGGCACCACACCCAGGTGCGGGATGGGAAAAACTCCCAGCTGGTCGGACCAGACTGGGAGCTTCGTTGTACCCCGTACGGGATTTGAACCCGTGTTACCGCCGTGAGAGGGCGACGTCCTAGGCCGCTAGACGAACGGGGCATTAGGACACAGAACTTCACAAAGCTCTGCAGCTGGCCTACCAGGACTCGAACCTAGAATGACGGTACCAGAAACCGTAGTGTTGCCAATTACACCATAGGCCATTCGTTTTCCAGGCCCGTGGGGCGCTGAACAACGTTGATTACTATAACCACCGGCCTCGATTCGCACCAAATCGCCAGCTTAAGCGCCAAATTCGGCGAGAGAATCACACTGGTGCGATTCTTCGAAGCGAAGCTACTGAGCTGGCGCAGCCTCGTACGGTGTGACCGCGCGGGCAGCTCGTAGACGCGCCAGCGTGGAATCGCGGCCCAGCAGCTCCATGGACTCGAACAGGGGTGGGGAAATCGCCTCACCGGAGACGCCGACACGAAGCGCGCCGAAGGCGACGCGCGGCTTCAACCCGAGGTCGTCGATAAGCGCCTTGTTCAGAGCGACTTCAATGTTGGGCGTGGTCCACTCCCCTTCACCGAGCGCTTCAAGCGCAGCGATGCCTGCGTCAAGCGGCTCGACTGCGGTCTCTTTGAGGTTCTTCTTCGCAGCCTTCTCCTCCAACACGAGTTCCTCGTCGGCGGTGACCAGGAACTTCAGCAGCCCGTACGCGTCGGAAAGCACCTTGATGCGCGTCTGCACCAGCTCGGCCGCAACAGCGAACTTCTCCTCCGGGTAGTCGGCCGGGAAGTCGGTGTACTCGGTGAGGTAGTCGCGCAGGCGCTGCGTGAAGTCTGCCAGCTCGAGCATGCGGATGTGGTCCGCGTTGATCGCTTCCAGCTTCTTCTGGTCGAAGCGGGCCGGGTTGCCCAGCACGTCGGAGACGTCGAAGGCATTGATGAACTCATCGACGGTGAAGATGTCCTGGTCCGACGACAGCGACCAGCCCAGCAGTGCAAGGTAGTTGATCATGCCCTCTGGGATGATGCCGTTGTCGCGGTGGTTGAACAGGTTCGATTCCGGGTCGCGCTTGGACAGCTTCTTGTTGCCCTGGCCCATCACAAACGGCAGGTGGCCGAACTGCGGGGTGAAGTCGGTGATGCCGATGCGCTTGAGCGCCTCGTACAGCGCCATCTGACGCGGGGTGGAGGACAGTAGATCCTCGCCGCGCAGCACGTGGGTAATGCCCATCAACGCGTCGTCGACCGGGTTAACCAGCGTGTACAGCGGCGCGCCGTTGGAACGCGCCACCACGAAGTCCGGCTGTGTTTCCGCCTTGAAGGTCACCTCGCCGCGCACCAGGTCGTTCCAGGTCCAGTCCTGCTCCGGCATGCGCAGACGCCAGACGGGTTTGCGACCTTCCGCCTCGTACGCCTCTATCTGCTCCGGGGTGAGGTCGCGGTCGAAGTTGTCGTAGCCCAGCTGCGGGTCGCGGCCGGCCGCCTTATGGCGCTCAACGACCTCTTCGTTGGTGGAGTACGCCGGGTAGACCTCACCGGCCTCGATGAGCTTGTCCAGCACATCCTTATAGATGTCCATGCGCTGCGACTGGCGGTACGGCTCGTGCGGCCCACCGGTGACCACTCCCTCGTCCCACGACATACCCAGCCAGTTCAGCGAATCAATGATCGCCTGGTACGAATCCTCCGAGTCGCGCGCGGCGTCCGTGTCCTCGATGCGAAAGACGAACGTGCCGCCATCGTGCCGCGCTTGCGCCCAGTTGAACAGGGCGGTACGCACCATGCCGACGTGCGGAGTACCGGTCGGAGACGGGCAGAAACGAACGCGCATTTTCGAGGCTTCAGTCATGCGGTTCATGCTACAGGTCGCCCCCTACAGGCCGAGAAGCACGATGCTTATCGACGGCCTATTTGGACTGCTTAGACAAGAAAGCCCATACTTCCTCGGCAGCGTTTGGATACGCGAACCACTCGTGGCCCCCGCCTTCGACCTTGACAACCTGCACTGGCTTGGCGCAGCCGCGGGCAGAGACACGGGAAGCATTGACCGCGGCGGGCGAAACGTCGATGCCGCCGGCGCAGAGGTTGCGGCGTTCGTAAGAGGAGAAGACCTCCTGGAAGTTGAGCACGCGGGCGCCCCTGCGCTCACCGCCGTAGTACGGAATGACCTGATCGTTCATGCCGTGGATCGCATAAAAAGCGATCGGCCGGTTTTGGCAGTTCATGTTCACCGGAGTGTAAAAGGCCCCGGACACGCTGGCGACACCAGCAAAGAGATCGGCCATGTGGCAAGCAGACACTGCTGCCATACCGCCACCGGCGGACATTCCGGTGGCGTAGATGCGGTTTCGGTCGATGTTGTAGTGGCGGCCGAGATCATCGATCATGGCGCGCACGAACGCGATGTCTTCGCCGGGGCCGGTTGCCGCGGTCGCCTGACCCTCCCAAGAGGCTCCGATAGCGCGCGGGTAGACGATGATGGCCTCGCGGCCCGCGGTGGATTCGCGCAGCCGGGAGTAGTTGCGGAAGTCTTCTGTCGAGTTGCCCAAGGCGGAGTATCCCACCACAACAGGCATCGGGCGCGAAGGGTTGTAGTTCGCCGGAACCCAGACCAGGTAAGAACGTCCGTTTATAGAGAGTTCCCTGTTTTGGCCGTTGGCAACTGGGCCGTTGGGTAAGACTGGCAGCGAGGACCCGTTCCCCAGAGACTCGGTTGCCATCCGCACGAAATTGTCCCACTCGGTCGCGGCTTGATCGACGGCGGAGGCAATATCGCGCTGGATCTGCGACGAGAGGTCCTGGGCGCCTGCTTGTGGGCCTACGGCGATCCCTACCGCCACCGCGATCGCCGCTCCGGTGGCCAACACACGGAGCTTCACATGTTTGAACACTGCATTTACCTTCCACAGAATGCGCCGCATGCGTCACTGCGACAACCACAGAAACTAGAACATTAATACGGGGCCAACGTCGGGACAACCAGGGCTTCACTCCCATGATCGCGCCAAATTCGCGGAGCGATACACTGTGTCCCCATGCCATCTTCCCGGCTGCCGTCGCGCCCGTCCTCCGCACCAGACTTCCTGCTGTCGCGTACTTCTGGATCCGTCCGGACGCAGGGCGTAGAGCGCACGTTCACCGATGTGCGCGAAGCGTCCGCCGCGCTCACCCGGGGCGAGGTCGAGATGGTGGTCGGCGCGCTTCCGTTCAACAAAGCAGAGCCAGCGGCGCTCACAGTCCCAGCCTCGATCATCCGGGAACCAGGGATCCTGAACCCGCACCCTTATTACCGCGAGGGCCCCGGTGCAGTTCTCCACGCCCGGGTTGCTGGAGTCGATCCGTCCCCAGAGGAGCATCTGCGCCGCGTTGCTCTTACTGTGGACGAGATCCGCCGCACGGCCCTTGAAAAGGTAGTACTGGCTCGCGCGGTTGATATCGCGTTTGATCCCCCCGTCGATCCCCGGTTGGTTGCCGCCAGACTGATCGACCTGGCTGCTTCAGGCGACGGGTTCATTGCAGACCTCTCACCCGCTGGGCGAGACGGGCACTTCCTCGTGGGGTCTTCCCCTGAGGTGCTGGTCAAGCGCCAGGGTGTGCGCGTGAGTTCCTACCCGCTGGCGGGTTCCGCGGCGCGGAAAATCGACGATCCCGTTGCGGACGCGGCAGCCGGCGAGCGGCTCGCTTCCTCAGCGAAAGACCTCGAAGAGCACCGGTTCGTGGTTGAGCACATCCGCGACATTCTCGCCCCCTTCTGCACCGAGCTCACCGTGCCGGCGCGTCCCATCTTGGAGAAGACGAACGAGATGTGGCACCTCGCCACCCCGATCGCGGGAATCCTGCGAGAATCTCCGACCACGCCAGCGCCGAGCGCGCTTGAGCTCGCAGAGATGCTCTACCCCACTCCCGCAGTGTGCGGAACGCCGCAGGATATTGCGGCGAAAATGATCCTGCAGACGGAATCGGATCGCGGTTTCTACGCGGGCGCGGTTGGATACACCGACGCAAGCGGCGACGGTGAGTACATGGTGGCGATCCGCTGCGCTGAGGTCAATGGCGCAGGAAACCAGGCCCGCGCGTGGGCCGGCGGCGGGCTGGTCGCGAGCTCCGACCCCCGGTCGGAGCTGGATGAGACCACCGCCAAGTTGCGCACGATCTCGCGCGCGCTCAGCCTGTAGTTGAGAGCGAACTACGCACGCTCGACCGGGTTACCCAAGCGGCCGATGCCCGGAATTTCAACCTCGATGTAGTCACCCGGAACCATCGCGGCGGTACCGGCAGGTGAGCCGGTGGCCTGCACGTCGCCGGGCAGCATGGTGAAGGAGGCGGTGACCCACTCGACCATCTCCCCGATGCTCATGATCATCTGGTTGGAGTTGGAGTCTTGCTTCGTCTCCGTCTTGCCGTCGCGCGTGAGGTGCGCCTTGATCGGCAGGTTGGTGAAGTCGAACTTGTCCAGGTCGGTCTCAATCCACGGGCCGAGCGGGCCGAAGCTGTCGATGCCTTTCGCGCGCGCCCACTGGCCGTCGGCAAATTGCAGGTCGCGGGAGGAGACGTCGTTGATAATGGTCACGCCGCGCACGACGGACTTCCACTCGCTTGCTTTAACGTTCTTGCACGGCACGCCGTAGACGATCGCCAGTTCACCCTCGAATTCCACGTTTGTGGCAAAGTCCGGGATCTTGATCGGCGCACCCGGACCGATCACAGCCGTAGACGGCTTGATAAAAATTGTCGGCGGCAGGTGCTCGGAAGATTGCTTGAACACCTCGGCGACGTGGTCGGCGTAGTTGCGGCCCACGGCGACGATCTTGCTGGGCAATGTCGGAGCCAGCAGGCGCACGTCCTCAAGCGCGTATTCCTTGCCGGTGTACTCCGGCTCCGTGAACGGGGTGCCTGCGATAGCTTTCGCGGTGGTGCCTTCGTCGTTGATAACGGCGAAAGTCATGCCCTCAGGTGTTGCAATTCGTCCAAAACGCATGGGCTTGAGCATACATGCGCACACTTTAGACTTGGGGCATTCAGCTCAACGCCGCTGGCTCGCATCGATTGCCAGGTAGAGCTCGGCGCAAGCGATCGCGTCGGTGAGCGCGTTGTGGTTGCCGTAATGCGGCAAATTGTAGCGGTGGCGCACACGGGCAAGCCGAAGATCCTCACCCCGCGGGTAGGTTCCCATGCGCTCCATGTGGCGTCGCTCCATGGTCATGGTGTCCACGACTTCGTCCTCGCGCAGACGCCAGCGCTCGCGGCGCACGTCGGAAAACAGTTGCCCGATGAATCCTGTTTCCATCTGCGCGAAGTGCGCGAGCAATTTCCGACGCTCAAATGCGCGCTCGAACGCCGCGAGGACCTCGGCCGGATTCTTTCCGAAGCGGGCGACATCGTCATCTGTGACACCGTGGATGGTCGCCGAATCCCCGATCTCCACGCCGGCAAGCACGAAATACTCTGCCGCGGACAGGTCAATGACGTTGCTGTTGACCGGCACCCACCCGATGGACACCATCTGATCCACGCCTGGCTTCAAACCGGTGGTTTCGACATCCACGGCTAACAAGGCGCCGTCGTCAAGCGTCCTGCCCTTGGGCCGTAAGATCCGTGTGAACATTTCATACCGCCCGGGTTGGGTACTTGCTGCTCAGCGCGTTTTGGAGCGACTTGATCACGCCGAACGCGTCGCGCAGAGCAGCACGGTCGCGCCCGGGCAGAGACTTCGGGTCGATGTGGTAGTTGGGGCGCTCCCCTGCTCTAACCTGCGCGGCTTGGTGGCGCATGGCCAAATTGGACAGGTACTCGTAGGCGCCGAGGAGATCGCCAGCGCCCTTCTCGGACACCGTCGAGCCGGCCGACTTCTTGAGGCGTGAGATCGTGTCAACCTCGCCCGTACCTGCGGTAATCGAGTACAGGCGCGCCATTTGCACCACCGCCGCGGTGCCGCCACGCTTGATGTCTAAGGTGTCGGCATATTCACCGGAGCGCTCGACGACAAGGCCGCGGAAAAAACCGATCGGGGGTTCGCGGAACGTCGCCAGCGCGGCCAGGTGAGTGTGCAGGCGGCGCGAACCGTGCGCGGAAACCATCGCCGAGTCGTGCACACGGGCGGCCATTTCCTCCCAGCCCTCTCCCCCGCCGAAGATCGGACGGAAGTCGAAGAAGACCTGCGCGTGCAGGAGCGCTTCGCCGTCGGGCGCTGTGACCCAACCGTGGAAAGTGGAATCCCACTGCGATTCCGTCATCCGCCACGCAGCGTTCGAGGCCATCATGTCCCCTGGGCACAACGCCTGGCCTGCGCAAGCAAGGCCCTGGCAGACGAACTCCGCGAGCTCAGCAAAGTACTCTCCGTGCGCGGCCGCGTCGTAGTCGTTTGACAGCACGAGCGCGTTGTCCTGGTCGGAGGCCGGCCCCATCTCACCGCGCGCCTGCGAGCCCACAGCCACAAAAGCAAAAGGCACAGGAGGAGGCCCAAGCTTATCGACGGCCAGGACAAACAGCCTCCTGGCCACCGAGTCCGCAATCATCGTGAGCAGGCGTTGCGTTTCGGCAGCCGAGGCGCCGCGCTCAAAGAACCGCACCCCAACCTGTGCGGCGCGCTTGTAGGCGCCGTCTAGCTCCTCGAGGGTGGCGGTGTCCACCTCTGCGGCAAGGTAGATCGGATCCGCCTGCAATAGGCGCATGATGTCGGAGGAGGTGACCACGCCGGCGATCCCGTTCGGCCCTGCGATGGGCAGGTGGTGGAAGCCGTATTCACTCATCAACAGCATTGCCTCAAACACCATCGCGTCTTGGTCGATTGTGCGCACCGGTGACGTCATCACCTGCGAGACCGGCAGATCCGGGTCGACGCGTTTGGCAACCACCCGCGAGCGCAGGTCACGGTCGGTGAGGATGCCAGGCTCTGTTGCGGAGATCACAAGGCAAGTGATCTTGTGCTCATCCATTGTTTGGGCGGCTTGCGCGATGGACGCGTCCGGCTCGCAGGTGACCAACTCCCGGCCCGCCACCAGCTGCGCCAACGGTGTACGCAGCGCATCGGCAGCAGCGGTGTCCTGCACTTCCTCTGCGGCCAGCCGCACGCGCTTGGACGCGGTTTGAAAAACCGGTCGAGATCTGGGTATTCGGCCAGCAGCGCCTCGAACGCCGACCGCGGCAACAGGTACAACACGCTGTCTTCTACCGCCACCATGTGGTAGCGCGATTCGGGTTCCCCGACAAGGGTGGAGTAGCCAAAGTTCAGGCCGGCTTCGCGCCGGTCCAGCAGCAGATTGTCCTGCCCAACGATGTCGATTGCCCCAGAGCGGATGATGTGGAGAGTGTCGTTGCGCTGTCCAGGTTGGACGATGACTTCGCCGCGACGGACATAGGTAATGCCCATCTGCGCCGGGAGCGCCGCAAGTGTCTCCTCGGGAAGATGTGAGAACGGCTCGTGCGACGCGATGAAGTTGTAGACCTCATCCAATTCAACCGACATAGACACACATTAGCGTGCAGGTCGGCGGTGCCGAGGCGGTTTAGCGCATCCTGTTTACTGGTAGCTGACAAACCATGGACGCGGGTTGACATCCGCGTAGGTCTGCTCGGGAGTGAACATCGGCGTGTCCTCGTCGATGAAGTTCTTCCACGCCATGAAGAACTCTGGGTCGAGGTCTTCGCGCAGCACGTTCCATGTGTCGAATTTCTGCTCCGGCACACCGTGACCGTCCGCGTGCAGAACCCATGCAAGCTCCGGCTGACCGGTTACGATGTTCTCACGGTCCGGGTACATCATCGCTTGGAACTGGTGCAGAATCAGCGCCTTCTGTGGCAAGTTGTTGTCCCGCACGAGCGCGGCGAGCCAATCAGCAACATCGTTGATTTCTGCGGCAGACGCACTGCCGATGCGCGAAAGCGGCGCCTCTCCCGGGTTCAGCTTCCACTCTGCATCAAGGGCAAGACCAACATTCGGTCGCTCCAGCAGCTCCTCGTAAATCTTGACTTGTTCAAGGAAGCTGCCTTGACCGGGCTGGAGATCAAGCACTGCATATCCGCCAGCGTCTAGGATCGCGTCGACGTACGGCACAATATCTTCGGCCGGAGTCTCGTTGGAATAGTTGCCGTCGTCACCGGGGTACTCTGAGGCAACGGTCACAATGACCTCGAAGGCCGGGATAATTGGCTGCTCATCGAGGCCCTCGTACCAGGACGCGTACTCCTGAGCCAGCTTCGCAGCTTCAGCAGGCGGCTGCTCCCCCATCACGCCGAGTTCGGGGCCGTACGGGTGGCCGTACAGCGCAATCATGCGCCGACCGGGGAACACGAGTCCACCGCCACCGGGCAGCTCACCGTTACTCGCCAGTGAGACACGGGCACGGTAGTCGTCGTTCGAGCCCCACTGCTGGCCGAGCGCCAGCGTGTCCTGTTCGGTCACCAAACGCATGCTTTCCGACGTCTCCCGTGGATCCGCGATCCCCAGCACCTGGACGTCGGCACCCGCCGAGATCGCCGACGCAACCGCGGCGCGAGAGGTCTCATCGGTGGCAAGCACTGGCGGAAGTTGTATCGGGAGGGGTTGCGCAGCTGCTTGACCGGCGATGGCTTCGATGTCGCTTTCGCCTTCGGCGGGAGCAATCGGCTCGGTGTCGGCGATCGCCTGGATGTCTTCCTCGTCGGCGTCGCCGGGCACTTCGATCACACGGTCCGCACCGAGACGCGCAATCTCTTCATCTACCTCGTCGACAGCCTCTGGGTGCCGCACAAGCATTGGCGCGCCGAAGGAAATTGCCACCGCTGCAGCCTGCATTTGATCAGCTTGGTTCGGTTCCGCCACGACCACGGTCTCGGCTGACTCGAACAGCCGCTTCGAGACGTCGGCGCCACTGCCGCTGCCGTCCTGAAGAACCTCCGCCCCATCCATGTCCAACTTCGCCGAATCCTGAGAATCCGCACCGCCGACGTCTCCACCGCTGCCCGCCTGGCCCACGTCACCGCTCTCGCCACAGGCGGCTAGCGTAAACGTCGCGACCGTAATGATCGCAGCGGCACTAACGGGGAAACGGCGGTAGGTCATAAAACGGGATCCTTCCTAAGGGTTGCTGCACCACCCTACTCGAGCTATTGCAGCGCAGCCGCGATGCGGTCACCAACCTCCGCCGTCTTCACGGCGGTGGCGTCCCGAGACGCGACATCCGCCTCCACAGCGGATTCGATGCGCAAAGCATTGTCTTCGTCTCCCAGGAACCGCAGCATCATGGCAACGGACAGAATCGTCGCGGTCGGATCAGCGATACCCTGGCCCGCGATATCCGGCGCCGAACCGTGGACCGGTTCAAACATCGACGGCATCTCGCGCGCCGCGTTGATGTTTCCGGAGCACGCCTGGCCGACACCACCGGCGACGGCGCCTGCAAGGTCCGTCAAGATGTCGCCGAAAAGATTATCGGTGACAATCACGTCGTAGCGCTGCGGATCAGTGACCATGTAGATCGTCGCCGCATCGATGTGGTTGTAGTCGACCTCAACCTCAGGAAATTCCGGAGCTATCTCATCCACGACGCGCTGCCACAAGCCGCCGGCATTGACCAGCACGTTTGTTTTGTGCACGAGGGTGAGCTTCTTACGGCGGGTCATGGCCAGTTCGAACGCGTACCGCACGACGCGCTCCACGCCGTAGTAGGTGTTCTGAGAGACCTCGGAAGCGATTTCTTGGTCAGTGCCCTGGCGCAGCACACCACCGTTGCCCGCGTAAAGTCCCTCGGTGCCTTCCCGCACGACCACGAAGTCGATGTCACCCGGGTTCGCGAGCGGGCTTATCGACGTCGGGTACAACCGCGATGGCCGAAGGTTGACGTAGTGGTCCAGTTTGAAGCGGAGCGGCAGCAGCAGACCACGCTCGAGCACGCCGGCCGGAACACGCTCAGGGTCGCCGACCGCCCCAAGCAGGATTGCGTCGTGCTCTTTGAGGCTGGCCAGATCCTCATCGGTGAGCAGCTCTCCGTTGCGCAGGTAGCGGCGAGCACCGAGATCGTAATCCGTGGTTTCCACGTCATCACGCACGGCGTGGAGGACTTTGAGCCCCTCCGCCATCACCTCGGTGCCGATGCCATCACCAGCAATCACTGCAATCTTCATGGGTAGGTCGCCTTTCTTGTCTGGCCGAAGTCTCGCTGTTGAGGAGAGATTATCAGCAGCTCTATCGGGTGAACGCCTCTAGTGCCGTCGGACTTCCACCCGCGATGATGGTGTCCGTGGGCGCTAACAAAGTGCCGTCGACAAGCGGCGTGAAACTGCCGTCGGTGCTGCGCACGGCGATGATTTGAACTCCCTTGGTGCGCCACACTTCGGCGAGCCGGACCGGTGAGCTCGTGAGAAATGGAGGCGGAGCGAGACTGGTGACGCTGTAGTCGGGCGCGATCTCCGCGAACTCTCGGAAGCGCCCGCCGAGAAGGTGGGCGACGCGGCGGCCGGTGTCACGCTCGGGGTGAATGACGTGGGAAACACCAAGCTGGGTGAGGATCCGCCCATGCGCCTCGGAATCTGCTTTCGCCCAGATGTCCTTGACCCCAGCCTCGACAAGGTTCGACGCAGTGAGAATCGACGCCTCGAGGTGAGTGCCAATGGCGAGGACAACGCACTCCATCTCGGAGACGCCCAGCTGGTCGAGCGCTTGCGGGTCCGTGCCATCCGCGATCACAGCGTCGGTGAGAAACTGCGACTGTTCGCGGACCAGCTTGGCATCCACATCGACACCGAGTACCTCCACCCCATTTGCCGTGAGTTCACGCGCGAGGGAAATGCCGAAGCGGCCCAGGCCGATCACCATGACGGGAGGGATGTCGATTCCGGTACGGGAGCGGGAGAGGTTGTGCAGGAAGTTAGCCAATGAAGGGCCTTTCTTCTGGGTAACTGAAGTGCCGGGATGAGTTCTGAGACGCGAGTGCGACGACGAGAGTGGTCGGGCCGACTCGACCCAAGTACATGATGAAACACAACATGATCTGCGAGGGTCCCGAAAGCGACGGGGTGATTCCGGTTGATAACCCCACGGTGGCGAATGCGGACATCACCTCAAACGTGACCTGATCTGCGGTGAATTCGGGGTCGAACACGCGGAGGCACACGATGCCAACGGTGACTACGACGGCACCGGCGAAAGTGAGGGCCAGCGCTTGGCGTCCCACGGACGCTGGCAGGGTTCGCTTGCCGACGGTCGTCTCTTCCCTGCCACGAAACTCCGACGCCATCGCTGCGACGAGCACACATACCGTGGTCACTTTAATTCCGCCGGCAGTGCCAGCCGAGCCACCGCCCATGAACATCAGCATGTCTGTGCCCATGAGGGTGATGGGATGGGCCTGCGCGTAATTAACCGCGTTGAACCCAGCGGTGCGCGGGGAAGCCCCTGCGAAGAAGGCGTTGAGCAGCTTCTGGCCCAAGGTCATCTCAGCCAGTAGGCCGTTCCACTCGCACAGCGCGATCATGACGGTGCCGACGACGAGAAGAATCAGTGTCGCCATGAACGTGAAGCGGGCAGTCAGTGACCACGCTCTAGTGTGGGAGCCGTGGTGGCGCACCCGGGATGCGAACTCCGCCCACACCGGGAATCCAATGCCACCGCCGATAAGTGCGGCGGCGAGTGGTAGCAGTACCCATGCGTCGGCGGCGAACGGCATCAAGTTTGTGCTCTCGGTGCTAAACCCCGCGTTGTTGAACGCGGAGACAGCGTGGAAGATCCCTTCCCATGCTGCGCGGCCCGGCGAGTGACCGTAGCCAATCCAAAACCTCAGCCCGACAATGATCGCGATAAGCCCCTCGACTGCAAATGTGAACGCCACGGTGAAGATGAGGCTGCGGCGGATTCCGCCAGCAGTGATGGGCCGGCCCTCTGCTGCCACTCTGCCTCTGGCGTGCAAACTGATCCGTCCGGTAATCACCATTCCAGACAGCGACGCCAAGGACATGATGCCGAGGCCTCCGAGCTGGATCAGCACCAGAATGACTACCTGGCCGAAGGGAGTCCAATACGTCCCGGTGTCTTCCACGATGAGGCCGGTAAGCGACACCGCCGAAGTCGACGTGAACACAGCCGGGAGGAAAGGGGTCCAATTATCGCCGGCGGTTGCAATGGGGAGCATTAATGCAATTGCTCCGATAAGGATGAGCGCAGCGAACCCGACGGCGGTCAGCCGCGCTGGTCCCCAAAACCCGAAGACGGGCGAGAGTTTCACGATTGCATAGCCTAGACCCGCGCCCGGCCTCCGGGGGAGAGATACAGCCGGTCTTCGTCACCGATGCGGTGATTGCAGTTGTCAGCGTTCCCGGCTTACGGTAGAGCGCCCGGTTAGGGCTGGGTCTTAATCCAGATCGACCTGGAAAGACTGCGCGCCCACCGACTCTGCGATCGACGTTTCCAGCTCTTCCGGAACCTCGGACTCGACGCGGAGCACCAGCACCGCCCCGTCGCCCTTAGCTGCTTGGGTCAGCGCGGCAGCCTCGATGTTGATGCCAGCGTCACCCAGCTGGCCACCGACCTTGCCCAACGCACCCGGAGCATCCGTGTATCGCAGGAAGAGGTTGCGACCAGCCGCGCGCATGTCCATGCCGCGACCGTTGATCCGAACGATCTTTTCCACGGCTTCGAGTCCCGTGAGCGCACCAACCACCGTCGCTGTTGCGCCGTTAGCGGCAACCGCCTTGACCTCAAGCGCGCTGCGGTGCGCACGCGCCTCCGTCTCGGTGGCGACCGAGTAATCCAGCCCGCGTGACTCGGCGATCGACGGCGCGTTGACGAAGGTCACCGGCTCGGACACGATCCCAGAGAACAGGCCGCGAACTGCCGACAACCCCAGCGACTCGACGTTTTCGGTCGATAGCTCCCCGCGAGCGGTGACGTTGAGAGCAACCGGGGCGTCGTCAAGCAACTTGCCCGCAAGAAGCCCAAGCTTGCGAGCAAGGTCGAGCCAACGAGCGACCTCCTCGTCCACTTTGCCACCGGTGATGTTCACGGCGTCCGCGACGAACTCGCCGGCGAGCGCCTTCAGCACGGAGTCGGCGACATCGGTGCCGGCGCGGTCCTGCGCCTCGACCGTCGACGCGCCGAGGTGTGGGGTGACCACGACCTCCTCGAGGCCGAACAGCGGCGAATCGGTGCACGGTTCGGTCGCGTAGACGTCGAAACCGGCGCCGCGGATGCGGCCTTTCTTGATCGCGTCGGCGAGTGCCTGCTCGTCGACCAGGCCACCGCGGGCCGCGTTGATGATGATCTGGCCCTCCTTCGCTTTGGCCAACAGCTCGGCATTGAACATGCCGGCAGTTTCATTGGTCTTCGGAAGGTGGATGGTCACGAAGTCGGCGCGAGCCATGAGCTCTTCAAGCTCGACCAACTCGACGCCGAGCTGCGCGGCGCGGGCCGGGTTGGCGTACGGGTCGTACGCGATGATGGTGGTTTCGAACGCGCTCAGTCGCTGCGCGAACAGTTGGCCGATGTGGCCGAAACCGACAATGCCGACGGTCTTGCCGAAGATTTCGACGCCCTTGAACGCGGAACGCTTCCACTCAGCGTTGCGCAACGTCTGGTCGGCGGCCGGGATCTGGCGGGCGGTAGACAGCAGCAGTGCGATCGCGTGCTCGCATGCGGAGTGGATATTCGAGGTTGGGGCGTTCGCCACCATCACGCCGCGTTCAGTGGCTACCGGGATGTCGACGTTGTCGAGGCCGACGCCGGCGCGGCCGATGATCTTCAGGTTCGGTGCAGCTTCAATGACCTCGCGGTCCACCGTTGTCGCCGAGCGGACCAGCAGTGCATCCGCCTCCGGAACAGCGGCGAGCAGCTCCTCTCGGTTCGGACCGTCTACCCAGCGCACCTCCACCGAGTCTCCGAGTGCTTCAACTGTGGATTGAGCAAGCTTGTCAGCGATGAGGACGACCGGTTTAGCCACGGGACTTCACTTCTCCTGCAGAACGGGTAAAGGGGTGAACAGTTACCCGGAGTACTTTAGTTCCCCGCCTGTTCAGTGTCGCTCTCAGCAGACCTATAAAATTCTTCCGCTTGCATAATTCTTGCCGCGAGCGTTTGGTCGTCACCAAACTGCGCGCCGAGTGCGAGCAGGGGTCGCTCAGCCAGACCTGCCATGGTGAAAAGTGTGTATCGCGACTCCCGCGGATCTGGGTTGTCTACCAGGGTGACCGCCGCCCCAAAACTGCGGGCGTTTGCAATTGACGCAATGGACGAATCTTTTGTTGCTACCACCACGGGAGCCATATCGGCGTCTCGTCGCGACGAGATGGGGAACGGTTCCGCTTCCGCTCCAGGCATGACCTTCGGAGTGTCCCACGCGGCGCGCAACAGCACCGGCTCCTTTGCGTCGAGAACGGCGACGACCTCTGCGGCATCCGCAGGATCTGCGATCACTTTCTCGCGGAACTGCACAGAGAGCATCTGACCAACCCCGTCCAGGCCACCGGGGTCGCGGTGAACGTTGACCCGACCCGTAGTGCGTGCCACGTTCACCTCCCCCACGGTCAACACCGTGTGCGTCTTCAACCGCTCAATCTCCTGGGAGATTTCCTGGTGCCACGCGGAGTCATACACAATCATCGGCGCATGGGCGTAGACGGCAATCGACGCGGCGCGCAACTGGGCCTCGACAGTGGAATCGCTCACCACAAGGATCTCGGACCGAGGAAAGAACAAACGCAGACTTGAAAGGCCCTTGGTGTCGTCAATCACCACCGGGTGCTCTTCGAACGTCTCCGCGACGTGACGTGATTGATTGACCGCGATCGCTTGATCCAGCGGGGAGCGGTCGTCGGAGTCAGCACACCCCGCAACCTGCAAGCCCAGCCAAGCCACAACCACCGCCGCGAGCGCAGCGCGGCGGATTCTCAATCGGGCGTTAGTCTTCGGAATGGTCAGTGTCCTGGTCAGTGTGTTCGGTGTGCTCGGTGTGTTCAGTGTGCTCGAGAACGTCGACTGGATCCGCCATGGTGGCATGTCCGCGCTGGCTCCCAGTTGGCTGGCCAAGAGCGCCGACGACGTCTCGAATCACCGGTTTGCCCATAGAGTATTCGATGAGCGCGACGAACCTTTCACGGCGGTCCTCAAGGAACGCGTCCCAGTTCGAGCTAAGGAGATGCTGCGGGCTAATCTCGTGGCCTTCGATGACCGCGTCGAACTCGTGGTCGTCGAGAAGCGACTTCGACTGCAGCCTTGGCAGGTACCGTTTCGGCTCGTTTTCTTCGATCACGACTTCGGTGCGTCGTCCCATCGGCGTGCGGTTGAGCACCGAATGTGCAAGCGCGCCCTCGGCACCGATCCCCGCGCAGAACGCCGGCGAGAAGACTGTGTGGAAGCTGGGTTGCAGTTCCTCGAAAGTCTCCCGACTGAACTCTTTTCCGGTGCGCCAGTCGCGCGCCCCGCGAGCCATAAGCAGGCTGAATAGTCCGCGGAATACGCCGCTTTCCTCAGTCGCATTCAGGAGACGAGACTCCTTGAACTCGGCATCTGCGACAGTTCGAGGCTCTTCATCCGTATGTCCGAGCACCCACGGAGTGACCTCCTGCACGTCAAGACCTGCACGAATCGTCGGCGCATGGGCGCCGTAGAGCTCGCCGAACACACCAGACCAGAACCAGCGGTTCAAGCGATCCCGCGCACGGTCCTCGTCCAATGCCCCAGGGTGCTCGGCTAAGCGAGCGAGGATCGTCGCCAGCGGCACGAGCTGGGACGAGTACGGAACTTGGTCAACGGAGAGGATCCGCCGATCCGCCAGGAACTCGGCAGCCTGCAAATACGCGCGCGTCACCTCGTCGGAATGTGCGCGGTAGTCGTCCAAAGAGATTGTCAGAATGTCGCCGCGGTGTCCGGTCGCCTGTCCCTTGCGGGCAGTGATCAACAGCGCGAGCGATCGCAGGTATTCAATGCGCCCAACTCGATCAAGTGCGGGGTACTGCCGAAGTTGCTTTTCGACGCCCGCCCAGTGCTCCGCCAACTTGAAGCCGGGATCCTGGTTCGCGAACATCGCCGTCAACAGCTCGAAGACGTCCATCTGGAGCCCGGCGGAATTCGCGTGCGCGAAAATCTGGCCAACGCCAACCTGGGAAGTGTTGCGATCTACGCGGATCACGGGTACGTCGTAAGCCGGAAGCCAGCGCAGCACCTCATTTTGGAAGCGCTTCACAGCCGCACGCATGCCCTCATCCTCGGTACAGGCGGCCATGTCAATCAGGAGGTCATTTCCCTCTTTCCACATCAACAGGGACACGGGAATCACGCCGTGGCGCAGCATGTCCTCACGGCTGTTGATCCCGCCCTCGATCTCCGGACCGAAGTGGGAGCGCACGTTGCCGTCGAGGTCAACGGAGAACACCGATTCAACTGGCATCGGATCGGAGGCGACCGCGCCGCGGACATCGACGAAGAAGCGGCGTGCGATCGGCTCCCCAAGGTAGTCCACGGTTGGGATGACTCCCTCGCCCTTGAATGCGTGGTACAGGGAGGTCAGTCGCTGTTGGCCGTCGAGAAGCAATAGCCCCGGCTCAACCCCCTCAACCTGCAGCCCTGCAAGCGGCCGTGGGCGAAACCGTACTGGGGAGTTGCGGGTGTCGAGTGCCAAGAATGACCCGATCGGGTATCCGCGCAGTACAGACGTGATGAGTGTGCGAACGCGGTCGGTGTTCCAGATGTATTCGCGCTGAAAATCCGGCAGCTGCAACTCGCCGCGCTCTGCCCGTGTGAAGAGATCGATAAGTGAGTAACTCGGCGTGGTGAACCCCATGCCTTCAAACTGTAGATCAGTTTTCACAAATGCTCTCGTGATGAATGTGCTCGGGCAATTCCACCTGTATCGTCGCGTGGTCGACACCCAGCGCACGTAGCTCGGCCTGGGCCTCATCGAGCACACGGGAAAAGTTCTGCGCGGTCGTGTGTTGGCCGTGCAGGGTCAGATGCGCAGTAGCAAGGACCGACACGCCGTCGAGAGACCAGAGGTGCAAATCGTGCACCTCTGCTACCCCGTCGATCGCTCGCAACGCCGGAAGGACGCGCTCAACTTCGAAATCCTCCGGCACCTGCTCTAGCAAGACGCGGGTTGAGTTGCGCAGCAGCTGCCACGCTCGCGGAAACACCAAGGCGGCGATGAGCAACGAAGCGACGACATCCGCCACGACCAGGCCCGTGAAGTGGATCACGGCGCCCGCGGCGATAACTGCAAGCGAGCCCAGCATGTCGACGAGAACATGAAGATAAGCGCCGCGAACGTTGATTGAGTCCTCGGAGTGGCGGGATAGCACCCACGCCGAGACGGCATTGGCAACCAGCCCGATGAGGGCGATGAGCATCATCGTGCTGCTCGCAATTTCAGTCGGGCTCTTGAGCCGCCTGATCGCCTCGATGCAGATAAAAATGGAAATGGCGAGCACCGTAGCCGCGTTCAGTGCCGCGGCAAGGACCTCGACTCTGCGGTGTCCGAAAGTAGCGCGGTCAGACGCTGCGCGCTGGCCAGCAATGACCGCGAGTGCGGCGATGATTAGCCCCGCGGCGTCGGAGAGCATGTGCATAGCGTCCGCGAGGAGGGCCACCGAGCCGGTGAGCCAACCACCGACAATTTCGGCGAAGAAGACGACCGAGGTAATCGCAAGTGCGGTGAGAAGAGCGCGGAGCGGGGCGCTCGTCGGGGCGTGGCTGTGTTTGTGGTGGTGCGTGTGGTTGTGGGTGTCGTTGTGGCCGTGATGCATGTGCACCCGAGAATGCGATGACTGCGAAAAACGACCGTCCATGCGGTGCACTTTAACCAGTCGAGCCCTTAATGACAACTTAATGAAAACGGTTTTGGAGCGGAATTCAGGGCGCCGACCTGCACGGCGTCACGGAAGTGACATTTGGGACTCACAGGGTAATACTTGGCCTTGCCAAGAGTTTTGATAAGGTCGTGAACTGTTGGCTTTTTACGAAAGGACATTCTTATGACGACTCCGAACCCGAACGATCCGAAGAACATCGATCCGAAGAACCGCGACCTGGATCCGGAGAAGCTTACCGACGAGACCACCGCACGCCGCGTTGAGTCCACTCCGGCTGGCGACCACGTGACCGGGGAGCGCGTCTCCACCGAGCGTACCCCGGCCACCTCCGGCTCCACCGCTGTGACCACCGAGGACAACAACGGTGGCGGCGGCTGGTGGAAGTGGCTGCTGGGTATCTTTGTTGCTCTCCTGCTGGCCTGGCTGCTGTGGTCCCTGTTCTCCGGCAACGACGACGAGGCCGATACCCCGGCGACCACGACCACCAACGCAACCGAGGTCGTTGAGGAGACTACCACCGTCGAGGAAGGCACCGCGACTGAGTCCGCTGACGCAGACGCTTCGGCTGACGCAACCGTGACCGAGACCGACGTCGTCGACGCAACCGACGCACCGGCCGAGGACACCGCTGCTCCGGCAACGAACTAGCATCGCGCGCGTTACGTCGCGTCACGTAACGCATTGCGAAAGCAACGCCTCGTTTCCTACTGGGAGCGGGGCGTTTCCTCATCCCCCAAACAAAAAATGCATCCGCCTCAGCAGAATTCGTTCTGCTGAGGCGGATGCTTTGGCCTATCGACGGACCGTGGTTACGCAGTCTCGTTCAGGGGGTTCTTCACCCAGCTCATCATGTCGCGCAGCTGAGCACCGGTCTTCTCAATCGGGTGCTCATTGACCTTCTGACGCAGGTCCTCGAGCTCCTTGTTGCCACCCTCGACGTTGGCAACGAGACGCTTGGTGAAGGTGCCGTCCTGGATATCCTTCAAGATGTCGCGCATGCGGTCCTTGGCGCCCTCGTCGATCACGCGCGGGCCGGAAAGGTAGCCGCCGAACTCAGCGGTATCCGAGATGGAGTAGTTCATGTTGGCCAGTCCGCCTTCATAAACGAGGTCGACGATGAGCTTCATCTCGTGCAGGCACTCGAAGTAGGCCATCTCCGGCTCGTAACCAGCTTCGGTCAGCACCTCGAAGCCCTTCATGATCAGGTCCTCGAGACCACCGCAGAGTACTGCCTGTTCACCGAAGAGGTCGGTCACAGTCTCAGCCTCGAAGGTGGTCGGGAGGACACCTGCGCGCGCGCCGCCGATTGCCGCAGCGTAGGACAGGGCGAGGTCGCGGCCGTTACCCTTCGGGTCCTGCTCGACAGCGATGAGCGTCGGCACGCCCTTGCCGTCGGCGAAGGTGCGGCGAACCAGGTGGCCCGGCCCCTTCGGAGCGACCATCGCAACCGTGATGTTCTCGGCCGGCTCGATGAGCTTGAAGTGAATGTTCAGACCGTGGCCGAAGAACAGCGCGTCGCCCTCGTTGAGGTTCGGCTCGATGTCGTTCTTGAAGATCTCGGCCTGGGAGGTGTCCGGGGCGAGCAGCATGATGACGTCGGCCCACGCCGCTGCGTCGGCGTTGGACTTGACCTCGAAGCCAGCCTCTTTCGCCTTGTCTGCTGACTTGGAGCCGTCACGCAGGCCGATGACAACCTCCACACCGGACTCGCGCAGGTTCTGTGCGTGAGCGTGACCCTGGGAGCCGTAGCCGATGATGGCGACCTTCTTACCCTGAATGATGGACAGGTCTGCGTCGTTGTCGTACAGAACTTCAATTGCCATGAGTGGAACACTCACCTTTCCTATATTTTGGGACGATCGTTTCATATTATGACACACCCTGGGAATGCGTCAGGGCGTAGCTAGCCGTTCTTTTTCGACGGCGCCATGGTCTTCGACCCGCGGGTCAGAGCCACCTGGCCGGAGCGGATCAGTTCGCGGATTCCAAAGGTCTCGACGACGTCTAGGAACGCCTGGAGCTTCTCGGGCGTGCCGGTGACCTCGATAACAACCGACTCCGGCGAGACATCTACGACGCGGGCACGGAAGATGTTGGCGGTCTCCACCACCTGTGGCCGGTTTTGGTTGTTGGCGTTGACTTTCACCAACATGAGCGACCGGGCGATCGTCGTGTCGTCCTCAAGCCGGAGCACCTTGATCACCTGGATGAGTTTGTTGAGCTGCTTGGTGATCTGCTCGATGGCGTACTCCGACGCGTCAACCACCACGGTGAGGCGGTTGATGCCCTGCGTTTCGGTCTTTGCGGAAACCAGCGACACCAGGTTGTAACCTCGACGGGTGAATAGGGCGGTCACGCGGGTGATGATGCCGTCGACGTCCTGCACCAGAACGGAGATGATGTTGCGGGTTTGCTCCTCTGCGTGTGCCATCGCTAGTTCTCCTCCTGGGCGTTGTTGATCGCTTCCATCGTTTCGTTGATCGCGTCCGGGCTCTCGCCTGCGGATTCCTCCATGTCGAAGAAGGGGCGCATGCCCAGCGCGTACTGCATATCTGAGTTCGAGGCTCCCGCGGCAATCATTGGCCACACCTGTGCGTCCTCGCCCACAATGAACTCAACCACCACGGGGCGGTCGTTGATTGCGCGGGCACGCTCGATCGCCGGGATGACCTCTTCCTTGGTGGTTACGCGGATCGCCTCCGCGCCCAGCGCCTCGGACAACTTCACGAAGTCCGGAACGTATGCGGTCTCGCCGCCGAGTTTGGTGTGAGAGTAGGTCCCGTCATAGAACAGCGTCTGCCACTGGCGCACCATGCCCAGATTTCCGTTGTTGATCAGAGCCACTTTGAAGGGAAAACCCTCCATCGCCGCGGTGGTGATTTCCTGGTTGGTCATCTGGAAGCAGCCGTCGCCGTCAACCGCCCACACTTCTTTGTCAGGGCACGCGGCTTTTGCACCGAGCGCCGCCGGGATGGCGTAGCCCATCGTGCCCAGGCCACCCGAGTTGAGCCAGTGGCGCGGTTTGTCGAAGTCGAGGAACTGCGCAGACCACATCTGGTGCTGCCCCACGCCAGCGACGTAGATGGCATCCGTTCCAACGGTTTGGGAAAGCGTCTCGATGACAAACTGCGGCGAGAGCGACCCGTCTGATTGCTCGTCGTACCCGCGCGGGAAGCGCTCCTTGAGGCCGCCGAGGCGCCCGATCCACGCATCGATCTCAGGGACAGCATTGCGCTTGGCGTCACGGAATGCATCGGTCAGCTGCGCAAGCACCCGCTTCGCGTCGCCCACAATCGGCACGTCCACCTCGCGGATCTTGCCCACCTCGGCCGGGTCGATATCGGCGTGGATGGTCTTCGCGTGCGGAGCGAACGATGCGGTGTCGCCGGTCACGCGATCGTCGAAACGAGTTCCGATCGCGATCAACAGGTCAGCCTCCTGCAGAGCACCAACCGCGGGCACCGAACCGTGCATGCCCGGCATACCCATGTACAACGGGTGATTCTGCGGGAACACACCAAGTGCCATCAGCGTGTTCACCACCGGGATACCGGTGAGTTCGGCGAACTCGAGGAGCTGCTCGTGTGCATCCGCCTTCACCACGCCACCACCGATGTACAGAACCGGACGCTTGGACTCCGAGATCATCTTCGCGGCCTGGGAAATCTGGCGGTTGTGCGGCTTCGTGTTCGGCTTGTAGCCCGGCAGATCAACGTGCGGCGGCCAGGCGAACTCGAATTCGGCGTTTTGGACGTCCTTCGGAATGTCCACCAGCACGGGCCCGGGACGGCCCGTTGATGCAATGTGGTACGCCGCGTAAAGCGCGCGTGGAATGTCCTCGGCATCGGTGACCATGATGTTGTGCTTGGTAATCGGCATGGTGATGCCTCGGATGTCTGCCTCTTGGAAAGCATCGGTACCAATTAACGGGGAGCCGACCTGACCGGTGATCGCGACAATCGGTACCGAGTCGAGGTACGCATCTGCCAATGCGGTCACTAGATTGGTTGCGCCCGGGCCAGAGGTGGCCAAGCACACACCAACCTCGCCGGAAGCTAAGGCGTAGCCCTCGGCCGCGTGGCCCGCGCCCTGTTCGTGGCGAACCAGCACGTGGCGCAGTTTCGCAGCGTGCGCGAGCGCGTCGTACAGCGGTAGCACCGCACCGCCGGGAAGCCCGAAGACGATATCTACGCCAAGCTCTTCCAAGCTGCGTACGACGGCTGCGGCGCCGGTGAGGATTTCAGGGCCGCCAGCGCGCGGGGCATCGGCGGCGCTGGCTGAATCGGCATCGTTATTCGCGGTCTGTTGTGGGGTAGCCACGATGCAATGCTCCTTATTTCAAGAGGTCAGACGAGGAAAGGTATTGAGAAGGTGACGACCACAAAAACAAAAGCCCCCGAGCGAGCTGTGAGCTCTCGAGGGCGCTTGTTTGAGCGGCTAGACAGAAGTGCTGTCCGCTACGGCAAGCGCCGCACCGGAATTACTACTACAGCTAGTCGCGTCGTGATCATGTGTTGGATCATACACAGTCCCCGGCCACCGCGGGGAAACGGGGATTGAGTTTTATGCACTAGCTTTATGCACTATGCCCTTTGCGTTCATTTTCCAGGAACTGTGGCGCTGGTTCGCCTCCACCGGCATCAACATCGTCCTCTTGCTCATTCTGGCCCTGCTTGTCCCCCGCGCTGGCCGCTTTGCCAAACGCACCTTCGCCCGCAAGGTGAAGGAATCGCGCACCCAGGACGAGGAGAAGAGCCAACTCGCAGTTGCCGGCGTGGTCGTCTACACCGTCCAGGTCATCGCTTTCTTCCTCATTCTCGTCTTCCTTCTTCAACAACTCGGCTTCTCACTCGCTGGCGCGGCGATCCCCGCCACCGTTGTCTCGGCCGCGATTGGTTTCGGCGCCCAAAACATCATCGCGGACTTTCTCGCCGGGTTCTTCATCCTCACTGAAAAGCAGTACGGCGTGGGTGACAACGTTTCCTTCGAAGGCAACGGCGTGAATGTCGCCGGTGACGTCATTCAAATCACCATGCGCGCCACCACGATCCGCACCCTGAATCAGGCTACGGTGACCATTCCGAACTCCGCGGCGCGGATTTACATCAACCAGTCGAACTACTGGGTCAACGCGGTGGTTGTCATACCGGTGCCGCTAGAGGGATCGAATTCGGCCGAGCACGCGATTTCGCGTTCCGAACGGGCGGCTCGTCGCGCTCTTGCGCGACCGGATATCCATGACAAGCTCCGAGGCGAGCTGATGATCCACCCCGCTGTCGATGTCGGCGCACCCACCGCAGCGGGCCAACCGTGGACCGTGGATATGCGGTTCATGGTTCGCGCCGAGCCGTTGACCCAGTGGATGATTGAACGCGCTATCCGTATCGAGGTGCTCGACGAGTTCTGGGACGAGTACGGCAAGACTCCGGAGCTTTTTTCGCTTCACGACGCCTCGTTGCACGCGCCCCACCAGGACCAGCAACGCTCCCCCGCTGAGTTCGACGAGCGAGACAAGCTTGATCCGGAGGCCTATCCCCCGACCGAGCACATGGCACCAGTGAGTCCGTTCGACCCCGCCCCAGAAAGCGCGGCGGTCGACCCAGCCGCTGAAGATGCCGCACCCGCGGGCACTGGGGATCTTGCCGCAGATATTGCGGCAGAAGACGACGCCCCGAAGACCGTGCTAAACAACCTGATGCGGGCCAGCACACTGTGGCTGATTGTGGCATTCATCGCCGCGCTGATCATTCGCGGGTTGACGCTCAATCCCGACGGAGATGTCGGTGGCGTACTCGCACCTCCGCCGCGCACGACCGCGTCATCACCCCAACCCCCAGCGGCGGATGAAAACACGCAGGAAACTGTTCCCACCGCCACCACCGGCTCGCCTGAAGTTTCTGACTCCACCGGCTCGCCTGGTGTTTCTGACTCCGCGGGCACCACCGCGGCCCCGACGCAGCAGTCCGCAGAACCTGCCCCGGCCCCCGCGCCCACCGAGCAGTCGGCGGACGCTTCGCCCACAGAGTTGTCTGCCACAGCTGAGGAATCGGCACCCGCGTCCCCGACCGCGGCACCCACGGATGTGGAGGAAGGGGCCGTGGCGGGTTAAAGGGGCCGTCGATAAGCGAAAAGCTCCGGTGACTAGCATGGCACGCATGACTGGTGCCGAGCCGAACGAGCCGAAGGTGTTCCGCCCTTCGCGAGAGCACGTGATCGCGATTGTGATGATGATGGGCATCGCGCTGATCGGTATCGGCTGGGCCCCGAAGTACCTCGCGTGGGTGCTGATTTTCCCGATTCTTGCGCTGGTATGGATCTTTCGGGTGTCCACCACTGTCGGCGACGATGGGATCGCGCTGAACTACCTGTTTCGCAAGAACCAGCGCGTGAGCTGGGATGAGCTGGCCGGTGTCGGCTTCAAGCGGTCACGGGCGCTCGCGACAACAAATGCTGGGCAGGAGTATCCGATGCCCGGTGTGACCTTCAATTCGCTGCCGGACCTGGCCGAGGCGTCACGCGGGCGGATTACCGACGTGATTACCGAGGCCGAGGAAGCCGCCGACGGCAAATACGAGATTATTGATCAGGACGGCTACGGCGTGCTGCTCACCCGCGAGGAATACGATGAGTACCTCAAAGAGCACCCGGACATTCCGGGGCCACGGCCAGCTCAACCAACTAATACTGAGGAGAAACCCCTGTGATCCCGCTTCGTTCACGCGTCACCACTGTCGGCCGCCAGGCGGCCGGAGCCCGCGCACTGTGGCGCGCTACCGGCACCGAAGAGTCGGAGTTTGGCAAGCCGATCGTGGCGATCGTCAACTCCTACACCCAGTTCGTTCCCGGGCACGTGCACCTGAAGAACGTCGGCGACGTCGTGGCCGAGGCAGTGCGTGCAGCAGGTGGCGTGCCGAAGGAGTTCAACACTATTGCGGTGGACGACGGCATCGCCATGGGGCATGCCGGCATGCTGTACTCGCTGCCCAGCCGCGAGATCATCGCCGACTCGGTGGAGTACATGTGCAACGCGCACACCGTTGACGCCATGGTGTGCATCTCCAACTGCGACAAGATCACCCCGGGCATGCTCAACGCGGC
>ERZ1031260.24-NODE-24-length-39643-cov-38.916692_pt1 | contig 39643 bp, 37 predicted proteins | sample MGYA00517287_ERZ1031260 | MGnify/ENA primary metagenome ERZ1031260 (study PRJEB33718, sample SAMN03159811) | human skin metagenome | collected 2014-02-25 | study: EMG produced TPA metagenomics assembly of the PRJNA266117 data set (Human skin bacterial metagenome... | reverse complement strand
ACGAACATCTCCACGAAGTCGGAGCCGGAGATGGAGTAGAACGGCACCCCAGCCTCGCCGGCCACTGCGCGCGCGAGCAGCGTCTTACCGGTACCCGGCGGGCCGTAAAGCAGCACGCCGCGCGGGATCTTCGCCCCGAGTTTTTCGTAGATGGACGGGTCGGTGAGAAAGTCCACGACCTCCTGCAACTCATCGACAGCCTCGTCCGCGCCCGCCACGTCCGCGAACGTGTTCGTGGGGTTGTCCTTATTCAGCTGCTTCGCCTTCGACGCGCCGATGCCGAACATGCCGCCGCCCGCCTGCATGCGGTACATGAAGAAGGTCAACAGGCCGAAGATGAGGATCATCGGCAGCATGAAGCCGAGCATGGACATCAGGAACGAATCCTGCGTCACGTTCGTCTTATAGCTCTCCGCCCCCGACTCGCGCACCGCGTTGAAGATGTCCGGACTCGTCCGCGCCGGGTATTGCGCCGAGATGGACTCAATGCCCTCGCGCTCCTCCACCGTGATCGGCTCGCGCAAATCAACCCGGACACGCTGCTCCCGGTCGTCGATTTGGACTTCCTTCGCGTTACCGTCCTTGAGCTGCTGCATGACGACGGACGTGTCCACCGGCTGGTACGCCCGCGAATCGTCCCCCATCAGCGTGATCAGGTAGAGGACGATGAGCGCGATGGCGCCGATGACGCCCCATCGCATGACGTTTTGATTTTTGCTCATAAACCCTTTTGTCTAGTTGCCCGAGTACACGCGCGGGTGCAGCGTGCCCACATACGGCAGGTCACGATACCGTTCGGCGTAGTCCAACCCGTAACCGATGACAAACTCGTTCGGGATGTCGAAGCCGATGTCGAGCAAATCGATCTGCGCCGTCTGCACCTCGGGCTTGCGCAAAAGGGTGACCACCTCGAGCGACTTCGGTCCGCGGCCTTTCAGGTTCTTCAGCAACCACGACAGGGTCAGGCCCGAATCGATGATGTCCTCGACCACGAGCACGTCGCGGCCGGCGATCTCCTTATCCAGGTCCTTCAAAATGCGAACCACACCGGACGATGTGGTCGAGTTGCCATACGAAGACACCGCCATGAACTCCATCTCCGCCGGAATGGAGAGCTTGCGCACGAAGTCGGTGAGGAACAGCACCGCGCCCTTGAGCACGCACACAAGAATGAGGTCGTCGTCTGTGTCCCTGTACTTTTCCGACACCATGTCGGCGAGCTCTTGGATGCGGGCTTGCAACGTGGTTTCGTCGATAAGCACAGCTTCAACGTCGTCGCCGTAGCGGTTTGGTGGAACGTTGAAATCCTTGGTGTCGTGCAGCTCGGTCATGGGCAGATTCTCCCTCTCGCGGATCCGGGTGCTGGTTGAACCATCTTGCCACCAACGCGCGGAAAGCGACAACCACCGGAATAGTTGGTGTGCCCCCAGTTGTCCGCAATGCGGAGTTTTTTAGTGGGTGCTGGCCAATGATTGGCATGGGCGGAATTGTCCGCAATGCGGAGGGTTTCGTGGCCAGCTGGACCAATCGCTGGCGGGCGATTTTTGGTGGGTGTGGGCCAATTATTGAGGTGAGCTAAATTGTCCGCAATGCGGAGAATCTGGCGAGTTTAAACACTCGATTCAAAACGCTTCAATAGCAATCTTCAAACCTTTATTCATGCAGGTCAGGGCAATGTCGTGACGACTTGTAAAGTTACCGACACCGAACGATATTTCGACCTGTAATGGAGGGGGCATGACCCAGGTAACCGAGTCCGATTTGGCAGCGATCTCGCTGTTCGAGGCTATTGATGCAGCCCACCGCAACATGACGAGTTCGAAGGCGGAGCTGCTCGCCAGGATCCGCGAATTTGACCTGCTGGGGCTTGCACCAAAGGCTGGTTCCCGCACCACGGCGCAGTACCTCATGCGCAGATTCGGCGTGAAATCTTCGACCGCGTACGAGTACGTGAAGGTCGCCCACAAGCTGGGGCTTTACCCGTACCTCGGGTATCACTTCAACACCGGCGACATCAGTTACTCGGTGGTCCGGCTTCTCCTGCAGTACCTCACCGAGGACAACGAGCGCGAGCTGGTGGATATGGCAGTTGAGCTGGGCTACCACGAGCTGGAGGTTGCGCTGTGCGGGAAGGAGCGCAAGGGGGACAGTGAGAAGCAAAAGCCGCAGCACTACCTCCGGTTGCACGAGGATGACGAGGGGAACCTGCACTTCCACGGCTGTCTGAACCCCGCCGATGGGGCGGCGTTCAAGGCTGGTCTGAAGCTGGGAGAGATTGCCTACTACGACATGGACGAGCTGTTCAAAGGCGAAGACGACCTCGACGCAGCCCGGACCCGGGCGGAGAACTTGGACCCCGTGAAACCCGCCCGCCAAACCGCATCCGGCTACGGCCTGCCAATCGGGCGCATCCTGGTGAAAGCGCTGATGGGCATGGTGCACATGGTGCGAGCCACGAAGAAGAACTCGCTGCTCACCCCCGCCGCGCACGTGAATGTCGTGGCAACCCACGACGGCCGCGCCTATATGCCCAACAACGTCGCAGCGCCGAGCAGCGCCATCGCCGGAATTCTTGCGAACGCGAGCTTCCGCTTATCGACGGTCGGCGACGACGGCCTCGTCCTCAACACCGGCCGCTCATTCCGCCTGGCCAATCCCGCCCAAATTAACGCCCTGATGGTGATGTGGGGCGGACAGTGCGCCGCACCTGGGTGCACGCACGCGCGGTTCATGGAGATGCACCACATCCAGGACTGGGCTGATGGGGGCCACACCGATCTGGAGAACCTGCTCCCCTTATGCTCCGCCTGCCACTCGCTGGTGTCCGAGGGCTACCTACGCACCGTGAAAGACGGGCCGGACATCCACTTCATTTACGCCGACGGCACGCGCTTCGTCTCGTACAACTACTCGCTTCCTCGGCGCCGCGACCACGCCCTGACCGCTCAGGAGTTTGAGCAGTGTATGAACGACGCGAGCACGCTACAAGCGTAGTCGTTATCGGTCACGCCAGTTCTCGAATGCTAGGCCCGGCACTCTCCGAAATTCCCCGACATTGGCAGTGACTAAAGTCAAGCCCCTCGCCACAGCCTGTGCCGCAATCCACAGATCATTAGCCCCGATGATCTCACCCGACGAAGCCAACTCGGCTCGAATTTCTGCATAGACGACCCTTGATCCTCTTAGTCGTCGAAGTCAACTGGTTCAGGGGGCAGGTCATTAACGTCCTCTAGAAGACCGCCCACAATCCCATTCTCGGCTTGGAAGGCTCTGTAGCTGCGAATCGTATCGCCCACCGTCCGCACTTTCGGGCGCAGCAGCAATCCTTCCGACACCACTTCAACGGTGACCGTGCTGGTTTCGAAGCGATACTCCCTGGGGATTCGAACCGCTTGACCATTAGCTGTTCGAAGTACGGTGGTCTCCATCACTCCTCGCCGACGCGTGCCCTCTGACATGGCTCCTCCCTAATCACTCGTATACGGAGAAAGGTATTCGCATCCATGGACGGGTTCAAGGAACAAGCTGCAACTTCCCGCCCACCCGCGCCACCGCGCGCCCACCGGCGACTGGGATCGGACCTTGACCGTGCCAGTTGGTCACGAGGCACTCGATCGCATCAAGCTGGTCGCCTTGTACGGGTACTCCGTTCTCCAGGAGCCAGTTTGCTAATCGACGCCTCCGTATCCCACCTGGTTCCCCGAGAAGCACCGCGCAATCGGTGGTGGGCGTCAGGTCCGCGAGCTGGCTGATGATGGCCTGGTCCTGTGCGATCCGGTCGGCGGTGGCGGCGAGGGGTGCCACCGCGTCACCGCCCAGTAGTTCGGAGAGCGCAGGAATGATCTGGGTGCGGATTGCGACGCGCCGGAACGAGGAGTCGTCGTTCATTGGGTCGTGCCAGGGGGCGATTCCAAGTTCGTCGCACGCGCCCAACGTGTCAGTGCGCCGGATGGTGAGGAAGGGGCGAACGAGGTTCCCGGCGCGCACCGACATGCCGGACGGGTTTCCGCGTAACGCGCCAAGGAGCAGGGTTTCGGCCTGGTCGTCGGCGGTGTGGGCGACCCACACATCCCCCGCGCCGGCGTGTGAGAACAGTGCTGCGTACCGAGCTTCGCGGGCCGCGGCCTCCACGTTGCCGGTAGGGACCGAGACTCGCACGACCTCGGCGAGGATCCCGAATTCGCGCGCCTGCGCCGCAGCGCGCTCGGACACCTCGCGTGATCCATCCTGCAGGCCGTGGTCCACCACCACGGCGCGCGCGTCGACATCCTCGGCTGCTGCGGCGGCGACCAGGGCCAAGGAGTCAGCACCGCCGGAAAGCCCGATCACGCACGGATTGCCGGCTGCCGCCCGCACGGCACGCCGGCAGGCGAGGAAGTGGGGTGAGCGGCGCGGCCAAAACGGTTCCACGGCGCTAGAACTCGCGGAGGGCGGAGGTGAATTCGTCCATCGCCCGGCGCGCGGCCAGGACGTCGGCGTCGTTGCAGATCAGCGCGAAGGTGTAGACGTTGCCCTCCCTGCTGGTCACGGTCCCGGCCAGCGCCGCGGTGCCGTCGAGCGTTCCGGTCTTCGCACGGACCCAGCCGCGTCCGGCGAGATCGCCGTAGCGGTCGATGAGGGTGCCCTCCCCCGCCGCGACCGGCAGGGTGTTCAGCAGCGGTCGAAGCGGGGTCTCCCGCGCCGCGTCGAGCAGGATGGCATTGAGCACCCGGGGCGGGATGAGGTTGGCGGTGGAGAGGCCGGAGTTGTCGACCATCGATACGCCGGTGAGGTCGAAGCCGTACTGCGACAGAATCGTCATCGTTGTCGCGGGCGCATCCATCGACCCGCGCGCCAGCGCCACCTCGCGCCCGATGGCCTCGGCGTAGACGTTGTCGGAGTGCTTCATCATCAAGTCGAGGCGCTCGACGAGCGTGGGCGATTCCACCTTCGCCACCACCTCCGCGTCGGGCGGGGCCGCGTCCACGCCGACGACGACGGCGCCGACACGGTCCGCCAGCGCCTGCGCCACCTCCAACGCCGGGGCGTGGGAACGCGGCACGTCGCCCGTCGTCTCACCGGCGAGGCGCCCGCCGGAGAGCATCGCGGGCTGCAGGGGTGCGACGTACCCGCCGTCAATATCTACCGGGTCCCAGCCGGGCAGCATCTCGGCCATCCCGTCCCACGCACTCGTGTCGATGAACACCTCGCGCGCCTGCCCCACCTGCGCCGCAAGGGAATCCAGCGCCTCCGCGTCCAGCCACACGTCGCCGGCGGCCTTGATGGTGACGCGGTCGGGGTTCACCCCGCGCACCACCTCGGTGGTCACCGTGTCGTCCGGGCCCAGCGCCAAGATCGCCGCGGCGGCCGTAAGCACCTTGGTCACCGACGCCGGTTGCAGCGGCTCCCCCGCGGCCTGGTCGAACACCGTGGCGCCGTCGCTTGCCCGGGACACCTGGCCGTGGAACTGGCCAAGGCCGGGGTTCTGGGCGAGGGTTGAAAGGGTGTGGGTGAGCACGGAGTCGTCGATAAGCGAAGGCGTCGCGGGCTCGAGCGGCAACTGGGCGGTGGGGAGCACGAAGGGTGGTTCGTGCGTGATCTGAGACAACTCGCGCTGGGCAGCCACCCCGAACCCCGCAACGCCGCCGACCGCCGCGAGCGCCACGGCCCCGGCGACCCATGTCCATACCTTCATCGGCGTTACAGCGTAGTCCACGTATGATGTGACGCGGATATCCACCGATTGAAGGAGCAGACATGGCTATTGAGGTCATCATCGAGATCCCTAAGGGCTCGCGCAACAAGTACGAGGTCGACCACGAAACTGGCCGCATTTTCCTCGACCGATACCTGTTCACCCCGATGGCGTACCCGGCGGACTACGGCTTCATTGACAACTCGCTTGCCGACGACGGCGACCCGCTCGACGCCCTCGTCGTCTGCCCCGAGCCCGTCTTCCCCGGCGTCACCGTCATCGCCCGCCCCATCGGCGTGTTCAAGATGACCGACGAAGCCGGCGGCGACGACAAGCTCCTCTGCGTCCTCGACGACGTCCGCTACGAGGCGTACCAGGACATCGATGACGTCGACGACTTCACCAAGGACGAGATCGAGCACTTCTTCGTCCACTACAAGGACCTCGAGCCGAACAAGGAAGTCACCGGCTCCGGCTGGGGCGACCGCGCAGAGGCCGAGGCCATCCTGCAGGCCGCGCTCGATGCCTACAAGCGCGTCGGCGACAACTCGCGCGAGGGCCTGGAGGCTGATAAGGAAGCCAAGACCGAGAACTAATCGGCACGCTAAATGGCCCACCGTTTTGGTGGGCCATTTTTAATGCGATCCGCTTTACGACGACCTACGGCCGCCGACGCCTAGAACGACGGCGCCTAGAACGTCGGCGCGGGAACCCCCGGGATCATCCCGTTAAACCAAGCCCAACCTGCACCGATGGCAGCCAGCAGCGCCAGAACCACCGGGACGATCGCCAGTGCGATGGACGAACCGGCGGCGCCGGTGTCGCCCTCACCCGTGGTCTGCTGCTGGGCAGCACCGTCGGCGTTGGCGCTCACCGAGACCGTGATGTCGATCTGGTTACTTTCAGCCTGGTTATTTTCAGCGTGCTGACCACCAGGCGGGTTCACGACCACCGTGCTCGTGCGGAGCTGCGGCTTTTCCGGCGTCGTGGTCTTTGTGGTCTGTGTTGTCGCCGTGGTCTTTGCCGCTGTCGTTGCGACCGTGCGCGTCGCCGACGGCCAATTGATCGTTGTCGCAACCGCGTTGGTCTGCCCAGCGATCGTCGTGGTCGCCGGGCTGCTTTCGCTTATCGACGAAGCCACGGCCGTGCGCGTGGCAGCCACCGCCGTCTGAGCTGTGGTGCGCGCCTCGGTTGCGGTCGAAGACGGCGTGGCCTTCGGAGTCGTCAACGCAGCAGTGGATGTCGTCGACGTCTGGGAGGCAACCGCCGACTCGCGGGCAACCGTGCTGGTCAGAGACTGAACCGGTCGCGTCGTCGACGTAGACGACTGCGCCGCGCGCGTCGTAGAAGTCACCGAGGTCGGCTTAGTTGCCTGCGACGTCCGCGAAGTCGGCGTAGTCGTCGAGGTCGTCGAGTTCACCGGCGACTGCGATGCAACCGCCGTCTGGCGAGGGGTCGTGCTCTCAACCTTGGAGGTAGACGTGCTGGTGGGCACCTGCGCCTGACGCGACGTCGACGTCGTCAACTGCGCCGGTCGCGTTGTGGAAGTCACCGAGGCCGGCTTAGTTGCCTGCGACGTCCGCGAAGTCGTTGAGGTCGTCGAGTTCACCGGCGACTGCGATGCAACCGTCGTCCCGCGAGGGGTCGACCCCACAACCTTGGAGGTAGACGTGCTGGTGGACGACTGCGCCGGGCGTGTCGTCGACGTCGTCAACTGCACCGGACGCGTCATCGAAGTCACCGGAGCCGACGTGGTCGTCCGCGAAGTCGTCGAGGTCGTCTGCGACTGGGACGCAACCGTCGTCCCACGAGGGGTCGTGCGCTCAACCTTTGAAGTGGACGCGCTGGTGGACGACTCCGCCTGGCGCGTCGTCGACGTCACTGCCGCGGCTACGCTCGTGGTCGAAGAAACAACCGGGCGGGAAGTCGTAGAGGAGCTCACAGGCTGGCGTTGTTCCGTCGTCGTTGCCCGGAGAGACGAACTCGCGGACGGAGTCGCAGTGATCCGAACCGTCGTCCTCACCGTGGTTTTCTCGGTGGTTCTCTCCGTAGTGGTCGTGCGCACGGTACTGGTCGCACGCTCCGGAGAAGACGCAGTAGACGAGGTCGCAGACGTGGTCGAGGTCGAGCTGCGCACCTCACTCGACGTCGGCTCCGAAGACGACGACACCGCAGACGAGGACACAGCGGGCGAAGGCGCGGACGACGACGCAGGCGCAGCCGTGGTTGTGGCCGAGCTGCGCACCTCACTCGACGTCGGCTCCGAAGACGACGACTCCCCAGACGAGGACGCAGCGGACGACGACGTGGCTGAAGTGGACGGCTCCGCAACCGACGTAGTGGTTGTCGCCTGCACACTGCTCGGCTTGGTCTGGACCGTGGAAGAGGTCTCGGATGGAGCCTCGGTCGTTGTCAGAGTCTCGTTCGGGTGCGCGGCGACGTATTCACCCAGGTTGGACTTCGCTTCCTCGACCCGCGCCCAGGCCTCGATGGCGGCGGCTTCATCCTCGGCGGTTCGCGTCTTGTTAGCACGCGCGTCGGCGGCATAGTAGGCGTTCAACGCTGCATTTACCGCAGCTTGTGCCTCAGCGAGTGAGGTCGGTTTCGGCAGTGGAGCCAGCTCGGATGAACTCGGCGCCACGGTCGGCTTCTCGGTCGGTGTTGCCGTCGAGGAAGGCACCACCGTCGAGGTGATGATCACGCGCGAGGTTGACGACGGAGCTGTGGACGCACCGGTAGTCGTCGACGGCGCTGGCGCCGGGGTAGGCGCAACTGTCGTTGTTGTAGGAGCCGGGGTTGGTACCACCGTCGTAGACGTCGGAGTCGGAGCGAACTTGGCGACGGTCTCCTCAGCCTTTTGAACCTGGAACCGCGCGGCCGCCACCCGCTGGGCGGCGTTAGCGACCTCGGTTTCCAAAGCGGCCTTCCGTAACAGCTGGTACCGCGGCACACTATCCAGCTCTGCCTGGGCGGCCGCGAGTCGCTGCTCCATCTCCGCGAGGTTTGCCTGCGCGGCCTGAAGTGCGGCCTCGGCCTCAGCAAGATTTGTCGGTTCCGCAACTTTGGACGTCGGCACGGGGATCGAGGTCGTCGTGCGGGTCGTCGAAGTCGGCGCAACCGGCGAAGGCTGAACCGCAGACGGCTGAACCGGCGACGGTGCCACCGGAGACGGCGCCGCCGACGTTGTCGATGTCAGCACCCGCCCGCCGTACTGCTTCAGGTTGTTGGCCTGGATGAGCACCTGAACGTCAAGAGCTTGGGGCGTGTGGGCAATTTTTCCGTGGTTGCTGCCGTCTTTCATCAGGGCACCGTCGCAGGAGTGAGCCATGCCCATGGCGTGGCCCATCTCGTGGGCGATCGTCATCACGAGACTTGTGAAGTAGCCCTGCGCGTAGGTGTTCGGATTCAGCAGCAGTCTCATGTTGTCCACAGTGCCGGTGACGCGGCCTACCACGGTCGCCGGCAGGTCGGCGGCCTCGACGACGTTGACCACCTTGTAGCCGGGTGAGTTCACGAACTCGAAGCGGATGAGGCCACCGGTCGCGCTCACCCATTGGTCTGTGGCCTGCTTTACGTACGGCTTGTACTTTGCGGGGCTGTAAATGCGAACGAGGTTGCCGTCTATGACGTTCTCGTTCGGCCCGAAGACGAACCGTTGGAGGTTCGGGATCGGCGCACCAACCTTTGCGGCTGCCGTGGCCGCCTTGCACTCTTTACCAACCGGGTCGAGGCGCGCTTGAGCATTCGCAGGTGCAGCGACAGTGCCACAGGCCACGGAGGTCGCGAGCATAGCGGCCAAGATGTTGCGATTTTTCACACGCGGTAGGCTACCAGCTCACGGCCGTTTCACCACGTTTTGGGACGGCTGTCACAATCTCTTATCGACGGACCCTTGCCACGCCCAGGAACACCACTCCGAACATGGCCATGACCGCGAGGGCGGCAAGGACACGCACGAGGGTATTGGAGCCGGTCTCCGCCGCGATGCCGCGGAGGGCTGTGTACTGGGTCTCAGCGACCGGCGAAACAGCCGGAGCAGCGGCCGCATCCGCGGGCACCTCGCCCGCGGCCCGGGCGGCCTGCAGACCCTGGCGGCCCACCTCACCCTGGTTCGCCTGAACCAGTTCGTTGGAGACGGCGACCTCCTCCGGCGTGGGAGTGGCGTTGACGCGCTGGACGTCGGCGACGTAGGTGTGTCCGTCGGCGTTGAGGAACCAGACCGCGTCAGCGATGGTGAGCACCGGAGGGAACTTCACGTGACCCGCGGCGACAGGCGCGGGGTCGGACGGGTCGACATCCGCGGCGCCGACCGCTTCCTCGGCCGGCACGGCGACCGGGGTCGTCGGTTCGGTAATCGGGATCGCTGTCTCCACCGGCGCCTCGGCTTCAGGGGTGGGGCCATCGTGGATGACGCCGGCGTCGATAAGCCCGGCGACTGCGGCGTCGGCGATGGCGACCGCCTTCTCCTGCTGCGCCGAATCCAGCTGCGCGTAGGGTTGGGCGGCTTCCTTGAGGCTGGTGACGTAGTGGGTGTGCTCGTTGTTGAGGTAGTAGGTCTCGCCGCGCACGTCGGTGGCCTCCGCCGGCAGTTCCTGGGCGTAGGCGGCCGGCGCAGCGGATGCGGCAGCAAGGGCAAGACCAGCGGCAACGAGGGTGGTGGCGGCGGTGCGGGACATGGGACCTCCTCAAGTCTCAAGTATCGCTTTAGAGTTTACACAACAAAACGCAAGTTTCACACGAGCAACGTGTGAAACTTGCGTTAATTGAAGTCGAGCTAGACCAGGAAGCGGCGGCCGGCGAAGAAGGCGGCGGAGCCCAGCACGAGGGCGATCACCAGGCCGGCCAGCGTACGGGCCAGGGTGTTGGAGCCGGTCTCGGCGGCAATACCACGGTTAGCGGCAGCGGCGGCTTCGGCGGCGGCAACCTCGGCGGCGTGCTCAGCGCGGATGCGGTCGGACTCGGCGCGCTCGGCGTCGGTCGGCTGCGCGTTCACGCGGTCCAGGGAGCCGACGAGGGTGCGGCCATCCTGGTTCAGGAAGTAGGTGACTCCAGCGATCACCAGCGGGACGCCGATTGCGGCAGCGGCGATGCCCGCGATCGCGCCCGGGGACAGCGTGGCGGTGGCGGCGACGGTCGGCTGAGCAATGGACGGCTCTGCAACCGGAATGCCCTCAACGAGTGCGCAGTCCTTGTCGGTCTGCACCTTCTTCTCCATGTCGGCTGCGGTGATGGCCTTGTCGGAGCCGGCCGGGATCTCGCCGGTCACCAGCGCCTGGTCGGAGACGTAGAACTTGCCGTCAGCGGTGCGGTACCAGATCGTCTCGCCGCAGCGGGCGTTGCGCACCGGCGCCGGGGCGACGACCTCGGTGGTCGCGGCGACGGACAGCTCGCCAGTCACAGACTCGGTCGGGGTCACAGTACCCACGAGATCCTCGATGGAGGCGGCCGGGGCCGGGTTCTCGGCGTAGCCGGCGTTGCCCTTCACGATCCAGGAACCGTCAGCGTTTTGCACCAGCGTCGGGGCGGCGGCGGCCTCGGCGGACGACGGCGGCAGCTCGGTCTCGACGTACTGATCCACCACGAGCTTGAAGTACTTGCCGTCCTCGTCCAGGAATGCCTGCGGCGGATTCTCAACGAAGACCTTGAGCTGGTCGTACGAGATGGCCTGCGCCTGCGGCACGGCTGCGAATGCGAGAGCGCCAGCGAGGGCGGCGGAGGTCAGGGTGGTGGTGATGCGCTTCATGTGTGGCTCCTCTAGGGCGGGTCGGAAAGTCTCAACCTCAAGTTGAAGGTGATGCCACAACAGTAAACAGCTTTCACAAAAGTCTCAAGAAAAACTTGAGACTAATTCAATAACACCTGCATAACGGCTACCGAGGGGTAAAGGCGATCTCCACCTCCTCGTCCGTCACCGTCCCCTTCAGCTGCCACCCCACCACCGCGTTGCGCACGGAATCCGCGAGCAGATTCGCCGGCTGAATACAGCTGATCGTGAGCAGGCGTCCGGGCATGGGCCCGTCGCCCCAAATGGCGGGGTCGCCGGCAAGCGCGTTTTTGTCGGGATCGTGCAGGTCGGTGGCCTCGTACTCGAGCCAATCCTCGCCGCTATCTTCGGTGCGAATGAACAGTGTGTCGCCCACGGCGACGGTGTGGCGGGACGCGGAGCCGTCGTAAAGCTTGTTAAAAACTGCGTTCACGCCGGCGCCCGTGTGCCCCGCGACCACCACGATGTCGTCGGCGTCGGTGCCCGGCAGCGAGTACGGCCGGTCCTCGGCCGTATACGCGCAGGCCTTGTCCATGCTGCGCGGGTCGATTGCCCCGTCGACCACGCGGCAGTCCCCCTCCTCGAAGCCCGCGCGCAGCCCGATCACGGGCACCACCAGCTCCACCGGCCTAGATGCGGGAATGGAGCTTTCCGCTTGTCGACGAACCTCCGGTTCCGACGTCACGGCACTCACCTCGGCCGTGGGCGTTTCGGGCACGGGGTCGTCGTCACGCGTGGCGCAGCGAACGGGCACGGCGATGAGCAGCACTACAAGCGCGAGCGCGGCGAGCCTGCGGGCGTGGTAGACCCACTGCGGCGTGCGCGGCGGGGGTGCGGACCTGGGGTGGCGCGGCGGCGTGCGTGGGACGTAAGTCACGGCGGTTATCATACGAGCCATGCAAGACGTGCAAGTCACCGAAGTACCCGAAGGCGCCCAGCTCATCGACGTCCGCGAGGCGGACGAGTTCGCCGAAGCCCGCGCCGTGGGCGCCGTGAACATCCCGCTGTCCGTGTTTGTGGCACGTGCGGACGAAATCGACCCCGACCAGGACATCTACCTCATCTGCCGCTCCGGCGGGCGCTCCGCGCAGGCCGGCGAGTACCTCGAGCAGGCGCGCGGCTGGGACGGTATATATAACGTCGCCGGCGGCACCATCGCATGGCTGGAAAAGGGCCTGCCCGCTTTGGGTGACCACCAATAGTTGACAACGTAGACTGATGTCATGTCCACGCCCCCAGAGCTGCCCCCCGCGCTGGCCAAATCACCCTCGTTCCAAATCGAGCGCGTGCGCCGGCACACGAAGGACGAGGTAGAGCGCACCCTGGCCCGCCACGGGTCGAATATGCGCGAGTTCTGGATCCTCTCTTGCGTGGACGGCGCGCCCATGTCCCAGCGTCAGCTCGCGGAACTGCTGCTCATCGACGCCTCCGACATGGTCCGCATCCTCGATTCCCTCGAGGACCACGGTTGGGTCAAGCGCGACCGCGACCCGAAGGATCGCCGCCGACAGATCGTCACCGCCACCAAGAAGGGCGCAAAGATGCTTTCGACCTTGGCCACCGACGTGGAGGAAGCCGAGGACCGCGCGTTCGAGCTGTCCACGCAGAAGCAACTGAAGAGCATCAAGAAGCTGTCGCAAGCGATCCTCTCCGACGCGGATTAGTTGGCTTGCGCCCACTATCTGCGCGCGCCCACGGTTTTGCCTAAAACGCCAGCTTGGCTACCCTAGCCGCATGACTCAATTGGCAACCGATCACGCCGAGCGCCTCCTGCGCAGCCACCTGGCACCGCAGGAGCGCACGCTTATCGACGTCCTCCGGTCCACCGCCACCTCCCACCCCGACGCCGCCGCGATCGACGACGGCACCGGCAACGACGCCGTCCTCACCTACGCCGAACTGATCGAGGAGGTGGAGCATCGCGCCCATCACCTGGCCCAACTTGGCGTCCCGGCGGGCAGCCGCGTGGGCATCCGCATGCAGTCCGGCACCCGCGACCTGTACCTGGCGATCCTGGCCACCATGTGGGCCGGCTGCGCCTACGTGCCGGTGGACGCGGACGACCCGGACGAGCGGGCCCAGATGGTGTTCGGCGAGGCAGACGTGGACGCGATCTGGACCGACGCCGGCGTCGAGGTCCTCAAACCTCAGGAGCCCAGCGCCCCTCGCCTGCCCAGCCCCGACGACGACTGCTGGATCATCTTCACCTCCGGCTCCACCGGCAAACCGAAGGGCGTGGCGGTAACCCACCGCTCGGCCGCGGCGTTCGTGGACGCCGAGGCGCGCCTGTTCTGCCAGGACAACCCCCTGGGCCCGGAAGACCGGGTCCTCGCAGGCCTGTCGGTGGCCTTCGACGCCAGCTGCGAGGAGATGTGGCTGGCGTGGCGCCACGGCGCGTGCCTGGTGCCTGCGCCGCGCGCGCTGGTGCGAAGCGGCCAGGACCTAGGCCCGTGGCTGATCCGCCGCGACATCACCGTCGTCTCCACCGTGCCCACCCTTGCGGGCCTGTGGCCGACGGAGGCGCTTGACAACATCCGCCTGCTCATCGTGGGCGGCGAGGCCTGCTCCCAGGAGCTTGCGGACCGGTTGAGTGACGGCCGCGAAATGTGGAACACCTACGGCCCCACCGAGGCCACCGTGGTGGCCAGTGCTGCGAAGCTCGAGCCCGGCAAGCCGGTGACCATCGGTTGGGCGCTCGACGGCTGGGACCTGTACGTAGCCGCGGACAACGAGCTGATCATCGGCGGCGTGGGGTTGGCCCGCTACCTGGACCCGGCGAAGGATAAAGAAAAGTACGCCCCCTACGACGCGGCCGAGGGGTACCTCGAGCGCGCCTACCGCACCGGCGACCACGTGCAACTGACGGACGAGGGCCTCGGGTTCATCGGCCGCCAGGACGACCAGGTGAAAATCGGCGGGCGACGCATCGAGCTCGGCGAGGTGGAAGCCCAGGTCGCCGCACTGCCGGGCGTGACCAACTCCGCCGTCGCGGTGCAAACGCTGCCCTCTGGCGACAAGGTGCTGGTCGCGTACGTCTCCGGCCCCGCCGACCCGCTTCCCCTGCGCGCGGAGTTGGCCGAGCAGATGCCGGCAGCGCTCGTGCCGCGCATCCACATCCTGGACGAGCTGCCGACGCGCACATCCGGCAAGGTGGACAAGGCGGCGCTGCCCTGGCCGCTGCCCGCGAGCGTGGAGGCGGCCGGCCTCACCCCCACCGAGCAGGAGGTGGCGCAGGCCTGGGTGGACGTGCTGGGCCTCGACGTGACCAGCCGCGACGCGGACTTCTTCGCGCTCGGCGGCACCTCGCTCGCCGCCGCCACCCTGACCACGCGCCTGCGCGAGCTCACCCCCACCATCGCGGTGCGCGACCTCTACGACCACCCCAGGCTCGAGGCGCTGGCATTGCGTATCGACGACCTCCGGTCCCACTCCCCCGCCCCCACCCAGCACCGCACGGTGCACCCCGTCACCGGTTCGACCCGCGCGGTGCAGACGGCGCTGATGGTGCCGATCATGACGCTCAAGGCCGCCGCGCCGGTGACATGGGTGGCCATCGTGGCCAACCTGCTCGGGATGACGCAGCTGAGCTGGGTCGCGATCGCGGTGGCGTTCGCGATCTTCTGCACGCCGCTGGGCCGGTTGCCCATCGGCGCGCTCGGCGCGCGCGCCATCCGGGGCCGCCTGGCTCCGGGCGAGTACCGCCGCGGCGGACGCACCCACCTGCGCCTGTGGGCGGCGGACAAGTGGCTCGCCGCCTCCGGCGCGACCAACATCTCGGGTGCGCCGCTGAACACGGTCACCGCCCGCCTGCTGGGCAACCGGGTGGGCAAGGGCGTGGACATGCACACCCTGCCCCCGGTCAGCGGCCTGGCCACCATCGGCGCCGGCGCCGCCATCGAGCCCGGCGTGAACCTGGACGGGTATTGGCTTGACGGCGATGTCCTGCGCGTGGGCCGCGTCGACGTCGGCGCGGACGTGATCGTGGGCGCGCGCTCCACGCTCATGCCCGGCACCGAGGTCCGCGACGGCGCGATCATCGACCCCGGCTCCACCGTCACCGGCACCAAACCCGTGAAGCAGCGCTGGGCGGGCTCGCCTGCGCACAAGGTGGGCAAGGCGAAAGACGAGTTCCCTGACCACCAGCTGCCGCGCGGGCGCGCGTGGCACGCGGCGTTCGCCCTGGTCTCGCTCATGATCGGGGCGGTTCCGGTGGTCGCGGTGGGTGTTGGCGTGAGCGTCGCTAAGCTATGGCTCCCGCTTGGCGGCCTCGCGTACCTCGCGTGCGGTCTCGTGCTGACGTGGGCCGGGGTGCGCCTGGCGCAGCTGCCGATCCGCGAGGGCACATTCCCCATGCGATCCGCCCCTGGCCTGGGGCTTTGGGCGGTCACCCGGCTTCTCGACGACGCCCGCACCCGCTTCTTCCCCATCTACGCCAGCCTGCTCACGCCCGCCTGGTTCCGCTCAATGGGCGCGACCGTGGGCACACACGTGGAAATTTCCACCGCCGTGATGGTGCCCAAGCTGACCACGATCAAAGACGGCGCCTTCCTTGCCGACGACACCATCGCCGGCGGCTACCGCCTCGGCCACGGCTGGATCCGCACCGACTCCACCACCGTGGGTCGGCGCTCCTTCCTGGGCAATTCCGCCGTGGTCGCGCCGGGGCGCAAGCTGGGCCGCGATTCGCTGGTCGCCGTGCAGTCGGCGGCGCCGAAGAAGGCGAAGGCGCACTCCAACTGGTGGGGCTCGCCGCCGGAGCGCATGCGCCGCGTCGAGGTCACCGCAGCATCCGACGCCACGTACGAGCCATCGCTCGCTTTACGACGACTCCGTGGCACCGTCGAGACGCTTCGCCTCCTCGCCCCGGTTGCCCAGGGGCTCCTCGTGGCCGCGTTCGGGTTCGCAGTGGCGTTCCTGTTCCAGCATGTCGGGTGGTTCGCGCTGCTTCTCGGCGGCGTGGTGTGGATGGCCGTCGGTGCCTTGGCCGTTGGCCTAACAGCGCTGGTGAAGTGGGTTTGCGTCGGCCGCCACGTGGCCGGCGAGCACCCGCTGTACTCCCGCTTCGTGTGGGTCAACGAGCTGCAGGACCAGTTCGTGGAACTATGCGCCGCGCCGTGGTTCTTCAACTGGGCCGCCGGCACGGGCGAGATGAACCTGGCGCTTCGGTCCCTCGGGGTGCACATCGGGCGTGGCGCGTGGGTGGAGTCCTACTGGTTCCCCGAAACCGACTTGTGCACGGTGGGTGCGGGCGCGACCGTGGGCCCCGGCACCGTGGTGCAAACCCACCTGTTCCAGGACCGCGTCATGTCGCTCGCCCCGGTGACCATTGCCGATGGCGCCACCCTCGGCGTGAACTCCGTCGCGCTGCCCGGCTCCACGATCAGCGCCGGTGCGACCGTGGGCCCCGGTTCACTGGTAATGCGCGGCGACACCGTGCCCGCGATGACCTCGTGGCAGGGCAACCCGGTGGAACCTGCCTAGACCGTCATAGGGGTGCGCGGCCCAAGCCCTTCGTCGGCATGATCAGGTGCAGTGGCTCGCCTGGAAGCTCCACGAAATCGACGCACCGCTGGTAGAACCGTTTTGCCTCGGCATCGAGCGCGTGCACCACAATCGCAGCTGCACCGATCGCCGGCGCCGCGGTCGCGCACCTCTCGATGGCGTCTTGGAGGAGTTTGCGCCCGACACTTTTACCTTGGGCGCCGACGTCTACGGCGAGGCGTGCGATGATCATCACCGGAATGACTGCTGGCCGCCCCTTTGTTATCCGCTCCGGAGCTTGGCCGCGTTCTAGGCCCCCGGTGCAGATGGCGTAATAGCCGACAACGCGGTCGTTCCACGTGGTGACGTACACCGCACAGTTGCGGGGGCGCTGGTTTTGCAGTGCGTACTTCTGAAACCAGACATCCAGCGACTCAACGCCGCACGTGAAGTCAGCGCGAGAGTCTGAGCTCCTGAGCTGCCGGGGAGGCTGGAAAACGTTATCCCCGATCAAAGTGGAATTCCTTGCCAAACGGACTCTCAGAAGCCACAGTTGCGGCAAGCCGTTCAAGTCTCACCGGTTCTTCCAGAAGTTTCTCAACGGCCGAGAACTGTTCCTCCCCCAAGATGAACCATCGTCGATCCGCAAGCACCATCTCGGCGCGGGCGAGGGCGCTTTCGAGGATGAATTCGGTCACGGATTTGTCCTCTGCCGCAGCCGCCCTTCGCAACCTTTCGCTTTCCACCGCGCTCGCCCGCAGGTTCAAGCGTTGATCTTTAATCTGCATTTATCCCTCCACCTTTACTGTGAGTACACCGTACACACAACGCGGCCCGGAGGTCAACAGTTTCGCAAGCTAAAATGGCCCGGCCACATCTCGAAGTGACCGGGCCATTCGTTGTAGATCTCCTAGACCGTCTGACGGCGGGTGTAGGCGTAGCCCGCAGCGCCCAGGACAGACAGGATGAGCAGCGCGACCAGGCCCATCGGCAGCTGGGTCACGCCGGTGGAGGCGGACATGCCGCGCTCGCCCTGGGCGGACGTGCCGGTGTCGGTGCCAGTTGCATTGCCGTTGCCGTTGCCGTTTGCGGCGCTCGCCTTGCTGATCGCCGGCATGCCACCCTTGGCCTCGACCTGCTTGGCAATCTCGTCGCCGTGCTCCTTCTTCAACCGATCGGACTCCGCCTTCTCGGCCGGGGTCGCGGTCTGGTTCACACGGTTCTGATCCTTGACCAGGTCGCCGTCCTTGTTCACGAAGTACTGCACGCCACCGATCAGAAGGCCCAGGCCCGCCACGGCACCGAGGGTGCCCAGCACGATCTTGCGGGTGCGGTCCTTATCGGCGCCTGCCGCAGCGGTGGTGGTCGCCGGCGTTGTAGTCGGGGCGGCAGAGTCCGGGGTCTTGCTGCCCGGTGTCGCGCTGCCCGGGGTGCTGGGCTGGCCAGCGGAGACCTGCTGGGAGCTGGCCGGGGGCTTGAGCGTCTCGGTCACGGTGGTGGTGCTCTTGGGCCGGTTGATGCTGTTGGAGAAAGCCGGCTCCTGGGTGCCGCTGAGTTCCTTCAGATCCGTCGCGCGGGCCGGGTCCGCCGGGGCGTTCTCGGGCACCCACTGCGCACCTTCGGTGGTCTTCTCGCCGACGACGGCGGTCGGGCCGGGCTGCTCCACCAGACCGGACGGCAGAGGAGCGCGGTTGTCCGGCTGCTCGACGTAGACCGCACCCTCGCCGGTCTTGTCCGGCGTGATGCCGAGTTGGCCGAGGTCGGCGTCCTGCGCCTGCGCCAGCGGAACGGTGCCCAGGCCCAGTGCGCCGGCGGTGACAATGGCGATCGCGGTTGTGTTCAAACGCTTCATAGTGTTGCTCCTTCGAAATATCGGTTGTGCCCCACCCATCCCAACTATCGGCATGGGGGCGAAGAAGCGTTACCCCTCCAGCTCAGGTTGTCTTTATGACACAGTTGCTACGCGCCGCGCTTGGTCGCCACCCGACGCCCGCCCTTGCACTTACAAGTGAAAACCCTTAGGGTGAGGGAACGAGTGAGGGAGGTCTTGAAATGGCAACCACAGTGGCAAAGAGAAGCTCCGTTTTCCTCTCTGAAACTGAAGTAACAAGTCTTCAGTCATTGCCAATTCCGCCAGATGGGCGCGTCATCATTCGCCGTGGCAACGGCAAGGATTACGTTCCTCCGGCAGGAATTCAGGAGGCACTAATCCAGGCGATGCGGATCCTCGCCGAGGGCGGAGAGGTGCGGATCATGCGAACGCCGGAGGAGCTCACGAGCAGCTTCGCCGCGGAAATCCTGGGAGTATCGCGCCCCACGTTGATGCGATGGGCTAGCGAAGGCGACATTCCATCCTTCAAAACTGGGACCCACACGCGGTTCAGGCGTGAGGACGTTTTCGAATTCAAGAGAAAGCGCGATCGAGAGCAGAATGAGGCCTTCGACCGTCTGCGTGACTTCGAAATAGAAGAATTCGGGCCCCTCGCGTAGCCATGCCACAGCGCGTGTTGGTCGACTCGAACGTGGCTGCAAGTCGAACTTTGATGGATTGGCTTTTCAACCTGAAGAGGTTCAACAATGGCTTGTTCTCCCTCATTTGGACGAGGGGCATTCAAGCCGAAGCGCTGCGGGAAGGATGAGCTGGATCGTCTCGGCTACCCGGACACCACTGGAGCGGGACCGATCGCACCATCAATCGGTCCCACGACACCCTGAAATTGCCATCCGACCACGGCGTTTCTCACCGACTGTTGGTAGAACGGCGGCTGGATACAGCTGATCGTGAGCATCCGCCCGGGCGTGGCACCCTCACCCCAGATCGAGGTGTCGCCGCGCAGCGCGCCCTTGACCGGGTCGTGGAGGTCCGTGGCCACGTACTTCAGCCACGCCTCGCCGGACGTTTCTGTGCGGATGTAGGCGACGTCGCCGATGCGGACGGTGTGGTGGTCACCGGAGCCGTCGTAAAGCTTGTCGAAGACTGCTTCAACCCCCGACCCCGTATGCCCCGCAATGACCACGAGATCCTCCGCCTGCGAACCCGGCAGCGAGTACGGGCGGTCGGGCGCGGTGTAGGCGCACGCCAGGTCGAGTGTGGCCGGGTCGATGGTGCCGTCGTACGCGCGGCAATCGCCCGGCTCAAAGCCCGCGTCCAAACCGATCGACGGTATATACCACTCCACCGGCCTACCGTTCGGGATGAACGGGGCATCCTGCTGCGGCGCTGGGGCCTCGGCGGCGGGCGGCGGCGCGGGCGTTGGCTCGGGTTGCTGGGTGCCCGTCCACACCACCCAGGCGAGCGCACACAGCGTGACGACGACCAAAGGTCCCGCCACGCCACCTCGGCGTTTGGGTGGCCGGGCGTGACGAGCTGTCATGTGGCCTCCTTCCCGGTTCCGTGTTGGTGCGATCCTAGTCTCGGGCGAGTTCGGTCAGACTCTCGGCTCCGGGCTTTTGGCCTTGCTGACTCCGGGCTGGGATGAACCAGTTTGCAAACTTGCCCTTGTTGAGACCACCTGGGAAAACCGGGGGATTCTGCATCAGATTGGAAACTGGTTCAGCGGTACTGCTGGCGCTAGGACGACCCCGGCAGGAGTGGCTGGAGGGGCTGGGGGACTCCAATCTCACCCTGCGGGCGAAGTCGTCGGTAGAGAGTGGATCCATCGGTCGGGTCAACCACTAGGTCGACGTCGGTAGTCGGGCGCTCGTAGGTGATGCCGTGCAGCGCGCAATGAACCTGAGTCATCGCACCACCCACAAGGAGCCAATCCTCCCCCTCGAGGATTCCGGCCACTTCGGCGACGTGCGGGAAGATACCCTCCTGCATAGCTAGGCAGCAGTACTCGCGGAGGAATGTACGCGCTTCCGGACTGCGGCTTGAATACGAGCATCACCTAGCATGTACGCGTCCGCGAGAGCTTGCATCTCGCTCGTGTCTTCGTCGCGAATTAAGAATCCGAGATTCGTTACTTCGTCGACGAGGTCGGTCAGGCCGGCAGCGTGAAGCTGGTCAACGCTGCACGCCTGGCAGTACTCGCGGCCACCGGGCACGATACCGAGATTCTCGTGACCCAGCAGGCTGATCCCCGCGCGCGTGAACTCGGAACAACCCGCCACACCAGGTTGGACAAAAAGCAATTGCGTGCCGGGGAGGTTTACAGACGAGCCGAAGAGCTCCCCAAACTCGTCAGAGACGTACCTCGCGACGGCTTGGGCGAGAAGATGGTGGAGTGTGCCATCGACGTCGAGGATGACCAACTGCTGGTCAACGACGTTTCGGATCAATGATTCTTCGACGCGAAAGCCCACCGCAATCTGCTCGATCGTTAATCGCACTTGGCTCCTCCTCCCCTTTTTAACGGAATGAACGGGTGCAAGTTTAATTCCTGGCACGTACGGGTTCCAGCCCCTGCGGGGTGGCTAACATGTGAGCGCTTGAGCAGACTCTGCAGCGTCACTGATGTAAACACGAGTCGAGTCGGTCTGCTAGTTGGATAAAACCACTCATCAGGTGGTTCGATGCACCCTGCGGACTAGTGCGGGCTTTAACCGGGCAACCGTTCGGAGTAGGGCGTTTCCGTCGCCGTAGCTCGAATAACCCGATCACAGTCTGCATCCCCCGGTGAGCGAGTAGGAGTGAAGTCGTAGCCCGCAGCGCTAACGACGGACAGCCTCAACAGTGCGATCACGCCGGCCGACATCTGGAGTACACCGGTGGCTTTGGCCTTCCCCCGGGTGTTACTCGATACCCACCCGGGCGTTACCCGACACTCACCACACCGTTACTAAACACGTGGTCTAAACACTTGGGTAAACGGCGCTCGCACCGCCCACGTTGTCCACGGCCCACCAGTAGTCGTCGTTGCCGCCGAGGTAGCTCAACGTCACCTGCATCGTCTTCGCACCTTCCGGCACGTCGAGGTCGAAGTACTCGTGGGAGGAGTAGCGGTTGCTAGTTAGCCTATCGACGACCTTCGGTTCCCCACCATCGAACCCCACCGCAACCTGGGCAGTTTGGCCCTTCTTGCCCTGCCGGTAGTGCTGGTCGCCCTCGAGGGCGACCTTGCTCTGGCCGGCGATGCCGATCGGCTCGGTGGTCATGCGCGCGTCCATGGAGTCGCGCTCGGCAAGGCGCTGCTGCTTCGAATCGATGATGGCGAACTGGTCGTGCCCCTGGGTGAAAAAGTGGCGCTCGTCGGTGCCGGCGGCCCAGGTCCAGTGGCGCACGTCCGAGATGGTCCACCCGTTCCAGCGGGCCTCGCCCGAGGTCACGCCCTCGACGCTTAGCGACCAGCCCTTGGGCAGGCTGTGCGTGAAGTGGGCGGGGTTGTCCACCCCGTCAAAGCTATGGAAGTACAGGTACGGACGGGTGGATTCGGGGAACGCCTCCGGCTGGGCGGCGTTGGCGGGAACGGCGGTAGCGGTGGCTGTGAAGGTGAAAGCGGCAGCGGCGGTGACGGCGAGTGCGCGGCGGGACATCATGCGTCAAACTAGCGCCACCTGAGAGATCCCGCCGCGCGAACTCGGCCCGGGCAGTTGCTGGAAACTCGCGTAGGGAAAAGGGCCCGGCTCAATCGATCTCGATTGAGCCGGGTCCTTTCGTCGCGCGTCTAAAGCGAACTCCAGCGCTTAGGCTGCGACCTTGCGCCTACCCATCAACGCGCCCGCGGCGATGAGCGCACCGCCGAACAGGATCGGGAGTTGCAGGCCAGCACCACCGGTCTTCGGCAGCTCGCCCTGGCGGACGTTGGCAACCGCAATAACGGCATCTGATGAGCTCAAATTCCACTGCCCAGGTGAATCTTCAGTCGGAATTTGGCGAGCCATTATCTCTCCGCTATCAAAATCGACTTGAACTTTGGATTGACCGTTTTCCTTTACCATCCTTATCTCGAACTCGATCGGTGCAACAAGCAGGCTGTAGGACTGGCCATCTTCATGTATCGGCGCCTTCGTTTCGACCAGACGATACCGCCCTGGTGTCAGCTCGTCCGTAGAGAATTTGTTTGTTTCTGGGTCAAACCGCAGAACTATGGACTCACCGGTTTGCTCAGATGCATCCGTGACCTCGTGAAGCTCAAACTCAGCGCCCTCGATCAGAGCGCCCGCAACGTCTCCGTGATCAAACGTATCCTTCGACACCTTCACGAGATGAAGCTTTACGGTTTCAGACGAATTCTCCGGGGGAGGCACGCACGCGGTGGAGGTCTTCGAGCCGACGGTTGCAGCGTTAAAGATAAATCCTGAATTAACACTACAAACTTCACTCTCTGGAGTGGGGACCGAATCCTCAATAGCTATAATCATTTCCAAGTCAAACGAGTGAGATCCGCTGCTAGAGCGACCGCCCTCGGCCGCTCCTCGAGGACGAATGATGTCTTGCTCGGAAAGCACAAATGGTCCGCTTCCGCTTTGATGGGTCCTTCGACCTTCAGAACCAAACTCGTCAGTTTTTACCCACGATGCCTTCAAAATCGAAACACCCGATGGGACTGCAGGTGTGTCAATTACTCGCCGGTAGGTAGCGTCACGAGAAGTGTCTGGGTTTTGAACCTCCACCAAGTATTTGACTCGGTACGTGCCGTCATTGAGTTTTTCTGCTGCTCCAATTGCTCGTTTAGTGATGCCTGGTTCAATCGGCGGTCGGGGGTTGTCAATAGCTGGGGCGGACGTGGCATCCGTGTTGTACGAAACAGGACCCCAAGAGGTTCCAGTAATCTTAGCCGCGATCTTCTTGCGGTCGGAATAGGGTGCCGAAGCGTTTTCAACCTTAAGCTTTAGAACTTGTGCTTCGTGTGTGTTAGCGCTTACCGATCCTCCACCTAGGCCAAATGCCATTGACCCGTCCTTCTCCAACCACGCCTGCCCAAACACATGAAACCTGTTAGGTGCAGCGCCTATGAACTGGCCTACCGTCTGTTGCGTGCCCGGAACTGCCATATCGGTTATATCTATCCTGACAGCCGATTCACCGTTGGTGCTGACCCGCTCGAGGAATACTCGGCCCGGCTCTTTCGGGTTTGCCCAACTACTCTGCAACCCCCAGAGGTACCCCGGAGCACCTGGCAAGCTGACTAGATCCTCAGAAACGGTGCGATACGGGGTCCGTTCTGCGAAAGGCTGGCTTGAATCCGCACTCCAAAGCTGCGCTTTTGTGGAAGCTGTTTTCCAGTCGAGGTCAATCCGGTAAAGCATTCCTGTGCCCCAATTCGATGAGGCAGAGACCCAATAGTTTCCTTCTTCATCGAAGGAACCAGAGTTCACACCACTGCCGAGGTCATTCGCAACCTTGAATCTCTTATTCTCTGGTAGTTGCCCTTGGAAACCGCTGACTTTACCCAAGTCGAATACTTCACCAGTGTAGGGATCAATCTGCAGCAAGTGGCCCGCCCGGAAACAGGGATCATCAACATAGCCATCGTTGTTCTTGTAGCGGGGCTCACTGATCGCGTAGAGATAGTTGTCGTTTTTATTGAAAGCTAGGGCGTTGTACACCCAGCCCGACTTCGGACCGACCTCATGCGTTTCCATTCGTCCGTCCTCGCCATCTACCAACAGATAGAGCTGAGATGAGATTCGCGACCCCGTACTTACTGGGCTGGCAACAATATAGCGCCTAAACCCATAATCCTCCTCGGCTTGGGTCAGTTCACGACGAGGCTTCCGCTGCACTGAGCTAGTGTCGCGGTGAACACAACGCTCCCCCGGGCTAGTGGTAGGAGGTACATCGCTTTCCTCAATTGGAGCAATCGGCAGGCGCGAACCAGTTTCAATTGGGTCTGCGGCACTACCTTTCAGCGCCAGGTGTTCTTCTCTCGTGGGCTGGGACCTATACGAGGTACGAAGTGTTGCAGTCGATCCAGCCGGCACGACAACCGAATCGACACGGACTCCGTTCTTAGTGGGGTACCACGTGATCTCCACACGATCCGAAAAGGTTTTGACCTCGTGTTGGAGCCTCACTCCATCGGATTGCTCGATCGGCAAAGAGAAAAACACATCTTCGAGACGAACCGAGGGACTCAACGTGACCTTCGCGCTTGAGAAGTCGGATCGCGACCCGATGTTGAAAGTTGTCTCATACGGATTCGAACCAACCGTGTTCGGATCAGAGACCGGAATGCCCTCTCCGACCACAGTTACATCATGGTCTTGTGGCTCATTGTCCAAGTCCTGTCCCCACATTTGGACCTGGTAAGTGCCGTTCGGCGGACCAACGGGGTTGAGGATGACCGAGTCACCGCCCTGAATGAACAAATCCATAATCTGAGGAATTAACTGGAACTCGGTGTCGTACGACTTTCCCTGGGAGTTCGTTCCCCAAAAGATTTGCTTCGGGTCAACGGTACGGTCAACCACCGTCGCACCATCTCTGACTACACGAATCCGGACGGGACCCGCAATATCCTTCGTATTGCTGTCATTGCGATCTTTCTTGACCGCAAACCTGGTCATCCGCCAATTTCCACTCTCGCTCACCTTGAACTGAAGCTGTGGGTTGCTGTTGATCCACTGCGCTTGCGGCGACGACAGATTGAGCTCCTGATCCTGCTGACCCGGAACCCCAGGAATGCTGCCCGGAGCAGCTGCTCGTGCCACACCCACACCGTCAGCGTTCACCGTGGCTGCGGCCTGGTCGGTGCGTCCGTAACCGGTCTCCGACAGTTCGCGGGCTGTCGGCACTTCATGCGATTCGGCGATTGCGTACACGCCCGCCTCGGTAGTCTCGACCTCGATTTCCAGTTTCACTGGTGGGATCGTCGAGAATGCGTCCTCATCGATGCCGATTACGTCGAAATCCTCGCCGTTAACGTGACCGAAATACTGAGCATCCAGCTCATCCCCATCGGCCACGACTCGGATCACCCGAGTGATATCGCCAACCCCAACGCGCTTCACGCCCCAAATCCACTCATCCGATGCCTTTGAACCCGAGTCCCAGGGGTTGTCCTCGGTGTCACGGATCGTCACGCGGTCCACATTTCCTAAGCGATCCACTGTCACAGAGTTCGGTTGCTCCGTACGCGGCTGCGCGGAAGCCGGTGCCACTGCACTGGTCGGGGAGGGGATTTCCGCGGAAGACTGTGCAGTCGCAGAAGACGTTGTGGTGCTTGGGACAACCGTTGGACCCGGCGTCGTCCCATCCTGCGCCTCGACCGGGTACGAGGCCAACCCCGCAACAAGGGCCGCCGAAGCCAACGAGGCCGCTACTGCCGACACGCCACGGTTAGGGCGGCGCGAGCGATTCGCACGCTCCGAGCGCTTGAAAAAGTTTCGCATCGTAATTCCTTCCTAAATCCGTTTAGCGCGTGGTCTCTTTACGGCCCTGGCGGGCCATGACAAATCCGAGCAGTATGAGCAGCCCTCCTAATCCGGCAGCCCAAAGGACGTTGGCGCCGGTTTCAGCGAGTCCCCCGTCGCGGCGGCCACCGTCGGAGGGCTGGGTCACGGTGGTGACCGAGCCGTTCGGCTGGGTGGTCACATACGTGGAAGGCCGGGTGGTGATCACCGTGGTGGAGCCGTTCGGCAACGTGGAGGTGATGGTGGACTCGACTGGCTTGAATGACGTGGTCTTCTCCGTCACGCGATCGGTAGTGCGATCCGTCGTCCGATCCGTCGTCCGTTCGGTTGTAGTAGAGGTGGACGGCGAGGTCGAGGGCGGAGTAGTAGACGGCGAAGGCGGCGTGGAGGTCTTCCACGGCGGGACGCCGCTTTCGTTGTCCCACTTCATTACCACCACGTTGTCGTAGTTGAACTCGGTGCCGGACACGTTTGCCAGCGGCAGGAGCATCAGCCGCGGGCTAGACAGGTGGTACTGGTACGCGGTGTCTGGGGCCGTCTCCTCGATGAGGTAGAGGCCGGACTGAAGGTTCTCGAAGTCCACCATGCCGTCTGAGTCGGTGGTGCCGGTGGCGACTTTGGTGAGGCCGAGACCTTTGGCGTCGTCAAGCGTCATGCTCTTGGCGCGCTCGCGGCCCTCTTCAGTGGTGATGTCGATGCCCTTGACACGCGAGATGGTGAAGCGGGCGCCTGCGATGGCGGGCGGCTTCTCGCCAGCGGGGACGTCGTCGTAGGGGTTGGTGGCCACTTTGCGCACGAGCAGCGAGTTGGTGCGGGTGCCGTCCACGCTGGATGCGGGCAGGTTCCGGTCGTTGCCGGTGATCACGCGGCCCTGCGCGAGCGCATCAGCGGGCATCGCGAGCGCAAGCGAGGCGGCGAGTACCGCGGCGGAAATTCGGACGGAATGCATTTATGCCACTTCCTTCAATTTGTCGCGGTCCTCGCGCTTCTTCTCGCTCATCAGCCACCAGATCAGGGCCAGCAGGATCAGCAGCGAGACGCCGCCGATCGCCCACATCCACCACTGGAGGGAAGACGTGGATTCGTCGAGTACCTTCGCCTCGTCCGGGTCCATGGGCACGCGCTCAGCGTGAACGAGCAGGCGGTGGGTGTTGATGCCGTACGGGGTGCAGGTGACCAGCGTGAGCAGGTCCTTGCCGGGCACCGCGCGCAGGCTGTCGGTCTCATCCGGCAAGACGACGTCGATGCCGTACACCTGGTACTTCATCCGCTCACCGAACGTGGACACGTAGATCGCGTCGCCGACCTGGACGTCGATGAGGTTGTCGAACAGCGTCGCGGTCGTCAGCCCCGTGTGCCCGGTGATGACGGAGTGGAGGCCCTCGCCGCCCGTCGGAAGCGCGGAGCCGAAGAGGTGGCCGAGGCCCTTCTGCAGCGTGTTCTCCGCGGTGCCGTGGTACACGGGCAAACGCACATCGATGGACGGGATCGCGATCTGCGACATCGCCGACACGCCCGACAGCTGTCGCTCGTACTCCTGGTACGCGGCGTTGTCCTTACTAATGCGCGCCAGCCACGGGTCCAGGATCGGCCCGTCGGTGTTCTCGCGGTTGTACTTCTTTGCGGCTTCGAGCGCCTGGTTCACCTGCTCCACGGGCTGCGCGGTCAGCTGCTCCTCGTACTTCTTGGCCACCTGCTCCTGCACCCGATTGTTCCACTGCGTGGAAATCACCGGGTACATCAGCACCAGAAGCCCAACCAGAATGATGATCACCGGCAGCCCCACACGCTGGAAGAACGACTTCTGCGCCGGCTGCCGCCGATGCCTCGCTTCCACTGCTGTTGCCACGCGGTTCATCCCTTCGAGCTCTTTGCTTATCGACGACTCCGTCGCCAAACACACCGTCTAAAAAACTGGGGCGGGAGTTTTACGCCTTCCCGCCGGCCGGCGTGTGCGCTTCGACTGCTTGTTAGCGTTCAGGCGCGCACGGCCTGTTGCTGGCTTGGTGACCAGCAGCCGCGGTTAGTGCTTACGCAGCGTTGCGACGTGCAGCGTATGCACCGCCACCGATGATCGCCAGACCCGCGAGGACGACGATCAAGATACCCATGCCACCGGTGCTCGGCAGCAGCGGGACGCTGTTCTTCACGTTGTCGATGACGACACCGTTTTGAATCGTCGTGTCGTTAGTAACAGCTTCGAATTTCGCGTTCTCGTTTGCACCTGTGAGCTTGTTGTGCGTCTGGCGTGTCAAGGTCAGCACACGAATGCGATCTGCTTCGTCCTTCGGAAGGGCGTAGCCAGCAGGGGCCTTCGTTTCAACGACGCAGTAGTCCGGCAGAGTCTTTTCCACGTTGTCTGCGAAGTCGGTAACGTGGAGGCCCTCGAAGGTTAGTTGGCCGTTAGCACCGGTTGAACCCGTAGCCACGACGTTTGCGATTGATTTCTTGTCATCGGAACAGGGGCCGACGCTGAATTCTGCACCGCTGAGAGCCACTTTGTTTTCGCCGCGCTTGTAGACGCTGATGTTGCCGATGTAGGTCTCAACCTTGGAGTGCGGCGTGTCGTACGGTTCGTCCGTCGCACCTTCGCCCGGAGCACGGAAGATCACGCGCTCGGTCACGCTGTTCTCGATCTTTTGGTCGGCTGCCTTCAGGAGGGTTGCTTCTACCGCAACCTTCACCTCATCGCCGGGCTTGAGACCGGCAGCTGCGGGATCGGTAATAGTGACCGTGAAGTGCTGGTTAGCCCCTTCAACCATCCCGACAGTGTTGGCGGGCACAGCCTCGGAAACCGTCGACACGGTGAAGTACTGAGAATCGATAGCGGTGCCATCACCCTTCGTCACGCTCTTCACAAACCCAGTGTCGAAACGCAGCTCGTCCTTCTTGGATGAATCAGTAAGAATGACGCTGGTGAGCTTCTTACCCTCGGGAGCTGCAGGGACAAGACCGGTGAGCGTGTACTCGATCTTGGTGTTGCGCGTATGCCCCTCAACTTCTGCGTGGGTCTCTGCATCCTTGACCGTCTTAGTAACCCGCACCTCAGAGTTCTTGGGGTACACAGTGGTCACATCGAGCCACTTCTCGCCGTTCGCGTCGGTCATCGGAACGAAAACGATGAAGTCGCGGGCAGGAACGAAAACATTATTCGCAGAAGCTGTAGGCTGGGTCTCCTTCACGAGGTAAGCGCCCGCGGGAAGGTTGTCAAAAGTCAGCTTGCCGTCCGCACCGGTTTTGCCCGTTCTAGCCGTGAAGCCCGGATCGAGAGCAGGCTCAGTCTGCGTCGCGCCTGGTTTGTTGAACTCATTGGCCTTCTCGGCCAGAGCGTTGAACGTCGCCTGATCCCTCACGTCCCCTTGAAGTTTCGAGATAGCAAACTCTACGTTGGCCAGCGGAGCGCCAGGTGCGGGCGTGTTTGGCTCACCGTTCGCTGGGTAAAACTCAGTAGGGTTGACTCGTTTGAAAATGTCAAGAGCGTAAACGTTCCCAGGCTTAATCTCCGAAGCCAGAGGCGTCTTATCAGCCGTGGTTGCGGCATTCTGGTTCAGCTGCTGCGCCAGCGCGTCCTGCGCCGTAATACCGGCCGAGCCGGCGAAGGTGAGACCCGCAGCGATGGCGATGGCCGCGGTCTTCTTGATGGCAACTGCCATGTGAGTGTTCCTTTCTGGAGAAGGTAGTTCGCTGGGCCGGTACGGTCAGCGATTGCGCCTCCGGGAGTCATCCAGCCACCCCCACGAGACACGGCCCAGCACGGGCTCAACCGAAATGTACGCCTATTGTTTGCCAATGTCGATGGCAGGAATTTGGCAGCTTGCAGGCCGTTAGGATGCGTTAAGGTTTCCTATGCAGTCTCACTAATATTTTCCCAGAGAAGCCCCCCCCCCGAGGAGACTCAGCGGATCAACCCCGGGACAATTAGCGCCCTAGCTGTACAAATGTCCCAAAGCGTCAGGAAGGGGGTATATAACGCGAAACCAACGAAAAGTCTAAACCCGGACAGCGGATTCAGGTTTTTCATAACTTGCGGGGGTGGATGGTGGGGGTACCCTAGGAAAGTGCACCGCACGCCTCACGTTAGGGCTGTTCTGGTGTGATGCGGAGCGAATAAGACCGCAGTCCGTGATCGTACGTCCAGATTTCACTTTCGATCATTAACCGCTGCTGGAACAGATCGGCTTCCACAAGAATCGAGAGATCCCCGCCACCAATGCCAGCCTGGGCGAGTTCTAACCACGGCGCACCCGTGCTGGCTCCATCAAGGAAAGTCCGGAGGAACGTCTCACCCCACTCAAAATCGTGCAGAACCCACGGCGCTTCACTGCCGCACACGCTCTCGAGCATGCCACCGAACTTGGCACCAATCCTCCTCCGATCGTCCCCGTTCTTAAGCTGGGCGATGTGGTTGCCAACCTCAATCACGGCGGTCACGGGAAGAACAAATTGAACTGCGGTGTCGCGTTGCAGTTCGACGAAATCCCGCTGCGCCCGCTCTCGATCCTGATCCTTTCCCGGAATCTGGAGCAGATTGTCCAAGACGCTGGTGTCAATGAACACCGCCCTATTTGCCGGCATACTTAGGCACCGCTCTCGATGCCGAAAAGCGAGTTGAGGTCGGCAAACCGTGCCTGGGTAAAAGAATCGTCGATGAGCTTTCCGTCGGTCACTGCCTGACCAAGCGATTGACGGGAGAGCTCCCTGGTGTAGTCCGGCAAATCCTGCAGAGGGCTGACGTGGCTAAGCCCAGTCTCTTCATCGCGGAAGCAGACCAACACGCTATCGATGAAGTTGCCCTCGATGCCGTCGAGTATCGCCGGGCTATGCGTAGTTACCAGGCACTGGGTGCCGCGTTCTGAGACTGCTTCCTGAAGAAGCCCGATGATTCTCTGCGCTTGAGACGGATGGAGGCCGTTCTCGATTTCCTCGATCACTAACTGCACCGCAGGGGCTGGGCCACCCTCTGCGATTGTGCTGAGCTGCGAGTTGATGTCCAAGTTGTTCGTGGGAGACTTCAATGTAGTTGCAATTGCGAGAAAACGGAGTAGGCCGTCGCTCATTTCACGCGCTGGGGTGAGGCTCGTAGCCTCCTCGGTGAGGGCAAGCATCACGTCCCCAAGATCAGACGTGGAAAATTTCAAACCCTTAACGTTCCGCCCCGCCACATCCGTCACGAGCTGCTCAATCGCGCCGAACACTTCGGGCGTCTCTTCCCGGACCTGAAATAGGGTTGCAGAAATGTTCTCTCCGGTGCGCCGAAGCTCATTGTTCCATCTCGGCACATACGATCGCATGAGCGACGGAACAGGATCGAGGTGGTACACCGACTGGAGGGCTCCTCGAACGGTTTCCGCAGCTTCGATCACAGATCTCTCAGCCTTGTTGACCCCACCAATCAATGTCGGAATCTGGGACAGAATCAACCTGGTGTCTCTGAAAGGGAAGTTTGGATCAGTACCTTGCCTCCCATCAAAAACGTCGGCGGTGATGAACGCGGCCCCCTCATCTCGCTCCCTTGTCTGGAAGAGAGTGGCCGCTTTCGATTTGGTTCCGCTACGCACGCTGATGCCTGGGCCGACGAGCCGCTCCGCGACCAGCCTCAGCTCCGGGTAAACCTGCACCTCGACGTCATACCTGTACGTATCACCAGACACCGGCCTTTCAACCGTGCAGCCAAGGGAAAAGCTGCTTTCCCCGTGGGGCGCACACCCCCGAGACCCACCTCGAACAGGCCCTCTCACCGTTCCTGCACCGTCGAGCGCCTCCGCCATGTCCAGACCACTCGCCATACGCGCCAAAACTTCAAGGCCATCGAGCACATTGGATTTGCCGGAACTATTCAGGCCCGTCAGAAACGTTACGGGGTGAATTGGGACCTCGGCACCTTTGAACGATTTGAAGGCATTCAGCCTGAGCGCCTTCAATCTTGCGCCATCTGATCCCATCGGTCGATCTCCCATCGCAATCGCGGTATGCCATACGAAAGACTACAGAAACGCACACGGCCCCGAAGCCCTACCGCCGAAAGCTGCGAACCACCACGGCAAGCAGTAACAGTGCGCTCAGCAGGCTAATGAGCACCAGGTACGGCCTGCTGCCTGTGGCGGGAAGCGGCAGCAACGGGATGACCTGGGAGGCGCTGATGGCGGTGAGGGTTACCGTGGCGTCGGCACGCTGGCCCTCAGCAGCGGTGACCGATGCTGCTTCGAACGTCCACTCGTACTTCCCCGGGGCGGGAAGAGTGCTCGCGGTCGCGGTGAAGGTGCACACGTTGCCCACGGGGATGGCCAGCACGCCCGGGCTTCCGGGAAGGCCCAGCTGAGCCGCCGTCACGCCAGTGGGTGGTTGCACAGCAGAAACGGGAAGTGCGGTTGCCTCGGAACCGGCGTTCACCGTGCCACGAAGTTGCACCGTGGTGCCGCCGATGGTGCGGGTTCCGCAGTCGAAGGCGACGGGGCTGGTCGCGCCGGCAAGACCAGCGGCGTCGGCGGGTGCGACCACGTTGCGACGCACGGAGGCGGACGTGAGGATCGGGGAATAGCGGTTGATGGCGGTCACGGTCTTCGGCGCGGCCGCCGCCGCCACGGTCACCGTGGGCGCGGTCGATTCCGCACCGTTATCCACGCGCCAGGCGAGGGTGTGGGTGGCACCAGGCTGGTCTGCTGCGGCCTCGGAGAAGGTACAGCTACTGCCCACAGGCGCGTAAACAGCCACGGCGGGTTGTCCCGCCCGCACGGTCAGCGGAACGGTGATCCGGTTCTGCGGATCAACGGGGACACCGAATGCCTGGGTGTAGCGCCGCGGGTCCACGCCATTTGGCAGGGCGCACACGGCGGTGATGGTGAATGGGGTTTGGGCGAGGGGGCCGGAGGCGTCGCCAAGCAATTGCTTGGAAAGGTTGAGCTGACCATGCGTGGTCCATGCCGGCCACAACACCTCGCAGTGGTAGTCGCCGGGCCCGGTGGTGGTGATGGATGCGACCGAGCCGGTGGTCAGGCCGCCTTCGGTTTCCGGCACCACCGTCGGCGTGATCGGGGTGCGCGCGGTGCCGGCCTGGCTGTAACAGGTCCAGCGCGGCTGGCCGTAGCGTGCGGCACGGTTGAGGCGGTCGTCGGACGCGGCGATGCGGGAGGTGAAGCGCAGGACGGGCGAGGAACCGTCGTAAAGGTAGGTGCTCTTCTTCGTCTCCACGGGCTGATTGGCCTGCTGGGTGGCGGTGATGAGCGGGGCTTCGTCCGCGGCCGTGCCGTTCAGCTCGGCGCGCTGGACGTCCATGGTGAAGGTGGTGTCGTCCCGGGCGCCGGTATCGGGCAGCGTGACGGCTTCGACCTTCTGCTGCTCTTCAACTGCGCTGGTACCCAGCCCGATTGCGAAGCCCTGCGATCCGTTCGTGCGCCAAATGGCCGCCTCGACTGTCTTGGGCGACAGCGCCTGCGCGACGTAGAACGCCGAGGCGCGGCTGCCGCCACCCACGCAGTTGAAAAAGCCACCAGTGGAGCTGGTTCCGAACTGCGGCAGCCGAGAAAAGCCCGAGCACACGTCGTTGCTTCCTGGGGGGTTGACCAGGGCGAGTGAACTCACCTCGGTGTCGGCGACCATGCCGATCTCCTCGTCGTTGTTCACGGACTCCGCATCCGCCATGACGAAGGAGTAGTCGCGGGTCAGGGGAACGCCGTCTTCGTAGATCGTGATGTCGTCGAAGCGGAACACCACGGGTTCTCTGATCTTGGACGCTCCGATGATCGGGCGGGCCGATCGCGCGCTCGGATCGGTGGCCAGGTAGTACCCCGGGTTCTTCGCGGGGTTGCCCCAGAACTGCTGGTTCCACAGCACGTTGGAGTACGCGCCGATGCGCGTGAGGGTGTCGCGGGAGAACGTGGTGCCGCTGGCAAGCTGCTGCTTGTTGGTATCGCTCGCAGCAACCGTCTGCACCTTCAGGTTGAAGGTGAGCTGCACGTTGCGCGGACCACCGACGTTAACCAGTACCGGCTGCCCAGCGGACGTTGCCGCAGGTGCGAGATCCGGCAGACGGGTGCCTCCAGACTGGGCGTTGCCGCTCGTTGCAGCGCCGTTGAAGATCGGCCCGAAGTCCAGCCAACAGATGTTGTTCGCGTACGGCCCCTGCTCATTAGCAGCGCCCGAACGGTAGTCGCACTTGGTCACAATCTGGTTCGCCTGCGGGGTGAGCGCAGCGAAGGGAACGATCTGACGCGTGGTGGTGGTCGGCGTGGAAACCGGCACCGAGGACGTTGGCGTGGCGACAGGCGCCGACGTCGGCGCCGTGGTCGCCACAGTGGTCGGCGTGGCCTCCGGGGCGGTGGTGGTTGTGGGAGGGGTGGTCACGGAGGCGTCGATAAGCGAAGGCTCGGGCTGCGGCGTGGTGGTCTGCGCGGACGCGAACGCGGGCACGGTGAGAAGCGCCGCCGCGGTGAGCGCGGACGCGAGGCGCTTAAGCATCCTCATGTTCTTCATCCTTCCTGCGCCGCAGAAGCAGCGGAATGAGTAATAGCAGCAGAACAAGCAGGGCAAACCCCACGGAGAGCCACATCCACCACTGCCAGCCGATGATCGTGTTCGAGGTCTGCGGGCTCGGCACCTGCTCGTCCACGGGCACGCGGACCGCGTCGACCACGAGCCGGTTGAAGTTCAGCCCGTACGGCGTGCAGGTGATCAGGTAGAGGTGGTCGCCGGGCTCGCCGGGCAGCGGGATCGCGTCCAGCGAGTCGGGCGGCACCACCTTCGAGCCCACCATTTGGTAACGCAGCGTGCGCCCGAGGACGTGGATGTAGATGTCCTCGCCGTTTTTCAGTTTTGGCAGGTTGTCAAACATCGACGCGTTGACCAGCCCCGTATGCGCCGAGATCGCCGTGTTCGACCCCTCCCCTCCCGTGGGAAAGGTGGTGCCGAACAGGTGGCCCGCGCCCTTCGTCAGCACGCGATCGGAAGTGCCGTGATACACCGGCAGCGCGATCCCGACAGACGGGATCACCACCTGCGCGAGCTGGTCCTGGCCCGGTGCCAGCCCCGTGTCCAGGTAGCGGCGGTAGTCGGGTGAGGTGTGGTCGCCGCCGATGCTCAGCTCCGAGACCGGCTGCGCGGTGATGTCCCGGTTGTACGCCAGCATCGCCTCCCACAGCCCGTCGCGTTCGCGGTCCGGCAGTTGCGCCGCCTCCGCGCGGGTGCGCTCCGCGATGATCGCGTGGTAGCGGTTGTTCACCAGCGTCGAGGTCACCGGGTACAGCATCCCCAGAAGGCCGAGAATCAGCGCCAGCGCCCAGAACACATCTTTCCAAGAGCGCTTTTGCTTATCGACGACCTCCGGTTCCTCCGCCACGGCCCTCCTCACCCGACCGGCCTTAAGCCGCGCGGTTACGGCGTGCGAAGTACAGCGCAGCCAGCAGTGCCAGCAGGCCACCGCCGATGACCGCGAACAAGGTGCCGCGCTCACCCGTGGTGGGCAGGTTGATGGCCGTGTTGTCCTTCACGTTGGTGATTTTCACCGCGTTCGTGCGGTTGGCGTTCGTGATGGACGCCGCCACCGGCTGCGGGTTCAACGCGTAGCCGCGCGGCGCCTGGGTCTCCACCACGCAGTAATCGAAGCTGTCATCCTGCGAGGCGTTGTTGTAGAAGTCCTCCACCTGGATCGCCGGCAGGATGACGGAACCGTCGTCGCCCGTCGTCCACGTGTTCGTGCGATTAACGGTGATCGGGCCCGCGTTGGTCTCGGTGGTACCGGGGTTGCAGCGGTAAAGCTGGAACTTCGCACCTTTCAGGGCGGCGTCGTTCTCGCCCACCTTATTGATCGTGATCTGACCCAGCACCGTCTTGACCGCCGATACGTCGATCGGTTTGACGTTCCGGTTCGGGTTGTCCACGTTGATCACGTCGCGGGTGAACTGGGCGTTAGTGTTCGCGGTGTTCGGCGGGTAGATCTGGGCCGAGTTCGTCGCCTCACCCGGGGTCGCGCCGTCCTTGAGCTTTGCCTCGTAGCTGAGCACCACGCGAGTCTGCTCCTTATTCGCCTGACGTGCCGCCACCAACTTCTTCAGGCCGTCCTCGGTCAGCGACACGCCGAACTTTCCGTTGCCCTTGACCACCTGGTAATCGGTGCCGCTGTCCAGGGTGGTGTCGCTGGTGGGGGTGGTGCCGCCGGTGAGCTTCACCGCGATGGTGCTGTCCACGACGTCCAAGCGGGTCTCGTCGAAATCATCCACGATGTCGTAGCCGTCGAACGTGTTGGTCGCGGGCACAGCCGGAACGGAACCAGATACGGTGTACTTGATGTTCTCGCCGGCGTACACGCGCGAGTCATCCACCGTCTTCTCACCTGTCACCTGCTGGTTCTTCGGGTACACGTGGACGTCACGGTTCCACCCGGTCACCACCTGGTCAGTGCCTGTGCCAGAGGTCAGGGGAAGCGGCAGCGCGATGTAGAACGGGGCGACCGCCGTCGCGCCGGCCGGCGTCACCGTCTCCTCGACGTAGTACACACCCACCGGGAAGTTGCCCGTAGCCACGCCGTTTGCCGTGGTGAGGGTGGTCGCAGGCCCCAGGTTGGCCGCATCCGGCGTGGTGGCGTTGCGCAGCTCCGAGTACTGCTGCCAGCCCGCCACGGTGGTGAGGTCGATGTTGTTCACCCGGCGCACGGTGAACTGCACCCCGTTTGCCGGGGTCAGACCATTCGCGGCGTTGTTGGCCTGGCCGCCGGTGTACTCCGGCTGGGTGGCCACCGGGTCGCCAATGTACTTGTGCAGGTTCAAGGCCACCGGGTTTGCGCCCTGGGAAGCCACGTTGGCGATGAGCTGCTGCACATCCGTGTTCGACACGGTCACAGCATTGCTGAAGTCCGTACCCGCGTCAGCGGCGAGTGCGAGCGGCAGCGGCGCCGCGGCACCCGCTGCGAGAGCAACTGCGAGAGAAATACCAGCTACGCGGCTGGAGATGGTGCGGGTCATGCGGTCCCCTTCTCGGATCACTTTTCAAACATTCCGAGAATTGATTAGCACATGTTGACGCCTCACACAAGCGGTCCGAGGTGGCGGGCAGTGGCCGGGACGCCCGATGCAGTAACGATCGACACTTCATCGGCCGGATCGATGGAAAGATCCAGGTCGCGGATGAGGTCATGTCGATCGTCACTGGATACTGGCCCGGCGTCGAACTTCCGAGCCAGAAAAACCGCCGCGGCAGGGTGGCCGTGGCGGTGGTGACGGGGGCGTCGATAAGCGAAGTGCTCTTAGTCGCCGATCTGGTCGCGACCGCGCTTGACAATCTGCGGGTCGGGCTCGCCGACGACTTCGTGGTCCTTGTTCGTGTACTCGAACTTGGACAGGATGTAGCGCATAGCGTTGAGGCGGGCGCGCTTCTTGTCGTTGGACTTGATGGTGATCCAGGGGGACTCGTCGGTATCCGTGTAACGGAACTGCTCCTCCTTGGCGCGGGTGTAATCGTCCCACTTGTCCAGGGAGGCAAGGTCCATGGGCGAGAGCTTCCACTGGCGCACCGGGTCAACCTGGCGGATGGCGAAGCGGGTGCGCTGCTCCTTTTGCGTCACGGAGAACCAGAACTTGGTCAGGGAGATGCCGGAGCCCAGAATCATGTTCTCCAACATGGGGACCTCGCGCAGGAACTCTGCGTGCTGCGACTCGGTGCAGAAGCCCATCACGCGCTCCACGCCCGAGCGGTTGTACCAGGAGCGGTCAAAGAAGACGATCTCGCCGGCGGCCGGGAAGTGCTCGATGTAGCGCTGGAAGTACCACGACGTGCTCTCGCGTGGCGACGGCTTCTCCAACGCCACGGTCCGAGCACCACGCGGATTCAGGTGCTCATTGAAGCGCTTGATGGTGCCACCCTTGCCGGCGGCGTCGCGGCCTTCGAAGAGGATGATGTGGCGCTGGCCCGTGTCCTTGGTCCAGTTCTGCCACTTCAGCAGCTCGATCTGCAGGGCGCGCTTTTCCTTCTCGTATTCGTCGCGGGAGAGGCGCTCGTCGTACGGGTAGTTCTCGCGCCAGGTTTGGATCGCGGTGCCGTCGGGCATGAGGAGGACGGGGTCGTCCTCGTCGGAATCGTCGACGACCCAGCCCTCGGTTTCGGCGAGGTCGATCATCGGCAGTTCGTCGTCCTTGTTGTCAGCCATGCCTTTAATCCTATGCCAGATACGACTCGAGGGCCCGCCAATGCTTATCGACAAGCCCTCCTCCAACGCTTCTCCGCCCTACTTCAGCAGGCCTAAGAGCGAGGCCAGGTTACCGGCCAACCCGCCAAGCTCGCCCAGGAGTGTGAGCAACGCAGAAGGAATCTGAGTGATCGTGGAGTCGATCCCCAAAATGTCCTTCGCCTCATCCGCACCCGAAGACAGCGCGATCCAATCTGCCAAACCCTGCATGATGTTCTCCCTTCTTTACCTTTGAATGCTCGCTACTTGCTCGCCTCGATGGAGGCAGCGAACTTGCCAATGGATGTCGGCAGGTTTTGGAACAGCTCCGCAAAGTTTTCAGCGAACGTGGCGAAGTTGTCGAGCGCGTCGATGATGAAATCCAAATCGAACGGCATGGCCATTCCTTTCCGTAGGACCTTGGGTGATCAGCCACAATTGGCGGCTCCCAGAATCTTGACATATTGATCAGTCGTGCGAAAGGAAATTGGAGAGAAAAGTTAGGTGAGGTTAACCTATGGGGGTAGTATGAGGCTAAAGAAAAACCCCACCACAATCAAGTGGCGGGGTCAGAGTCAGGTTACTTAGATAGCCAGGCCGATCAGGTCGGCGATGTTGCCGGCCAGCTTGCCGAGATCGCGGAGCAGGTTGAGCAGAGCGCCCGGAACCTGGGTGATTACTGCGTCGTTAGCGCCCTTGCCGGAGCCGGAGGAAAGTGCGTTCCAGTTCTTCAATGCGTCCATGATGATTCTCCTTTAAAAGTGGGTATTGAGGGGAGCGAAGGCTTACTTGGAGACCTTGCCCGCGAAGTCCAGGAGGGACTTCGGGGTGTTCTGGAACAGGTCAGCCAGGTTGGTAGCGAAGGTCTTAAAGTTCTTCAGCTGCTTCTGGATGAACTTGAGATCGAAAGGCATTGAATTCCCCTATTCGATAGGTGCCAGTGTTTGTCTGGCATAACTTGACAGGTCTGACACCCAGCGGGCGTCACGGGGAGTAATTTTGCCACACGCTGGCGAGCCGTCAAGAGGAAACTTCGAGGGGCCTTACAGCCACACAGGGACCGTTCAGGTTTCGGGCGTTCACCTAAAGTTCACCTTTGCCCTGCGGCGGGTCATCACCTGCCAAAACGTCACACCCAAGATGAACGTTAGGCAACCAGAACGCGAACGGCGTAACACGAAGGTATTCGGGAGCGATTCTCCCCCGCGGAAATTTGTCTGCGCCGGTTTTAAGAGCACACCAATTTGGGGGTGAACCGGTGGGTTGGGGCTGGGGT
>ERZ1031260.23-NODE-23-length-40035-cov-37.059905_pt1 | contig 40035 bp, 36 predicted proteins | sample MGYA00517287_ERZ1031260 | MGnify/ENA primary metagenome ERZ1031260 (study PRJEB33718, sample SAMN03159811) | human skin metagenome | collected 2014-02-25 | study: EMG produced TPA metagenomics assembly of the PRJNA266117 data set (Human skin bacterial metagenome... | reverse complement strand
TCGCCTTGATGGCGTTGTTGAGGTAGCTCACCAGCTGCGAGTGCTCCGGCGCGTACAGGTTGTCAATGCCCAGCTGATCCTCGACGAACTCCACGCCCTCCTCGGATACGCCGATGGTGCGCTTGCGGCGATCCACCTCGTAGTGGATGCCCTCGCGCATCCGCGGAGCCAATTGCGCAAACACGTTGTAGAACTGGCTCGACCCGTCCACCGGGCCGGAGATGATGAGCGGGGTACGGGCTTCGTCGATAAGAATCGAGTCGACCTCATCGACGATGGCGAAGTTGTGACCGCGCTGCACGATGTCATCGACCGAGCGAGTCATGTTGTCGCGCAGGTAGTCGAAGCCCAGCTCATTGTTCGTGCCGTACGTGATGTCGGCGTCGTAGGCCTTCTTGCGCTCCGGCGGGCGCATGTCAGACAGGATCACCCCGACATCCAGGCCCAGGAAGTGGTGGACACGGCCCATCATCTCCGCGTCACGCTTGGCCAGGTAATCGTTCACCGTGACCACGTGCACGCCCTTGCCCTCAAGCGCGTTGAGGTAGGCCGGCAGCACCGAGGTCAGCGTCTTACCTTCACCGGTCTTCATCTCGGCCACGTTGCCGAAGTGCAGTGCGGCACCGCCCATGATCTGAACCTTGAAGTGCTTCTGCCCCAACACGCGCCACGACGCCTCGCGCGCGGTAGCAAACGCGTCGAGCAAAATGTCGTCGAGCGACGCACCATCGGCGAGCTGCGCCTTGAACTCGCCCGTTTTCGCCTTCAACTCCTCGTCGCTCAACGCGGCGTATTCGTCCTCCAGCGAGATCACCTGATCGGCGATCTTGGAAAGGCGTTTAACGGTGCGGCCTTCGCCGGCGCGCAGCAGCTTCGACAGTCCAAACCTCAAGGTGTGATCCTTTGCATCGCGATTGCTCTAACAACGGGCCATTGTACGCACGCCCACCATGGGACCCTGCAATCACTTCGGAAGCCACCCTTTCTAAGGAAAACCGCCGCCACCCGAAACTTGGGTGGCGGCGGGGGCGCTGCTCCGGCGGAACTAGTTCTTCTCTACCTTCTTCTCCGCCTCGATCTCATCCTCCGACGCGAGCTCGATCAAGCCGTAGTCGAAGGCGTGGCGGCGATACACCACGGCCGGGCGGTTGGTTTCCTCGTTGATGAAGAGGTAAAAGTCGTGGCCCACGAGCTCCATCTCGCTCAACGCGTCATCCACGCTCTTCGGCGAGTTCGGGTGCGTCTTCTTGCGCACGATCTGGCCGGGGGTGACATCGTCCACCTGATCGGCGTACGGGTCAACGTCGTACTTGCCTGGCTGCGCTTCAGCCGCCTTCGCTTGCTCGCGTTCGATCTCCGCGGCCATCACGCCAGTCGATTTCGGCGCGCGGTGACCGGACATCGCGATGCCGCGGCGAGCCTTGACCTTTCGCAGGGAACGCTCCAACTTGCCAATTGCAGTCTCCAGCGCGGCGTAGAAGCTGTCTTCCTTCGCCTCGGCGCGGGCGAGGTGGCCCGCACCAGTTGCGGTGATCTGGATGCGGTTGGCCTGTGCCTCGCGGCGGGGGTTCGGTTCGTGCTTGAGCTCCACATGGAACGAGGTCAACGACGGATCGAGCTTCTCAATCCTGGCCAGTTTGGTGTTGACGCGTTCCTGGAAGTGCTCCGGCACCTCCACATTGCGGCCGGTGATGGTCACCTGTGCTTCGGGGCTGAGTACGTCGGTGTGTTCTGCAGAAGTCATCTGCGTCCTCCCTCAACTCGTAGGAACTGTGTCACCCACCACTATACAACTGGTTATGACCAATCCGTCACGACCTCCTACCGGATTATGCGGCGCACAGCGTCAAGCAGGCGGCGACGTCTCCCCCGGCTGCGAGAATCGCGGCCACGCTGGCTTGGAGCGTCGCCCCGGTTGTCACCACGTCGTCCACCACAATGACGCGGCCGCGGGGAACCCCCGCAAGACGCACGGCCCTGCTCATGTTGGCCCGGCGCGCACTCTGGTCCAGCCCGCTTTGATCGGCGGTGGAAGGCGCGAGCGAGAGCACCCCCGCAACCGGCCGCCCGCTTGCCCGGCACACCTGCTCCACCGGGTCGCCTCCCCGCTGCCTTGCCGACGCCGCCCGCGTTGGCGCCGGCACCAGGACGCAGCCGGTCGGGATCTCGCCGCGCGCCTCCAAATACTCCAGCGCCGCGGCGAGCACCGCGCCGACATGGGCGCGCACCGCCATGTTCCGCTTTTCCTTCATGGCTAAGATCACGGCGCGATGCGGGTCGGCGTACGGGCCGAGCGCGAACACGGGGACCAACGGGGGCGTGTGCGGAAAGACGCGTGAGGGTGGGGCAGCGAGGTGGGTACGGCAGCCGTCGCAAAGCAACGGCCCGGGAGTATCGCAACCTGCGCAGCGCTGCGGGAAGATGAGCTCCCCGATCTCCCCGAACCTGACCATGGCTCTGCTAGCGCGCCACAATCGGCAGCGCGCGCACACCTTCCTGGCCCGGCACCTCACGCCAGATCGGGCTGTCCGAACCGGTAGCGGGCACCTGGAGCAGCGCGTTGGCGTCGGTGACGTAGAGGGTGTTCGGGGACGCCGCCACTGCGACCACCGGGGCGGAGATATTGCCCGCGGGCATTGCTGTGATTGACGAGCCGTCTTGCTCCACACGCATCACCGGGATGGTGGCGTTGGAGGTGCCCACGATCAACGATCCGTCCGAGCGCCACTCCGCCGAAATCACCGACCCCGCAAGTTCCGGGGCGTACTCCAACACGTTGACAATGGAACGCTCGCCGGAGGTGCGCCGCTCCACGATCCCGGTGTACAGCCGGCCGTCGATCACCATGACAACGCGGGTGCCCGTGCGCGACAAGCGCAGCACCGAGATGTTGCCCTGCACACCATCCGGCAGCGCCGCGGTCACTTCACCTGTGGTGATCTCACCGGTCGCCGAGGACTGGACCGTGCGCAGGATGCGACGGCCGTCCGCCACGGTCCACACCGCCCCGCCGTAGGGTTCGAAGGTCGGCCGGGTGAACGTCGGGGCTCGAAGCACTTCGCGTTCGGCGGCACCAAGTTGACCCACCCGGAACACTTCGTCCTCATCGTCCGTGGGTTTGCCAAAGACCGCTGCCCAGTTGCCGCCGCCGGTAATGTCTGCCGACATCACATCACCCGCGGACCCCAACGTGCCTTCCACTGGGGTGCCCACGCCATCTTCCACCCGCAGAACCTGGCCGCCCGCAAGCGAGTACAGCTTGGATTCGCCCGCGACCTCCACGAGTGGGCTCACATCCACGAAGTCATCGGTGTCCAGCTCAGAGGCGTTCTCAACCAACGGTTGCCCGTCCGCGAGGAGCGTGTAGGGCCCGTTCACCCCGGCCGAAGCGAGCGTCCAGACAACCTGCGCCGCGAAGCGCGTGCGCTCTTCTGCAGAGACATCGGCGAAACCGGTGAAGGAGTACGCGCCGTCCTGGAAACCGGTGAAGGTGGCGCGCGATGGGAGCCGCCCGGTCAACGCTGGCCGCAGCCGCTCGGAGGGACCCTCCATGAGCAGCGCCACCAGGCTGGAGGCCAGCGTGTCGCGGGAGGAATGCACCCAGCGCCGGTCCGTGACCAGCTCGCGGTCTTCCTCATCAAAGAAGTACAGGTTGTACGGCTGGTACTGGTTGCGCAGCTCGGTGCGCTCCATGACAACACCTTCAGGCAAGTCAGACACGCGCCACTGGCCGCCCTCCTGCTCCAGCGTGATCGTCGCCTCGTACACCCCGCGCTCGGGCGCGAACGTGCCCCCGACCCTCAGGATGCCCACGACGTTGCCGTGCACCGCAAAGTTGCGCTTGGTCGGCGAGCCCCCTGGCAACGTGGTCAGACCGAAGCTGTCCACAATGAGCGCCGGCCCGCTCGGCTTCCACGCCGAGGCCGCGGCGGAGGTGAGGAATGAGCGCGCCGCCTCGTAGTCCCCGTCCGGAATCGCGTTCGCTGCGTAAAAACCGCGAAGCAGTAAATCCGGTTCCTGGCCGTCCACCGGTCCCACCGCCGGAGCCTCGCTCACCTCCGGCGAGTACGACCGCAACACGTGCGGGGCGGAATTTGTCGGCAGCGACGTGCAGCCCGTCACGGTGACGAGCGCGCTGCACGCAGACACCGCCAACACCCATCGAAAACGTCCCATCACTGCTCCTCCCGTTCTGCCGCGCCCGGGACACGCAGCTCCAGCGGTGCCTGGTGGAACCCGACCTCGGGGTCGCGCGGAAGCACCAGACGGAACTGGGAACCGACGCCGAACTCGCCCACGGCGTCCAGCGTCCCCCGGTGCAACTGCGCATCCTCCCGGGCGATTGCAAGGCCGAGGCCGGTGCCCCCGGAGTGGCGCTTGCGTGACTTATCCGCCCGCCAAAAACGGTTGAATACCATTTCGTCCTCGCCCGGCTTCAGGCCGACGCCGCCGTCTGTGACGGTGATAGCAACGGCCTCATCGTTCGAACGCATCTGCACACGAATCGGGTTGCCCTCCGAGTGGTCGATGGCGTTGGCCAGGAGGTTTCGCACCACCCGTTCGATCCGTCGCGCATCCCCGTCGATGGTTTGCGGGGAATCCGGCAGGTCAAAGTCCACCTCGACCCCGTGTTCGTCGGCCAAGTGGCGGGTCTGCTCCCACGCCGACCAGACGGGAGCGCGGGCATCGACGCTGGCGGCCGACAGCTCAGCCACACCCGCGTCGTGACGGGAAATTTCAAGCAAGTCGTTCAGAAGCGCCTCGAACCGATCGAGCTCGGTGATCATGAGCTGCGACGCTCGCTTCGTCGCAGGTTCCAACTCATCCTCGTTCGCTGCAATGAGATCCGCCGCCATGCGCACGGTGGTCAGCGGCGTGCGCAGCTCGTGCGAGACGTCGGAGGTGAACTGGCGCTGGAGGTCTCCGTACTCCTCCAGGTTCCGGATCTGTTTGGACAGCGCGTCTGCCATGTCGTTGAAGGACATGGCCAAGACGGCCATTTCGTCTTCGCCGTCGACAGGCATGCGCTCGCGCAGGTGCCCTGAGGCGAAGCGCTGCGCGGTCCTGGACGCGGAGCGCACCGGGGCAACGATCTGCTGCGAAGCCAGCCAAGCAATACCCATCAGGAGCACAACGACGATCACGGCCGCGGACGCCAAGATGCCGCGCATCAGCGCAACCGTCGAGGCCTCGCTTTCCATGTTCATGACCAGGTACAGCTGCAGGTTAGGGATATCCGTGCTCGTTGGCGTGCCGACGATCAACGCATCGTAAGCACTGCCGTCGGCCCGCTCCACTGTGGCGAATTGGTAGGCGATATTGCTCTCGCCCACGTACTCGCTCAATTGCTTCGGAATTTGGTACGACTCGGGCGAGGACGTCACCTCCCCCGTCGCGCTTTCGGCAATCAGGACCGGCTCGTAGAACCTCGCGTTGTTCGCCGACTCCTGCGCGCGCTGCGTGAGCCCGGCGCGCGCCGAATTCAGCCGCGACTGCAGGGAACCGTTGGAGCCGGTGTCGCTCAGTTGGTCTTCCACGCTGGCCCGAGCCCGGTCGATCTCCACACTCGCGGTGTCAATCTTGGCCGCCGTGATCCTGTCCGTCACCACCGAGGCCAGTGCGAAACCCAGCACGAACATCACGACAGACGACACCAGCAAGACGGTGCCAACGAACCACACCTGCAGCGAGGTGGACCATGCATGCGCGACGCGGTCTCGCGCGCGCCTCAACGCGTCCAGCTGCTACACCTCGGTCTTTCCGGTTTTGTACCCCACGCCACGCACGGTGAGGATGATCTCCGGGTTCTCCGGGTCGTGCTCGATCTTGGACCGCAGGCGCTGCACATGAACATTCACCAAACGGGTATCTGACGCGTTGCGGTACCCCCACACCGACTCAAGCAGCTCTTCGCGGCTGTGCACCTGGTTGGGTTTGCGCGCCATCTCCAGCAGCAGATCGAACTCTAGCGGGGTGAGCTGCAACTCTTTGTCATCCCGCGTGACGGTGTGCTGAGGCACGTCGATGGTGAGATCGCCGATGTGGACGATGTCGCCCGGCCCCTCATCGTCGGTGCGACGCAGCCTGGCGCGGATGCGCGCCACCAGCTCCTTGGGCTTGAACGGTTTGGTGATGTAGTCGTCCGCGCCTGACTCCAGACCGAGGACGACGTCGACGGTGTCCGTCTTCGCGGTGAGCATCACGATCGGCACCGCCGACTCCTTGCGGATCTCGCGGCAGATGTCGATGCCGTTGACGCCCGGCAGCATGAGGTCGAGCAGGATCAGATCCGGGTCGTAGGCCCGAAACGCGTCGACGGCCTCAGCACCGTCGGTGACCGACTGTGTCTGGAAGCCCTCGGCCTCCAGCACGATTGTCAGCATCTCATTGATCGCCGGGTCATCATCCACGACGAGGATTTTCGGCGCCATGTATCCTCCTCCGCAGCCGTTAACGCTGCTTCGCCACGTTTGCCACTTCCTGGATAGTAACCGCCGGGGTCGCGCTTCTCACCCAACGGCTCGCCCACTGCGCCTCCGCCAGGGCAACGTAGGCGTCGAAGGTGCGCTGCTGCAGGGAGGCGTCGCGCTCGTAGCGGTCGCGCGTGCGCCTGTCGTCGTCACGCTCGCGCTGCGCTGCGCGGTCGCGGGCGATCTCGGGGGACGTGTCTACCAATACGTGTAGGTCCGGCAGCGGAAGCCCAAGCCTGCCGAATTCGAGGTCGTAGACCCACTGCGATACTGCCGGGTCCTGTGTGCGCGCAACCGAGTACGCCGCGTTGGAGGCGACGTAGCGGTCCAAGATGATGATCCGATTCTGGTCGCCCACGTAGCGTTCGAGCTGCGACTTCGCACCGAAACGGTCGAGTGCGAACAACGTCGCCATCGCATAGGCCGAATCGGTGAGGTCCCCCATTCGACCGTGGAGGGCTTCTTGTGCCAGTTGGGCGTGCACGGAGTCGTCGTAACGCGGGAAGGCGAGTGTGTCGGCGCCGAGCTCGCGGGCGATCGCGGTGACCAGCGTGTGCTTGCCCGCTCCGTCGATGCCTTCGACAGCGACGATCATTTAGGCCAGCGCCTCCAGGAACTGCTCGAGGTCCGCCTCCGTGTCGGCGTCTTCCAACAGACCGGCGGCGGCGTTGATCAGGGACTCGTCGATATCGTCCGGACGCAGGCGGATGAAGGGGTAGGCCTCCGCGATTTCCCCGGCGGAAAACGGCGCACCGCACCAAATCGCCGTAATGGTTGCCGCCGCTTGGCCGTTGAGCAGCTCATCCTCCGTCGGGGAGTCTTGGTTCGCGGCCAGCAGCACGGCGTCGCGGACGGCGTCGATGACCTCCTCCCCGTCGAGATCAGCGATCTCGTCCAAGAAGTCTGCGTTTGCCTCTACGCGAAAAATTTCCTCGTCCCAGGTGCTCACCGTCACGCTCCTTTCATGCCCGGGCGCAGCTCGCGCCCGCATCTGGTTTACAACGCCTTCGCAGGCGATCTTGTCTACGTCTCTATATACGTCACCGCAACGACACGCGCGAACACTCCCGTAAAAATTCCTGCGAGATGCATCGTGAGGGGTTCTGCTTCGTCGGGTTGTCATGCTATAAAAGGTGCCACCGTCGGACTGTTATCAAGTTGTGACCAGAGAAGTGGCCCCAGGTGCCATGTTGCGTGAGATGAGGATTGCGAGCGGGTAGTGAGGATGAGCACCAGCAGCGGACGCGTCGCGGTCTTCACCGTGCTGGGTGTACTGCTTGCTGTCCTCGTGGGATTCGCGGTCTGGGCCGGGTCCGGCCCGTCCCACTCGAATCGCGCTGGATTCACCGCTGACGCTGTAGACGAGTCGACGCAGTCCGAGGCAACGTCCACGGCGTCGAGCTCCACCACCTCAACCTCGGCGCAGCCCCCGACGACATCTGCGACGGCGACGGGGCGGACCTCCAGCATCTCCTCGCAGCGCGCGTCGAATCCCTCCCAGCCGATCCAGGGCGACAACCCCGAGGCGATCGGTGCCGCGATCTCCGGAGCTGCCCACGCGTCTGCGCCCCAGGGATACGCGGCGGAGAGTGACCCGTTCATGCCCCCGCACGCCGTTGTGAACTCGGGTGCGGGCGACGCAGCACCGAGTCGCGTCTACCGCCCAACGAACATTTCCCCGACTGCCACGACTCCTGCGCCTCCCGCATCTCCTGCCCCGGAGACGACGGCTACGGCTTCTGCCACTGCTTCGACAGCGGACGAGGCGACCACCAGCTCTACCCCAACCGATGTTGCCCCGGTGGAACCGTCGCAGCCGACAGCGCCGGCCGCACCGCGAACGGAGGAAACCTCCGATCCGGCAACTCCGGTGTCCGAAGCGAGCGAAGCCACACCAGCCCCCTCGGAGGCAGAGCGGATTCCCGTCGAGGACGGAGCCGACGCCCCAACGGGTTAAGCGGTGGCGTGGAACAGCTGCGCCGGGGTCTCGCCAACGGTGCTGAAGACGGCCTCGCCTTCCGACGCCGGGATCCACACCGCGTCTCCCGGCCCCAGCTCAAATTCACCGCTGCGCACGCGCCCCTGGGTGCACAGCACTATCGACGGGCCGTCGCTCGCCACCTTCAGCACCTGCCCCTCGCGCAGGGTGGACACGGTGACGTCGAATGCTTTAACCGGGAGGGTGAACCGGGTGCCGTCGATAGTCTCCTCGGTTACCGCGCGCGGCGACGCGAGCGGGGTGAAGTCCAGGACGCGAACGAGCTCGGGCACATCCACGTGCTTCGGCGTCAGCCCTCCGCGCAGGACGTTGTCGGAGTTGGCCATCACCTCAACGCCGAGCCCTGACAGGTAGGCGTGCAACTGCCCCGCACCCAGGTATGCGGCTTCCCCTGGCTCGAGGTTCACAACGTTGAGCAGGAGTGCGGCAAGCGCGCCGACGTCTCCCGGGTAGCGCTGGGTCAGCTCGATAAAGACCGAAGCGGCGTCGCGGATCCACCCTGCAACCTCGCCGTCGCCCTCGTTTCCGGCGACAAGGCGCCGTGCCGCCTCGCCCACCGCGTCAAGCAGTGTGGCGCGCGCCTGTCCCGGCAGGGAGATGAGGGTGGTAAACAGCGCGCGCATATCGCCTTCGCCGTCGGCGGGAAGCATCGACGCGTAGCGGTCGAGCTCTGCAACCCTCAGCGCTTGAAACAGCTCCGCGGTCTGCGCCGGCGGCCGAAACCCGGCCAGGGCCCGAAACGGAGTCAGGGCCACGATCAACTCCGGCTTCGGGTTCGGGTCCTTGTAGTTGCGCCGCGGGTCATCCAACGCTACGCCGAGGGCGTTCTCCCGCGCGAAGCCCTCCTCGGCTTGCTCGCGGGACGGGTGAGCCTGAATACTCAACGGCTCGGCGGCAGCCAGGAGTTTGACCAGGAACGGCAATTGCGGCCCGAAGGTGTCCACCACCCGCTGCCCTAGTGCGCCCACCGGGTCTTCAGCGATGATCTGGTCGAGCCCTCGCTCACCAACTGTCGCCGGGCCAGCCGGGTGCGCCCCAAACCACAACTCCGCCTCGGGCTGGGTCGCCGGGGAGGCGGTCCCACGCAGCTGCGCGAGTAGGGTCCGGGATCCCCAGGGGTACGCCCGAAGCGCGCCCGTCAAGTGCTCCATGAACGATCTCCTTCATCCACCACCGGCCAGCCGCACTGGGCTCACAAGCCAGCCCAGGCTAGCCCAGTGCAGTCGCTGCGAACGCCCGGGTGACCAAACGCATTGCCCGCGCGGCGGGATCGGCAGTCTCGTCCTCAACGGACTCAACTCGGGCCCCGTTCGCATTCAGGCCTTCCGGGCCATCGCAGGCCCACACAACGGCCTTCAAACCTACCAGCTCGGAGGGTCCGTCGATGAAGGGGTCGTAAAACACATCTCGCGGCACGGCACCCGCGCCGGTGTTGGCGGCGTCTTGCGCCTCGGGCAGCTCATCAGCGGGAAGGTACCCGGAGGCGATGCCCCGCGATGTCCACACTGCAGCAGCAAGCTGCGCTACCGCCTCGGACGCCAGCCCCACGCCGGTGTGCACCACCCGCGCTCCTTCCGCGTACGCACGCAGTTGCCGCCCCGGGTTCACCGCCTCGTCGCGCTCCGGGGACAACGCCTGGAGCTCGGCATCCACCTCGTCCGCGATCAGCTCGAGGCGTTCCGCCACAAAGTCAGCAGGTTGGGCGAGGCAGCCAAGGACCGCCCCCACGACCCCCACGGTGCGTGCCGGGGACACCCCGGCTGCCGTGGGAAGTGCGGGGATGTGGATGGTGTCGGCCGGGGCGTCGTCGATAAGCAAGCCCTGCCCTGGGCCGGCGAGGATGACCTCCGCTCCGCGGGCGGCTGCGGTGAGCAGCGCGCGCAGGTCTCGCTCGCGCGAGGCTTCCGCTCCTGCGACGATTACAACGTCGAGGGCGCCGACGTACGCGGGCAGCGTGCGCGCGACCGTCACGGGGACATCAAGCTGCCCAACCCAGGCGACGGTCGCGTGCGCCGCGGCCTGTGCCACCGAATCGGTTGCCACGATCACGACACTGCGGGGGCGCATACCGGTGAGATGGCTCAACCTGCCGGTAGCCTGGGCCACTGTGCGCAGCTGCGCCCCCTCATGGGCAATGTCGAAAAACCGCACCGCAGCCTGATCGTAGGATGCGTACGCGTTGGCGCCGGGATCGTCCATACCGCGGAATTCTACGCCCGGATCAGCTCCAGGATCTCCGCCACCAGCGCGTCAATCTCCTCGCGCGTGGGCGCCTCCGCGTTCAGGCGCAGCAGCGGCTCCGTGTTGGAGGCGCGCACGTTAAACCACGCCTTCGAGTCCTTCAGCTGCACGGTGACGCCGTCGAGGGTGTCCACCGATTCCGCCCGGTCCTCGAACGCGTCGAGCACCCGCTGTGTTGCCGCCTGCTGGTCCGCGACCTCCGAGTTGATCTCCCCGGAAGCCTGGTAGCGGTCGAACTGCACCATGAGTTCGGACAGCGGCTGGTCCTGTTCGGCCAGTGCCGCAAGGACGTGGAGCGCAGCCAGCAGCCCGGAATCAGCGTTGAAGAAGTCGGCGAAGTAGTAGTGGGCGGAGTGCTCACCACCGAAACGGGCACCTTGCTCCGCCATCTCCGCCTTGATGTAGGAGTGGCCCACGCGCGTACGCACGGCGGTCCCTCCCAGCTCCTCCACGATCTCCGGCACGGCCTGCGACGTGATGAGGTTGTGGATAATGGTCGCTCCCGGTTCCTGCTGCAGTGTCCGGGTGGCAATCAGCGCAGTGATTGCGGAGGGCGACACCGCCTGGCCCTTCTCATCCACCACGAAGCAGCGGTCGGCATCCCCATCAAACGCCAACCCGATGTCCGCGCCCTGTTCCTGCGTGAACCGCTGCAGGTCCACGAGGTTTTTCGGGTCGAGCGGATTCGCTTCGTGGTTCGGGAACGTCCCGTCGAGCTCGAAATACAGCGGGCGAACATCCATGTCCCCGAGCACCGCCGGCACAGTCATCCCGGCCATCCCGTTCGCCGCGTCCACGGCCACCGTGAGCGTGCGGCGCGCCGGTACCGGCACAAGCTCGCGCAAGAAGTTCGCGTACTCCTCCAGAGCATCATGCTTTTCGACGGCTCCGTCGCCGCCCTCGTAGGCCGGCACCCCCTCCAGGATCATCCGGCCGATCTCCGCCAGCCCCGTATCGGTGGACACGGGCCGCGCCCCGGCGCGGCAGAGCTTGATGCCGTTGTACTTGGCGGGGTTGTGGGACGCGGTAAACATCGCGCCCGCGCAGTTCTTGGTGCCGGAGACGAAGTACAGCTCGTCGGTGGAGGTGAGCCCCAGCTCAATCACGTTCAGGCCCTGGGAGGCGGCACCTTGCGCGAAGGCCGCGGCGAGCGACGGCGAGGACGGCCGCATGTCGTGGCCGACTGCAATCGTGCGCTCCCCCTCCTCGCGCAGGATGTGGGCGTAGGCCGCGCCGGCGGTGCGCACGAAATCCTCATCGATGTGCTCGCCGACGATGCCGCGAACGTCGTAGGCCTTGATCACGTGTTTCAGCGTGTCCGGGGTGTGCTCAATTGTCATGCCGGTCATCTTATCGCCGGCCCCGACACGGCCTCGCGCTACGCGTCCGGATCTGGCTTCTCGTCAGCGTCGCGCACGACCCGCAAGTGCGACCGGCGTGCCGCTTTGTGTGCGGCAATCTGCTCCTCCACCCGCTTCGTGCGGTGGACGGGGTGGTTGGATGTTTCCGGGTCGTTGAAGTCCCGGGCGGCGGTGTATTCGATCGGGTCTTTTGTGGTGTCGACGAGGCCCGTGGTCACCCTCCCCGCCTCGCGCACGGCTTCGGCCAGCGCGGTGATGTCGGAGCCGTCCGGATCCAGCCCGTCCTCGTCATCGTGGTCGAGTTCGACTTCTTCAACGCGCACCATGTCCCACCCCACGGGAGCGGTGATGTGCGCGGAGTGGCGCTCGCACAGGTCCCATGCGTGCGGTTCCGCCACCGGCGCAAGGGGCCCGACTACCGCCGTGGAATCGGCGTACGCATAAATGAGCGTTGCCACGGCGGGTCTGCCGCAGCCGGGGCGGCAACAGCGTCGGAATACAGTCACGCCGGCAAGTCTAAACCCAACCTTGAACTTTCTGTAGTGCGACGCGGCGCGCCCGCCTCCCCCTCCCACGTTGCGGGCTTAGGATGACTGGCCATGAGCACCTCCGGCCCGCTGCACCTCTCCCCGGCCCGGAATCGCCATGGCCGTGGCACCCGAGGGCCCCACCTGCCAGTTGGGGTTCCCCGCTACCGGTCCAGGGCCGCGCAGTTCGACCAGCTCGTGTTGGATGCCTACGCGCCGCTACACAACGCGTACTTCGAGCACCTTGCCGCGGTCGATCTCGCCGTAGATACCATCCCCCGCATGCGGCTGCGGCCCGATATGACGGTGTTGCCGGACGAGATCATCGCCGAGGGACCGGTTCCCCTCGGCCGGGTTCTCCAGGCGGGCGTGGACCGGGACGGCAATCCCACTCGCGCCCGGTTCGTAGTGTTTCGGATGCCGATTGAACAGCGCACGGGAGACATAAGAGAGCGGTCAGAACTCATCACGTGGGTTCTGACCGCCCTGGTGGCCAACTACCTCAACTTGGACCCGCGAATGATTGACCGCAGTTTCCCCTGGTAGGGCCGGTTATCCGATCTGCTTCTTCAGCCTGCGCCGCTCGCGGTCCGACAGCCCGCCCCAGATGCCGAACCGCTCGTCGTGCTCCAAGGCGTATTCCAAGCACTCATCCCGCACCGCGCACGCTTTGCAGATGCGCTTGGCCTCGCGGGTGGAGCCACCCTTTTCAGGGAAGAACGCTTCCGGGTCCGTCTGCGCGCACAGCGCCTGGTCTTGCCACTCCTGCTCGACAGCGCCAAACAACTCGTCGAGGGTCATGCCTCCCGCGGTTGCGCCGCGGAGGATGGCGTCCGCTTGGTTTTCCACGCCATAGCCTTCCTGGTTGTTCATGGGTTGTTATTGGTCAGTGTCTATTAGTCAGAGTCAAAGGATGAATCACACTGATGCGATTACACACTGAGACACTAAATAGGTGCAACAAAATTTGGTGACCAATTGCCCCGAAACGTGCGTTTCCCACGTCGCATGTCACAGCAGTCACATCTGTCACAGCTAGGCCGGCGCGGGGGGGATGAGTGGGGGTACTAGATCTGGTACCCCTGGCCCCGAAGGCAACTATTTGGCCAATTTGGCGTGTCGGTTACGCGTCGGAGGAGAAACGTACTCCCGAATCCGGAATGACAACGCCCGGGAACACGCGCATACCGCCCTGCAGCTCACAGCGCGCGCCGATCTGCGCGCCCTCACCGATCACACAGTCCGTCACGCGCGCATTCGCACCCACGCGCGCCCCAGCGGCGATGATGGAATTGCGCACCATCGCCCCAGGCTCGATCGTGACGCCGTCGAAGATCACGGAGTCGTCGACACGCGCCCCGGCCCCAATCTCGCAGCCGCGGCCCACCGTGGTGCCGCCCATCAAGATGACGCCGCCGGCAACGCCCGCCGAAGCGTCGACAAGCGATTCGCCCGTACGACCCGCGATAAGCGGTGAGTACGCGATGCCGCGCACCAAGTCGGACGACCCCTGGACGAAGTCCGAGGGGCGGCCCATGTCACGCCAGTAGGACGAATCCACGTGGCCGACAACCTTCGCACCTTGCGCGAGCAACCCCGGGAACGTCTCGCGCTCCACCGATACCACGCGCCCCGCCGGAATCTGCTCGATCACGCTGCGCTTGAACACGTAGCAACCCGCGTTGATCTGGTCGGTCGGCGGGTCTTCCGTCTTCTCCAAAAACGCCTCGACGTTGCCGTCCGCATCCGTGGGCACCGACCCGAACGCCCGCGGGTCAGGCACCCGGACCAGGTGCAGCGTCACGTCGGCGTCTTTTTGCACATGCGTTTCGACGATCCCCTGCAGGTCCGCCCCCGAGAGCACGTCACCGTTGAACACCATCACGTTCTCGGCGCGCAGCTTGTCGTACACGTTCCGGATACCGCCGCCGGTGCCCAGCGCCTCTTCCTCGACCACGTACTCGATTTCCAGGCCCCAGTCGGATCCGTCACCGAAGTACTCCTCAAAAACCTCCGCCTTGTACGAGGTACCCAACACCACGTGCGTGATACCGGATTCGCGGATGCGCGCCAGCAGGTGCGCGAGGAACGGGTAGCCGGCGGTGGGCAGCATCGGCTTCGGCGTCGACACCGTGAGCGGGCGAAGGCGTGTCCCCCGGCCGCCAACCAAGATCACCGCGTCGGTGTCTGCCATTACCGGCGAGGATGCGGGTTCGATGCGGGGAAGTGCGTGCTCCATGCGGTTCCTTCTCTCGTCTCTGGGTCGAGTGGTTCTATTCAGCCCTGTCGGCGGCGCGCCGGGCGACCGAGCTGTAATGCACTTCGAAGTTTAAGTCCCGCCCACAGCGCACCCCGGATTGGGATGTGCCACCAGCGGGGGTGCCGGTCTCGCTGGAACCGGTAGGCGGACGCGTGGTGCGCCGGCACCGTGACCCGCCGGTGCTTGCCGGCGACATGCCCCTGGTCGTGCAGGATGACGGAAGACGGACAGTACAAATTCGTCCACCCGGCGCGCGACAGTCTGTCACCGAAGTCAATGTCTTCGAGGTACATGAAGTAGCGCTCATCGAAGCCACCGATTGCGTCGAACGCGTCCCACCGCACGAGCAAGCACGCGCCGGAGAGCCACCCGGCGGTGCGCTGCACGTGCATATTCGCGTTGGCCTGGTAGGCGCGGGAAAACGGGTTGGACGGCCAGACGTCGTAAAGCAGCGCGTGCCCGATCCCGGTGGTTAAACCGGGTACCTCGCGGGCGCTGGGGTAGGCGGAGCCGTCCGCCTCCTCGATCCGCGGGCCCGCTGCACCTGCCCGCGGAGCCTCGTCGATGCAGCCACGCAGCTGGTCAATGCTGCCCGGACTGAACTCCACGTCCGGGTTCACGATGAGGAAGTAGCGCGGGTCTACCTCCCCGGCGGACCGCTTCGGGCGAAGCGCCCTTGCCGCGGCGTTGATCGCGGCGCCGTAGCCGATGTTGCCGCCGGTTGGCAGAAAGATCACGTTGTCGTGGAGCCGGGCTGCGGCCTCGGGTGCCCCGTCGGTGGAGCCGTTGTCGGCGCACACCAGCAACACGGGCGAGGACGTCGCCGTCTCCAGCGAGCGAATCAGATTGGTCAGGTGCTCCCCCGGCGAATACGTCACCGTGACAACGGCGAGGGGCGGTGCACTCGCGCCTGATAGTGCCTTTTCATGCTTCACAATGGCCGTTAGCTTACCCACCGAGGTGCCGTTTCTCGGCGCACGCCCCGGGGGCGTGTTCCCACGTGCCGTATACTTCCCGGCGTGAATGAGCCCCAGCGGAGAGCCCGCGACATCCAGGCCGCACCCTCCCGGGTGAAGGACGTGAAGCAGTCCGGCCACCCCGTGCTCCGCGGGGCGCTGGCGGTGCTTTCGGCGGCGGCGATCACGGTCTCGGGTGTCGGCTACTTCTCGGTGGGGCGCATTGGGGGCCAGCTCAGCGCGTCTGAGCTTGATGTCAGCACTCAGTCGAGCAAAAGCGGGAAGAGTAATAAGGTCGAGGCGCTCGACGGCGCTGTGGACATTTTGCTCGTGGGCTCGGACTCGCGCACGGACGCCCAAGGCAACCCCCTGTCGGAAGATGAGCTTGCGCGCTTGAACGCCGGCATCGCCGACGGTGAGGTGAATACCGACACCATCATGGTGATCCGCATCCCGGAGGACGGTTCTCGGGCCACCGCCATTTCCATTCCCCGCGACACGTACGTGCACACCGATGACTACGGCAACATGAAGATCAACGGCGTCTACGGCTCGCACGCTGCGGCGAAGCGCGAGGAGCTGGTGGAAGAACAGGGCATGGAGCAGGGCCCGGAGCTCGAGCAAAAGGTCGCCCGCGCGGGGCAGGAGGGGCTTATCGACGCAGTGGCGTCCCTGACCGGCGTGGAAGTCGACCACTACGCGCAGGTGGGTCTTCTGGGCTTCGTTTTGCTTACCGACGCCGTCGGCGGCGTGGAGGTGTGCCTCAACAACCCGGTAGATGAGCCGCTGTCCGGCGCGCGGTTCCCCGCGGGCGAGCAGACCCTCGACGGCGCCCAGGCCCTGTCGTTCGTCCGCCAGCGACACGACCTGCCGCGCGGCGATCTCGACCGCATCGTGCGCCAGCAGGCGTACATGGCCTCGCTGGTGCAGAAGACGCTTTCTGCGGGCACGTTGACCAACCCGGCGAAGCTGCGCGAGTTGGCCAACGCGGCTGAGCGCTCCGTCACCCTGGACAAGGGATGGGACGTCGTGCGCTTCGCCCAGCAGCTGTCCGGCCTGGCGGGCGGCAACGTCACGTTCACCACCATCCCGGTGACCTCGGTCAACGGCGTTGGAGACTACGGCGAGTCCATCATCACCGTCGATGTGCCTGAGGTGCACCGGTTCATGGAATCCGTCGTCGAGCCGGAGCCGGAGCAGACAGAGGAGCAGGCCCCCGCATTCTCGTTCACCGGCTACACGGCCTCGGTGCTCAACGCGGGTGCCGTTGCTGGCCAGGCGAGCCGTGTCGGCGAGTTCCTGGGCACCCAGGGGCTGAACGTCACCGGCATTTCCAACGCGATGGAGGGGCTCTACTTCCAAAGCCAAGTGGTGGTTGCAGACCCCGAGGACCCGGCGGCGCTCGAGCTGGCGCGACTACTCGGTGGCGTACCGGTGACCGCCAACGCCTCGTTGGAGCCCGGCATTCTCATCGCCGTGGTGGCGGATGATTATGCAGGCCCCGGCGCGCTCACCGAGGAGGAGGCCGAGCAACAGGCCCCCGTGGGGACCCCGGGCGAGGACTTCGGAGCGGCCGAGCCTGCACCGGAAATTACCGCCGCAGGCCACGGACCGCGTTGCGTGAACTAGCGTCGATGGGCGGGGCGCCCTCCAGAACTGAGAATAATATTTCTCATTGGAGGTGAAATTATGCACGGTGTCGTTTAAAGTCCCTTTGCATGACTTCACTCATTGACCGCCGGGGGACCGAAACGCCCCGGAAAGAGAAACCCAGCCCGCTCGACCGCACCCTGAGCGGTATCGAGCGGGTTGGGAACAAACTGCCTGAACCGTTCACCCTCTTCCTCATCCTCTTCCTGCTCACCGCTGTCGTGTCGACGGCGATGGCATGGTCCGGCGCCCAGGTCCAAATCCCGGGCGACGAAGAGGTGCGCCCCGTCAAGGGCCTCTTCACCCGCGAGGGTTGGGCATGGTTCACCGAGAATTTCGGCCAAAACTACACCGGCTTCCCGCCGCTGGCATACGTGATGCCCACCATGCTCGCCGTGGGCATCGCGGAGCGCTCAGGGATGCTCTCTGCGCTGATCCGCCGTCTGTTCGGCTCCGCGAACAAGGCTGTGATGCCCTACGCAGTGGGCCTGATCGGCGTCTCGGCGTCCCTGATCGCCGACCCCGCTTTCGTGGTGATCCCGCCGCTGGCCGCCATGGTGTTTAAGGCCGCGGGCCGTCACCCCGTCGCCGGCCTGCTCGGCGGCTTTGCATCCGTCGGCGCCGGCTACGCCACCTCGATCCTCCCGGGTTCGCTGGACGCGTTGTTCGCCGGCATCACCAACGCCGTCATGGAGACCCTGCCCAACATCGAGGCCGCCGAGGTCAACGTGGTGTCCAACTACTGGTACAACATCGCCTCCGCCGTGCTTTTGGGTCTGCTGTCCGGCTTCATCATTGACAAGGTGCTGGAGCCGCGCCTGACCAAGCTAGAGGTCTCCACCGAGATGGTTGAGGGCGACGACGGCATGAGCGTCGACGCCAACGGCAAGGAGATCACCCTCGAGCTCACCGACGCGGAACGCCGCGGCCTGCGCTCCACCCTGTGGGCAACCATCATCCTCACCATCGTGAGCCTGGTGGCTGTGCTCATCCCCAGCTCTCCGTGGCGCAACGAGGAAGGCAACTTTTTCCCCAGCTCGCCGTTGATGGAATCCACCGTCTTCATCGTCGTGCTCTATTTCGTGGTCATGGGCCTTGCATTCGGCATCACCGCCGGCACCGTGCGCAGCGTGCCGGACGTGACCGAGATGATGGCGGGCGCAATTAAGGAGATGGCGGGCTTCCTCGTCCTCGCGTTCATCCTCGGCCAGTTCATTGCCCTGTTCAAGTGGTCCAACATCGGCACCTACGTCGCCGTCTACGGCGCGAAGGGCCTCGAGGCCGCGGGCATTACCGGATTCGGCGCGATCCTCGCGTTCGTCATCTTGGCGTCGTGCCTGAACCTCCTCATCATCTCCGGCTCGGCGCTGTGGACCCTTATGGCCTCGGTGTTCGTGCCCATGTACGCGCTGATCGGCTTCGACCCGGCCTTCGTGCAGGCCGCCTACCGCGTGGGCGACTCCGCAACCCAGATCATCACCCCGCTCAACCCGTACATCATCGTGATCCTGTCCCAGCTCCGCCGCTACGAGCCGAAGGCCGGCGTGGGCACGCTGATGAGCCGACTGATCGTGTTCACCGTCCCGTTCTGGCTGACGTGGCTGTTGCTGCTCTACGTCTGGTACGCCTTCGACCTGCCGCTTGGCCCAGGCGCAGGCATCTTCCTCTAAGTCTCTCCCCAACACTTCGACCTCCATGCCCGCCCTATGATGGGCGGGCATGAGTCTGTTCAGCCCCCTGTTGCGCACGGATCCGGCATCGCCCCGTCTCACGTTCTACGACGATGCCCGCGGCACCCGCATGGATTTCTCCGCGCAGACCTTGGACAACTGGGCCAGCAAAGTCGCCAACATGTTGGACGAGGAGTTCGACCTCGAACCCGGCGTCGGTCCCATCATTGACCTGCCGGTGTCGTGGCAGGCCGCCGTCATCGCCATAGGCAGCTTCAACGCATCGCGCACTCCGCTTATCGACGGCTCCGTCTCCCCCGCCCCGGACACCCCAGTGTTCACCACCCTTGAGGGCGCGCAGCGGTGGGAGGGGGCGTCCGAGTGCGTGGTGGTCTCCGACGACCCGTTCGGCCGGGGGGTGGTCGAATCCGGCGGTGAATTGCCCGCAGGCGCCATCGACTTCGGCCCGACGGTGCGTTTCTACGGCGACCAGTACTTCGGCGTGAGCCCCTCCCTGGAGCGTTTCGCGCGTGACGGGGTTGAGCCGGAGCGGTATTTGGTGCAGGGGTGGAGGGGGACCGAAGGTTTCGTCGATACGCTTTTGGCGCCGCTTGCTGCGGGTGGATCCGTCGTGGTGGTGGCGGGGCTGGCGTCGACGGCGCGGCTGGAGGAGATCGCGCGGGCGGAGAACGTCACCCGTCGGCTGGGGTAATGTGCTCGGGGAACGCGATCCCCCTACGTGTAAAGGACGTCACCGAACTATGCGAGTGCGCACCCTGACCCGCCGTGTCACGGCCCCCGTTGTTGCTCTGGCGCTCGCTGGTGGCGCGGCAGCACCCGTTGCGGCCGCAGAAAAGCCTGCGCAGATGGCCACCGGCCCGGGCAGCAGCGAATTCACCCAGGACGAGGTGAACAACGCCGGGCGTTTCATCGGTTTGCTCCTGGGGATTATGGCCGTGCTGGCCACCATCGGCGCTGCGGCGCTGCGCGCGACCGGCGGCAGCCTCCCGCTGCCGGCGCTGCCCCACTAGCGCCCCGCGACGCGGCGGACAAGGCGCCGCCACACCACGCGCGCGGCCGAGTGCGGCAGCGCAACCGCCTCGCGGGCGTAATTTTTCACCCGCGAGGATTTCGGCGTCGGCGCCGCCACCATCCGGACCGGGATGCCCAGGTGCCACGCCCACACCTTGGTGCGCGGGACATGGAAACTGCTGGTGACCACGGTGAGGTAGCGCGCATCCGGGAATAGCTCGCGGGAGCGTTCCAGATTCTCGTTGGTAGAGCGGGCGTGCGGCTCAATCACGATCTCGGTTTCGGGTACCCCGCGGGCGGTAAGCCACGCGGCCATCACCCCCGCTTCCTCAAAGCCGGAGACCACGATCGGGTGCGGGGATGCCAACCAGAGGCGCAGGGCCGTTTCCAGCCGCTTCTCCAGCATGCGGGAGGGGCGCCCGTCAATGACGCGCGCCCCCAACACCACGATCGGATTATTCACCCATCAGGCGCTTGCGCAGCGCCTCGTCTTTGCGCTCCACCTCGGCAGCCATGTTCTCCTGGTATTCCACCATCTTGCGCTGGACCTCCGCGTCGCTCGAGCCCAGGATGCGCGCCGCGAGGAGGCCAGCGTTCTTCGCGCCGCCGATGGAGACGGTGGCAACCGGCACCCCACCGGGCATTTGGACGATGGACAGCAACGAGTCCATCCCGTCGAGCGTGTCCAGGGCGCGCGGGATACCGATGACGGGAAGCGGCGTGGCGGCGGCGACCATGCCCGGCAGGTGCGCCGCGCCGCCCGCGCAGGCGATGATGACCTTGAGGTCGCGGCCGTGGGCCTCCTTCGCGTAGGCCAGCATCTTGTCCGGGGTGCGGTGCGCGGAGACGACACCGACCTCGAACGGGATGCCGAACTGCGCGAGTACCTCAGCCGCGGGGGCCACGGTATCCCAGTCCGAATCCGAACCCATGATGATGCCAACGAGCGGTTGTGCCATATGTGCGTTTCCTTTCTATCGCCAGGTGGCGTGGACAATGAAGTGCGCGGCGTCCTCGGCCACCTCCAGAGCCTGGTCAGCCGTTGCCGCGCTCACGTTCACGTGCCCCATCTTCCGGCCCGGGCGCCAATCCTTGCCGTAGAGGTGGATCTTGGCCTGGGGGTACTTCTCCATCACGGCGGCGACGCGCTCACGCATCGGCATCTCGGGGTCCTCTTCCCCGCCGAGGGTGTTCACCATCACCGTCGCCGCCGCGGTGGGTTCCACGCTTCCCAGCGGCCAATCCAGCACCGCGCGAATGTGCTGCTCGAATTGGCTGGTCACGCAGCCGTCCTGGGTCCAGTGGCCCGTGTTGTGGGGGCGCATCGCCAGCTCGTTGACCACCACTTCCCCGTCCACCTCGAACAGCTCGACGGCCAGCACGCCGGTCACGCCGAGCCCCTCCGCCACGCGAACCGCGAGCTCCTGGCACTGCTCCGCCAACTGTTCGGGCAGCCCAGGCGCGGGCGCGATAGCCACGCGGCAAATCCCGCCGTCTTGGCGCGACTCCACCACCGGCCAGGCCGCAACATCACCGGAGCGGTTGCGCGCCACCATGGCTGAGAGCTCCCGATCAAACGCGAGCTTTCGCTCCGCCATCAGCGGCAGATCGCGGCCGAGCAGTTCCGTCACCAGCTCCGCGCATTCGCTTTTCGACGACGGGAACCACACCCCATGCCCGTCATACCCGCCTCGGGTTGTCTTGATGCAGACATCCCCGTCGACCTCGTCCCAAAACTTCTCCGCCGACTCTTCCGAGTCGATCATGGAAAACTCAGGCACAGGCAGGCCCGCCTGCGCCAGACGCTGGCGTTGCTCCAGTTTGTCCTGGGCGTAGAGAAGCGCTTCGGGGCGTGGTTCGACGGCCACGCCGCCGTCGATAAGCAATTGCGCGTACTCGTTGGGCACGTGCTCGTGGTCGAATGTGATGGCGTCCGCGCCCTCGGCGATGGCCTGCAAGTCCTCGAGCTTGGTGTAGTCGCCGAGGCGGACGTCGCCGAAGACCTGGGCCGCCGAGTTGCTGGTATCCGAGGCGAGCACGCGGGTTTCCACTCCGAGCTCGATCGCTTCCGTCTGCATCATTCGGGCCAGCTGTCCGTCGCCGATCACGGCGAGCACTGGCATGCCATACGCGTTAGTCACCCGGCCCACTGTAGTCGGGCGGGCTAGGGTTTCTCCTATGGCGGACGACATTCAACGGCACACGATCTTTCAAAACTCCCTGATGACCGCGCTACTGGACGGCATTTACGACGGCGAAATGACCATCGGGGAGATCCTTGGCAAAGGCAACTTCGGCCTGGGCACCTTCGACGCCCTCGACGGGGAGATGCTCATCCTCGACGGCGTGTGCCACCAGCTCACCAGCGACGGCAAGGCCCGCGTGGCGGACCTGGACCAGCGCACCCCGTTCACCGTGGTCACCAACTTCGTTCCCCGCATCCGCGTCAACGCCCCGCGCGGGATGGTGCGCGGTGAGCTCTCCGGCTTCATCGATGCGCTCGAGCCCTCCCACAACTTTTTCTACGCGGTGAAGATCACCGGCACGTTTAAGAAGGTCGTGGTGCGCACCGTGACCAAGCAGGAGAAGCCCTACCCGCCGATGTCGCAGGCCGTCTCCGACGACGCCGAGCACACCTTCACCGACGTGAAAGGGGTCATTGGCGGATTCCGCACCCCGGCCTACGCCAAGGGGATCGGGGTGCCGGGCTGCCACGTGCACTTCATCGACGAGGTACACCAGCGCGGCGGCCACGTGCTGGACTACACGGTGGACGACGCCGTGATCGAGCTGTGTCCGGGCACCGACATGGAGCTGCACCTGCCGGTGACCGCCGAGTTCCAAGACGGCGATCTGTCGCCCGAGGACCTCGACGAGCAGCTGCACACAACCGAAATTAAGGGGTGAGTGAGCGGCGCGGCAGCGGCGGCTGCAACTGCGCCTGCAACACCTTTTCCACCGCACGGGATTTGCCCACGCGTTCGAAGTAAATGGGCCGGTCGTAGCCGTACACAGCCACCGAGATTCCCCCGCGGTGGCGCCTGACAGAATGGATTTGGCGGTGCGGGATGGAATCCACCGCGCCGCGCTTGCCGCGGGCGAGGATCCGCTTATCCGTCACCACGAACCTGCGGCGGCGCGAGGCCATCACCGGGCCCACAAAGCGCCACAAGACGATCAGCGCCCACACCCCGACCACCGCGTTTCTCAAAAGCGAATCCACCCCTGGGGTCACATCCATCCAGCCAATCGCCATCCACGCCACGCCGGTGAGCATGATCACCTCTAACAGCGGAATGGTCAGCGAGGAAAGCGGCGCGCACACGTCGGCGAGGACGATCTCGCCCTCGCCGACCTTGAACTGCGCTCTTTCCGCCACGCGACCTGTCACGACACGAAAGGTTACTGCACTACCCCGCCGCTACTGTTTCGGCCGGAGGTGGTGGACGTCGCCGACGGAGTACGGCCGATCGTCGATAAGCACCTCGCCCTCGTCATTGATGCCGGTGACGGTGCCGGTGACCGTTTCCTCCCCGTCGCGCAGCTCGAGTCGCACCTGTTGGCCGATGGTGGAGCACACCGCGCGGTAATCCTCCAGCAGCTGCGGGTCACCGTCGCGCCACTGCGCCAGACGCGCACCCATGGCGTTGAGGATGTCGATGGCGAAGTCGTCGAAGTCCACCTCGATCCCCTCCAGGTTCAACGACGTCGCCGTGGGCACCGGCAGGTCGTCCTCACGCAGCGCCACGTTGATGCCGATTCCCACGATCACCCGGTTCGTATCCAGCGCGGAGAGAATGCCCGCGATCTTCTTGCCGCCGATTTGCACGTCGTTCGGCCACTTCAGCCGCGCCTGCGGCACCACGTCAGTCACGGCCAGGCCCGGCGCGATGGACAGCAACCCGAACGGCGATGGGTTCTGCGGCACCTCCACCACCATGCTCATCGCCAGCTGAGCGCCCTTCGGGGAGACCCAGGTGCGGCCAAGCCTGCCCTTGCCGCCCGTCTGCTCGTCGGCAATGAGCACGGTGCCCGGCCCCGCAGTTGAATCGGCGAGCAGATCAGCGTTCGTCGAGCCTGTGGTTTCCACCCAGCGCACGTCCGGCCAGTACTCGGCGACGGCGTCTTGGATTGCTTGGATATCGCGTACGGTCATGCGTTCGAGCATATTGCTTATCGACGTCCGCTTCGCCCCCAACCCGTGTTGTCCGGGTGTCCAAATTCGGACCCACCCGCGAGCCTATCGTTGAAGCTGTCCCCGACCCCCAAAGAAAAGGTAGTCCGGCATGTCTGAGAAGCAGACCCCGTCCACCAACGCCGCCTCCCCAGCAGGCGACACCGCTCCCGGCAAGCCGGGCGGCATCACCCCCGCTGTCGAGCAGCCCAAAGGTGCTGTACCCCCTCCGCAGGACACCGACGCCCAGCAGCCCCCGGCCCCAGTCACCGCCACCGGCTGCCCCTTCCACTTCGGTGCTGGTGCTGCCGACCCGCGCACTCAGCAGGGCGAATACCTCACCACCGCCCAGGGTGCTCGCCTGACCGAGACGTCCAAGTCCCTGCGCGCCGGCCAGCGCGGCCCGCTGCTGATGCAGGACCACCACTTCCGCGAGAAGATCACCCACTTCGACCACGAGCGTATCCCGGAGCGCGTCGTGCACGCCCGAGGTGTGGGTGCTCACGGCACGTTCGTGGCCAATGGCAACGCATCCAAGATTTCCAAGGCTGCGGTGTTCGAGAAGGACAAGGAGACTCCGGTCTTCGTCCGTTTCTCCACCGTGCTGGGCTCGCGTGGCTCCGCTGATTCCGTCCGCGACACCCGCGGATGGGCCACCAAGTTCTACACCGAAGAGGGCAACTGGGACCTGGTGGGCAACAACATCCCGGTCTTCTTCATCCAGGACGGGATCAAGTTCCCGGACGTGATTCGCGCCGGCAAGCCCCACCCCGACCGCGAGATCCCGCAGGCCCAGTCCGCCCACGACACGTTCTGGGACTTCGTGGGCCTGCACACCGAGGCCACCCACCACACGCTGTGGAACATGTCCGACCGCGGTATCCCGCGCTCGCTGCGCATGATGGAGGGCTTTGGTATCCACACCTTCCGCTTCATCAACGACGCAGGCGAGACCACGCTGGTGAAGTTCCACTGGAAGCCCAAGTTCGGCGTGCACTCCCAGGTGTGGGAGGAAGCGCAGATCACCGGCGGCATGGACCCGGACTACCACCGCCGCGACCTGTACGACGCCATCGAGGCCGGCGCCTACCCGCAGTGGGATCTGGGCGTGCAGGTCTTCCCGGACACTGAGGACCAGATGTTCGAGGGCATCGACCTGCTGGATCCGACCAAGCTTGTGCCGGAGGAGCTTGCACCGGTGGAGATCATCGGCACCATGACGCTGAACAAGAACCCGCGCAACTACTTCGAGGAAGTTGAGCAGGTTGCGTTCTGCCCGAGCCACCTGCCCCCGGGCATCGACGTCACCGCCGACCCGCTGCTGCAGGGCCGCCTCTTCTCCTACCTGGACACGCAGATTTCCCGCCTGGGCGGGCCGAACTTCTCGCAGCTGTCCATCAACCGCCCGCAGACGCCGGTCAACGACAACTTCCGCGACGGCATGCACCAGGTCGGTTCCCACACCGGTGTGGCACCGTACAAGCCGAACTCGCTGGATGACAACGCCCCGGCGGAAGCATCCGTCGAAGAGGGCGCATTCATCGACGTCCCGGTGGCCGTCTCCGGTGAAATCACCCGCGAACACCCGGTATCTTTCGACGACCACTTCTCCCAGGCCCGCCTGTTCTACGTCTCCCTGACCGAGGTGGAGCAGGAGCACCTCGCCGAGGCGATCTCCTTCGAGCTGGGCAAGTGCTACGAGGAAGCCGTGAAGGTGCGTTATGTTGACGTGCTCGCACACGTTGACCAGGATCTGGCGGAAACTGTCGCCGACAACCTGGGCCTGCCGCACCCGGCTGCCCAGGATGTGGCGGACGTTAAGCCGTCCAAGGCGCTGTCCCAGATGGGCGGCACCTGGCCTATCGACGGCCGCCAGGTGGGCATCCTCATCTCCACCGATCTGGACGACGCTTCCGCCAAGGCAGTAGGCGCGCTGGTGGACGACCTCTTCGTCGCCGGCACCACGCCGCTGCTGGTTGCGGAGAAGGGCGGCTCGATCGCGCTCGGCGGCAAGGAGGTGTCCATCTCGCGCACCTACTTGACTGCAAGCTCCATCGAGTTCGATGCCGCTGTTGTTGTGAACCCGCCGGCGAAGACCGACGTGAACACCATCCTGGACGAGCTCGAGCGCCACAAGAAGGCCATCATCGTCGTCGGCGACGCGGGCAAGCAGGCGCTGGAAGGTGCGCGCGTGCCGGTTGACCAGCCAGGCATCGTGGTTGTGGACGCCGCCGACGCGGCCGCGGATCCGGTGAAGGAGCTGCTGGCTTCCCACCGCGTCTGGGAGCGGTAGTTCTGCTGCAGTAGCGGACCAGTCCCGCTTGTGCCCCGCGCCGCTTACTTCGGCACGGGGCACTTTTTCTGAAGTTTGGGTAGTAGGGCTGTCGGGCCCACGATCACCCGGTTCGTATCCAGCGCAGAGAGGATGCCAGCGATCTTCTTGCCCTCGATCTGCACATCGTTCGGCCACTTCAGCCTCGCTTGGGGCAACACGTCCGTCACCGCCACCCCCGGCGCGATCGACAGCAGCCCGAAGGCCTGCGGGTTCTGCGGCACCTCCACCACCATGCTCATCGCAAGCTGTGCGCCTTTCGGCGACATCCATGTGCGGCCGAGTCTGCCCTTGCCGCCCGTCTGCTCGTCGGCAATGAGCACAGTGCCGGGCCCAGCGGACGAGTCGGCGAGCAGGTCTGCGTTCGTCGAGCCTCTGGTCTCCACCCAGCGCACGTCCGGCCAGTACTCGGCGACGGCGTCCTGGATTGCTTGGATATCGCGTACGGTCATGCGTTCGAGCATATTGTTTACCGACGAGCTCCGTGTCGGCGCAGCCGCTAACGTTGCAACCATGCCTGCAGATTTCGGGGAACAGATCATCAGCGCCCTACATCGGGTGCAGGGCAAAGACCCGCTTTCACCAGTGACATTATTGTGCAGTCCCGCGGCGGTGGACGACGTGACGCGTGCTGCCGCCTCACAGGGGCCGGTAGCCAATGTGGTTGTGCAAACCGTCGCCGCGTTTGTCGCAGACGCAGCCCGCGTGCTGGGCCGCCGTCCGCTTCAGCGCGAGGATGTCGCCGCCGAGGTCGCGGACCTGCTACGCGACGACGCTCCCAGGGAAACGGTCTTTCATAGGAAACACCTGCACTCCTCCCCCGCCACCCTTGAGGGGCTGACGGACGCGGTCTTCACCTTGGCAAATTTCCCGGCTTCCTGGCGCAGCGAGCACGATGATCTGGCTCTGCCAACGGCTGTGGCCGAGATGACAGACGAGGTCCTCCGCCGTGTCGGCAAGGAGGTGTACACGTACCCCGAGGCGGTGGAGGCGGCGCGCGAGGTCGCGTCCGAGCGAAACCTCATCGTGGTGGGAGAGGTGGCCTTCGACTCGGTGACACAGTGGACGCTCGAGCAGTTCGGGTGCGCAGAATGGGTGAAGTTCGCCGGCGCACCTGAGGTGCTGGAGCGGGTCACCTTCGTCGCCGAGGCGGACGAGGCGAAGTACGTCGCGGCGAAGGTGGCGCAAGCCGTAGAGCAGCGCACCCCGCTGCACCGGCTGAGCGTCGCGTACTGCGACGAGGTGCAGCTACCGGCGCTGGTGCGGGCATTTGAGCAGGCAGGGATTCCGTTCACTGCGCCGTCGATCGACGTGTGGGCGCAGAACCCGTACTTCCGGGCGATTGTGACGCTGCTGCGAATCGATCCCGCGCAGACGAACCGGCGCGACCTCGCCGGCCTGCTGCAAACCGGTGCAGTTGAGGAGGACACCCGGCCCTCGTTGGCTCGCTTCGATGCTGTGACGCGCGATAAGGATCAGCAGTACTACGCGGGCACGGACTGGGATGCGCCTTCCCGGGCAGAGAACGAGGGGAAGAAAACCAGCGCTGAATCGGTGCGTGGTTGGGTCCTTGAACTGCGCCGAGATCTTGAGGCGGTGTGGAATGCCGAGTCGTGGGGTGAGGTGGCGCAGTGCCTGCGGGGGCTCGTCGACAAGCGTTTGCGTGCTCCGTGGGGTGCCGAGGTGATCTACAGGGACGGGGTTTTGGACCACCTGGCTGCGCAGCGCGGGGCCGTGAGCCGCGAGCGCGCCATTGATGCGGTGGGCGCGTTGTTCGACCGGCCGCAAGTGGCGGCTCACCGCGGGCTGGTCACCTTGGGCCCTCTCTCGAGCTTGGACGGGCGCGACCTGGACACCGCGTTCATCGTCGGCGCTGTGGATGCGGCGCTTCCAGGGTCGGTGACCGCGAGCGCAACCATCACGCCCGGTCAGTCGAACACGGCCGCCGCGGATTTCCTCCGGTACCGCGACAACGCCTTCGACGCGACGCTTCGCTCGGCGCGCAAAGTGGTGTTGTCGAACCCGCGCTCCCACCAGGATGGTTCCGGAAAGACCCAGCCCTCCCAGTGGGTGTCCGAAAGCGGCCTGAGGTCCCGGCTGGGTGACGCCGATCTCAAGGTGCCAGTGGTCGACTACGGCCAAGCCGCACAGCTGCTTGCCGACGGCACCATCAGCCCGATCAGCGCGCAGGACCTGGCATTGCTTCGGGCAGCACAGGGCTCAGGCGACGGGAGCCGTTACGCGGAGGTGATGGCGTACCGGAATTCGGGTGCCCGCGAATCGGACGTAGGGGCCGAGTTCAACGGGTACACGGGAAGTGACCTCGGCCGGGAGCTGCTGGCCGGCGAAGTGTCCAACTCCGCGCTCGAACGGTTCACCGTCTCGCCGCAGTTCTTCTTCATCGAGCGCGTGCTGCACGCCTACCCGCTCGCGGACAACGTGGATCCCCTCGGCATCGAGGCGACCGAGGGCGGATCGCTCTACCACAGCATCTTCGAGGATTGGACCGTTCAAGTCCTCATTCCCGCGCATAAGGCAGCAGAGCCGATTGACAAGGCGGACTGGTGGACTGCAGTCGCGCGCCCCCGTTTCGACGAGATCGTGGAGCGCCACCTTTCGGAATTCAGCACGGCGCGTGTGAACGAGGCAGCGATGAAGAGTTTCCAGTCCACCGCCAGGAAGCGGTTGGACGCCTGGTTCGAGGCGGAACAACGGGATGTCTTGAAGGGGTGGCGCCCGATCGCCGCGGAGCTGGGCTTTGGCAAGGACGCCGCAGAAGACGACGCGCCGGACGCCCCGTTCATTGTCTTGCCGTCCGGTGAGCGGATGCACTTCCGCGGCTTGATTGACCGGGTGGATTACAAGCCGGGAGATGACGGAACTGCCATCCGGATCACTGACTACAAATCAGGCTCCGGGCTATCGAAAGCGAAGAAATCCCTGTCCGAGTCCCCAATTGGCGGTCCAGAAAACGGATTCAAGTTCCAGCTCGCGCTGTACGGCTATGCCCTATACCAGCGCTTCGTCCAACGCGACCTACCCGCCGAGATTGCCCGCGATGTGGGCGCATGGTTCCCGGAGGTCTCAAACGCCTTGGCGGGCGAGCCAGAAGTGACCAGCGTGACCTCCCGCTACTGGTACTTCCAAGAATCTGGGGAAGGCAAGGACGGAAAAGAAAAGGGTGAGGTGAGCATCGAAATCACCGAGCCCACCATCGAGCTGCTCCGGCACGTCCTCGGCGAAATCTACCGGTACGTCGCCTCCGGCGTGTTCCCTCCAAGCGCGAAGCTCGGAGATTGGGTCGACGACGCGGAGCTACGAATCGGTGTCACCCAGTACCAAGCGGTAACGGACGCGCTGGGGCTTGCGGGCCACGGCCACCTACCACTTTTGCCCATGAACGACGCCACAGCGACTGATACTGCAACCGATGCGGAGGCCACCCGATGAGCGCCACTGAACAGCACACACACGACGCCGACGCACTGCGCCAAGCTGACCTGGAGGCGCGTGAGCTCATCCGCCTGAAGACTGACGAGAACATCTTTGTTCAGGCTGGCGCCGGCTCCGGAAAGACCACGACGCTGATTCAGCGTCTGCTCACCCTGATCATCCGCGACGGGGTGACCATCGACCAGATCGCCGCCATCACGTTCACCGAAGCCGCAGCGGGCAAACTCGTGGCCGACTTGCGCAACGCACTCACCGAGGTCGCCCAGACAGGTAAGCACACCCCATTTGAAGGCCAGACCACTACGTTCGACGACCCAGGCACCGATGAGGCCAAGGCCCGCGCCCACCGCGCCCTCGAAGGGTTGCCCGGCGCGGCAATTGGCACCCTTCACTCCTTCTGCCTGCGGCTGCTGAAACAATTCCCGCTCGAGGCGGGCCTGCCACCCAAGGTGGACAAGGTCGACGAGCTGCGCCAGCTGGTCGACGCCACCGGACGCACCGATGCCGCGGTGGACCTTTTCACCCGGCTGGTCGCGAGCGATCCGACGGCCCGCGACGAGGTGGCGGAGCTACGTGACGCGTACGACCTCAAGGTTGATCCGGAAACGGTCGGGTCGGACTTCGCCTTCCTCCTCGAGCACAAAGCGACCATCGGGCACATCGCGGATCAGGTGAAGTGGATGGATGAACACTGGGGGGCGCTCGCGCCGACGCTGGACCCGCCCGAGGTTAAGATCCCCTCCCATGATGACGATCTCGCGGAGGCGGAGGAGGCATACGATGCACTGAGCGACCTCCGAGATGCCTTTAATGGCTCAGGCGGAAAACCCTGCGCAGATGAAGAGTCCAAGGACACGCTCCTGGCCAGAGTTGAGGACGCTGCAGAGGCATTTCAAGCCGCGGCGAAAGGCGAGGTTGCGGACTTAAGCGCGTGGCAGCCTGTGATTCCGAGCCCCGGCAGGTATGGAGACAAGAATAAATGGGCCGGAGTTTCTTTGCCGGAATCTGCAATCACGTGGTTGCGCAGCCACGGCCTCCCCGCCGACGAAACCGAGGGCAAAGCGGGCGCGGCGGGCCTCCTCCAGGCCGTCAAACAGCATTACGAGGACCGGGGGCTGCCCCGGATGAAGCGGGCGCACCGCCAGGTGACCACGGTCCTCGCCGCGCTGGTAACCCGGGAAAAAGACGCTCGAATCAGGCGGGGCACCCTCGAATACCACGACATGATTTACCTGGCCAGGGACCTTGTGGTCGACCCGGCGAACGAGATTGATGCGGCGGGCGAGACTGAGCGGGCGAACGTGCGCGCTCGTTTGCACCAGCAGTACCCGGTGATTGTGGTGGACGAGTTCCAAGACACCGACCCCGTGCAGTACGAAATCGTTCGGGCGATTGCGGCCGGTGCAGGCGACAAGCCGCTGCCTGGCCGGCTGTTCATGGTGGGCGACCCGAAGCAGTCGATTTACAAGTTCCGCAACGCGGACATCGACAACTACGATTCCGTGATGCGCGCCTACGCGGCACCCGGTACCGAGGACGAACAGGCCGAGGGCATGCTGCTGACGTTGTCGCAGAACTTCCGTTCTTCTTCGCGGGTTACGGGTGCGGTCAACGCGCTGTTTGATCAGATGTTCGGGGCAAGTAAGCGCGCTCCTGGTCTACCGGCGCAGGCCGCGTATGAGGCGATGCTGGATCAAGGCGTGGCAACGGGGCTGCACTCGGACGGCTCGTCCGTGCAGCTGCCCGGCCGCGTGGTGTTCGTCCACTCAGCTGAAAGTGCGGCGAACCCGGAGGCGAAACGGTCAGTCGAGGAACGTCGGGAAGCGGAAGAGGCGGACATCATCGCGCTGATCCGTGCCGCGACGGAGAATAACGACCCGAGCTACCTGAAACACAAGCCGGATGACAAGACCCGCATCGCGAGTCCTCTCACGTACAGCGACATCGCGATTTTGGTGTACGCGAACAAGGACTCGTTGCGCATCATCCGCGCCCTCGAGCGTGCTGGCATTCCCGCCGTGTCCGAAGGGTCGGCGAGCATCTTCTACGTACCGGAGATCAACGATCTGCTGACCGTGCTGCGTGCGATCGGGGACCCGGCGGATGGTTTCGCGCAGATCGCGGCGCTTCGGACCGCACTGATCGGCTGCTCCGATGCGCAAATCGCGGAACACGAAGCTGCGGAGCGTGCTACGAGGGCCAGCGGCGCAGTGGTGGCGGGTGAGACGTTTGTTGCGGAGCAGCAAGAGAAGCTGGGCGAGCTTTCGCGTCAGGTGCGCAGTCTCGATGCCGGTGGTGCGGCTCGCGCTGTCGCCCAAGAATTCGGCCTGGTTGAAGGCTTTGTTGCGTCCCATCAGGCGCACGCGCTCGGCAGCCTCAACCATTTCTTCGGCTTGGCTGACGAGTTCAGCCGCTCGACGGGTCTCGGTGTGCGGGAGTTTGTCAGGTGGGCTGACGAGCAGGCGCCGCAGACGCAGGGACCGTCCGACCCGGTGCTGGACAACAATGCCGGCGGGGTGCGGGTGATGACCATCCACAAGTCAAAGGGGTTGGAATTCCCGATGGTGATTGTCGCAGGTGTCAGCGGCGACCACCGCGATCAGGACGTGGAACACGGTATGACGCGCACCAACCCACCACGCGCGATCATCAAACTGGGCGAAGCGGTGGACGACGAGTACGCGGAGACCAAGGCATACGAGCACGCTGCGGATAACGGTGAGCTCGTGCGCTTGCTCTACGTCGCGCTCACGCGTGCGGAATCGGTGCTGGCGGTGCCACTGCACGCCAACTTCCTCAAGAAAACGAAGGATGGCTACCCCTACTCGAAGACGAAGGGCACTCCCCTACTGAACGCGCTTCGCGCACTCGGGGAGGCAGCGGGCCCGGAAGGGTTGGCGGAACTTGCTGAGCGCGGACTCGTGCTCGTGGACAGGCAGGACCTATCCGCGCCCTCGCACCCAATTGAGACCGCACCACGCACCCTGGACGTCGCTTCCGGCACAGACATTTCTTCGGAGCGCCTCGTCGCTGCGCTGAACAACGCGGCCGGTGTCGCACCCCGCATCGGCGTGACCGCGATTGCCCACGCCGGCCACCAGGTTGAGGAGGAGCGAGCTGGTGATGCTGGTGACGCTGGTGACGCTGGTGGCACAGACGCAAATAGGAAACCGGAGAAAGAAAATCCGGAGACGACAAACCTCCCCTACGCCACCAAAGTCACGGGCCAGCGGCTGCGGCCCGCGGTGGCATCCCAGGCAGCAACGCCCCTGGGCCACCACACTCACGTCAACGCCAACGTGAAGCGCAAAGCGACGGGCACGAATTTCGGCTCCGCGGTGCACGAAGTTATGGAACGTTTGCTCGTTTCTGGTGTTCCGATAACGCCGGAGGAGATTGCAAGGCTCGCCCAGGTCTCAGCGGCACGCTACGACTTGGACGGCTCCGCCGCAGCCGAGGTAGCAGACGCTGCACGCGCGTTCTCGAAATCGAAACCGTTTGAGAAAGCCGTCGCACCAGCAACGGTGTGCTACCCGGAGCTTCCGGTCGCAGACATGATCGACGGCGTTGCGGTCAACGGCTACATCGACCTGCTGTACAAGGACGGGGAGGGTTGGGTCATCGCCGACTACAAGACGGATGCCTATGCCCGTCCGGAACGAGTGGAAAGCTACCTCACCCAGCTGGAACTGTACGCCCAGATCGTGGAGAAGGTGCTCGGGGAGCCGGTCGTCCGCCTCGAGCTGATCTTCCTCGACGGCACGAAACCGGACGGCACACAGCTGGTCACACTCACCCGCGGGACTGCGTGAGGTCCGCGGTGAAACGCGGGCGACGGAGCCGTCGATAAGCAATGCGGAAAGCACGGAATCTACACTGAGGCGCTATGAGTTCTAAACCCGACATGACCACCACCGCTGGCCGTATCCAGGATCTGCGCAACCGCCTGGATGAGGCGCAGGCGCCGGCCGGTCAGGACGCGATCGATGCCGTGCACGATGCCGGCGCCGCTACCGCCCGCGAGCGGGTGCTCAGGCTGCTCGACGAAGGCTCGTTCGTGGAAACGGATGCGCTGGCCAAGCACCGCGTCGAGGCCTACAAGATGGACCGCACGAAGCCGTCCACTGACGGCGTGATCACGGGCTACGGGCTTATCGACGGCCGGCGCGTGTGCGTCTTTTCCCAAGACCCCACCATCTTCGACGGCCAGATCGGTGAGGTCTACGGCGAGAAGGTGCTCAAGGTCTACGAGCTGGCGACTAAGACCGGCGTGCCGCTGATCGGCATTTATGATTCCACCGGCCCGCGCTGGAAGGAAGGCATTGTTACCGCCCACGTGCAGGCCCAAATCCTGCGCGCCGCCACCCGCGCTTCCGGCCTGATCCCGCAGATCGCCGTGGTGGCGGGCGACGCCGCAGCCCTCGCGGCGGCGACGGTGCCACTGGCGGACATCACCATCGTGGCTGAAGGAGCCTCGCTTTCCTCCGCCGACTCGGCCCAGCTCAGCGCCGGAACGGATTCCGAGGCCGTCGACTTGGCGCGCAAGGTTCTCAGCTACCTGCCGTTGAACAACAAAGCGGCGTCTCCGCTGGGTGGGGAGCCCGCGGATTCCCAGACCGACCTCGACACCATCATCCCGGATGAGGACGACCAGGCCTACGACGTCCTCGAGGTCATCAACGCCGTCACCGACGGGGACTTTCTCGAGTTCGCGGAGGGTTTCGCGGACAACGTGGTCACCGGTGTGGCGCATGTGTCGGGGCGTGCAATCGGGGTCGTCGCTACGCAGCCGCGCGAGCGTGACGGCCGGTTAAGCCGCGACGCCGCGCGCAAGGCCGCCCGCTTTATCCGCACCTGCGACGCGTTCAACCTGCCGATCGTGCAGTTCGTGGACTCACCGGGGTTTGATTCTTCTGAGGACGAGGCCGGTGCCGCAGCTTTGGCCTACGCGTTCGCGGAGGCGCAGGTTGGCACCATTACCGTGGTCACCCGCAAGGCCCTCGGGTCGGCGTACGCGCTGCTCGGCTCGAAGGGCTTGGGCGCTGACCTGGTGTTCGCGTGGCCGACTGCGCAGATCGCGCTGGCGGATGCCGAAACCGCCGCAGAAGCGATTGGCACCGACGCCGCGAAGTACGCCGAGGAGAACCTGAACCCCTATGTGGCCACGGAACGCGGCCTCGTGGACGCGGTGATCGAGCCTTCAGCCACCCGCGCCCAAGTGCTTGAGGGCCTGCGGCTCCTCGAGCGCAAGGTGGCCTACCCCGCCCAGAAGAAGCACGGCAACATCCCGCTGTAAGGAGGTCAGGTGAATATCAAGGTCATCAAAGGCAACCCCACCGAGGCGGAGCTTGCCGCGCTCACCCAGGTGCTGGAACAGCTCCAGCGCGAGCGCAAGCTGGCCGGGGTGACGCCGGACGCGAACCTGTGGGGTGTGTCCCACCCGGCCGCCGCATTTAACCCGCACGCCTTCGATTCGGCAGCGTACTTCTGATGCGCCTCGTGTTGGCATCGCAATCGCCCTCGCGACGCATGCTGCTCGAGCAGGGCGGGGTGCGCCCCGTGCTGCATCCCGCGCACATCGACGAGGACGCGCTCCTTGCCTCGCTTATCGACGAACCTCCGGCCCCCACCGTCACCACCCTCGCCCGCGCCAAGGCTGGCGCCGTCGCAGACGAGTACCCGGATGATGTCGTGGTGGGCTGCGACTCCATGCTGCTCCTGGACGGCGAACTGATGGGCAAACCTCACACGGTTGGGGAGACCATCCGCCGCTGGAAGGCGCAGCGCGGTAAGACTGCGCACCTGATCACGGGCCACGCCGTCGTCTACCAGGGCACATGGGTCACCGAGGCCGTGGAGACAGCCATCCGCTTCGGCGAGGTGTCCGACACAGACATTGAGGCCTACGCCACCTCCGGTCAGCCCCTTGAGTGCGCCGGCGCCTTCACGTTGGAGGCGCTGGGAAGCTGGTTCATCGATTCGATTGACGGGGACCCCACCAGCGTCATCGGCTTGTCTATGCCATTTTTGCGCCGGGCGCTCTACTCTTTCGGGCTGAACGCCTCCGACTTCTGGGCCGAGTAGCCTCGACTAGCCTGGCCGGCATGGAAATCAACGACATGCTCGCCCCGAAGCCCATCGAACTTCCTGCCGATCCGGCAGCCGGAAAGGACCTGCTCGCAGACGACACAGCGCTGTCCCACCCCGACTCCCCCGCCGTGTGGGCCGCACGCGCAGAACAGGAGCTTAGCGACGGCGATGTCCTCGTCGCCTACGCGTACGCGCGAACCGGATACCACCGCTCCCTAGACCGCCTACGCGCCAACGGCTGGAAAGGCTGGGGCCCGGTCCCGGCCTCCCACGAACCGAACCGCGGCGTACTCAAGGCCATCGCGATGCTCGCTCTGACCTCGCAGGCCATCGGCGACGACGCCGAGTACGACCGCTGCCGCCAAATGCTCTCCGACGCAGACCCGGCCTCCGTCGCCGAGCTCGTCTAACCGCCATCCTCAGCCCCTACCTCGATGCCCCATAGATAGTTCGCTCCCTCGCCGAAAGGCACTCGGCCTCCCCCCCCCCGACCTAGCTATCTGGGTCACGCAAAATTAACTCGAACGCGGCCGCTGCAGAACTCTATCTGCTTCCCGCAGCTAAAGTATCGAACAACCATTCGCCCCTATCCCGAGTCGCGTCGTTTGACTCACTAATATCCTTGGTGATGTGTCATACCGCGCGATTCTATGCGCGCATTTAAATCGACCCAGACGAAGGAGTTTCGTGAACAACAAGTTTGATCACAAGGATCTCGCCCCGCCACCACTAGGAACTAGCGGAGACGTGACTACTAACGAACTTCAACTAGCGGCGCAAATCGACAAACTGCACCAGCTTATCTACGTTCGTGGAGGCCTGAACTCGACTAATGCTGCAATCGAAGAGGTCGAAAAACTGATATATCTCCGGTACTCATCCCTCGTTGAACCAAACGTCTATGCGCAGCATCATTTGGACGCGATTGCTCTTTTTGATAACCCCCTAGCCCAAAGCCCTCTCATCCCGAAGCTCAAGCTGATGTTCTCAGTTGCCCAAAGCAACTCGAGCCTGAGGATGCGTCTGCCGGATGGTTCGGAGGAGAGCTTGTGGCCTTCGGACGAACCATTCCGCTTGACTAATGAACTAGTTGCGGCCGAGGCGATCCAGCTGGTGAACAGCATACTCGCGGGTAAGGATTCCCTATCCGATCCAATCGGTACAGCGTTCGACGCGTTTTTAAGTGGCCGATACGACCACTCCGGGGGTCTTGGCACATACTTAACCCCTAGTTCAATCGCTAGGTTTATGGCGGAGATTGCAATTTCACTCTCGTGCCCGAGCCTGCTCAGCGACAGCGAACAGTTAATTATCGATCCATTCTGTGGCTCAGGTCGGTTCCTAATCGCCGGATACCAGGCGATCATGGAACACGAACGGTCGGAATCGAACTCGCACGCCTTGGAAAAGATCATGGGAACAGACCAGTCCAGCTCCGCGATTGCAAAGAGTGCGTTGAACCTACTACTTTACGGAGCTAAGACACCCCGCACATTTGTGACGGAGGATTCTATCGGAGACGGAACCCTCGATTCTTACTCCGGAAAATTCCCGTTAGTGTTAACTAATCCTCCTTTTGGTGGCGGAAAATACGACTCATTAACGGGAATTGACCTTGCCAAGAAGTATTTCCCATCGATTACGAGCGCAAAGATCGACCCAGCCATCGGCGGGATAGCCCGCGGACTTGAGCTTCTTTCCGAGCAAGGTGTTATGGCCATAGTGCTCCCTGACGGGATCGTAAACGGCAAACATTTCCAGGATGCAGTGCGAAGCAAAAGATTTGAAGTGGTCGCCTCAGTCTCGCTACCCACTTCGACATTCTCCCTGTCCGGTACAGTTGCGAAAACGAGCGCCGTTTTTATTCGAAAGTGTTCGGGAACTCCGTCTGTCATTTTAGCCCGCGCAGAACACATTGGTTTTATCAGAAAATCCGGCAAGGCTATAGCTGACCCAGACGGGAGTGACATCCCAGCATTAACGGAGCGCATTAAGTGGGTCATATCCGAAGCACCATCTGAGGGACCACTACGTATTTTTTCCGACCAGCCTCTCATTGCATCTGTACCCCGAGACGGCCTTACAACGATCGACCCAAATAGATTTGATGCTGCAGCTTTGGAAGCACGCAACACAATCGTACGGTCAGGTGGGGTGCCCCTGGAAACTTATGGCAACGCGTTACGCAAACGCCGGGCAGGAAAGGAAACTGGCGAGCTGCCTTTCGTCTCGGTTTTACATGTCGATGCCTACGGCTCTGTGGATTGGGTGCAGGTGAACTCATACCATCCCGTTACCCCTGGCCAGATCGCTCACTCTAATGATTTGATCGTGTCACTCCTGAACCCCTCAAAGCTGAGAGCTGCAGTCATCCCTTCGCACATTCCAACCGTTGAGTGTTCGTCAGAGTTCGGCGTTTTTAGTGGATTCAAGTTCCCGTACGCAATTCTTGCCTTGCTTCACGACCCAGAAGTTGCGGTTCAGCTGCGCCCACTCGGGGCCGGTACATCAAGCTCTCGAAGAAGGATCTCACCACAGGATGTTCTCGACCTCATGGTGCCGAAGTTGCCACCGCATCAACTTGCGGAACTTGATCTTCAAGTTCGAGAGCACATCACCACCATGGAAGAATCAAGACTCACACTCAACAAGCTGGCCCAGATCAGTCGACGTTAGCTATCGAAAGAACCTCTTCCTGGGTTACCTGGTCAAGCTGATCCTCCGTCTTCTTCTTTAGAACGGCTGGAAACCTGTCGGGTAAGACTGCGACATCAGCAACGAGATCAGCGACCGTGGTGTGAATCCTCGTGGCTTTCCCTCGGTTCACGATGTCGACTGGTTTTGTACGGCCCTTGACGGGAAAAAGCCCATCTGGCAATTCCACATTCCAGTATGGGGAAAAGGTTCCGTCAGTTTCAATGACAATGCGATAGTCGAACACCAGAACATCAGCAAAATCAAGGTTCCCAGTGTTATTTGTAACAAAATTGTCATCATAGCCAACTGGCGGATGAAGCTGGAGGTTGTAGGTTCCCCCTTTCTTAGCCCGGTTGTACTTGATGACTAAGTCTCGCCAAGCCGTATCCTTTTGAACATCGATGCACCATGCGCGCACTCTCATTTCCGGTGGCGCCCCGTCATCGACTGAGGCGGTGCGATCCGCCAGCAGGTAGATCAGATAGGGTGCATCTAGGTACTTTTCTGCGTTAGTCTTGAGACCGCGCTTAATCTTTTTCTCGTCCGCCTCGGCGGTCCCCATATTATGGTTCCAACGCGGAGTATCGACACCGGAGATATTCGCCGCCGATTTAACTTCACTTCCATCAACCAAATCATCACCCTTTCCTCTGAATCCTTGTCCAGGGGTGCCGGTAATGATCGAGGCGACAAACTGTGCGATGTAGCCAGTATCGATTTGCGCCGTCTGCCCCGTCAACGAGGCCCATTTCTGCAGCAGTCGATGTTGATCAATGAAGAAATCACTAAACAGCTCTTCGAGAAGTTTGATTCGCTGATTAGTAGTTAAGCCGGTTAGAACTTGTGTTCTTAACTCAATGCCTTCAGAGATAGCTACTTCAACCTCTTTCTTCACCATTCCATAGTATCAGGGCAGCAGAGCGAACTTTGGAAAATTGGTAGCTCACCGAAACAAAATTAACCGCTTCGGCTGCCATTTCTTAGCAGTTGAAGCGGTTAAGAAATAACGTCCAAGTTACGCGTTTGCCTTCTCCTCGACGCGCTTGATGGCCTCGTCTGCCACCATCTCCTGGATGCCCATGTCCAGCTCGGAGGTGAAGCCGACGCAGGAGCAGTTGATCTC
>ERZ1031260.22-NODE-22-length-40463-cov-33.388883_pt1 | contig 40463 bp, 42 predicted proteins | sample MGYA00517287_ERZ1031260 | MGnify/ENA primary metagenome ERZ1031260 (study PRJEB33718, sample SAMN03159811) | human skin metagenome | collected 2014-02-25 | study: EMG produced TPA metagenomics assembly of the PRJNA266117 data set (Human skin bacterial metagenome... | reverse complement strand
CGGAGTCCCCGTCGACAACCCCATCCACCCACCCGGCGCCATGCAACTGCTCTTCTAGCCCGTCATCGGGCCATTTGGCATGCCTAGGTGACAAGGACGACCTTCGGCTTTCCGAACGTCCAGAATTTATTGATGATGAAGTTCACCGGCATCGCAATAAACGTAGAAATGGCCTGAGCCCAGTAGGACTTCGTGCGCAGACCTGACGAATCGTCGAAGATGCTATCGGGCAGGCCGACGGGTGTCGTGGGGTTCATCAGCAGCGTCATGCACGTCAGGGATACCGCGAACGCGAGCAGGCCAGTCGTTAGGAACGGGAAGAACCCGCGCAGCCAGGAGCGCGCATGGACACCGCGGAATGTCCACGAACGGTTGAGTTGGTAGTTCCACGTGTTGGCCACCAAAAACGCCAAGGTGGACATGACGTGGTACCAGCGCACGTTCCAGCGGGTCGACCCGAGTTGGGCGACGACGTCGTTCGCGTGGAGGTGGAAACCATTTTCCAGCGCCTTGTTAGCCAAGTAGAAGACGACGAAATTGACCAGGACGCCGGAACCACCCACGATCCCAAACTTCACGAACTGGCGCAGCCCTGTCGTAAGGCGGACCGCCGTGCTGCCGCCGCGCGACGGCACGCCGGCCGGCTTGCTGTCACGCACCACGACCTCCTCGTTAGATTGCACTGCCAAAACTCACTCAGCTTAAATACGGGTTAGGCGGTGAGGCGGGCGACGGCGTCGTCGATACGCGAGGCGGGCGCGGTCAACGCAACGCGCACGTGGGAGGCGCCGGCGGGGCCGTAGAAGTCGCCGGGTGCGGCGAGGATTCCGCGCTCGGCGAGCCAGTCGAGGGCCTGGCGCGAGTTCATGCCATCGCGGCGGACCCAGAGGTAGAGGCCGGCGGCGGAGTCGTCGATAGTAAAGCCTGCGGCAGCAAGCCCGCGCATGAGCGTCGCGCGGCGGGCGGCGTACTCGGAGCGCTGCAGCTGCTCATGGGTGTCGTCGGAGAGTGCTGCAACCATCGCGTGTTGGATCGGCCCCGGCACAATAAGCCCCGCGTGCTTGCGCACGAGCAGCAGCTCCTGCACCAGCGCGCGGTCGCCCGAGATCATGCCGGCGCGGTACGACGCCAGGTTCGACGTCTTCGACAGCGAGTGCAGCGCGATAAGACCAGTGTGGTCGCCGTCGCACACGGACGGGTGCAAGATGGACACGGGCTCCTCCGCCCACCCGAGGTAGAGGTAGCACTCGTCGGAGGCGATGATAGCGCCCGTCTCGCGCGAATACTCAACCCACGCACGCAGCTTATCGACGCCCGCAACCGCCCCCGTCGGATTCGACGGCGAGTTGATGAACACGAGGGAGGCACCCTGGGCGTCGGCGGGGTCGTCGGCACGCACGACAGTGCACCCGGCCATGAGGGCCCCGACCTCGTAGGTGGGGTACGCGACGGTGGGGATGGCCACGGTGTGCCCACGCAGCCCCAGCAGCGTGGGCAGCCAGGCGATCGCTTCCTTCAGGCCGATGGTGGGAAGCACGGCGTCTTCCGCAAGGCCCGTGATGCCGAAGCGGCGCGACAGCGCGGAGACGATCGCGGCGCGCAGCTCGGGCGTGCCTGCGGTTTGCGGGTAGCCGGGCTCGCCCGCGTGCTCAGCCAGCGCGAGCTGGATCGACGGCGAGACGGGGTCGACCGGGCCGCCGACGGAGAGGTCGATGAGCCCATCCGGGTGCGATGCCGCCTTCGCCTTCACGTCGGCGATGGTGTCCCACGGGAAGTCCGGCAGCGACGCGCCGAGCGGGGTGCGCTGCATGCCCACTAGTCCTGGTTCTGCGGAGGCAGCGCAGCGATAAACGGGACGTCAAAATCCTGCGGGCCCGTTTTTGCGGCGCCGCCCGGGGAGCCCAGGTCGTCGAAGAACGCGGCGTTGACGTCGTAGTACTCGCTCCACTCGTCGGGAAGGTCGTCTTCGTAGAAGATGGCCTCGACCGGGCATGCCGGCTCGCAGGCGCCGCAGTCGACGCACTCGTCGGGGTGGATGTAGAGCATGCGCTTGCCCTCGTAGATGCAGTCGACGGGGCACTCTTCGACGCAGCCGCGGTCCTTCACGTCGACGCACGGCTGGGCAATCACGTAAGTCATGCCCCCTAGTATGTCACTCCGCCTTGGTAAGGGGATAAACGCCACCTGCTATTCCGGCGAGCAGAAGCATCACCGCGGACAGGTTCGGCGGAACGGGCGTGAACCGCAGCGCAGGCATGAGCAGGATCGCGGCGAAGTACCCCAGGGCCCACACAGCCAGCGGCACGAGCGCCACCCAGCGTTTCGGCGACCACAGCCGCGCCGTCTTCGTCAGCGCCGAGTTGAACAGCAGCGCACCCGCAGGCGCGAGCACCCACCCGAGCGCGGAGCCGACATAGATGACCTCGAGCGCGAGGGAGAGTGCGGCCCCAATGCTCAGCCACACAATCCCCGCGACGGCTTCGCGGCGGGAGTGGACGACGAACTCGCTCATCGGGGGATTCCGGTGAGTAACCCGTGGTCGTCGGTAAGCGGGAGCCCTGCGGCGAGCTGGTAGTGCTCGACGCGCTGGATTGGCTGGACGATGAGGTTCGACAGCGCGTAGTAGACCACCTCGCCCGACACAAGCGCGGCGTGGGGGTTGACATCGGTGGTGCGCCCGTCTGCGATCCACAGCTGGGTGGCGTGGGCGCGCATTGCGGCGACCTTTGCGGAGTACGCGTGGTCGTCGAGTTCCACGGTGGCGTCAACTGTGTCCGCCCCGTCGAGTTCGTCGGGGGCGATGCGCCAGCCCGGAGGCACCTCGGCGGGCATGAGTGCCTCGGTCTGCGCGCGCAGGCGCACGGTGTGCATGATCCGCGGCACCGCCACCTTCGCCGCGGCGGCGTGGGTGATCTCGTGCGCGCGGATGTGGTCGGGGTGCCCGTAGCCACCGTCGGCGCCGTAGGTCAGCACAAGGTGCGGCCGCTGCGCGTCAAAAATCGCAGCAAGCTTATCGACGGCTCCGTCACCACCATTCACAAACGCCCCCTCATACTGGCTCGCCGGCGAACCCGCCATGCCGCTGTCGCGGTAGAACCCGGCGCCGCCGAGGAATTGGCCCCGCGCGCCCATTGCCGCCAGGGCCTCCTGGAGCTCGCGGATGCGAAAGCCCCCGAGTTGGTCGGCGTGGTCTGCCACGAGGTACTGGTAGGGCTCGCCGATGACCTCGCCCTCCTCGCCGAGGGTGCATGTGACCACGAGGACGTCAGCGCCGCGGCGGGTGAGGTCGGCGATGGTGCCGCCGGTGGTGATCGCCTCGTCGTCGGGGTGGGCGTGCACCGCCACCACGCGGTAGCCGGTGAGGTCTCGTGTCGTCATTCCTTCACTGTATCCGCCGGGACCCGCCACTGCCCCGCCGAGGCCACCGACCCGGGCCACCCGCCCGGCAGCACGCCGCTGGAGGCGGCGATGCGGGTTTCATGGAGGATGGGCACCCACAGCACCTGGTCGCGTTCGATCTCGCCGACACGCGCGGCTGCGTCCGCGGCGGGCACGGCCCCCGCGAGGATGGCGCCGGCTAGGGCGTCGGTGTCCGTCGCGCAGTAGCCGGCGAGGTTTCCGGCGCGGGCCTTGGGTGGTGGGCAGGCGATGCGGCTGGCGAGTGCCGGTTGCGAGGTGTCCTCGTAGCGCCAGGCGACGACGACGTCCACGTCGCCGTCGGGAAGCCCGCGGCCCGCGATCGTGTGTAGCTCCGACGTCACCAGCCGCGACGGCACGCCCTGGCGGGTGAGCAGGTCCACGAGGGAGCGTGCGGCGGCAGCGGCGGCGGGATCCGTCGCGTCCGCTGCCACCTTCACCGGCCCGCGGTGTGTCGCCAGCGCCCGCAGCGCATCCACGCTGCCAACCTGCGGGTACGCGTGGGCGGCGACGGTGACGTCCGAGGCGCGGCGGGATGCGATGTGGGCGAGGAGGGGGACGTCGATAAGTGAGCGCAGCTCTGCGCGCGCCTGGGTGTCCAGGCCGCTTGTGGCGGAGAGCACCGCGCCGAGCGTCCGGGGGCCGGGGGTGACGCGCACCTCCACCCCGTCGATGAGGGAGAACACGTCGCGCGTGGTTTCGCCGGGCGCGGCCTCCACGAACGCGAGTTGGCGGGCGCGGAGCTGGTCGGCGGTTTGGGTGGTGTCACGCGCGGCGACGAGCGTCACAATGTCGATCGGCGCCGGATCAGGCCCCCAGAACCGGTCGTTGCGGTTCAGCGTGACGGTGCCGCGGCCACGGTCCACGTCCGCCATCAGATACCTGCCGGCGGAAGCGGGGACGGTGTTGCGCAGCGCGTAAGCGAAGTCGCTCGCGTCGGTTGCGAGCAAATGGGATGGCAGCAGGTGCGAAAACAGGCTCCGCCACTGCCCCACCGGCTCGGCGAAATCCACGTCGACCGTCTTGCCGGCCGGGCCGGAGACGCGCACGGCGGAGATGGCGCGGTAGCCGGCCGGTGCGACGACGCCGGGGGTTGTGGTCATCCCGCGCCACAGGTAGGCGAAGTCCGCGCCGGTAATCGGGGTACCGTCGGACCACTGGGCCTCCGGGGCGATGATGTAGCGGACGGTGAGGGCACCCGGGGTCGTCGGTAAGCGGGAGGCTCCGAGGAGGACGTTGTTGTCGCGCATGCCGTCGCGGAAGGCGCTGGGCAACACGAGGTCGGCGATGTCGGCGACCACGGCGGACTCGTCGCCCGCGAGGTGCGGGTTGAAGCCGGCCCGGATCGGGTCGACGCCGACCTGCACCTGGCTGCGCTGGCGGGTGTCCTCGGGGGCCTCGGCGGGCTCGCTCGTGGGTTCCTCGCGCTGCTCGGGCTCCACGAGCGGGGGCGGGCCGGGATTGGCCGCGCACGAGGTGAGCGCAAGCGCAGCCAGCGTGGCGACGATTCCCCGCCGCACGGGCCTAGTTCTTCTGCTTCGCGCGGGAGCGTGCGCGGCCGCGTTCGGTGGCGTCGAGAATGATCTTGCGCACGCGCATGGCCTCGGGTGCGACCTCGACGCATTCGTCTTCGTCGCAGAACTCGATGGCCTCATCCAGCGAGAGCGTGCGGGCCTTGGACAGCGTCACCGTCGCGTCAGCCGTAGCGGAGCGCATGTTGGTGAGCTTCTTTTCCTTCGTGATGTTCACGTCCATGTCCTCATCACGCGAGTTCGCGCCGACGACCATGCCCTCGTAGGTTTCCGCGCCCGGTTCGACGAAGAAATCGCCGCGGTCGGCGAGCTGCTGCAGGGCGTACGCGGTGACCTGGCCGGAGCGGTCGGCCACGAGCGAGCCGGTCGGGCGGCCCTTGATCTCGCCGGCCCACGGGCGGTGCTCGATGGAGTACGAGTTCGCGATGCCGGCGCCGCGGGTCTCGGTGAGGAAGGTGGTGCGGAAGCCGATGAGGCCGCGCGAAGGCACGTCGAACTCCATGCGCACCCAGTCGCCGGAGCCCGCGTTCGACATCGAGGTCATCTGGCCCTTGCGGTTCGCCATGAGCTGGGTGACAGCGCCCTGGTACTCGGCCGGGGTGTCCACCACCATGTGGTCGTAGGGCTCGTAGGTCTTGCCGTCGATCTCCTTGGTCACCACCTGGGGTTTGCCCACGGTGAGCTCGAAGCCTTCGCGGCGCATCGTCTCAATGAGGACTGTCAGCGCCATCTCGCCGCGGCCCTGAACCTCCCACGCGTCGGGGCGGTCGGTCGGCAGCACTTTGATGGAGACGTTACCGATCAGCTCCTGATCCAGGCGAGCCTTGACCATGCGAGCGGTGAGCTTGTCGCCACCGTTTCGCCCGGCCATGGGCGAGGTGTTCACGCCGATGGTCATGGAGATCGCCGGGTCGTCGACCTTGATGCGCGGCAGCGGCTCGACGTGCTCCGGGTCGCAGAGCGTGTCACCGATCATGATTTCGTCCACGCCCGAGATCGCGGCGATGTCGCCGGCGATGACCGCACCGGTTGCAGGCACTCGGTCGAGACCTTCGGTGACCAGCAACTCGGCGATTTTCACGTTTTTCACGTGCTGGTTGCCCTCGGCGTCGTAGTGCACCCACGCCACGGTCTGGCCCTTCTTCACAGAACCCTTGAACACGCGGATCAGCGCGATTCGGCCCAGGAAGGAGGAGGAGTCGAGGTTGGTCACCTGCGCCTGGAACGGCGCTTCGAGGTCGGCCGACGGCTCCGGCAGCACGTCGTAGATGACGTCGAACAGCGGCTGCAGATCCTCGTTGTCCGGCAGGTTGCCGTTGCCCGGGTTCTCCAGCGATGCGCGCCCGGCGCGGCCGGAGGTGTAGAGCACCGGAAGTTCTAGCAGGTTCTCGGCGGCCTCGGCGGCCTCCGGGTCTTCCAGCCCGGCACCGAGCTCGAGGAGGAGGTCTTGGGCTTCCTCGACCACGTCGTCGATACGCGCGTCGGGGCGGTCGGTCTTGTTCACGCAGATGATGACCGGCTTCTTCGATTCGAGCGCCTTGCCCAGCACGAAACGGGTCTGTGGCAGCGGGCCCTCGGACGCATCGACGAGGAGGACGACACCGTCAACCATGGACAGGCCGCGCTCAACCTCGCCACCGAAGTCGGCGTGGCCCGGGGTATCGATGACGTTGATCACCAAATCCGAGCCGTCCTTGCCCTGACCCGCGCGGCGGATGGCAGTGTTCTTCGCCAAAATAGTGATGCCGCGCTCAGACTCGAGCTCACCGGAGTCCATGACGCGGTCGCCGTGCTCGCCATGGTCGCCGAACACGCCGGACTGCTCCAGCATGGCGTTGACCAGGGTGGTTTTACCGTGGTCGACGTGGGCGACGATGGCTACGTTGCGAAATTCGGGGTGCGACACTCGACAGATCCTTCGGATAGGCGGAAATAACGGTTAAACGATACCCCCGCCTCAAGGTATGCGCACTACCCGCCCAACTCCGTTTGTACGGTGTCGAACGCGTCCTTAAAGAACTGGTCCGACTTGCCGGTGGTGAACAACGTCCCCTCCAGCCCGCGCTCCGTCAGCGTGACGGTGGTGGTGCCGTCGCCGTTATCCGTCGCCTCGATCTGCATCGGCGCCTGGTAGTCCTGGGTGGCGTAGACACCCAAGAAGCGGTACTTGAAGGCGCTGCCGACATTGACGGTGATTGCGTCTTGCGTTTTCTCCTTCACATCGAACTTCTCCAGCGAGGAAAGACGATCCTCGATCTCCTGGACCGTCAGGGAGGTGGTAAACGTTTGCGGTTTCGTATCGGTCATGCCACCGACGGTAAGGTGCCCACGCCGAAAATTGGCAGGGAGTAACCGCAAAATCTGCACAGTTACTTTTCAGTTCCGCTTGACGTTGTTACCAATGTGACTACTGTGACACAAGTGCACAAGAAAACTTTCCTCACTCGGACGACCCGGACGCTTGCGGCGTTGTGTGTTGCCGGTGTGCTGGCGACCGGAGGCGTCGCTAAGCAATCGGCTCTTGCGCAGTCGTCTCTCCTTGACCCGCTTGGGCGCCCGACGCCGCAGACAGTGGCGCGTGTGAACGCCTTCGCCGATCAGCCGTACGTGCCGGCGCAGGTAGGCAACGCGCTGCGGACGGCCGTGCAGTTTTACGCGGGCACTGGCGAGCTCGGCGGGCCTCCGCTGCCGGAGAACCCGCCGCCGTTTACGCAGTTCTACTGGCCCACCGTGTCGGGGAACTGCATGGGCCCGGGTCTGCACTCGACCGCCTCCGCGATCGCGGTGCCGGGACCCGCGCCGAGCCCTGAGCCCGGAGCTGCTGCCGGGCAAACCACGTTCGTGTTCACAGCCCTGGGGACCCCGGCCGCCGCGCCGCAGCAGGGGCTCATGCACGTGTACTGGATCAACTTGAACACCTTCAAAACGGGTGTAACGCCGCTCGGAAACAACGGGATTAACCCCACAGGACCATCCACCCTGTCCGCGACGGCGGCCACGGGCTCGGGCCGGGTCCTCGCAGTCGTCGACGGGAGCGTGCGAACCGCCGACAACGTCTGCGCCTTCGCCCCCACCGCCGCATCCTTCGACGTGAGGTAGACCATGACCGCAGACCTGCACCCGGTCAAGCAGGAGACCTTCGACACCGCCGCCAACATCAACACGGACCCGAAGGGCTTCCTGCGCGAGGTGGACACGTTCAAGGTCACCGACTTCGGGCTGTACATGGCCCGCGGGGCGAACCACCCCGAGTTCGGTTACCTGGAAAGCTGGCTCCTTCCCGAGTTGGGGCTCCGCGCCAACATCTTTCACTACCGCCAGGGCGCGGAGCGGGAGCAGGACTTCTACTTCGACGTCGCCCACATCGAGACCGACGGCGACGTGTGGCGCACCCGCGACCTATACGTCGACCTGGTCTCGCTTACCGGCAACCCGATCGACGTCGTAGATATTGACGAGCTCGCGGCGGCGACATCCGCCGGCCTCATCTCCGCCGAGGACGCGGAGCGAGCCATCGACGTCACCCTCAACGCCGTCGAGGGCATCACCCGCCACGGCGACGACGCCATGGAATGGTTGCGCGCCTTGGGCATCGAACTCACGTGGGCGGATGAGGTCGAGCTCACGCCCGTGGGGTAGGACCGCGTTTTATTCGGCCCCTTTCCACCTCCACATCCACGGCCACCCGGGGCAGCGCCACCTCCTGCGCGGCCCACATCTCCCAATACGCGGCGTAGCCCGGGTCCCGCGCAAGCGCCCGGTCTTTACGCAGCTCAGCGTCCGCAACCACGCGCACCGTGTCCACATCCCCCCGCAGCTTCGCGGCGCGTATCGACGCCTCCGTCACCGCCCCCACTCCCTCCACGACCAAGTCCTCGTCGGGGCTTAAGGCCACCCACTCCCCGGGGGCGTCTTGCTCCCAGTCCCAGCGGCGGTATCCGGGGTTATTCAGGCGCAGAACGTCGTCCGCCACCATGCGCGCGCCCTCAGCGAGGCCTCCCCAGCCCGGGTAGAAGTCGTCCAGGTGCACCACCCTCATGCCCAGTGCCGCACCGATCTGGTTGGCGAGGGTCGTCTTGCCGGAGCCCGAGGGACCGTCGATAAGCAGTGTGTACGTGGTACTTTTGACCATCGCTACATGCTACTTCCCAAAGCTCACGCCTTGAAAGGACTCTCCATGGCTGGTGGCTTGCTCGCCCTTCTCGACGACGTGGCCTTGATTGCCCGCTCCGCGGCCTCGAGCGTGGACGACGTCGCCGCGCTGACCGCGAAAACGTCAGCGAAGGCAGCCGGCGTGGTGGTCGATGACGCAGCCGTGACCCCGCAGTACGTCTCCGGGGTCACCCCGGCGCGCGAGCTGCCGATGATCTGGCGGATTACGAAGGGCTCGCTGCGCAACAAGCTGCTCATCATCTTGCCAATCGCGTTGCTGCTGAACGCCTTCGCGCCGTGGGCGCTGACTCCGATTCTTATGCTCGGCGGCGCCTACCTCTGCTTCGAGGGCGCGGAGAAGATCGCGCACAAGCTCACCGCCGACTCCGAAGCTGAGCAGGAGCGGGCGACAAACAAGACGGAGCAGGACGAAGACGCGCTGGTCAACAGCGCCATCCGGACCGACCTGATCTTGAGCGCAGAGATCATGATCATCTCCCTCGACGAGGTGAAGGACCAGTCGTTCTGGATGGAGTTCGCCGTTTTGGTGGCCGTCGGCATCTTCATCACCGTGGTCGTGTACGGCGCCGTTGGCCTGCTGGTCAAGATCGACGACATCGGCCGACGCTGGATCGAACAGGACAAAGCACCAGGCCTTGGCCGCGCAATGGTCAAGGGCATGCCGCACGTGCTCAACGCCATCGGTGTGATCGGCACGATCGCCATGCTGTGGGTCGGCGGCCACCTCATCATCCGCGGCCTAGACGAGGTCTTCGGGTGGGCCTGGCCGCACCACGTCATCGAGATGGGCCAGGACGCGGTCGGCGGAGGGTTCCTCGGCTGGGGCGTTGACACGGGTGTCTCGCTGATTGCCGGCTTGATCACCGGATTCATCATCCTCGGCATTGTCAAAGCGATCAGCTCCGCGCGCAGCTCGCGCTAAACTCGTGTCCTTATGACACCCCAGCTCTACCCCTTGGCTCCCTCCACGTGGGGCGCGGGTGTGGAAATCCCCGTGGACCACGTCGTCCAGGCGGCGCTGTTTTCCGATTTCCCGGGGTTGCGGGGCACCGCGTACGTGCCGGTGGTGCTGGAAGCGAACCCACTCAACGGGTCGTGGCGTGTTCGCCGCTTGAATGAGGGCGCCTTGGGGCCCGTGCTCGGGGAAATCGCTCCTGAGTGGCGCCGCCACTTCCCTGAAATCGAGCGGGTTCACGCCGCGTTCCACCGCCCCACCACCGTCGCCGCCGTCCGGCTCGACCCTGCGCGCGGCCTCTACGGCGTCGACATCTTCCTGCCTCAGCCGCAGCTTGCGGTCCCGCGCAACAACGCCCCCGCCGAAGCGACGGTGCTCCCGGCCGGCGACATGCTCGTGGTCGACACATCCGTCGGCGAGTTTGGCGCGGGCGAGCTCGCCGCGCTCTCCCCGGGGCAGTGGCTGGTTGGGCTTTCGCGTATCGACGACTCCGTTTCCCACGTCCTGGTCACCCTGTCCGACAGGGTGCTCGGCGCTCTCGACCCCGACGACGCCGCGGCGGTGCTTCCCTGGCTGGACGCGTACCCCGCCGGCAACCTGTGGGCGCGCGCGGTCGTGGTCGGTGCGGGTGCAAGCGCCGTGGCGGGTTTGGATGTCGGCGCGCCGGAGGAGGGCGCAGGTCCCGTGCCCGCGATCCAGGAGCAGCCCCGCGCGGCGCGCCCGTGGCAGGTGATCGAGTTTCCCGGCGGCGGGTGGGCGGTTACCGTCCAGCGCGATTCCGCCATCGACCCCGGCGACACCGTTAAACCGCGCCACACCGCCCGCTACGTCTCACTCAAGGGCGCGCCGCGGCCCGAAGAGCTCGGTGCCCCGACGGAAATGTTCGGGCGCGTTGAGCCGCACGTGCGGCCGGACCGGGCGGGGGCCGTCGCCACGCAGCCTGCGAAACTGGGCGGCGAGCGCGCCTACCTCACCGAGGTGGAGAAGGTGCAGCTGCGACGCAGGCAGCGAGGGCGCAAGCGCGGGGGCAGGCACCGCCGCTAGGAATGTGGCTACGGTGGGGGTCGTACCCATTCCCGACGTTGAAAGGACCCACCATGGCAGCTCAGACTGGCAACGACCACGGCCCGAACCCGTACGTCATCGACATCGAGCGCGCGACGCTGGATAACGAAGCGTTCCGCGACACGCTGTGGACTGGCGAGAATTTGCAGCTCACCGTCATGACCATCCCGGTGAGCGGCGAGATCGGCGCGGAAATCCACGGCGACCACGACCAGTTCCTCCGCCTGGAGGAGGGTGAACTGCGCGCACAGATCGGCGCGAGCGAGAACGACCTGGAGATCGACCAGGTCATCGGCGCCGACTGGGCCGCGTTCGTCCCGGCGGGCAAGTGGCACAACTTTGTCAACGAGTCCGGCGCTCCCGCGAAGCTGTATTCCATCTACGCGCCGGCGGAGCACGTCCCGGGCACCCGGCACGAGACGAAGGCTGACGCGGACAACGACCCGAACGAAACCGACGCGGTCTAACCCCCACCCCATACTGCGCAACCCCGGCTTCGGCCGGGGTTGAATCGTTTCTAAATCGTCACTGCAAGCTTAGATTGGGTTTGCTACGGTTTACCTGTTTTACCGTCGGGAAAATTAGAGTATTTGTGAATCGAGTTGTAATGCGTTTTACCGCCCGTACACAGGCCATCTCACTCGCAGCCGCCGCGTCCGTAGCGTTGTCCGGGGCCCTCGCGCTGCCGGAAGCTGCGGCGCAATCCAGTAGGTCGTCCGGCTCGTCAGGATCTTCTTCCGGTTCGTCCGGCTCGTCAGGATCTTCTTCCGGTTCGTCCGGCTCCTCGTCCGGCTCGTCGGGCTCTTCTTCCGGTTCCTCCGGCTCCTCCCGCTCTTCCAAGCAGACGGGGAAAGAAGTCACTGTGAACATCCCGAAAAAGACGGCGTCCGAGCCGGTGAAGCTGCCGAACGGCACGACGGTGCAGATCATGGGTGACGTGCTGGGCCCCTACTCCGCACACACCGGCTTCCGCTCGGGTGACTTGGGCATCATGGCGCCGCTGAACACCGCTGGCGAGTTCGCGCTGGTCTTCGGCGACTCGTTCCGTGGCGCAGACTTTGGCAAGGGCGAGTGGATGAGCCCCGTCGGCGTGGTGGCCACGATGGATTCCGAAGGCTTCATCAAAGTTCTGCGCCCGCTGAACAAGGGCAACCGCGTCAGCAACATGATCGCCTACGTGCACGACGGGAAGCGCACCCTGATCCCCTCCGACGTGATCAACATCGGCGGCACCCTGTACCTGCAGGGCATTTGGAACGAGGGGCTGGGCAACGTCTCCGGCACCCAGATCTGGAGCTCGAAGGACAACGGTGCGACGTGGAAGTCCGAAGGCATCACCGGCCCCGATTACATTGATGGAAAGGGTGATCTGATCACCTGGGAGAAGGGCAAGGACGGCTACATCTATGTCTTGTCCACTTCCTTCAAGCGCGCCGACCCGGTATACCTGTCGCGGTTCAAGCCGAAGGACGTCGGCAATCGCTCGCTCTGGGAGCTCTACAGCTTCTCCCGCAACGAGTGGGGCAAGAGCGCGGAGCCGGTGCTTAACGACGTGAAGGCCGGCGAGATGAGCCTTCGCTACATCGACGGCCACTGGGTGCTGGTGATGTTCAACGAGAAGACGCTCGCCATCGAGGTCCGCGTCTCCGACACGCTGACCCGCAACTGGGACGAGGTCCCGGTGGCCACGATTGCGAAGCACGGGCCGTGGACGCGGACGCAGTCGCCGACCAACTGGTCCCAGCCCTACGGCGGCTACATCGTGCCGGGGTCGACGCTGAAGAACATGGACATCGTCGTCTCCCAGTGGAACACCGGCGACAACTCGCGCTACATGTCCACCCAGTTCAACGTGAAGGGCCTGGACGCCTTCTTCGGCATCGACACCGGCAAGGCGACGCAGGACGACAAGGTGCTCACCGTCAAGGAGCACGCGGCGACCGAGACCCCGGACATGGTGGTCGAGGACGCGATGGTCGAGGAGCGCCCGGAGATCTTCGTCCCCGCGGGCGAAGCAATGGACGATCTGGATCCGGACGTGCGCGACGCGCTGGAGAGCGACGGCCTCAGCCCGGTCGCGACCGCGGCGATCGTTCTGGGCCTGCTCGCTGGAGTCGGCGCACTCGGCGTTGCGGGTGCCCCGCTGCTCAAGGACGCGGTCTCGGGCGTTATCCCCGGCCTGATCCCGGCACCGATCGCCCAGTACCTGCCCAGGTAGATGCCTCTGTAGGATCTCCCGGGTGACCGAAGCACGGGAGACCCACTCAAAAGCCCAGCAATCCCCTTGGCCCGCCCTATGGACCATGATGCTGGGCTTTTTCGTCATCCTCGTCGATTCCACCATCGTCTCGGTGGCTATTCCGGCGATCACGGAAGACCTCCAGGCCAGCTACAACCAGGTCATCTGGGTCAACAGCGCCTATTTGCTCGCCTACGCGGTCCCGCTTTTGATCACCGGCCGCCTCGGGGACAGGTTCGGCCCGCGCACGATCTACCTCATCGGCCTCGCCATCTTCACCGCCGCGTCGCTCGCGTGCGGTCTCGCAGGCTCAATCGGCTGGCTCATCGCGGCGCGCGCGGTGCAGGGTTTCGGCGGCGCGATGGTGACGCCGCAGTCCATGTCGGTGATGATCCGCACGTTCAGCCCCGCCGAGCGCGGCGGCGCGATGGGTGTGTGGGGTGCAACGGCCGGACTCGCAACCGTCACCGGCCCCCTGCTGGGCGGCCTGCTTGTCGACGCCACCGGCTGGCCCGGCATTTTCTACGTCAACGTCCCCGTCGGCATTGTCGGGTTGATCCTGGCGTGGCGCTACGTGCCCAAGCTAGAGCGGACGAACCGCCACTTCGACTGGCCCGGCGTCGCCATGTCCTCCGTCGCCATGTTCTGCCTGGTCTTCGGCATCCAGCAAGCCGAGGCCTTCGCCTGGGACTGGCGCGTGTGGGTGCTCCTCGCCATCGCCGCGGCCACGGGGACCGCGTTCGTGCGCTCGCAGCGCCGTCTTGGCACGGACGCCCTCGTGCCGCTCAAGCTTTTCGACGACCGGAACTTCACCCTTGCCGGCTGCACCATCGCCACCGTCGGCTTCGCCGTCTCCACCAACGTCATCCCGTGGATGATCTACGTGCAGTCTTCCCTGGACTACTCCCCTACCCGCGCCGCGCTTCTGGTGCTTCCCTCCGGCGTGGTGTCGGGCCTGCTTTCCCCGTGGATCGGCAAACTCACGAACACCCACGATCCGAAGCCGTTCGCCATCGCGGGCCTTACCACCATCGCCGCCTCCATCGCCGCGATGGCGATGATCACGGACCCGGGCGTGGATCCGCGCTGGATGTACCTCATCGCCGTGTTCTACGGCATCGGCAACTCGATGGTGTGGGGGCCGCTGTCCATGATCGCCACCCGGAACCTCGATCGCTCCCTCGCCGGAGCCGGATCGAGCGTGTACAACACCCTGCGCCAGATCGGCGCGGTGATCGGATCCGCCGCCATCGCCACGATGATGTCCTCACAGCTCAGCCGCCACCCGCTCCCGGACGCGATGAGCAACTCGATCTTACTGCCGGGCCTGGTCATCGCCGCGGGTGCACTCTTGGCGTGCCGCTTTGCCAAGACAGAGTCCTGGAACCAAGGTCCTGGCGCGCCGAAATCTCGCTAGGTCGAGATCCGGTGCCGGTCCCAGTGCCCGGTCTCGTCGAGGTCGTATGCAACGCGTGATGCCCGAAGGCGATCGTCGGAAAGCTGGAAGAACTCGAAGTGATCCGGCTCGAGGCGCCAGAGGTTGTAGCGCTCGCCGTCGACGACACGGTGGGCAGCGCCGCGCACGCGCACGGCGCGGCGAACCGGCTGCCACCAGAAGTTGAGCGCGACTGCCCACGTTTCCTGCATCTGCTGCACCTTCGCCGTCTGCGTGGCGGTGCCGAAGTGGAAGCCGTCGGAGTCGAGGAACGCCAGGTCGACGATCCTGGCGTCGGGCAGGCCGTCGTCCCCCACGGTCGCGCAGGTGACGGAGCGGACGTCCCCGACGCCCTTGTCTGCGGCATCTTTGAACCAGTCTGCGAACAGCACGTTGGGGTCCTTCGGCAGCGCAGTGCTGGTGAGTTCCTCGACGTTGGAGGTGTGGTCGCTCGGCAGACCGTCAATGTAATCCGGGGACAGGTACATCATGAACCGAATGCTAACAGGCTTTCCCCTGCACGGACGACATTTTCTGCAACATGTTGCATAGTTTGTAAGCGAAGTCTCCCGCTGGTGCGTATAGCCTCCCTGTATGACCGAACCCGACCGCCGCAAACCCCGCGCCCCGAAGCGCATGATCGCGGGCGACTATCCCATCGACACTGGTATCGCGACGATCGTTGCCGACCCGGCTCGCGACGGTGGCTACACCATCGAGGTGAACAACGTCCCGTCCTCCTACATCGTGCTTGGCGCGCCCGAGGTCTTGAACTTCGATTATATGGAGTGGATGGCGCAGCTCATCGGGGCCGCGCGGCTGCCCGAACCGTTCACGGCGGTGCACCTGGGGGCTGCCGGATGCGCGTTCCCGAGCTTTGTGCAGCAGCGTTGGCCCAGCCGCAACGTCGCCGTGGAGTTCGACGCCGGCCTGGCCAAGCTGGTTCGCCGCGTGTTTGACCCGCCCGTGGAGATCCGCGTCGCTGAGGCCCGGGCGTTTACGCACGCGCTTGCTCCGGGTTCCGTCGACGTGATCGTGCGCGACGTGTTCGCAGGTCCCCACACTCCGCGGCCGCTGACCACCGTCGAGTTCTACCGCGCCGCCCACCGCGCGCTGACACCCAAAGGCCTGTTTCTGGCCAACATCGGCGACACCGCAGGCCTGCCCACTACCCGAGAAGAGCTGGCCGGACTGCAGGAGGTCTTTCGCCACACCGCCGCCGTGTACGCCTCCATCGGCTACGGCAACGTCGTCGTCGCAGCGTCGGATGCGCCATTGCGTATCGACGTCTCCGTCACCACCGCCTCGGGCCACGCCCTCGCAGCGGGTGTCTCACCCCGCCGGGACTAGAGCCTTTACAAGACAGTATCCACCGCGATAGACGGCTGGTAGAACGCCGCGCGATCGGCCACGACCTCGTTGAAGTGGGGCGACGTCACCTCCGCCAGCGCCCCGATGTAGCCGGGCACCATCGCCTTCGAGATGCGCAGCCCCATGGTCACGTGGGGGATCCACCGGTGCCCGCGCCCCTCGGGGTTCATCTGGCTCAGCGTTCGCGCCGCGTCCTCGAGCGCATCGGGTGCCTCGAGCAGCCACGCCACGGTTTGCTTCGATTTGGTGCCGAAGACCACGGTGCCCACCCGCTTGAGCGTCGCAGGCATGAGCCGCGGCAGGATCTCCGCGGCCTCCCCGACCACACGCCGATCCATGGAGGGCGCGAAGGTGATGGAGACGTGCGGGCGCTGGCGCTGCTGCGGAAACCCCCGCTGCGCCAGCGCCGCGTAGACGGATCGGATCTCCTCTTCGTGCTGCTTTGTCAGGCGGAGAAGGATGTTCTCGGGCGACACGGGTTAGTGGTGCTCGCCGAATTCGTCCATCGCCCGCGGCACCCACATCGCGCGGCCTCGCCTGATCACAACCAGGAACCCTGCGACGAAGATCGCGGTGACAAACGGCACCGCGATGAAGCCCCAGAAGTACGTGCCGGTGAGGTCCGGGATCAAACCCCACAGCGCCGCGCCCGCGGACAGACCGATCGGGTACGCCATGCCGAGGATGCCCCAGAGTTTGGAGAAGTCGCGCTGGCCGAACGCCCGCTCACCGATCAGCGGCGGCGTCACCGTGCCGTTGGCCAGGCCGAAGGAGATGAGCACCATGGCGGCGAAGAACAGCCACGGGCTGCGCGCGAACGCGAAGACGACGATGCCGATCGAGGCCACCACCAGCGTGAGCACCAGGGTGCGCTCAAGACCAATCTTGTCCACCATCCAGCCCAACAGCGGCTTGTACGGAATGAGCAGCACCGTGGCCATCACCACAACCGCGGAGGCGGTCTGCTGCGACACGGGCACACCCCACGGCCCGTTGACCAGGTAATTCACCACGTGCTGGGTCAAGCCGTACGTGATGCCGAATAGCGCAAGCGAGCCCAGGAGCAGGTAGAACCACGGCGTCTTCACCGCCTCCTCCTGGGTGAGCCCCGGCTCGAAGCTGTCCTTGGAGGTGGTCATCAGCTTGTCTTCGGGCGGTGCGCCGTAGGGCTCCAGTCCCTGGTCCTCGGGGTTGTTGCGGATGAGGAAGATACCGGGCAGGATCGCGGCCGCCGCCATCAGGGCCGCCAGCGCCAGCATTGCGCCGCGCCAGCCCAACGCGTTCATCAGCGGCGGCACCGCAACCCCCAGCAGTACGCCACCCACTCCGGAGCCGGCGAGCACGGCACCGAGCACAGTGCCCCGCTTCTCGACGAACCACCGGTTCACCACCACAATCGGCACATACTGCACCGACAGGCCCACGCCCAATCCGATGATCAACCCGGCGAGATAGAACATCCACAGCGCCGAGGAAAACGAGAACAGGACGAGACCCGCCGCGGCCAGCGCGCCGCCGAGGATCATGAGGCCTTGCGCTTTGAATTTGCCTATGAGCTGCGCCGCAAGGGGCATGGATAGCGCCGAGGCCAACCCGTAGATGGTGTAGTAGATCAGGAAACTGGAACTCGACCATTCCGGGTAATCCCGCAGCACCGCCGGCGTGAAAAAGCTCAAGCCGGTGAGGGTGATTGCGTAGCCGATTTCGGAGATCGCGGCGCCCACCGCCAGGCGCTTGTGCGCCCGTGGGATCGCAGCTGCGCCCCTGCTCACTTCGCTGGTGCTCATACGACTGAATCTAGCACCGGCACCTGTGTACCCTGGGCCACTCACAACGATTCAGCGATCGAAAGGATGCACCATGCAGAACGATCCCGCGAAGCCCGGCTACACCACCGAGGGAAGTACGAACAAGCCCGTCGACCACGACGACGACCAGTTCGCCCAGGACACCGGCTCCGCACTCGGCTACGGCGAGGAAGCTCAGGGCGATGTCGAAGATGCCCAGCTGACCTACGAGATGGACGAGCGCGACGCCGCGGATCACCCGACCCTCGAGGATTAAACCTCCCAGCGCACCTCGGCTGGGTCCTTATCCTCGCGCCAGCCGCGCCACGACGCCTGGCGCACCTTGCGCCCCGAGGTCGCGCCCGCAAGTCGCACCTCCGCGACATGCTTTGGGGTGACCCACCAGGCGTCCCCCGCATCCGCCGCCGGAACCTCAACCGGCGGCGTTTTGCGTTCTACGCGGCGGAGCTTGCGCTCGATCTCACCGAGCTGGGCGTTGGAAAACCCGGTGCCTACGCGTCCGGCATAGCAAAGCTCCCCGTCGTCGTCAGGCACGGCCACCAGCAGCGACGCGATGCCACGTTTGCCGGTGCGCACCCCGACGACCACGACCTCCTGGTATAGGTCGCGCTTCACCTTCAGCCAGGCGCGGCTACGCTCCCCCGCTTCGTACTCTGAGCTCACGTGCTTGGCCACGACGCCTTCCAGGCCCATCTGCTCGGCGGCCTTCCACGCCGCGTTGAATGAGCCGCGGTGGGCCGGTGGGATTGCGATGTGCACCGTCTCCTCGAGGGATTCGAGCAGCTTGCGCCGGGTGTCGTAGCTGTCGCCCACCAGCACCCGGTCCCCCAGGCGCAGCAGGTCGAAGGCCATGAAACGCAGCTGCGCGTCCGCGCCATCCCTGTCGGCCGCGTGCAGGAGGGAGAAGTTGGGCAGACCGTCGGCGTTGAGGGCGATGAGTTCACCGTCGACCACGCCGCCGTCGGCAAGCAATTGCTCGAATTCGTGTGTGTGCGGGAAGAGGTGGGTGTAGTCCTTGCCGTTTCTGCTGGTGAGGCTGGTGGTGTCGCCGACATCGGCGAGGATGCGGTAGCCGTCCCACTTCATCTCGAATGCGAATTTGGCGCCGTCCTTTTCCTCGAGCGCGATGTCGGCTTCGGTGGCCATGGTGGGCAGCATTGGGCGCAGTTCCAGGGCCGGGGCCGTTGGGGTTTCTGAGGTGGGCTGGCGTTTCATGAACTTCAACAGCCAGTTCTTGCCCTGGGTGCGTACCAAAGCGTAGCGCCGCGGCACCCCGCCCAAACCCCCGTCTTCGCGCCCGTGGAGCACCGCGATGACCTCGCTAGTGCGCCACTTCTCAATCTCGCAAGTACCGATGTCCCAGATCCGCACCTCGCCGGCGCCGTACTGCCCTTTCGGAATTGTGCCCTCGAACTCGGCGTATTCAATCGGGTGGTCCTCCACGTGCACTGCGAGGCGGTTTTCCGCAGGGTCGAGCGGCGGGCCCTTGGGCACGGCCCAGGAGACGAGGACGCCATTGTGCTCGAGCCGGAAATCCCAGTGCAGCTTGCGCGCGTGGTGCTCGCCGATGACGAAGATGGGGTCGCCCTCGCGCGGTGTGGGTGCGTCCTGTGGCACGGGCTCGCCGGTCTTCGTGGCGTCGCGCAAGGAGCGGTAGGTGTCCAGCTTGTCGGTCACCGGCCGTGCGAGCGCCGCAATGGGGTCCAGGCCCGCTTCCATGCGTTCGATGACCTCCTCGAACTCCAGGTGGCGAAGGCCCGGGTCCTCGATCTCCTCCCACGTGCGCGGCGCCGCCACGGTGGGCCGCTCGCGCCCGCGCAGGGAATAGGGGGCGACGGTGGTCTTCTTGCCGTTGTTCTGGCTCCAGTCGATGAAGATCTTCCCGGCGCGCTCCGACTTGGCCATGGTGGCCGTGACCTGTTGCGGGGATTCCTCCTCCAAGGCTTGCGCGAGCGCCTTCGCCACCTTGCTCACCTGCTCCGATGGCGTGTCGCCGTCAAGCGCCGCGTAGAGGTGGATGCCCTTCGACCCGGAGGTGACGGGCACGCATTCAAGCCCCATCCCGGCGAGGATTTCGCGGCACGCCAGGGCGATCTGCGCCGTTTGCGCGAGCTCAACGCCGGGGCCCGGGTCCAGATCCAGCACGAGACGATCCGGGTTCTGGGGCTTGCCCGCCGCGAAGCGCCATTGTGGGGTGTGCAGCTCCAAGGCGGCCACCTGTGCAAGCCACGCCAGGGTGGCAGGCTCCTCCACCAGCGGGTAATCGTTCACGCTCGTCGTGTGCTGGATCGATCCCGTGGGGATCCACTCGGGTGCCGAATCCTCCAGGTCCTTGCGAAAGAAGCTTTGCTTCTCGACGCCCTCCGGCCACCTCTTCCGCGTCACCGGCCGCCCGCCGACTTGGGGGATGAGCACGGCAGCGACCGCGAGGTAGTAGCGCATCACATCCGCCTTGGTCGTGCCCGTTGCGGGGTAGAGCACCTTGTCCAAGTTGCTCACCTTGAGCTCGCGGTCCCCCACACGGACCTTTTGGTTCGATGACGCTGGCATGGCGTTCACTCTAGGTTCCGCTGTGGGCGTACGGTCGAAGCCATGACGTGGTACGCATTTTCCGGGGCGGTTGCCCTGATCTGGTTCGGTATGGTTCTGGCCATTTCGTTTTTGGAGGCGCCGCTGAAGTTCCGCGCTCCGGGCATTACGGTGCAGTTGGGGCTGGGCATTGGGCAGCTCGTCTTCCGGGCACTGAACGTCTGCGAGGTCGTGCTTGCCGCGCTCGTCGTCGTAGGGCTGGTCGCGGGTCACGGCGGCGCCGCCGGCGCGGGGCTACTCACCGCCGCGGTGGTGGTGTTGGCCGTCCAACTCCTCGTGGTGCGCCCCGCACTTCGAGCTAGGTCGCGCAAAGTCCTTGCCCAAGGATCCAGCGGCAAGAGGTCGAAGCAGCACCTGTGGTACGTCGCGTTTGAAGTGGTCAAGGTCGTGCTGCTTGCAGCGGGAGGTTTCGCAACGCTCGCGGGCCAGGTTGGGGCCTAGCCTATACTCGCCGCCATGCGCGCAATCTGGTCAGGCTCCGTCACATTCGGCCTTGTCAACGTCCCTGTGAAGGCCTACGGGGCCACCGAGGACCACGACTTGTCCTTCCACCAAGTCCACGACAAAGACGGCGGGCGGATCCGCTACGAGCGGCGCTGCGAGGTCTGCGGCGAAAAGGTGGAGTACAAGCACATTGACAAGGCGTTCGAAGAAGACGGCGACACCGTTGTGCTGACCAAGGATGACTTCGATTCCCTCCCCGAGGCCGACAACGACGAGATCGAGGTCGTGCAGTTCGTGCCCGCCGACCAAATCGACCCGCTCATGCTGGAGAAGTCCTACTACCTGGCTCCCGAAGGCAAAACCCCGAAGTCATACCTGCTGCTGCGGCAGACGTTGGAGGATTCCGATCTGATCGCGGTGGTGCGCTTCGCCCTGCGACAAAAGACCAGGCTGGGCGTGTTGCGGGTGGTGGGCAAAGTCATCGTGCTCCAGGGCATGATGTGGGCCGACGAGGTGCGCGAACTCGACTTCGACGGCGAGTTCAAGGGCACCAAGTCCCGCGCCAAAATTTCCGACAAAGAGATGGAACTGTCGGCCCAGCTGGTGAAGTCCTACGCCTCCGACTTCACACCCGAGGAGTTCGAGGACGACTACCAGGTGGAGCTGCGCAAGCTTATCGACGCGAAGTTTGAGCAGGGCGACACCATCGACACCGAAGCCACCTTCGGGGAGAAACCCTCCGACGAGGACGGTGACGACAACGTGGTCGACCTCATGGAGGCGCTCAAGGCTTCGCTGGATAAGCGCGCATCGGGCAAAAAGTCCGGCAAGAGCGCCTAACAATCATTTCCTCAGGGCATCTTGACATCAGCTTAGCCTTACCTTACTGTTCCCCTTGTCCTTGTAAATTAGCTTAGGCTAACTTGACTGTAAAGGGGAAAGTCTTGAGGCTTTCGCACAGAATTGGAGTGGCCGCGGTGACGCTTGCCACCGCTTTTGGTCTCGTCGCGTGCGCGGAAGAATCCGGCACCACGGCGCAATCGGCATCCACGGAGGCCACTGAAGCGTCGTCAAGCGCAGTGAGCTCTCAGGCTCGTACCGCAGAAGGTGCGATTACAGTGACCGACGCCGCTGGCCGTTCGCTGAAGTTCGACGCGCTGCCGGATCGCATCGTCCTCGCCGAGGGGCGCGCTGCTTACGCCACGGCCCTGCTCCAGGACAACCCCCTCGACAACATCGTTGCCTACGGCCAAGACTTGGAGAAGAACGCGGGCGCATTTCGCGACAAACTCTTCGAACTGCAGCCAGAGGCGAAGGACATGCCGATCATCGGGATGATCCAAAAAGGCGATGTCACGGTGGAGAATCTCCTCGCCCAGGACCCGGACGTGGTGATCATGACGTTGGACCAGAAGAAGGCAGTGGAGGAATCCGGTTTCATCTCCGATATGGACGCAGCAGGCATCACCTACGCGTTCATCGACTTCCGCCAGAAGCCGTTGGAGAACACCACCGTATCCATGCAGCTCCTCGGCGACCTGCTGGGGGAAAGCAAACGCGCGGAGGATTACATCGAGTTCTACACCTCCAAGGTGAAGGACATCACTGACCGTGTTGCAGCCATCGATGAGCGTCCCGGCACGCTGGTGTGGACCGCCGCCGGCTACAACGAGTGCTGCGCTGTGGCGGGCGACGTCCACCTGGGAACCCTGGTCACGGCGGCCGGCGGCCACAACCTCGGCCCCGAGGTCCTCGGTCCGGAAACGAAGCAGATCACCCCGGAAAAGCTCATTGAGCTTAATCCGGAGAAGCTGATTGTCACCGGCGGCGAGTGGGCCCGCGACCCGAACAAGACGGACATGTTCCGCCACGTTGAACTGGGCTACCAGTCCTCCCCTGAGCTGGCGGAAGAGACGTGCGACGGCCCGCTGCAGTTCCCCGGCCTCGACCTGCTGGACGCCCCGAAGAACGGCAATTACTTCGCGGTGTACCACCAGTTCTACGACAACCCGTTCAACGTCTTTGCCCTTGCAGCGTTTGCGAAGTGGATCCACCCGCAGGAGTTCGCAGACATCAACCCGACACAGGATTTCGTGGACTTCCACAAGAAGTGGATGCCGTTCGACTACAGCGGCGTATTCTTCTACGACCCAGCGAATCCAGAGGAAAGCTAACGCATGAGCACCCAGGTATCCGTGGCGGTCGAACCCACCGTGGATGCTCGCCAGGCCGCGATCGAAAGCTACCGGAAACGCGGGCGCAACAAGACGCTCGCCATTATGGGGCTTGTGATTGCGGCTTTTGCGAGCTTCGTCTTCAGCGTTATCGTCGGCCCACTCAACATCGCGCCTTCCGATGTGTTCAACGCCGTGTTCCGCCCGGAACTGGTGGATGAAAAGACTCGCGTGGTCATCCAAACCCTGCGCCTGCCCTCCGCTGTAATGGCAGTGCTGTGCGGGGCCGCGCTAGGGCTTGCCGGCGGGCAGATGCAAACGATTTTGGATAACCCCCTCGCCGAGCCATTTACGCTGGGCATTTCCGCCGCCGCGGCGTTCGGTGCCGCACTATCGATCGTGATGGGTTGGACCCTCATTCCTAACCCGCAGTTCAACCTGGCGCTCACCGCGGCTATTGCGGCGCTTCTTGCTGTAGCCATCGTCGCTGGAGCTTCCGTATGGCGCGGAGCGACCGCCGAATCCATGATCCTGCTCGGAATCGCGCTGTCGTTCTTCTTCCAGGCACTGCTGTCGCTCCTGCAGTACGGCGCCAACATTGAGGCGCTCCAGCAAATCGTGTTCTGGACCATGGGCTCAATGCAGCGTGCAAACTGGACCGCCAACATCATTCTTGCGGTGGTGCTTATCGCCGCGGTGCCATTTTGCATCGTCAACGCGTGGCGCCTCACCGCGCTTCGGCTTGGCGACGACCGCGCAGCCGCACTCGGAATCGACGTGAAACGCCTCCGCCTTACGACTCTTCTGGTGGCATCCTTCCTTGCCGCCGCGTCTGTGGCCTTCACCGGCATCATCGGCTTCATCGGCTTGGTCGGCCCCCACGTTGCCCGCATGCTCGTGGGCGAGGACCAAAAGTTCTTCCTCCCCGGCGCGGCTGCAGCCGGTGCGATGCTGTTGAGCTTGGCGTACGCGGTGTCGATCTCCATCATTCCGGGGCTGGCAATTCCGATCGGCATCATCACCGCGCTCGTCGGCGTGCCATTCTTCGTGTTCCTCATCTTCACTAGGTCTCGCCGAAGGGGTGCATGATGACCATCAGCGCGCAAAACCTCACCGTGAACTACGGGAGCACCACTATCCTTCACTCGTTATCCTTCGGCCCACTCGGCAGCGGGAAGGTAGTCGGGTTGATCGGCCCTAACGCGGCCGGCAAATCGACGCTAGTGAAAACGATCGCGGGAATTAAAAAGCCTTCCGACGGCACGGTGTCAGTCACTGCGGGTGGGTGTGAACTCCTTGGTAAGCAGCGCGTGGAGGCGCTGGGTTACGTGCCGCAAGACCTCCTCAGCAGTGCCACACTCACGGCATTTGAGTCGGTTATGGTCTCCGCCCGCCGCCGCGGCGATGCGTCATGGGACCCGATCGAGCAGACCGCCGCGATCTTGGACCGGCTGGGCATCACGCATCTCGCGGACCGACTCGTCTCCGACATGTCCGGTGGCCAGCGCCAGCTCGTCGCCGTCGCGCAGATGCTGGTTCGTGAGCCGAGCGTCATGCTTCTCGACGAACCCACGTCCGCTCTTGACCTCCGCCACCAAATCGAGCTCCTCCAGATCATCCGCCAGGAAGTCGCCGGGACGGACCGTCTCGCGCTGGTGGCCATCCACGACCTCAACCTCGCCGCCCGATTCTGCGACGAGTTGCTGGTAATGAAAAATGGCCGTGTCCTCGCCCAGGACGAGCCGGTTGCCGTGCTCACCCCGGACCTGTTAGAGGAGGTCTACGAGGTGCGCGCACGTGTGCTTGACGATGCCGGCGTTCCCGTCGTATGCCCGGTGTGAGAGCTACATCCCGGTGATCTTCTTCAGCCGGTCGATCTGCTCCGAGGCCTGCGCTTTGGTCAAATTGGCTGGGATCTGCTCCCCCGCCTGCTTCGCCATCGCGTCGATGTAGGACTTCTGAGATTCGGTGGCCGGCTGATCACCCGTCGCCCACTCGGAAGGATCCTTTTCCAGATTGCCGTCCTGGGTGTCGCCGGTTGCGCCAAGCATCTCGGGCTGCTCTGCCTGGGCCTGCCCCTCTTGGGTCACAGGTTGGCCGGACGCTGCCTGCTGGCCGTCGACGGCGGGCTGGCCCTGGTCCTCGACGGGGCCGTCGATCTCCGGGTCGTACGGCGGTTCCGGTAGCGACGGGTCCTGCGTGGGGTTGGTCATGGTGTGCTCCTTTGCGTCTTCGGCTCAGGTTCCCGAGCGGATTTCGCCCATGCTACAGGGTTCCACTACCCCGGCTTACTGCGGAGAAGCCGGTGGAGCCCGACCTATACTCGGCACCGATGTCTGAGTTTGATCGCACCCGCGTCGGCGACGCTGACCGAACCGACGCCCTGGACCGCCTTGGCACCCAGTTTGCTGACGGCTACCTGGACATACACGAGTTCGAAGAGCGAACCGCCCGGGCCGCCGTCGCCAAGACGCGCGGGGAACTGTCAGCGCTCTTCGACGACCTCCCGGACGAACCCCACTCCCCCAATGCGCCCGCAGCACCTGCTTTGCCTGCCGTGCCTTCTGAATCGGAGCTGGCCGAGAAGCTCACTGCCAAGCGGAAGATGGATACCGCGCAAGTCATCACCGGCGTCCTCAGTGCAGCCACGTTCTTCATCTTGGAATTCGGCTTCGACCTCGATAACGCGTGGATGGTGTGGCCGGTCATGGGCCTTGTCATGGTGATGTGGTACACCGTGTTCGACATCTCGGACGAGGAAGACGACGTGCTCCAGGAGATCCAGGAGAAGGAACGCAAGGAGCGCGCCAAGCGTCTTAAGATCGCCTACGAGCGCCGCAAAGAGCTGGGCAAATAGGGCACCCACACCCATCCCTCCTCGGCCACCAACTCCGAGTATTCCTGCGGCGGCGGAACGCACCTCCCCGCCCGAATCTCAGAGGCCACGATTGCGGCGATCACCGCGTCAAGGCAGTCCGCGTTGGACTCCAGAAGTACCCGATGGCCACCCAAGTCCAGGCCGAAAAGATCCGCCAGGCCATCCACAATCGCGACACGCCCCTGCGAGTCAACGCCCTTGTACCCGCGGTGTGGCAGCCCCCAAGCCTTCAACGCGGCTGCCGGATACACCTCCGCAATTCTCCCGGACCCCGCCCGGTCCAATGCCCCCGGCGGAAGCATCGTCCGAAGCTGTGCCTCGATTCCAGCCCACCGCATTGCCGGATACGCGATCCGCTCCGCCGCAACCGGCAGCGGCACCGCTCCCACCATCTCGCGCACGCGCAGGTCGGTGTAACGGTTCGCAAGCTCGCGCCGCTCGCTGGGCCCCACCTCACGCGCCTCGAGCACCCTAGCAGCATGCTTCTCGACGAACCTCCGGAACGCCCGCGGCCACCCCAGCGGCACGTCAAGGCCTGTCACGTCGGAATTGGAAATGCGCGCAGTGATGTCGGTGTCGGAAGCGCCGGAGGTGACGTCGATAAGCGAAAGCCCGCGCGGCGTCACCTCGAGCGTGGCTGCGCCGGTGTTGGCGGGTGCGGCGGCGAGGTCGATGCCGGAGCAGTACATGTGGCCTATCTTGACATCTATGAAACGTCTACGGGTTGTCCCCGCGCTCGCGTGCGCGGCGGCGTGTGGTGTGGTGTTGGCAGGGTGCGCTCCTGGCGGCGAGACGGTGGTCGTGACCGCCACGGCGTGGGTGGATCCCGACTCCGGTGAGGTGGTGACCACGGAGGTTGGGGCACCCGCGGCCCCGACGGATTTTGCGGATTCCCCCGATGGTGTGGATTGGCAAGGCGAGTACGCGTCGGTGCTGGCAGACCCCGCCGCGTACGACTTCAGTGGCGCGAACCCGGCGGGCGTCGAGGTGGAGTTCACGCCCGAGGGCAAGTACGAGTACGCCCTGGCGGAGGTCAACGGTGGCGGGAATCCTGAGCTGCTGTTGAGCTCGTGGGGCACCGATCCGGGCCAGGGCAGGTACGCGCGGGTGCTGGTGTTGACTACCGACGGTGGCGCGCTCGAGCACTCGATGCAGGCGTTGACAATGGGTGCGGCCGGCGCCGGCGGGTTCAGGGCGGCGGTGGAGGCGTCGCAGCTCGGGCGGGGGCTCTACCAGGTCACGGGGTCCAGCGGGAGGGGCGAGGGCGAGTCGACGTGGTGCGATGTGGACGGGGCGCAGTTCGCGTCGGTTTCGCAGCCTAGCCCTGCGCGCTTGACCGATTCTTTGCCGCTGCACCTGCTGATCACGTGGACGCCGGTTGAGGACCGCTCCGCGCTCGACGCCGGCCAGCAGACGGTGTTCTTGCCCGAGGACGACAACCCCAACCAGGTGGATGGCCCCGAGGTTGTGGTCCAAGGCAATGTGGTGAAGAAAACCGGCGCGGAACTGCGGCCCGAGGGCATGCCCAACAGTGAAGACCCGAACAGCGAGTACATTCTGCTCGAGCTCGACACGCCTCAGGAATTCACCGACTACCGCCACGCGGGGGAGGTGTATACGCGAGACACGGATGCGGTGTCGCTTGGCATGAGGGAGAAGAGCCAGCTCGGCTACTCCCACATCAACGGCACGGAGTGGGAGACGCTCGTGGGCCAGCGGGTAAGGCTCACCGTCGCCCCGGGAAACGTGCACTTTCAAACCGATGCGTCCATGCCGATGGGGGCGCTTCGCATCGGCCGAATTGAGAAGGTCGAAATACTCTAACGTTGCAGGTGAAGGACCTTTATTAGAACTGATGTTCTATAACTGAAAAGTCGTGTCTGAGGGGGGTGTTAGATTGTGGCCATTCCAAGAAAGGAGGGGCCATGAACCAGCAGATTACGCAGTGCGTTGACTCAATTGCCGCAGCACTTCACACGTTGAGCGAGCTATTCTCGGACCCCTCCAGTTTGGCGCTCGAAGATGTGCGGCGCGACATGGAACGCCTCGAGGAGCAGTTCAAGAAGAAGGCCACCATCGACGCCGCGTTCGCCTACATCGCTGAGCGTGACGACGCCGGCCGAATCGTCGGTGCCAATTACGCCAACGCGTACCTGCAGCAGCGCCTCGACCTCTCCAAGAGCGAGGCCTACAACCGCCTCGAGCGCGGCCGCCTCCTCTTCGCTCCCCCACCAGAGCCTCCGCTCGACGACGACTCCGCCTCCAACGCCCCGGACGACCTCTTCATGCCCGGGGAACACGAGGAAACACCTCCGCAGGACGGTGCGCCGCCGCAGGAGGAGCAGCGCAAACAACAGGAGGACGCCCGGAAGAATTCCGCCCGGGTGAGCGCGGAGAAGCAAGACATCATCCGCCGGGAGCTAGACAAGCTGCTTTCGGCCGCCGCGTGCGAACGGACACGTATCCACGCCCGGGCGATGGAGGAGGCTCTGTTCCGCAGCCCGGAGGACCTACGGCTGTTCGTGCGCAAGGAAGTCAACGAGGCGAACCGGAAACACGCACCGCGATCGAACCCGAACGCGGGCTACGAGAAGCGTGGCCTTTCCGTGGGGAAGCGCAACGCCGACGGCACGGTACGGTTCTTCATCGACGCACCGGCGGGTGACGGAGCGCTAATCAAAGCCCACGCGGACAAGGGGCTCGCGCCGAACTCGAATCTGCCGGAGGAGTGTCAGGGAGAGGCGGATCAGCGCACCCCTGCCCAGCGGCGCTACGACCAGTTCATGGCGATTTTCAAGCGGCACGAGCAGGAGAGCCAGAAGGCCAATGGTGGTGCAGCATCCGTCGTAGTTGCAGTGACGTTGGACGATCTCGCCGACGGCGACGCCGCCATGCTCTACGACACCAACACCGGTATCGAGGTCGACTGCTTCGACCTGGTCCGCTTGGGAATGGACGGCACCACCGACTTCATCCTCCAAGTGGACGGGGTGACAAACGTTCCGCTGTGGATGGGGCGAACGAACCGCCTTGCCTCAGTTGAGCAGCGCATCGCGATGTTCGCCGTGCAGGGCGTGTGCTCCTGGCTGGGGTGCACCGTCCCCATGTCGGAGTGCGAGGCGCACCACATCCTGGCCTGGATCAGGGGCGGGTCAACAGACATCGAGAACCTCACCGGGCTGTGCCGGGAGCACCACCGGTGCAACAACGACCGGCGCGATGGGTCACACAACAAGGGGTACATGGATTTCGACCCGCAAACCGGCAGGTCAGGGTATCGAAAACGCCCCAGTGACCCCTTGAAATTCAACGAGTCCGTCCCCGCGAGGCATTCGGCGGTCAGTCGCGTGTTCGCAGCGAAGGGCAGGTGCGAGTGCGCCAGGGGTGCACATCGGGATCCCGCTTTCTACCCGCCGGGGCATTCCCCACCACAGGATGAATGGCCGCCTCCAAGCTAGGCGAAGGTACGGTGATGCGCATGCGTATCTTCACCGTCGGCCACTCCAACCTCGAGTTCGATGAGTTTGCGCGCATGCTCGAGGCAGCCGGGGTCGAGGCGATCGTCGACGCGCGCAAGCTGACCGGTTCGCGCAAGTACCCGTGGTTCAATGACGATTACCTCACCCAGCACCTCCCAGAGCGCGGCATCGCCTACGGGAAGAACGAGGGGCTGGCGGGGCGGCGCAACGTGTCTAAGACCGTGCCGTTCGAGGTCAACGCCAACTGGCAAAACCGCAGCTTCCACAACTACGCCGACCACGCGCTGGGTGAGGAGTTCGCCGCCGCGCTGGCCGAGCTGCGCGACCTCGCAGTACAGCAACCGACCGCGATCATGTGTTCCGAGGCGGTGTGGTGGCGCTGCCACCGACGCATCATTGCCGACCACCTCCTCGCCCACGGGGACGACGTGGAGCACATTATGGGTTTGGGGGCCGGAGGTGCGTCGATAAGTAAGGCAAAGCTCAACGACGGCGCCGTGGTCGGCGAGGACCTCCTCGTGCGCTACCCGGCGCGATAGGGGTCACACGAGCGGCCAGGGGTACGGGAACTCGGACTGCGGCTCCGGCAGCCACGGCAGGCGCACGATCCGCGACGCGCGGGCTTTGAGCGCGGCCACCTCTTCGGGCGCGAGCAGCTCGGCCACCTCCGCGGGGACCTCTTCCACGAGCGGCTCAACCGCCGCGACCAGCGCGTCAGGGATCGTTTGGTGCGCGAAATCCCAGATCACGGTGCGCAGCTTCGGATCCTGATGGAAGCATAAGCCCTGGTCGATGCCCCACACGTGGTCCTCCTGGTTGGCGTCCTGCGAGGACGCGAGCAGGACATGGCCCGATTTGCGGTCCGTGTTGTTCACCAGCAGGTCGAACACCGCCATGCGCAGAAACTGGGGGTGCAGGTCGGCGCGGGTCTCGTACAGGGGGAAGTAGTGGGAGCCGTCGTTGTCCACGTAGTACTGCAGCGACCCGATGCCGAGCGGCTCGATTTCGCGCACCACCGTGGGCGGCACCACCTGCCAGCCCAACCATTCGCTGAGCAGGTACGCGGCACGCTCCCGCTTCCACAGCCCCGGCTCGAAGTCGTGGAGGTAGCGCTCCCCCGCCTCGGGTTTGAAAATGCCCCAGCAATACTCCTCGCCGAGTGTGAGGTCCACGAGCACGGTGAGGTTCGAGGACTCCGCGATCTGGCCCACGAAACCGACCTCGCCCTGTTGAAGTACCTCGTTCACAGCTCGAGCTCCGAGATTGAGCACGGCTCCACCGGGATCGTTTGGAACGCGCCCCACCCGCGCCCCGTGAAGTGGGCCAGCGCGGCCTTGATCGGGTCCGCGTGGGTGAAGCAGGCCACCGCCTCACCCGGGTGCCGCGCCGCGATCGCGCGTAGGCTCCCCACCACCCGCTGCTGCATTTCCACGAAGGATTCGCCGCCCGGGAAACGAAACTCGGACGGCCGCTTCTGCACCACCTGCCACTCCGGCAATTTCGATAGGTCTGTCAAGGACTTGCCGGTCCATGTGCCGAAATCGGCTTCTAGGAGGCCGTCGTCAAGCAAAAGCTCTTTTTGGAAGCGTTCGCAGGTGGGCGCAGCGGTCTCCCGCGCCCGCTCGAGCGGCGAGGCGTACACCGCGTCGACGCGAGCGAGTTGCTTGACGACGGCCTCGGCTTGCCCGCGCCCCCGTTCCGAAAGGTGCAGCCCCGGCGCGCGTCCGGGGAGGATTTTGCCCGTCGTCGGGGTTTCGCCGTGGCGGATGAGGTAGATGGTGGTCATCGGACGGTTCTAACTGCGGTTAAAACTCGGGCACCTTGAGTTCGAAGTGAACCGGCTCAAACTCCGCATCCGTTGGCTCAGCCATCAGGAGCTTCTGCACAATGCTCTCCCCTGCGCCACCTTCCTTTGCGGATTGCGGCATGGGTTCCTCTTCGAACTCGTCGGGTTTGAGCCCGATGTCTACCGGCTCAAACTCGAAGTCATCGTCGATGGGGTCTTGCATCCTGAAACGGGCCACGAAATCTTCGCCGCCGTCGGTGTCTTGCCGACTAGTGAACTTTTCGTACTCCATCGACTAGCACTCCTCCCTTTTCGCTGCCAGGCTACTACGCGCGATTCGCGGGTACCCACTCCGCACAACCCCGCGTACCCTGGCCCGCATGACTGAAGCGCAACCTCGACCCTCAACCCTCGGCGAGCTGAAGGCCGCCGGATACACCTACAAGACGGTGCGCGAGGAGCTGCGCGACAACCTCCTGGCCAAACTCAAGGCCGGCGAGAACCCGTGGCCCGGCCTCCACGGCCTCGAGCACACTGTGCTCCCCCAGGTCGAGCGCGCCATCATCGCCGGCCACGACATCGTGCTCCTCGGCGAGCGCGGCCAAGGCAAGACCCGCCTGCTTCGCACGCTGCCTTTGCTTCTCGACGACTCCGTGCCCGCCGTGGCAGGCTCCGAGCTGCGCGAACACCCCCTCAACCCGATCCTGGACGCGACGAAGGACCGAATTGCACACGAGGGCGACGCGCTGCCCATCGAGTGGATCCCGCGCGCAGCCCGCTATTCCGAAAAGCTGGCCACGCCGGATACGTCGGTGGCGGACCTCATCGGCGACGTCGACCCGATGCGCGTGGCAGAGGGCCGCCGCCTGGGCGACCCGGAGACCATCCACTACGGCCTGATCCCGCGCTCGAACCGCGGCATTGTGGCGATCAACGAGCTGCCCGATCTGGCCGAGCGCATCCAGGTGGCCATGCTGAACGTGATGGAGGAGGCCGACATCCAGATCCGCGGCTACATGCTGCGCCTGCCGCTGGACGTGCTGGTGGTGGCCAGCGCGAACCCGGAGGATTACACGAACCGCGGGCGCATCATCACCCCGCTCAAGGACCGCTTCGGTGCCGAGGTACGCACCCACTACCCCATCGAGCTCGACGACGAAATCCGCGTCATCGCGCAGGAGTCGCAGCTCACCGCCACCGTGCCGGACACGATCATGGAGGCGCTGGCCCGCTTCACGCGCCTGCTGCGCGAATCCGACGCGGTGAACCAGCGCGCTGGCGTCTCAGCCCGCTTCGCCATCGCGGGCGCCGAGACGGTGGCGGCATCGGCCGCGCGCCGCGCCGCCATCAGTGGCGAAGAGCCTGTCGCGCGCCTGGTGGACCTCGAGGCCGCCGTCGACGTGCTCGGCGGCAAGGTGGAGTTCGAGCACGGCGAAGAGGGCCGCGAGTGGGACATCCTCGAGTACCTGTTGCGCAACGCGGTGGCACAATCCGTGCGCAACCGGATCAAGGGGCTCGACTTCGCCGAGCTCATCGAGGCCCTCGACGGCTCCACGTTCATCACCACCGGCGAGAACGTCACCGCGAAAGAGTTCCTGGATGGACTACCGCAGCTTCAGGGCTCGCTGTACGACGACATCGCCCGGGCCTTCGACGCTGCAACCGAAGGCGAGCGCGCGAGCGCGATCGAACTGGCGGTGGAGGCGCTCTACCTCACCCAGAAGATCTCCAAGGATTCAGGCGATGGCGAAACGATTTACGGCTAGATACCGCAAGTACACCCCCGGCCCAGACCCGCTCGCCCCGCCGCCCGACCTGGCGAAGGCGGTACGCGCGATCGCCGATGACGTCATGTTCGGCTACTCCGCCGAACACGCCATGCGCGAGTACCTGCGCCGCGAGGGCTACGACGACTTCCTGCGCCAGATCGCAGAGCGCCGCCAGGAGCTGCTGCAAAAAACCAACCTCGGGGGCACGCTTCAGGAAGCCAAGAAGCTTCTCGACGACGCCGTGCTCGCCGAACGGGGACAACTCGCCCGCGATGTCGAGATGGACGACCTGGACCGCACGATGCGAGAGATGACGCTGGACAACCTGCCCACCTCCCCAGCGGCCGCGGTAAGCGAGCTGGGCAGCTACGTTTGGGCTTCTGGCGAAGCCCAAAGGAAATATCAGCAGATCAAGGACCTCATCGGGCGCGAGCTGTTGGACCAGCGCTTCACCGGCATGAAGGAGGCGTTGGAGGGCGCCACCGACGAGGACCGCGCCGCCATCGCCGAGATGCTGCGCGACTTGAACGTGCTTTTGGGAAAGCACCGCGCCGGCATGGCCACGGACGAGGACTTCCGCGACTTCATGGCCAAGCACGGGCAGCAGTTCCCGGAGAACCCGCGCAACATCGATGAGCTGGTGGAGCTGCTCGCTCAGCGCTCCGCCGCTGCCCAGCGCCTGCTGAACTCCATGACGCCGGAGCAGCGCGCCGAGCTGATGCAGCTTGCCGCCCAGGCCTTCGGATCCGAGGAGCTGATGAACCTCGTCGGAGAGCTCGACGCGAACCTGCGCGGCATCCGGCCCGACCTCGACTGGACCGGCAGTGAGGCCATCGACGGCGACGGAGACATGGGCCTCGGCGACGCCACCCGAGCCATGCGCGACCTGGGCCGGCTCGACCAACTCGCCGACGCCATGAGCGCCGCCCGCCCCGAGATTGACTTGGACGAGGTCGCGGACCTTTTGGGCAAAGACGCCGCCACCAACGCCAAGATGCTGCGCGACCTGGAGAAGGCGCTGAAGAACTCGGGCCTTTTGAACAAGGGTGAGTCCGGCACGCTGCAGCTCTCCCCCAAGGCCATGCGCATGCTGGGCAAGGAGCTGTTGGGCGACGCCGCAACCTCGCTGCGCGGCCAGCGCGATTCCCGCGACACCGGGCACACCGGCGAACCCACCGGTGCCACCCGCCCCTACCAGTTCGGGGACACCCAGCCGTGGGACACGACGAGGACGCTGACGAATGCGTTGGTGAGGACCGGAGGTGCGTCGATAAGCATTAGCCCCGAAGACATCGAGGTGGTGGAGACGGAGGCGCGCACCCGCAACGCCGTCGCGCTGCTGGTGGACACTAGTTTCTCGATGGCGATGGAGGGCCGCTGGGCTCCGATGAAGCAGACCGCGCTGGCGCTGCACCACCTCATCACCACCCAGTACCGCGGCGACGAGCTCACCCTGATCGGGTTCGGACGCTACGCGCAAACGATGACGATCGAGGAGCTCACGGCGCTGCCGCCGATCCAGGAGCAGGGTACGAACCTGCACCACGCGCTGCTGCTCGCGGACCAGTTTTTCAGCCGGCACGCGAACATGGAGCGCACCTTGCTCATTGTCACCGACGGCGAGCCGACCTCCATGCTCACCGATTGGGGCGAGACCCACTTCTCCTGGCCGACGGACCGCATCACGCTGGCCAAGACGGTGCAGGCGCTCGACCAGGTGACCAAGCGCGGGGCCCACACCACGTTCTTTAGGCTTGTCGACGACCCCGGGCTCGTCGCCCTGCTGGGCGCCATGGCGGACCGGACCGGGGCGCGCGTGGTGGCGCCGGACTTGAGCCAGCTCGGCGGCGCCGTGGTTGGCGAGTACTTGCGCGGGTGGTTCTAAGCTCGCTTGCGGCGCGACGCGAACACCCACCCGGCCGCCACCACCAGCAGCACCGCGATGGAAGCACCCGCCGCGGTGAGATTGTTCGCCGTCGAGCCGTCGCTCGCCGGCATCCGCTCCTCCGGGCTGAGTTCCGGCTCGGCCAGGCGCTGGCGGATCCACTCCGCCTGGTCAGCCACAGGCGCCACGGATACCGCGGAGTTTGAGTGGATCTCCTCCTCAGTCGGGTTTTCCGGGTCCTCGAAGAGCCCCGCGGACATCACGCCGGCAGCTTTGCCGTCGGCGAAGATGGCGCCGCCGGAGTCGCCGGGTTGGATGCGCGCGCCGTTGTTGAGGGCGACGTCGAGGGCCGTTGGGCCGTCGAAAAGCGACAAGGGCGTCTCGCCGCGGACCGTGCCGGTCGCTGACGGGAGCTTGGTTGATCCGCCGGAACCGTCCGATGACCAGCCGTAGATGTTCACCTCGCCGCTGGGGATCTCATCGGCGATGTCCGCAAATTTCGAGATCTGCATTTCCTCCACTGTGTGGGCGAGTGCGATGTCGCCGCGCGGCGCGACCTCCCAACGGTCGATCTGGTAGTTGAACTGCATGTCCCCTTGGCCTGCGCGCACGGACCCCGCTGGCTTTTTCGCCGCCTCCACACAGTGGCGCGCCGTGAGCACCCAGTGCGGGGAGATTGCGGTGCCGGTGCACACGCCGTCTTCGGGGTCCGAATCGTCCACGCGGACCGACACCACGGCTTCGGCCTCGGTTGCATCACCCGCGAACGTGGTGCTCTCCATCGCGTACGCCGGTGACGTGCCCACGCCCAACCCCGCTGCCAGTGTCAATGCTGCGATCTTCCTCATTTGTCATCCTTCCGATGTTGTTTCTGTCAAATGCCTTGCCCCCTGCGATCACGATGCGCCGTGTCAGCTCCTCCAGCGGTCCGCGTGTGAACACTGTGAACCACAAGCTTGCGATCGCCGCCGCCCCCACCACCGTGACCCAAAAGCCCACGAACGCGGCGCTGGCCACGTGCAGGCAGTACAGGGTCAGCGGCATCCGCCCCATCCTGGGCAAGACGATCTGCCAGGGGCGCGCGAGCACGCAGCTCAGAGAGCACATGCCTATCGACGCCCCAAGGCTGCCCACCACATCCAGCACCCCGCCGGTGTGGCCGGTGACGTCCATAAATGGTGGCAGCGGCACGTACCAGCGCGCCGCGATATCGGCCGCCATGACCGCCAGCCCGATCACCGCACCCCACACCAGGCGCTTCGGCTGCCCGAGCATCACACGGTGAAAGGCCATGCCTCCGATCATCAGCGCCGCCCACATCGCGGGTGAGTAATCGAATCCCCCGCTTAGCCCGGAGACCACTGTCAACGCCGCAACGCATCCCAAGGTCGGCTGCCACCCCCACTGAGCAATCCGCGGCGGCATCCACGCCAAGCAGATCATGCAAAAACCAAGGGTGCCCAGCACCACGACGATGTCGCTCGGGATCGACTGCAACACGAAAAACAGCACGATGAGCACCACACCACGAACAGCGAAGTGCACCGGCTTCGCCCCGCGCTGGGACATAAACGCCATGGACACGCCCGCCACGAACGCGAACAGCGCTGAGGGAAACCCGTACAGCACCTCCGCCCCGATGCCATTCGGGTAGGTCAGGTGGGCGGCGAACATGCCTACCAGGGCGATGGCCCTGGCCACGTCCACCCCGACGTCCCGCGACGATACCTTGAGATTTTGCATGGCCACGACCATAAGTAGCGCCATGTTGCGAGGGCGTTAACGCGCACGCAACATGGCCCCGCCTACCATCAGCGCCATGAGCATCCGGGTGCTAGTAGTCGATGATGAGGAATTTCTGGCCGAGGCTACCGCCACGGCGCTCACCCGCGCAGGCATGCAGGTGCACTTGGCATTCGACGGCCAGGAGGCGTTAGACACACTCGACACCACTTCCCCCGATGTCGTGGTACTGGACAGGGATCTGCCCCTGGTCCACGGCGACGATGTGTGCCGGGAGGTCGCGGAGAAGCATCCTGCGACCCGCGTCATCATGCTGACCGCGTCGGGCACCCTCGACGACAGGCTCGAGGGTTTCGACCTGGGCGCCGACGACTACCTTCCCAAACCCTTCGAGGTGCCCGAGCTCATTGCGCGTGTGAAGGCTCTGGCGAAGCGCAACGCGCCCGAACGCGGTGAAATCGTGACCTGCGGCGACGTCCGCCTGGACACGTTCCGCAAAACCGTCGAACGCGCAGGCACGCTCGTCCCCTTGAGCCCCAAAGAGTTCGCCATTTTAGAGGTCCTCATGCTTGCAGGAGGCGGCGTCATCTCCGCCGAAACCCTCCTCGAAGAAGCGTGGGACGAATACGCGGACCCGTTCACCAACTCACCCCGGGTGACCATCTCACACCTGCGGCGCAAACTCGGCGACCCCTGGATCGTGCACACCGTCCCCGGCTCCGGGTACTACGTCGCGGAGGTGGAACGATGAAGCTGAGCCTGCGTGCCCGTATCACCGTCATGTTTGTGGCGACCACCTTGGTCGTCGGGCTCTCGCTCATCGCCCTCGTGGTCGCCTACCTCAAGCTCACGCCGGTGCCCTTTCAGGCGGAGATTCCCGTCGAAGACGGCTTAGTTATCGACGCCGCCATCCCCGTGACCGACGAAATCCTGCGGGTGGTGCTGCTGGTGTCCCTAGCCGCGCTGGGGTTACTCACCGTAGTCTCGGGCGCTGTCGGCTGGTTCGTCGCGGGCTGGGTGATTCGGCCCCTCACCGGCATCGCTGCCGCCGCCCGCGACGTCACGCACGGCGACCTTGCCACCCGCATCCCCTACGACGGACCCGATGACGAGATCGGGGGCGTCACCGAAGCACTCAACGTGATGCTGGATTCGGTACAAGACGCCGTCGACCGGCAGAAACGCTTCGCCTCAAACGCATCGCACGAGCTGAAAACCCCAATCGCCACCATCCAAACTATTGCCGACGTAGCGCTTGCCGGCCCCGACGACGCCGCCCTGCGCCCAGCCCTTGCGCGCGTACGCGAAGTGAACGCGCGCAACGCCGACACCGTCGCGGCGCTGTTGCAGCTTGCACACATGGCGCCCGAGTTTCAGCCAGTCGACCTCGCCGCCGTCGTCAGCGGCGTCGCCGAGACACACGGCATCCGGGCCACCCTCGAGCCTGTGCGTATCGACGCTTCCGCCACCCTCATCACCCAAGCCACCGACAACCTGGTGCGCAACGCCGTGAACCACGGCGAGCCCGGCACCGCGGCACTTCGCCTGTACGTAGACGGCCCAGACGCGGTGATCGAGGTGGAAAATCGCGGCCCGGTGGTGGAACGCCCCTGGGAACTGGCCGAACCCTTTTCCCGCGCCCGCACCAGTAGGGGCCACGGCCTGGGACTTGCCCTGGTCAAGGCCATCGCGGAAGCGCACGGCGGCGCACTCGAACTTGTCGCCTGTACTGCAGAGGAGGGCGGGGGGCTGATCGCACGGGTGCGGGTGCCCGCCTGTCGTCGATGAGCCCTCAACCGGCTCACCAAGCGGAATGTGCGGGAGATTCTTACACTTTCCTCACACGCCTGTCAGCGTGTCACCGTGCAAACCCGAAAGGCTCCCCACCATGCGCTCCCGCTACCGCATCGTCGTATCTTCCGTGACCGTTGCGGCGCTGGCAACCACCGCCGCGCCCGCATTCGCTCAAACCGACACCACCTCGACTTTCACCATTTCCAACATCACTGACTTCCACGGCTACTGGCAAGAGACGAAGCGTGTGCCGGGCGCGGCCAAGCTGAAGTGCTCCATTGACAAGGCAGCCGAGGGCAAGACCCACATTCTCACCGCCTCTGGCGACAACATCGGTGCTTCCCCCTTTGCATCGATGCTGCTGGAGGATCAGCCGACCCTGGACATCCTCAACCTGATGAAGGTGCAGGTTTCCGCAGTGGGCAACCACGAGCTGGATAAGGGTGCGGAGGATTTCTCCACCCGGGTCGTCGAGTCCGCCGAGTTCGACTACCTGGCTGCCAACGCCGAGACCCTCAAGGGTGCGAAAGATTACGTGGTGAAGGATCTCGACGGCGCCAAGGTCGCGTTTGTCGGCACCATCACTGCCGACATGCCGAACCTTGTGAACCCGGACTCCATCGCCGGCATCACCTGGAACGACCCGGTCAAGGCCACCAACGACCTGGCCAAGAAGCTCAAGGAGACCGGCGAGGCGGACGTTGTGGTCGCCCTCGTCCACGAAGGCGGTATTAAGGCCGATCAGTTCTCCAAGGACGTCGACATCGCCTTCCTCGGCCACTCCCACCAACAGGTGCTGCAGCAGGACGCGTTGCCGCTGCTCATCCAGGCGGGCGAGTACGGCAAGAACCTTGCCAACGTCGAGGTAACGTACGACAAGGCCGCGAAGAAGGTCACGTTTGGCAACGTCGAGCTTCTCGACGCCGAGGCGATCCGCGCCTGCGACACCCCGCAGCCGGAAATCGACGCCATCGTGAAAGACGCCGTTGCGAAGGCCAGCGTCGAGGGTGACAAGGTTGTCGGTACTGCAGACGCCGACTTCTACCGCGCCGGCGACAAGGAGTCCCAGCTGAACAACTTCATTGCCAACGTCACCCGCATCGGCGTGGGCAACAATTCGTCCGTGAAGCCCGACTTGGCAGTCATGAATGCCGGTGGTGTTCGCGCCGAGCTTGAAAAGGGCGACGTCACCTACGCCGAGGCGTTCGCCATCCAGCCTTTCGGTGGCGAGAACACGTACGTGGAGCTCAAGGGCTCCGACGTGGTCGCAGCTCTCGAGCAGCAGTGGCGCGATGACAAGGACCGCCCGATGTTCCCGCTCGGCGTGTCCGACAACGTGTCTTACACCTACGACCCGACCGCCCCGGTCGGTTCGAAGGTCACCTCCGTCACCATCGACGGCGCACCCCTCGACCCGAACAAGACGTACATTGTTGCGGGTTCCACCTTCATCCTCGGCGGCGGGGACAGCTTCGAGGCGTTCACCCGTGGCACGAAGCCAGTGAACCTGGGCTACGTCGACCTCAATGCCCTGGTGGAGTTCCTCGCCTCCGACCAGAAGAAGACGCCGCGCACGAGCCAGTCCAATGTTGGTGTCCACCTCCCCAGCCCGCTGAAAGCAGGCACCAAGGCGACCATCGAACTGAGCTCGCTGCTCTACGAGCAGGGCGAGACGGCAACCACCGCGACGGTGAGCCTCGGTGATGTGAGCGCATCCGCCCCCATCAAGAAGGACAACGGCGGGGCCACCGCCAACGAGTACGGCGTGGCCACCGTGGAGCTGACCGTCCCGGCACAGCTGGTTGGCACCCAGGAGCTGCGCATCACAACCGATGCTGGCACCGATGTCGTCGTGTCGGTGGAAGTGGCCGCCGCAGAGACGGCACCGACTCAAAACCCGACCCCCACCCCAACCCCGACCGAGACG